>Ga0097621_100002733_pt1 | contig 12072 bp, 7 predicted proteins | sample KBSMisM72_FD_73165 | JGI IMG/M metagenome (GOLD analysis project Ga0097621, IMG submission 73165) | Miscanthus rhizosphere microbial communities from Kellogg Biological Station, Michigan, USA - KBS Miscanthus M7-2 (version 2) (version 2) | ecosystem: Host-associated > Plants > Roots >... | reverse complement strand
ATAAAATAGATTTCGCCATTTTGTTCGTCAATGCCCGCCACTGACAGTACTTCCCAGGTGCCTGCCGTTAATTGTTTACGCTGAAAATTATTCAGGGGCACTTCATACAAGTGTGTATAGCCATCCTCTTCGCTTAGCCATAAAAAAGAATTCTTTGTCTGCAGAAAGAACATGTTGGTGGGATATATTCTTACATATGCTTTGCTCTCCTCATAAAAAAGTGATTGCGAATTGCCGTTACGGGCATTTACCTTCAGCACATCCAATCTGGTCTGTGAGCGGTTCAGTTTTTGCACCCAAAGGGCATTTCCATCTGTCTGCCATTGAATACCCGTTATATACTGATTAGGGTTTATGCCAATATCCGCTTTTGTTAATGCCTTGTTTCGCAGATTATAAATAAATACCTGCACGTCCGGTATTGCCTCGCCGGCTTTGGGATAGCGCTCGTTGTTTATCTCTGGATATATTTTGCCATCATATAACGTAATAGGATATTGCTGTACAATGGTTTCGTTAAAGTGCAGGAAAGCTATGCTTTCCCCATCCGGACTCCATTTATAGGCCTGGGTCATGCCAAATCCTTTTTCATAAAGCGCGTCTGCCATACCGTTTAAAAATTTCCCCTGCGCGCCATCTGAGGTAATTTGCAAGGTCTGGTCGGTACTCAATTCCCTTACATATAAATTGCCATCGCGTATAAAAGCGAGGCGTTTGCTATCTGGTGAAAAAATGGCGTAACTCTGTTTGCCGTCTGCAGAAACCGGCTTCAACGTTCTTTTTATTCTGTCCCATATAAAATTTGATTCTTTAGTGGAATTATCAAATACAGGTTCAATTTGTGTTTTTATAAGAATCTTTGAATCGTCCGGAGAAAAATCAAAATCTTCAAAAAAAGTAAAGGTGATGGGCAGTGAGTCCTTATCTGTTTTAATCTGGTTAGAAAAAATAGTATCTACCAGGCGGCCGGTTTCAAAATCCAGCGTGCTAATAATTTCACTATTTGTGGCCTTATTGGCAAAAATATAGGCTATTGAATCGCCCGTATGCGTGAGGTGCACACGCAGTTTCTGCTCTTCCAGGTAATTGCCTCCCCAGATAGCATCCAGTGTTAATTTTTTCTTCTCAATCGGCTTATTATTCTGGCCTTCTGCAGCAACAAATGCAAATAATACTATTGATACAATTAAATTTTTCATAGCTAAACTTCTAATCATTTTAATCGGGCGGCACAAGTACCTTTAACGGTACAACAATATGTAAAAATATAATTCAATTCAATTTTAGTCGTTTCTATTTAGCTTTTATTATTGAATAGCAGAAATATACATATTTTTTAATACGTAACTACCAGGCCGGATGTCAATTTCAATTGACAGGTTTACTTAATAATCATATTCTCTTCTAAACATATTCAGGCGCAGACCAACACTGAAAAGAGTAGTCTTCTGTGCCAGAAGCGCATCTTCCGGTACACTTAATTTGCGGTACATAATGGATGCATCGATAAATAAATTCTCCAGCACTTCATAACCAATCCAAAGTGATGCATTTGCACCTGTGCTTTTTACACCATGTGTTGTTTTATATCCATAGTCGGAGGCGCGGTTGCCATTAAGTATAAAAATATTTGCACCGTAGTCGCTGTTGGCGGTATCAAGCCCTTGTTTAAAAACAATCAGTTTTGCCTGTATATTCCACCTGGGTGCGGGCTGGTAACGGATAATGCCAATGGCTTCAAAAAAATTAGCACCCAGCGGGTGTGCCAGCGGCTGGTTGTAGTGACTATAATTGGCCACAGAATCATTGTGAGAATAAGTAAAAGGACGAACATAATTCAGTTCGCCCTGCAGATCAAAGTTTTTTATTTTGAACGCATCAATGTATTTAATACCGCCCTGCAAACCCTGTTTGTTGCCCCACCATCCATTGCCCGCTTTTACCTCACTTAGTTTGAATTCATCCAGCATTATCTGTCCATACAACTGCACGGTATGCGCTATATTGGCTTTGAAATTAAAACCTATATTGGCATTATCCGGGCTGCCATTTTGTTGTTCGGCCGAGCGGAGAAATATGATGGGGTTTAAATAACTAAATTCATAGTGGTTGGCCCTGCCAAAAATTACCGACTCAAACAAACCAATATTCAACCACCTGGTTGCTTGCAAACTAAGGTGGTGCATGCTGGCATATTTCTTTGGCAACAGTTTATCGCCAATGCTGCTGCCGCTGGAAAGCTCCATGAAAAGATTTTGGTAATTGATCTTCCAGATATGTGTGTTTAATTTCAGGAACAGATAGCTGGCAGAAAAATCGCTCAGAAACAAACTGCGGTAACCATCTCCTATAAAATTGCGGTCATACCCAAATTGTATGTTGATGTATTTGGTGGCGTTAAAATGTATAGATCCTCTGGCGTCAAAATAATCGTAGCCGGTTGTTTTAAAAGATTTGTAAAAACCGGCACCTGGTACGGCACTAAATTTTTGCTCCCATTGACGCACAAATAATGGTGGTTTTTCCTGGTTATCGGTAGCATAAAAATCGAACCCTATTTTCCTGGCAATTAAACCACGAAAGTTCACGCCCTTACTGTTTAGGTACACGTGCTGGCTGCCTGTTTCACCTGCCTGTATTTGCTGTATGACGGGGTTTACCGCCAGGAAAAAGTCCTTTTGGTTAACCTGCAAAAAATCACCTTTTGTTTTGTAGAAAGCGCCCAGCAATGGCTTTTTACTTTGAAAAGAACTGAGATCGCCAGTTACCCACTCGCTGCTGTTCATCAGCGCATCATGTATATTGTACAGATCAGTTGCAGTAAATAATTGATCAACAGAGGGGCTGTCTTGTATAACCAAAGGGCGTCTGGTGGTATCATTTTGATACGCCGAATCTGATGATTGCAGCACGGTAACGGCTCGCGTATATTTGGCACCCATGATATACCGCTCAATACCCTCCACCATGGTTTTCCGCAAATAAGGTTTGGTGGTAGAAAAGCCCAGAGAAGAATCATTCATCAGTTTTATATCCATCCTGTTGATCAACCAGTTCTCTTTGGCGCCCTGGGGAAGATTGACAGACTGGGCCAGCGTCCATGCGGGAATAATAAAAATAAGCCAGCTTAATGTGGTTTTTTTAATTTGCATGCAATAGTTGATTTAAGAGGATAAAGCTTATACTTGTATATGTTACAAAAATACCTGATTAAGAATATATTGGTTGTAAACGAAGGTAAGATATTGAGCCGGGATGTGTTTGTCAAAAACGGACGCATTGAAAAGATGGCGGAGAAAATAGTTACCCGCGAAGCAGTGATTGAAGTCAATGGCGAAGGCAAATATCTTTTGCCGGGGGCTATTGACGACCAGGTACATTTCAGGGAACCTGGTTTAACACATAAAGCAAATATCTACACCGAGTCGAAAGCCGCTGTGGCCGGGGGTGTTACATCTTTTATGGAGATGCCCAATACTGTGCCGCCGGCTTTTACACAGGATCTTTTAGAACAGAAATACGAGATTGCCCGACAGACTTCGCTGGCCAATTATTCATTTTTTATGGGTACTTCCAACGATAACACGGATGAAGCCCTCCGAACAAATGAAAAAAAACATAATATATGTGGTATAAAAATTTTCATGGGTTCGTCTACCGGTGGCCTGCTGGTAGACAGTCCCCTGGCACTGGATAAACTTTTCTCAGAAAGTGAAGTACTCATTGCTACCCATTGCGAAAATGAAAAAATTATAAAAGCCAATTATGAGCGCTTAAAAAAAGAGAAAAGCGTTTTAACAGCTGCTGATCATCCGTTGATACGGGATGAAGAAAATTGTTTTGAAAGTTCTTTTTATGCCATTCAGTTTGCAAAAAAACACAATAGCCGCCTGCACATTTTACACATCAGCACAGAAAGGGAACTGCAGCTGTTTACCAATCTTATACCGTTAAAGGACAAACGCATTACAGCAGAAGTGTGTGTACATCACCTTCATTTTACAGCAGATGACTATGCCAGCAAAGGCAACCTGATTAAATGTAACCCTGCTATTAAGGCCGCATACAACAGGGATGCTTTATGGAAAGCATTGCTGGATGACCGGCTGGATGTAATAGCCACAGACCATGCGCCTCATACCTGGGAAGAAAAACATATTACCACTGCATTCCCTTCCCCTGGCGAATTGAGTCCCTATGAAAAGGCTCATGCAGGTCTGCCGCTGGTGCAGCATTCATTATCACTGATGCTGCACTATGTAAAACAGGGAAAAATTTCGCTTGAAAAAGTGGTAGAAAAAATGAGCCATGCCGTAGCAGATTGTTTCCAGGTGGCCGAACGGGGATATATACGCGAAGGATATTATGCAGACCTGGTAATTGTAAACCCCGACAGACCCACCACTGTAACAAAAGAAAACATATTCTATAAATGCGGCTGGAGTCCGCTGGAAGGATTTGTTTTCCCTTCTGCCATAACGCATACATTTATAAACGGGCACCTTGTTTATGGAAATGGTATGTGGGATGAATCTCAGAAAGGCGAACGTTTGACTTTTGAGAGAGTATAGGTGTGGGGTATATGGTGGAGGCTGTAGAGCGTGAGACCGGGGGGTGTAGGGCATGAGAAAAAAAGACATTTAAAAAAATGAGGGCTTTCTTAAAAAGCTTACATCATCTGCCCCATGCCTTAAACCTTAGACCCCATGCCTTAAACCCTACGCCTTAAACCTTAAACCCTGCTCCTGCCTTAACCTTTTATAGCATGCAGATAGACAACACAACTTTTAATGATCTTTCCATCTTTCACCAGGATGAAGAATCGTCTATTTTTCATAAACTAAATTTTACCCAAACCATCGGCGGTAAAGAATGGCTGATTCGCTTTTTCAGCGAGCCGTTTTCGGAACTAAAAAAGATAAACGAAGTACAGCAGATACTACAGTGCATTACCACTCATGAAACGCAATGGCCGCAGACCATTACCAATGGCACCATAATGGTAATTGAAAAATTTTACGAGTCCCCTGTTGATACCATTCCCGACTCACCCAATTTTTTTAACGCCCTCAGCTATAAACTGCTTCATGCGCCAGATTATTCGCTGGTGCGTTATACGGTTGGTCATTTTGCAGACTTTGTAAGGGGCTTCTATCAACTCGCTGCTGTTTTTGATAATGACAACAGCCCTGCAACACTCCGTCTCTACATTCAAAGATCAGCCTCTCTTTTAAAACACGATGCTATTGCTAAACTGGCGGAAACAAAAAAAGGCGATACGCTCACCCCATTGCAAACAATTTATTTTGGCAATTACATACGTTATCGTTTTAAAAATGCCGCACTTGAGCTGATAGATATTTTTAGCCGGCTGGATGCCTGGTATTCTATGGCAAAAGCGGTAAAAGAATTCAATCTGACCTTTCCCGTATTTACCGAATCGGCGCAGGCGGCGCTTGATGCAAAAAAATTGTATCATATCCTGTTGCCCAACCCGGTTCCATACGATATAAACCTGCAGCATAAACAAAATTTTCTATTCCTCACCGGTGCCAATATGGCCGGCAAAAGCACTTTTATAAAATCTGTGGGCGCTGCTGTTTATTTGGCCCACCTGGGTATGGGCGTACCTGCACAATCCATGCAGCTTAGTTTGTTTGACGGCATACTGAGCAATATCAACGTAGTAGACAATATTGTAAAAGGTGAAAGTTATTTCTTTAATGAGGTACAAAGAATAAAAAACACCATCAACAAAATAAATGATGGAAAAAAATGGCTGGTGCTGATTGATGAGCTCTTTAAAGGCACCAATGTGCAGGATGCCATGAAATGTTCGGGTGCTGTTATTAAGGGGCTGATCAAAATCCCCAATTCATTGTTTATTTTATCTACCCACTTGTATGAAATTGCAGATGAGCTGAACGTTTACCCCAATATTATATTCCGTTATTTTGAAACAGAAGTAAAAGAAGACGAGCTTTTATTCAGCTACCAGCTTAAGGAAGGCATCAGCAATGACCGGATCGGTTACCTTATTCTGAAACAGGAAAAAGTAGTAGAGATGCTGGAGAATTTATAATTGCATCATTGAATCTCTCCCGGGCACAGATAAAACATCTTAATCTTCGAACAGCAGATCAATCTTTTTGGCATCCCGTCTTTGTTTCAAACCGATTACCCACTGGAAAAAAGATACTACAAAAGTGAAAATCCAAATGGCTTTTCCTATCCATGAAACATTCATGTAAAAGAGTATTGGAATAATAATTACTGAAATAACTACCCACTTCAGGCCATGTGTAATATTTCCAGGGCTTTCTACCATAAACTCCATATGCCTGGTCTTCCATTCATACCATTTACCACATATCCATTTGGCAATTTCTTCATCGGGCTCCCTGGTTTTCAGGTAAGACAGCACCTCTTCATATATTTTGCCTTCTGCGAATAGCTTCCGGGACTCGCGGTATAATGTATCCCATTTTTCCTGCATTGCATTGTCAGCAATTAAAACCAATTTATCTTTATCCGGTTCATACTTTTCCAGCATCTCAACAATTTGAGGGTGAGATTTTCCTTTTTCAAAAAGAAAGCGCGCTGCTATATATAACTGAATCTTTTTCTTAATATTTTCCGGAATAATTGCTTCTGATCTCATATTTTAATCCCTTATAAATATAAAATTTAATTTAGTTTCATCTTTTGATTCAACGAAAACTTTTCCAGTTCCCCAATAATGACCAGCATGAAAATATTCTTATTGATATCCACTTTTCTTTGCACTAACAGCATGTATGCCCAAAGAGATTACAAAAACAGCGCCATAGATGTATTGCATTATGCTTTTGGTATTCAATTAAATGATGAGAACAACAATATAAGAGGCGAAGCGGTTATTTCTGTTGAGTTTACAAAACTTGTTTCCGGCTTTGATTTGGATCTGATAAAGAAAAACAGCAGTGGCAAAGGCATGACGGTAACGACAGTTAAAGAAAATAACAACCCAATAACTTTTTCCCAGGATGCGGACCTGGTTCATATCAGCAGTTCAGCCAAAAAAGGTGATACTGCAACGTATACAATCAGTTATGAGGGTATACCGGCCGATGGGTTGATTATTGACCAGAATAAATATGGCCATCGCACTTTTTTTGGCGATAACTGGCCCAACCGCGCCCATAACTGGCTGCCCTGTGTTGACAATCCTTTGGACAAAGCAGCGGTAGATTTTATTGTAACGGCCCCCGAACATTACCAGGTAATTGCCAATGGTTTACAGGTGGAAGAAAACAACCTGCCCGGTCATCTTAAACAAACGCATTGGAAAGAAACCGTTGACCTGCCCACAAAAGTAATGGTGATTGGCGCTGCTGATTTCGCGGTTAACTATGCGGGAGATGTTGATTGTATTCCTGTATACAGCTGGGTTTATCCTGAAAATAAAGACAATGGGTTTTATGATTATGCCCTTGCAAAAGACATACTGCCCTACTTTATAAAAAACGTGGGTCCCTATGCTTATAGAAAATTAGCCAACGTACAATCAAAGACACAGTTTGGCGGTATGGAAAACGCCAGCGCTATTTTTTATTTCGAAAATTCTGTACAGGGCGACCGGAAAGTGGAATCATTGCTTACACATGAAATTGCTCACCAGTGGTTTGGCAATTCCGCCACAGAAGCAAGCTGGTCGCATATATGGCTGAGCGAAGGCTTCGCCACTTATATGACGCATTTATACCTGGAAAATAAATACGGCATTGACACGCTCCAAAAACGTCTGTCAGCAGACAGGGAAAAAGTAATTGAGTTTTCTAAAAAGAAATATACTCCCATCGCTGATACCAGCATTACCAGCAATTTTTTTCAGTTGCTAAACGCCAACAGTTACCAGAAAGGTGGCTGGGTGCTGCACATGCTGCGCAGAAAACTGGGCGATACCCTCTTCTGGAATGGCATCAAAAACTATTACGCAACATATGCGGGTAAAAATGCCACTACCGATGATTTCAGAAAGACAATGGAAACCAGCAGCGGGCAGGACCTGCAATCCTTTTTTAAGCAATGGCTGTATTCTCCCGGTCACCCTGTATTGGCCATCAGTCAATCATACAACAGCAAAAAGAAAACAATCACTATCGTAATAGAACAAACGCAATCTGCACCTTTCGTATTCCCGCTGCAATTATTAATTGAATCTGCCAATGGCAAAGAAATAAAAATAGTCGATATAAAAGATAAGCTAACCACGTTCGTTGTTCCTGCTGTTGCCGGATCAATTAAAATAACGCCTGATCCGGCGTGTAATTTGCTTTTTGAAGAAAAGCGTAAGGTTGCCGGTCAGTGATTTTATCTTCACTTGTAAAGTGCATGAAAATGACAATCAAAGAAAAAGTACAGGATAAAGAAAAAGCGGTGAAAACCCTTTTAGACGGACTTAGAAACCACCTGAACAGTAAACGCATTGAATTTGATAAGGCACCCAATTCCTGGGAGTACATCAGCACGCTGGGTATTACGGAAACAAAATTGAAAGAATTGCTTGATTATTTGAAAGAAACGGTATAGAAGATTTTTATTACAATCGCCATGATGGCAGTTTAGTCCTCATGGTCGATGAGGGTGCTGGTCGGCGAGGACGCCATAGCCGTCAATCTAAGGATAGAAAAAGAAATAATTATTATTGGTTAATGGTTGCCGATGCGTTTAGCATGCCTCCGTGATTTTTACCACAGAGGGAGGTGAGGTTTTCACGGAGTTAAAAAGAGGCGTTTGCTCAGCGGGCCGTTGTGAAAAAACTCCAATTCTTCTGTGCTTAATGTTCACGACAAAAGACAATTCGCCACTATTGCCTTGTGTACCTCAGTGAAATCCCTCTTCTAAACTCAGTGGTAAAAGTTGACGACTATTGTGAGGACACTAACTATGGTTCATTTACTAGCCCGTTGAAAACACCATTCAAAAATGATGAAATCACCAGCGTTACCGCGGATACAATATTTACTTTCATTGTATGTTAGTAAAAACGTTTGGCAGTGCCGTGTATGGTGTGGAAGCAATTACGATTACAGTAGAAGTAAATGTACTGGCTGGTAGCAATTACTATATTGTAGGTCTGCCCGATAGTGCCGTAAAAGAAAGTTTGCAACGCGTAGAAAGCGCATTGAAAAGTAATGCCTGGCATATGCCCCGCACCAAACTGGTAGTTAATCTGGCTCCTGCAGATATAAAAAAAAGCGGCTCTGCTTTTGATCTGCCCATGGCCATTGGCGTGCTGGGTGCATCTGAGCAATTGGAGAGCCCGGAAATGCTGGGCGATTACATAATGATGGGCGAGCTGAGCCTCGACGGTACTATTCAATCTATAAAAGGCGCCCTGCCAATTGCTATTACTGCCCGCAAAGAAGGCTATAAAGGATTAATCATCCCCATACAAAATGCACGCGAAGCTGCCATGGTAAGCAATATTGAAGTATATGGCGTGGAGCATATCAGTGAGGTGATTGCATTTTTTAACCATGGTTCCTCACTGCAACCCACCGTTGTAAATGCCCGTGATGCGTTTTTTCATTCGCAGTATGATTTTGAATTTGATTTCAATGACGTAAAAGGCCAGGAGAACATTAAGCGGGCGCTTGAAATTGCAGCTGCTGGCGGACATAATGCCATATTGATTGGTCCGCCCGGTGCTGGCAAAACCATGCTGGCCAAACGCCTTCCCACTATATTGCCACCACTTACTTTGCATGAAGCGCTTGAAACCACAAAGATTCACAGTGTAGCAGGAAAACTACCCGAAAATGCTACATTGATTTCAAAAAGACCTTTTCGCAGTCCGCACCATACCGTTTCTGATGCTGCGCTAGTTGGAGGCGGCAGCACACCCCAGCCAGGAGAAATTTCACTGGCGCATAATGGCGTATTATTTTTAGATGAATTGCCTGAATTTAAAAGAACCGCCCTGGAAGTGATGCGCCAGCCGATGGAAGAAAGAAAAGTAACCATTAGCAGGGCAAAAGTGGCGCTGGATTTTCCTGCCAGTTTTATGCTGATTGCCAGCATGAATCCTTGTCCCTGTGGCTTCTATAATCACCCCGAAAAAGAATGTACTTGTCCGCCGGGTGCGGTGCAAAAATACCTGAATAAAATTTCGGGCCCCTTACTTGACAGGATTGATTTGCACGTGGAAGTAACCCCGGTTCCATTCAATGAACTTTCATCCATAAGAATCACAGAGGGTTCACCGGCTATACGTGACCGTGTAATCGGAGCCCGCGACATACAGGCCAACAGGTACAAAGACCATCCTGGTATTTATGCCAATGCGCAAATAACCACCAAAATGCTGAAAGAAGTTTGTGTAATTGATGCAGCAGGACAAAATTTATTAAAAGCTGCTATGAATAAACTCAATTTATCAGCCCGCGCCTATGATCGGATACTAAAAGTAAGTCGCACCATTGCCGATCTTGCCGCCAGTGAAAACATACTACCCGCACACCTGGCAGAAGCGATACAATACAGGAGTCTGGACAGGGAGGGTTGGGCGGGGTAGGCGGGGATTGGTCTTTAGTCAGTAGTCTTTAGTCAATAGTCCTTTTGCGATGTTTCTGCATTTTCACATTTCCACATTTTTGACATTTGTCCCATTTTTCACCCTTCCTCATTTTTCAAAATGAAATCTTGTCATTTATCGTGAACTTGTACGATGTTTGATGGTTAAACACCTTACCTGTTATAAAATATTAGTATGAAGATATTACTGTTGTACCTGAAGCCTTATAAATGGTTGATTGCGCTGGCGTTATTACTCGCGGCTATTAACCAGATCTTTTCCATGCTGGATCCCTATTTCTTTGGGAAAATGATTGATAAATATGCTACCCATCCGCACGAAATCGGGGTATACCAGGACGCCAAAACGCTGATGCCCGATGGAAAATATTCCACCAGCAGGGTATGGGTAAAAACTGCCGATAGATCACAAAGCGATTATGCCTGGGGTGTAGTTTACTTTTTGGGCATATTGATCAGCGTTGCCATGGTGTCAAGAATTGCCAAAGCCTTCCAGGATTATTTTGGCAATGTAGTAGTACAAAAATTTGGTGCCAAAATATTTACTGATGGTTTACAGCATTCCATGAAACTGCCTTATCAGGAATTTGAAGACCAGCGAAGTGGTGAAACATTGTCCATTCTTACCAAAGTAAGAACGGATACAGAAAAGTTTATCATTTCATTCATCAATGTATTGTTTGGTATCATTATAGGCATCCTGTTTGTCTCCATATATTCCTTCCGCCTGCACTGGTCTATTATGCCCATATACCTGGGCGGTATGCTGCTGCTGGCATTGCTTACCAGCCTGCTGAGTAAAAAAATAAAGATTATTCAGAAAAATATTGTGAAGGAAACAACTGCATTGGCCGGTTCAACTACAGAGTCATTGCGCAATATTGAACTGGTAAAAAGCCTTGGACTTACCCAACAGGAAATCAGCCGTCTTAATACCAATACCTATAAAATACTGGGTCTTGAATTAAGAAAAGTAAAAAGTATACGCACACTTAGCTTTATACAGGGCACATTTGTAAACTTTTTACGCCAGTTGATTATGTTTACATTGCTATGGCTTGTTTTTAAAGACCAGTTAACCGTTGGCCAGGTGATGACCCTGATGTTTTATTCCTTTTTTATTTTTGGACCCTTACAGGAAATTGGCAACATTATACTTTCTTACCGCGAAGCAGAAGCATCACTCAATAATTTCCATATCCTGATGCAGAAAACGCCAGAGCAATATCCCACAACACCTTTGCACCTGGGCCCCATAAAAGAACTCACATTTAGAAACGTTGCCTTTAAACATCAGTCAGCATCGCACCGTGCTATTGAAAATATCAGCTTTGATGTAAAGACGGGTGAAACCATCGCATTTGTGGGACCATCTGGTTCGGGAAAATCTACCTTAATGAAATTGCTTGTAGGTCTGTACCGGCCATTAGAAGGAAAGATTTTATACAATGGCATGGATGAAAATTCTATCAGTTTTGAAGACTTACGCAACCA
>Ga0097621_100002731_pt1 | contig 12079 bp, 11 predicted proteins | sample KBSMisM72_FD_73165 | JGI IMG/M metagenome (GOLD analysis project Ga0097621, IMG submission 73165) | Miscanthus rhizosphere microbial communities from Kellogg Biological Station, Michigan, USA - KBS Miscanthus M7-2 (version 2) (version 2) | ecosystem: Host-associated > Plants > Roots >... | reverse complement strand
GCCCGCCGCGGCAAGCGCGTCGTCACCATGAGCGAGCTGGAAGACGCCAAGGACAAGGTCATGATGGGCGCCGAGCGGCGTTCCATGGCGATGAGCGACGAGGAAAAGAAGCTCACCGCCTTCCACGAGGCCGGCCATGCCATCGTCGCCATCAGTGTCGAAGGCTCCGATCCCATCCACAAGGCGACCATCATTCCGCGCGGTCGCGCTTTGGGCATGGTGATGCGCCTGCCGGAACGCGATCAGCTTTCCCTGACTCGCCAGAAGATGCTGGCGGATCTGTGCGTCGCGTTCGGCGGCCGCCTGGCCGAGGAACTGGTGTTCGGCCATGAAAAAGTGACCACCGGCGCGCAAAGCGATATCGAACAGGCCACCCGCATGGCCCGCGCCATGGTGACCCGCTTCGGCATGTCCGACAGTCTGGGCCCGATCGCCTATGCCGAAAACCAGGAAGAAGTCTTCCTGGGCCACAGCGTGTCGCGCACCCAGAATATTTCGGAAGCCACGGCGCAGAAGATCGATTCGGAAATCCATCGCATCATCGATGAGAGCTATCAGCGCGCCAAGGACATCCTCACCACCCGCCAGGGCGATCTCAACGTGCTGGCGCGGGGCCTGCTGGAATATGAAACCCTGACCGGCGACGAGATCAACGCGCTGCTCAAGGGCATTCCTCCGGTTCGCACGCCCTATGAGGACCCGGTACTGCCGGCCCGCGGCGAAGGTACGTCGGTGCCGGTGGCCGGCAAGCCGCGTCCCGCCGCTGGTCCGGGGCCGATTATCAGCCCGGAACCGCAGCCGAGATAGCGCGGTTACACACATGTTGCGAAAGGGCGGCTTCGGCCGCCCTTTTCTTTTGGCTGCTTTTGTGGCCCTTTCCGCGCTTGTCTTTTGGCCTATCGCTTCGCACCTTGAGGCCATATGAAAGTCCTCGGCATTCTCAACATCACCAGCGACTCCTTTTCCGACGGCGGAAAATATCTGGAGCCGCAAGCCGCGCTGACGCATGCGCAAAGGTTGGCGGATGAGGGCGCCGACATTGTCGATATCGGCGCGGCTTCTTCCCACCCCGATGCCAAGCCCGTGGCGCCGGGTGTCGAGATCACAAGGCTGACAGCGGTGGTGCCGGCGCTGAAGGCCAAGGGCTTGAGCCTTTCCATCGATAGTTTTGCATTGGATGTGCAGCGCTGGGCGTTGAAACAGGGCGTCGACTATCTCAACGACATTCACGGCTTTCCCGATGTCTCGTTCTACCCGGAGCTGGCGCAATCGGAGGCGAAGCTGGTCGTGATGCATATGGTCCAGCCGCGCGGCGTCGCCGTTCGCACCGAGGTGCCGTCGTCGGAAATCTTCGGCCGCATCACGGCATTCTTCGATTCCCGCATCGCGGCCTTGACCAAGGCCGGTATCGCGCCGGGCCGCCTGATCCTGGATCCCGGCATGGGCCAGTTCCTTGGCCGTGACCCGGAAAATTCCCTGATTGTGCTCCGCCGCCTGCCGGAGCTGAGAGCCCGTTATGGCCTGCCGCTCCTGGTCTCGCTCTCCCGCAAGGGCTTTTTGCGCAAGCTGACGGGCCGGCCGGTGACCGAGGCGGGGGCCGCCAGCCTGGCCGCCGAGCTGTTTGCCGAGGCGCAGGGGGCCGATTATATCCGCACCCATGCGCCCGGGCCGCTGCGGGATGGCCTCAAAGTCCTGAAAACGATAGGCAAATCCCGTTAACCTCCGGCAACCAGTTTGTGATAAAACAACACCCATGACCCGCAAATATTTCGGCACCGACGGCATCAGAGGCCGTGTCAATACCGCCAAACTGACGCCTGAAGTGGCGCTCAAGGCCGGCATGGCGGCCGGGCGCATCTTTACCCGCGGCGACCATCGCCACCGGGTGGTGATCGGCAAGGACACCCGCCTGTCCGGCTATATGATCGAAAGCGCGCTGGTGTCGGGCTTCACCGCCGTGGGTATGGATGTGTTCCAGTTCGGTCCGCTGCCGACCCCCGCCGTGGCAATGCTGACCCGCTCGCTGCGCGCCGATATGGGCGTGATGATCACCGCCTCGCACAATCCATTCGAGGATAACGGCATCAAATTCTTCGGACCCGACGGCCAGAAACTATCGGACGATGTGGAAATGGAAATCGAGCGGCTGATGGCGGCCGGCCTGGAGCAGGGCCTGGCGCCCAGCGACAAGATCGGCCGCGCCAAGCGCGTCGACGACAGCCAGGCGCGTTATATCGAATTCGCCAAGCGCACCTTCCCGCGCAATCTGCGGCTGGACGGCATGCGCATCGTGATCGATTGCGCCAATGGCGCCGCCTACAAGGTGGCGCCGGAAGTGCTGTGGGAATTGGGCGCCGATATCGTCACCATCGGGGTCAGCCCGGACGGCACCAATATCAACCTGGATTGCGGCTCCACCATGCCGCAGGCGATGTGCAACAAGGTGCGCGAAGTGCGGGCCGATTTCGGCATCGCGCTGGATGGTGACGCCGACCGGGTGGTGATGGCCGACGAAAAGGGCCAAGTGATTGACGGCGACCAGATTCTGGCCCTGATCGCCAAGAGCTGGTCGAAAAGCGGCGATCTGAAGGGCGGCGGCGTGGTCGGCACGGTGATGTCGAATGCCGGTCTGGATCATTATCTGGGTTCGCTGAACCTGAAACTGGCGCGGGCCGCGGTGGGCGACCGCTATGTGCTGGAAGAAATGAAAAAGGGTGGCTTCAATGTGGGCGGCGAACAGTCCGGCCATATCATCCTGTCCGATGTCTCCACCACCGGCGACGGGCTGGTCGCGGCGCTTCAGGTCCTGGCGGTTCTGGCCCAAGGCAAGCCCGCCAGCGAGGCGGCGCACCTGTTCAATCCCTTGCCCCAGGTTTTGGAGAATGTGCGCTTCAAGAAGGGCTCGCCCCTGGACGATGCGCGGGTGAAATCCTCGATCGAAGACGCCAATGCCAAGCTGGGCGCTTCGGGACGCATATTGGTGCGCAAGTCCGGCACCGAGCCCCTGATCCGCGTGATGGCGGAAGGCGAAGATGAAAAGCTGGTGCGCGCCGTGGTGCGCCAGATCGCCAGCGCCATTGAAGAAGTGGCCGCATAGTGCCGCCACGCCTTCTGGTCATCGCCGGATCCGATCCATCCGGCGGGGCCGGTATCCAGGCTGATCTCAAGACCGCCCAGGCCTTTGGCGTCTATGCCCAGACGGCGATCACCGCCGTGACGGTGCAGAACACGCTGGGCGTGACAGGGTCCCATCTCGTGCCGCCGGGCATCGTGCGCGACCAGATCATCGCCTGCCTGTCCGATATCGGGGCCGATGCCATCAAGACCGGCATGCTGGGCAATGCCGAAATGGTGGAAATGGTCGCCGCCACCCTGGCGGAGCACGCACCGGACATTCCCCTGGTGGTGGATCCGGTGATGGTGGCCAAGGGCGGCTCATCCCTGCTGGATGCGTCCGCGGTCACGGCCCTGAAGAAAAAGCTCCTGCCGCTGGCGATGCTGGTCACGCCCAACCTGCCGGAAGCCGAAACCTTGACCGGCATCTATCCGGGCAGCGAACACCGTATCCGCAACGCCGCCATGGTGTTCAAGATGACGGGCGTGAACAGCGTGCTGTTCAAGGGAGGCCATGGGGAAGGCGCGATGGTTCGCGATGTGCTTTGGAGCGGAGAGGATTTCACCCCCTTTGAATCGCCGCGCATCGACACACGCCATACCCACGGCACGGGTTGCACTTTGGCGACCGCCATCGCCTGTGGGCTGGCCGAGGGACGCGCACTGCCGGATACGGTGGCGCGCGCCATTGGCTTTGTGCAGAATGCGATAAGGACCGCGCCCGGAATCGGTGCCGGACACGGTCCCTTGAATCACAAAACCTAAAGCCTAGTGGTTGGGAACGACGTGCGCGTTGCCGTCGCGATCCACCACGGTGGTGGAATCCGGCGGCGGGTTGACGATCACGGTTTTGCGCTCGGTACCGCCACAGGCAGCCAGAGCGAGACAGGCAAGTAACAGGGCAACAGCGGGACGCATGGCGATCTCCTCGGAACTATCCGAGTTGAAAACGCACCGTTCCGGCGAAAGTTTCTATGCAACCCGCGCGGCGCCAATGCGTTTTGCGCGGAGTCGGATGATCACCGGTCCACGAACGGATCTTGTACCATGATGGTGTCGTCGCGGTCGGGGCTGGTGGACAGCAATATCACCGGCGCGCCGATCAGTTCCTCCACCCTGCGGACATATTTGATGGCATTGGCGGGAAGCTGGGCCCAGCTGCGCGCGCCAGCCGTGGTTTCGCTCCAGCCATCCAGCGTTTCATAGACCGGGGTCAATCGCGCCTGCAGATTGGCGTCGGCAGGCAGGTAATCCAGCATCTTGCCGTCCAGCTGATAACCGACACAGACCTTGATCTGCTCAAAACCGTCCAGCACATCCAGCTTGGTCAGGCAGATGCCATCGACGCCGCCGGTGATGCAGGTCTGGCGCACCAAGACGCTGTCGAACCAGCCGCAGCGGCGCTTGCGGCCCGTGACGGTGCCGAATTCATGGCCGCGCTCGCCCAGTTTCTCGCCGGTGGCGTCTTTCAGTTCGGTGGGAAAGGGGCCTTCGCCGACACGGGTGGTGTAGCTTTTGACGATGCCCAGCACGGTGCCGATGGCGCGCGGGCTTACACCGGCGCCCGCCGCCGCCTGTCCCGCCACCGTGTTGGAGGAGGTGACAAAAGGATAGGTGCCGTGATCGATGTCCAGCAGCACGGCTTGCGCGCCTTCGAACAGCACGCGCTTGCCTGCCTTGCGCGCCGCGTCCAGCTCGCGCCAGGAAGAGCCCAGGAAGGGCGCTATTTTGGACGCGATCTCATTCAGCGATGTCAGCAGCGCGCCGGCATCCACTTCCGCCGCGCCGAAACCCTTGCGCAGCACATTGTGGTGCGCCAGCAGCCGCTCGATCTTGCCGGGCAGGGTGGCGGGGTCTTTCAGGTCGATGGCGCGGATGGCGCGGCGGCCGACCTTGTCTTCATAAGCCGGACCGATGCCGCGCTTGGTGGTTCCCAGTTTCTGGGAGGTGGCTTCCTCGCGCAGGGCATCCAGCTCGCGATGTAATGGCAGAACCAGCACGGCATTTTCCGCCAACACCAGGATTTCCGGCGTCACCTTGAGGCCGGCGTTGCCGACCTTGGCGATTTCCTCCAGCAGCGACCAGGGATCGACCACCACGCCATTGCCGATGATCGAGCGCTTGCCCTGGACCACGCCGGACGGCAGCAGGGACAATTTGTAGGTCTTGTCGCCGACCACAATGGTATGGCCGGCATTGTTGCCGCCCTGAAACCGCACCACCATATCGGCGCGGTTCGACAACCAGTCGATGATCTTGCCTTTGCCTTCGTCGCCCCATTGGGCGCCGATCACCGTGACATTGGACATGGATTTTCCGTACCCTGAATAAGCAGCTCAACCCGTGGAGCACGGGCACGGTGGGGGCTTATAGCAGGTGTTGGAGGGTGTGTAAGGGACCATCCGCCGCATCATCCCCCTTTCTATGATCTACCCCCATCCGTCACAGCTCGGGTTTTGCTTCGCAAACACCTTGCTGTGACACCTTCCCCCTTCTTGGCGCTTTGCGCCGAAGGGGGAAGGAATGCGGCCCTCGCGTTTGGGGGTCAATAAAATACGTCATAAGCGACGGTGATGATCTCGCCGGAATCTTCGTCGATCAGCAGGGCATCGACACCCACCCTTACCCAGACCGCGCCATAGGGTGGGGGCGGAAGGTCATAATCGGCAAAGTCGATCAGCCAATAGTCGCGCGCCCAGAAGGCTGCCGGCAGGAATTCGCCGAAGCTCCAGCGATGTTCGTACCAGCCGGCGGGACGGCGATAGAAGGCGGTGCGGAAGCGTCGGGGGGCGTGGAAGTTGCGGTGATAATCGCGGAAACCGCTGAAGTCGTGGCGCGGCCCGCCATAGCCTGGGCCGCGGCGGTCGTTGGAGCGAAAATCGGTTCGCCCGTCTCTATTGAAGTCGGCCCGGTCGCGGCCATTGTTCCAGTCGCGTCCGTTTGCGCCGCGACGGCGATTGTCATCGCCGCGATTGGCGGGTGATTGGATCGTGGCTTGCCCTGGCGGCGCGGCACTGCGTTCGCCACGGCCCCGTCCTTCGCCACGATTTTCGCGATTCGGAGCTGCTTGGAGTGCGTTTTGCGCGCCCGCGGGGCGATTTTCAAAACGCCCACCCCCCTGATGTTGTGCTTGAGCCTGACCGCGAAGCTGGGCCTGGGCCCGATCCTGCACCTGGGGTGCGACGCTGGCTTTGCCGACGCGATTGGAATGTCCTTCGTTATCATGCGGTTCTGCCCAGGCAGGCAAGGCCAGCAAGATCATCGCGGCGGAAAGCATCAAACGGCGCATGTTCGAACCTGTCGAAAAAGTTGCTTGTGTAAACGGCGTCGCTATCCTTTGGTTCCGCCCCCTTTTATGGTCGGGTCATGAGTGAATTTATTCTTCGCGCCGCAACACCGGAAGATGCACCCCTAATCCAGGAGATGCTGCGCGAATTGGCGATCTATGAAAAAGTCCCGGAAGACGCTTTTCGCCTCAGCCAAGAGACGGTGTTGCGCGACATGTTCGGCGGCGCCTGTCATTGCGAACTGGCGTTTGAAGACCAGGAGGCCGCCGGCATTGTCACCTGGTTCTGGACCTATAAGAGTTTTCGCGGCCGGCGCGGGCTTTATTTGGAAGACCTGTATGTGAAACCGCAATTTCGCGGCCGGGGGTTGGGGCGCCGCTTTCTGGTGGAATTGGCGGGCCGTGCCCGCGCGGCGGGCGGTCATATGGAATGGCAGGTGCTGGACTGGAACGCGCCGGCCATTGCCTTTTATGAAAGTCTGGGCGCGAAGCTGGTACCGCAATGGGTGAATTGCCGGCTGGAAGGTGCGGCCCTGGAGAGCCTGACGTCATGAGCGAGATCGTTCTGGTGGTCGCCATCGCCGACAATGGTGTCATCGGCAAGGATGGCGCCATCCCCTGGCACATTTCCGAAGATATGAAACGCTTCAAGGCGCTGACGATGGGCCATACCATCGTGATGGGGCGCAAGACTTGGGATTCGCTGCCCAGGAAACCCTTGCCGGGCCGGATCAATGTGGTGATCACCCGGCAGAAAGATTGGCAAGCCGAAGGCGCGGTTACCGCTTCGTCCCTGGGGCAGGCGACATCGGGCACATCCGGCACGGTGATGGTGATTGGTGGCGCGGAGGTTTATGAGCGGGCCTTGCCACTGGCCTCGCGCATCGAACTCACCGAAGTCCATAAAAATTTCGCCGGCGATGCGCGGTTCGTTTTGGACCGCAAAGGCTGGCATGAAACGGCGCGCGAAGACCATCTCACCGCGAACGGTCTTGGCTATTCCTACGTGACACTAGTCAGAGGCTGAACCCGCGGCCGCTCGCCCAAGCTCGCGGCGTTCGTCGCTCGGAATAATCCGCTGGATCATTCCGTTCGCGCAGTGCGCGAACGCTCCTCACTCAATAACGATCTTCGGCGCCGACCTGGATTCTGTTTCCAGCGCCGCCGCGACCTTGGTCGCCAGATCCAAAAAGGCCTTGGCTTCCGGCCCGTCGGGCACGGAAACGCTCACCGGGGTGCCCGCGTCGGAGGTTTCGCGGATGCGCGGCACCAGGGGAATTTCGCCGAGAAAGGGCGCGCTCAATTTTTCCGCCGTCTCACGCGCCCCGCCATGGCCGAAGATGGCGTGGCTGGAGCCGCAATCGGGGCAAGTGAACATCGACATATTCTCGACCACGCCCAGGATCGGCACCTGGGTCTTTTTGAACATGGCGATGCCTTTGCGCGCATCGATCAGGGCAATGTCCTGCGGGGTGGAGACAATCACCGCGCCTTTCAGGGGCACGCGCTGCGCAATGGTAAGCTGGGCATCGCCAGTACCAGGCGGCATATCCAGCACCAGGACATCGAGGGGCGCCCAAGCGACATCGCTGAGCATCTGGGTCAGGGCGCTTTGCACCATCGGCCCGCGCCAGATCATGGCTTCGTCTTCCTTGACCAGAAAACCGATACTCATGGTCTTGATGCCGTGACGGATAATCGGGTGCAGGGTGTGGCCGTCGCTTTCCGGTTTTTCGGTGATGCCAAGCAGGCGCGGCAGCGATGGGCCATAAATATCGGCATCCAGCAATCCGACTTTCAGACCCAGGCGGGACAGCGACAGCGCCAGATTGACCGCGACGGTGGATTTGCCGACCCCGCCCTTGCCGCTGGCGACCGCAATGATGTTTTTCACCCCGGGGATACCGGCCGGCGCGGGTGGGGGCTGGCGGTTCACGGCGGGGCCTTGATTTGCTTGGCGCGCCTGTGGCGCGCGGGCCGCCTGTGGATGATGATGGTGCGCATGCTCGTTGCGCGCCGGCTGGGGCTGTTCTTCATGGGCGGTGAGCACGGCGGTAACCGACTTCACGCCTTTGACCCCCAGGGCCATGGCTTCGCAGATCTTGCGCAGCGGCTCGGATTCGGGTCCGCGATCCGCCGCGACTTCCAGCACAAAGCCGACATGGCCGTCTTTGACCACCAGCCCCTGGATCATGTCCTGCTGGACCACGGTGCGCCCGCTCGCCGGGTCGATCACCTGATCCAGCGCCTTTAAAATATCTTCGCGGGCGATGCTCATGGCTGGGGATATAGCCCCCGCACTGCTGAAATCCTAGTAGGCATGCCCGGTGTGAGGACTTTAAAAAACCTTGTCGGAAGAGGCTTTTTACCTGTTGGTTCCCTCTGTCCGTGCCTAAACTAACCCCGATTCCCCTACTTGTATTGCCGGGACCCCTTATGCGCCCCTTCACCAGCCTGTTTGCCGTTCTGGCGTTGCTTGTCGCCGCTCCCGCCTGGGGCCGGCCGGCGCCTGATTCCTTTGCCGATCTGGTGACCAAGTTGTTGCCCACGGTGGTCAATATCTCCACCAGCCAGACCTTGAAGGCGCCGCCGCCCAACACCATGCCGCAACTGCCGCCCGGATCGCCGCTGGAAGACCTGTTCAAGAATTTCCTGGGTCCCAACTCCAACCGTCCGCGCCACGTCACCTCGCTGGGTTCCGGCTTCATTATCGATCCGTCGGGTTACGTGGTCACCAACAATCATGTGATCGAAGACAGCGATCAGATTACCGTTTCGTTGCAGGACGGCAGCTCGATGCCGGCGCGGGTGGTGGGCCGCGACGTCAAGACCGATCTGGCGCTGCTGAAGGTCACGAGCAAGAAACCGCTACCCGCCGCCCATTTCGGCGACAGCGACCATGCCCGGATCGGCGATTGGGTGGTGGCGATCGGCGATCCTTTCGGTATCGGGTCCACTGTGACGGCGGGAATCGTGTCGGCGCGCAACCGCAACATCAATTCCGGCGACTATGACGATTTCATCCAGACCGACGCGCCGATCAATCGCGGCAATTCCGGCGGTCCGCTATTCGATACCGACGGCAATGTGATCGGGATTAATTCGCAGATCTATACCCCCAGCGGCGGCAGCGTCGGCATCGGCTTCGCTATTCCCTCCAACCTGGCGCGCCAGGTGGTCAACCAGCTGCGCCAGTTCGGCGTGGCGCGGCGCGGCTGGATCGGCGTGCGCATTCAGCCGGTAACGCCGGAAATCGCCGAAGGCATGGGCTTGCCATCGACCCAAGGCGCCCTGGTGGCGGGCGTGACCGGCGGCGGGCCGGCGGCCAAAGCGGGATTGAGCAATGGCGATCTGGTCACCGGATTCGACGGCAAGCCGGTGATTGACGACCGCTCCCTGCCGCGCATTGTCGCCGACACCCCAATTGGCAAGACGGTCGGCATGGATGTGTTGCGCAAGGGCCGCAAGCAGACCCTCAAGATCACGGTGCAGAGGCTGGCCGACGACTCCAAAGTGGATAAGCCCGGCAAGGCGCCGCCGCCTCCAGCGGTGAAAAACCAATCCAAGCTGTCGCAGCTGGGATTGTCGCTGGGCGCGCTGGATGCGCCGGCGCGCGGCAAGTTCAAGATCGCGGCTGGCATACAAGGCGTGGTGGTGACGGCGGTCGAAGGCGGCAGTCCCGCGGGGGAAAAGAATCTGCGCGCCGGCGACGTGATCGTGGAAGTCAGCGGCGAGGCGGTGAAGAGCCCCGACGATGTCGCCAAGCGCGTCGATGCGGACGTCAAGGCGGGCAGGAAATCCGTGCTGTTGCTCGTCAATCGCGATGGCGATTTGCAGTATTTGGGACTTAGATTGAATTAACCCCCATCCGTTGCAGCTCAGGTTTGCTCCGCAAACACTTCGCTGCGCCGTTCGGCCGAACGGCGCTCGAGTTCATTCTCCGCGAGCGATCTCGCTGTCGCTATAGCCTTGCAGATAGAGCAGGGCGGTTAGGTCGTTGTGATTGATCGCCGCGCCCGCCGCCTCGGCCACCACCGGCTTGGCGTGATAGGCAACGCCCAAACCTGCGCGCTGGATCATGGCCAGATCGTTGGCGCCGTCGCCCACCGCCAGGGTCTCGGCGAAATCGATCTTGAGATGTGCGGCGGCTTCCTCAAGCGCGTCCAGCTTGGCCTGGCGGCCCAGGATGGGCGTGCCGACTTCACCGGTCAGCGCCTCGCCATCGTCCAGCAAGGTGTTGCCGCGCTCGACATGAAAGCCGGCGGCCTCGGCCACGCGTTGGGTGAAATATCCGAAGCCGCCCGAGACCAGCATGGTGTGGGCGCCATTGGCGCGCATGGTGGCGAGCAGCGACTTGGCGCCGGGATTGAGCCGCACCCGTTCGGCATAGGTTTTTTCCAGCGCGCTGAGGCTAAGGCCCCTGAGCATGCCCACCCGTTCGCGTAGCGCGGCCTCGAATTCCAGCTCGCCGCGCATGGCGCGCTCGGTGATGGCCGCGATCTGGGGCTTGAGGCCCGCCATATCGGCCAATTCGTCCAGGCATTCGACATTGATGATGGTGGAATCCATGTCGGCCACCAGCAATTTCTTGCGGCGTTTATCCGTGGCGATCAGGTTGATATCCAGGGCGCCGGCGCGGATGCGCGCCGCTGCAAGCACCATTTTGTCGGCGACCGGCAAATCGAAAGCGTGCCCGGGCGACAGGATTTTCGCCGGACCCGTTCCAAGGTCCGCGAACAAAGCCGGCTCAGCACCCTTGCCGATGACATTCAGAACAAACATTCTGCCCGCATGAAGTTTGATGCCGTTCTTATTGCAGGGCCTACCGCGAGCGGCAAGTCGGCCTCGGCCCTCGCGCTGGCCGAGGAAATCGGCGGCGTGGTGATCAATGCCGATTCCATGCAGGTCTATCGCGAAGCCCCGATCCTGACAGCGCAACCCGATGATGCCGACCAAGCGCGCGTGCCGCACCTGCTGTACGGCCATGTCAGCGCACGGGAGGTATATTCCGTCGGCAGTTGGCGCGCCGATGCAGCTGCCGCACTCGCCCAGGCGCATACCATGGGGCGTGTGCCGATCTTTGTGGGCGGCACAGGTCTGTATTTCATGGCCTTGACCGACGGGCTGGCGGATGTGCCGCCTACGCCGCCGGAAATCCGCGATGCGGCGCGTGCGCTGCTGGACGATATCGGCGTGGAAGCGTTGCACGCCAAACTGACCGACCGCGATCCCTTGACGGCATCGCGGCTGCGTCCTTCCGATCCCCAGCGGGTGTTGCGTGCCTTTGAAGTGTTCGAAGCCACGGGCCGTCCCCTGGCGGAATGGCAAAGCGCCCCTGCCGAGCCCATTCTGAAAGACAAGAAGATCGCCGCCTTTGTACTGGACCCGCCGCGCCCTGAATTGCGCGCCCGGATCGCGCGGCGTTTCGAGGCAATGGTGGATCAGGGCGGATTGGAAGAGGCGCGCGGGCTGGAAAGCCTGGACCCGGCCTTGCCGGCCGCCAAATTGCTGGGTTTGCGGCCCCTTCAGGCCCTGGGGCGCGGAACGCTGACGAGAGAGGAAGCCTTGGACGCCGCGATCACCGGGACGCGGCAATTTGCCAAGCGCCAGATGACGTGGTTTCGCCACCGTATGCCACATTATATCTGGTTTGACCCTCTTGTTAGCAATTTAATTACA
>Ga0097621_100002729_pt1 | contig 12085 bp, 8 predicted proteins | sample KBSMisM72_FD_73165 | JGI IMG/M metagenome (GOLD analysis project Ga0097621, IMG submission 73165) | Miscanthus rhizosphere microbial communities from Kellogg Biological Station, Michigan, USA - KBS Miscanthus M7-2 (version 2) (version 2) | ecosystem: Host-associated > Plants > Roots >... | reverse complement strand
GCGAATGCTGCCGTCGCGGACTCCCGCTTCAATTGACGACACCAGCGCTCCTTGCAGCCGGTCACCGTTGAGCGCGCATGCCTGCTCGGAAGGTGAGCCGTCAGTGGGTTCGGAGGACTTGAGTTCGCAGCGCGCCAGCGCATCGAAAAGCACCGGGAATTCCTGCGCAAACGCGACATACGCGCGTCCCATCGCGCTGACCTGTTCGAGCCCGCTGCCATGACGTTCCGCCGCTTCGAGGAAACGCGCATGCAACATGCTCATGGCCCGTTCGGCGAGACCAAACATCAGGTCGGAACGGTCCTGGAAATACACATATAGGAGCGCGCGTGACAGACGCGCGCGGCGAGCGACATCGTCCATGGTCAACGAGTCGAGCCCGACTTCACGCCCGGCAGCTTCGGCTGCGTCGACGATTTCCGCCCGGCGCCGCTCCTTTTCTTCAAGTCTTCGTTCGGCGATGTAGCTCATGGTCGGGGAATGTATTACCCGTATTGACGCGATGTCAATTAGTAGTTGTGTGTGTAATCGGCGACTTTTCGCAAATGCGAACTCATCGCATTTACATCCAGGACTCCAAAACCCATACTTCGGCTCGTGAAAGCGACCGATTCCCACGCTTCCCATGCTCCCCTTCCGCTGGCGGACCTGCGCCGCGGCGAGTCCGCGCTCGTGGCGGGACTCATTGACGTCGCCGGATTCGATGATGGGCGCGGCAGCGCCGCAATCCTGCTGGCGCGTTTGCGCGATCTCGGATTTGTGGCCGGCGCTCACTGCAAAGTCATCGCCCGCATGTGGCCGGCCGGCGATCCGCTGGTGGTGCGCATCGGTGGCTCCACCTTCGCATTGCGTCGGGCCGAAGCGGCGGCGGTGCGGGTGACGCGCCTTGGCGTAAAACCGACGGCGCACGCGCAGCTGGCGCCGAAGGACACCAGCGCCGCGCTCGCCTAGCGTTCGCGATGGACGCCCTCGTATCTTCAGCGCCGCTGCGCATCGCGCTGGTCGGCGTTCCCAATTGCGGCAAGACTGCACTCTTCAATCGCCTCACGGGAAGCCGGCAGAAGGTCGCTAACTACCCGGGCGTCACTGTCGAACGCCGCGAAGGCGAGCGCCCCTCGGCCGACGGACGCACGCTGCGCGTTCTCGATCTGCCGGGTACTTACAGCCTGAGTCCGACGACGCTCGACGAAGCCATCACGCGCGATGTGCTGCTCGGGCGCGTCGCCGACGCGCCGGTTCCCGAGCTCGTGGTGTGCGTCGTCGACGCGGTGCACCTTCCCATTGGCCTGCGCCTCGCGCTCGAGGTGAAGCGACTCGGCCTGCCGATGGTGCTGGCGCTCAACCGCATGGATGTTGCCGCCCGCCGTCATGTGCATATCGACGTGCCGCGTCTCGCAGAGGAACTGGGCGTCCCGGTGTTGCCAACGGTTGCGGTGAAGCGCGGCGGCGCCGACGCGCTCATCGAGGCCCTGGAGCCGGCGCACTGGATCGCTCATCGCATCGTCAACGCGCCGACCTGGCAGGAAGCCAGCGCCGAAGACGCCGAGCAGACGCAAAGCGATCTGCGCGGAGTGCTCGCGGCCGTGGGCTACAGCGCTCCGCGAGAAAGCCGCTGGGTAGCCCGCGCCGATGCGCTGCTGCTGCATCCGGTGGCGGGGCTCGCGGTGCTGGCCGCGGTGCTGTTCGTGATGTTCCAGGCGGTGTTCAGCTGGGCGGAAGCGCCTATGAACTTGATCGACGGTGCCATGGCGCAGTTCGGTGCGTTCACTGCCGCGCACCTGCCGCCAGGACCACTCGCAAGTCTCCTCGTGAACGGCGTGATCGCGGGCGCGGGCAGCGTGCTGGTGTTCCTGCCACAGATCCTGATCCTGTTCCTGTTCATCCTCGCGCTCGAGGACTCCGGCTACCTGCCGCGCGCTGCCTATCTACTCGACCGCCTGATGGGGGGCGTGGGCCTGTCGGGCCGGGCCTTCATCCCGTTGTTATCGAGCTTTGCCTGCGCCATACCCGGCATCATGGCGACGCGCACCATTCCGAACTGGCGCGACCGCCTGACCACCATCATGATCGCGCCACTGATGACGTGTTCGGCGCGACTGCCGGTCTACGCGCTGCTCATCAGCGCGCTGATCCCCGCGAGGGCAGTGGGGCCCTTCAATCTGCAGGGCCTGGTGATGTTCGTGTTGTACCTGGCCGGCATTGTCTCCGCGCTCGTTGTCGCCTGGGTCATGAAGCAATTCGCGGGCAAGCGGCAGTATTCGCCGCTGATGCTCGAGCTTCCCGACTACCAGTGGCCGCACGCCGCGAACTTGTTGTTAGGCCTGTGGGAACGCGTGAAGATCTTCCTGAGCCGCGTCGGCGGCATCATCCTCGCGCTGATGATCGTGCTGTGGTTTCTTTCCAGCTACCCCGCGCCGCCTGATGGTGCCACCGGGCCTCCTATCCAGTACAGCTTCGCCGGAAGGCTTGGCGCAGTGCTCCAGTACCTGTTCGCGCCGATCGGCTTCAACTGGCAGATTTCGATCGCGCTCGTGCCGGGCCTGGCGGCGCGCGAAGTCGCGGTGGGTGCACTCGGCACCGTGTACGCGATGTCCGCGGCCGGCAACGATGTCGCCGGTCAACTCGAGCCGGTGATCGCGAGCAGCTGGAGCCTGGCAACCGCCTGCTCGCTGCTGGCGTGGTACGTATTCGCGCCTCAATGCCTGTCGACGCTGGCCGTCGTCAAACGCGAAACGAACTCGTGGCGTTATCCGCTCATCATGGCGGGTTACCTGTTCGCGCTGGCCTACCTGGCATCTTTCCTCACCTACCGCGCCATCGCGGCGTGGGCGTAAGGTTCACGTTATGGCGCAGGAAATTCTGGTTGCCGTCATCGTCGTCGTCGCGGTCCTGGCGAGTGTGTGGAAACTCATGCCCGCGCGCCGACGGTTGCGCACGTTGCTCGCGTTGGACGCCTGGGCCGCGCGCCACCCACGCCTTGCACGCTGGCGTGAGCGTTCGCTGAAGCCGCGCATCGCGCGCGCCGCGGGTACCGGTTGCGCCGGTTGCGCAGCGAACGTCGGCACACGGCCGCATCCCCCACCGCGGTGAAACACGCCCTGCGGACGGGACTGGCAATCGCCGCCACCCTGGCTCTATTCACTGCTCTGCCGTCGCGCGCCGGCGAAAATCTGCGCCCGGCACGTGACGATGTCGGCGATCCAGTCGCGGTTAAACCGGGCCCATGCCGTTTCGTGTCGCTGGCCCCAGGCACTACGGCAATGCTCTACGCCGCAGGTGCCGCTCATTGTCTGGTGGGGACGATTGCGCACAGCACAGAACCCGCGGACGCAGTGAGATTGCCAATCGTTGGAGACGCGGAGACCCTCGACTTCGAGCAATTGATGGCACTGCGGCCGACGGTAGTCGTAGTGGCAGTGGACGTCGTGCAGCGTATGCGCATCGATCGCATCAAGGCGATGGGTATTCCCGTGTACCAGGTGCATGTCACGCGTCTCGGCGGAATGCCCGACTCGATACGCCGACTCGGCGCGCTCGCCGGCACGCAGGCGATTGCCGATCGCGAGGCCGCTGCATTGAAAGCCGCGCTCGAAGCGCTGGGCGCGCGCTATCGCACGCGCACGCCGATTCGCGTGCTCTACCAGATATGGGACCGGCCTATCTACACGATCGGCGGCAGACACGTCATCACCGACGCTCTGCAGCTGTGCGGCGCAGTCAACATATTCTCGGATCTCGAGACGGCGGCACCGGCGGTCACGCGTGAAGCGGTTGTGTTGCGTGACCCCGAGCTCATCCTCGCCTCGTCGCCGCCGGGCGCTGCCGACGAATGGCTGGCCGAGTGGCGCCGGTATCCCGCGATGGCGGCAGTAAGAAACGCGCAAATCATCAGTTACGTGGACGAGCGGATCGATCGAATGGGGCCTTCGGTGATCGAGGCCACAGGAAAACTCTGCGCGGTCATCGACAATGCGAGAACTGCGCGCGCCGCCGGCGGCAGCCGTTGAAGGCGTCTGTACCCGGGTGCGCGCTGCGGGTATCGTGCGTCCCGCGCGCCGGGAGGAATCTTTCCAGGTCGGGCAAGTCACAGAAAAGCCGAGCGTTTCGGCAGAGGGAGGGTTCCAATGAAGTCCATATTTTTAATCGCCGTTTCAGCGGCATTGCTGAGCGCGTGCGCAGCCACCGGTCCCAAGACTGCGTGGGGCAAGCCCGGCGTCACCAAGGTCGAATACGTCACTGACCTCGGCACCTGCACGGCCATGGCGGCCATGACGCAGGGTAGCGGCGGAAACAGCGAAGTAGCTGGCGGCCTGAGCGGCCAGAACAACAGTGCGAACAACGGCATGAAGCAGGCGAACGCTCCGAGCGGTCCACCTAGCAGTGGCAGCCCTGATTCCGGGTCATCGGCGGCGGGCGCGGCCGTGCCACTCGGCGGCAGCATCTACCGCGACAGTGCCCCAGCTGATGTCGTAAATCGTGCCGCGAACCAGCAGCAGTCCGCGGAAATCGCCGCCAGCCGCGCCAAGGCGCAAGCCATGAAGAGCTGCTACGTGGAGCGTGGCTACAAGGAGTTCACGCTCACGCCCGAGCAGCGCGCGAAACTCGGATCGCTGCAACCGGGCAGCAACGCCTACCTGCAGTATCTCGCCGAGATCGGCGCCGACGCGTCAGTCGTCAACGCCCAGTCCGCCAAGTAGTTAGCCAGGGACCACGTCGAAGGCGGCCGTCAACCGGCGGCCGCCTTCATCGAACGGCACGGTCCCGTGCCAAAGATAGGACGGGAACAGCACCAGCATCCCCGCCTCCGGCTCCACGAAGTGATCCGGTGGACACGAGTCGGTCGGGAAGCCGGGCTCACCGAACTTGAGCCACCCCGCGCGGCTCGAGCTGTCCTTCACCGACTCCGGCAATTCCAGGTAGTAAGCCGAGCTCAGCCATCCCTGCGGATGCACATGATTGATGTGAAACCCGCCTGGCTGAAGCTGCACGGACCATGAGCCGGCGATGCGGTAGCCCGCACGTTTGCGCCGATCCGTGGGATGGCCGTCGTTGTCACGCAGCCGCGCGATGTATTCCCGGATCGGAGTGTCGAGCATCGCGAAGAAGTCCGCGATCAGCGGATTGCCGGCCGGCAGATTTCGCTCGGTTTGCGTGCCGCCGCGCAGCGATTGCGCCAGCGGGCGACGCTCCGAGCGGTGAAGCTGCGAAAGTTCGCGCGCGAGCGCAGCGTTGAATTGCGCAATGTCGGTAAAACCCACCGGAGGCTGCAGCCGATAGATGCGCACCAGCCGGTCGTAGTCGTGCAATTCCGCGTAACGGGAATCGCCGGACAGACGCAGCGCGGTCGCGCGATACGCGATCAACTGCTGATCGTCGGGAGCCCGCTCGAGTAGTTCGTCGCAACCGCGCAATGCCTCCGTGGCCCGGCCGGCTCGCAGCAGCGATGCCACGAGATTGCGCTTCGCGGAACCCGCATCCGGGGAGCGCGCCACGGCATCTGCGAGGTAGCGCAGAGCCTCTTCCGTACGGCCGAGATCGTCTAACAACACACCGATCGAAGTCAGGAATGCCGCGGAGTCCGGCGCCAGTGCGAGACCGCCCTCTAATAAAGAGAGCGCCTTGCCGGCGTAGCCCGCGTTTCGCAGGTGATCGGCTGCGATGAGTCGCAGCCCGAGCTCGTGCGGAAACTTTTCGATCGCGCTCTCTATCCACTGTGTCGACGCTTCCCCGGCGCCCCGCGACCAGCGCAGTTGCGCAAGCTGGCCATGCAGCTTGAGGTCGGTGGGCCAGCGTCGTAGCGCGGCCTCTAACTGCTGCTCGGCTTCTGCGGCGCGTCCGGCGAATCGCAATCCGCGCGCCAGATGCACTAACCACTGCGGCGAATCGCCGAAGATCGGCGTCAGCGATTCGAGTTCGGCGAGCGACTCGACGTGTTGTCCCTGCTGCTCCATCACCAAGGCGCGTTCCAGGCGCGCGGTGGACGAATTCGGGACATGTTGCAGTGCGATTTCGATGGCTTTCCGGGCGTCATCGAAGCGTTGCGTATTTGCATTAACACGGCACAAAACTCGCCATGCCTCGCAAGCCATGACCTTGTCTGTAATCTCGGAAGCGATGTTCTCGGCCGCGACGAATTCGCCGGCATTTGCATGAGAAACAATGGCTTGCAGCTTTTCCTGGTCTCCGGGAAATTTCACTGGCGCGATGCTTTGACTATGGGTGACACGACAACATTTGGCTTGCCGAGACATGCGGCCCGCCTGCAACTATTGGCAAAACTGCTCTTGCTTGTGCACACGATCTCGCTACACTCCAAAAAAATACTAACAATCGGTTTCTGAATTAATTAGCTGGAAATAGTTTCTATACAGGGGGGGCATTGCAGTGTCCAAAGCATCGAAAAAGTTGCGGCGTGAAGCCGTGAGCGCGAAGAAATTGCGCGCATCTGATTTATCCATTCTCGCACTCGGAGCCACATTGCTGGCGCCGTATGCCATCGCAGCGGACGCCGACCAGGACGCGACGGCGCCCAAGACGGCCACCACGAAGTCGGACGAAGATCTCACCGAGATCCTGGTTACCGGCATTCGCAAGGCGCTGGCGACATCCCAGGACATCAAGAAAGAAGCCGACACGGTGGTCGATTCGATCACGGCTTCCGACATCGGTGCGTTCCCCGACAAGTCCGTCGCGGAAGCGTTGCAGCGCATGAGCGGTATCACCGTCACGCGTTTCGCGGCCTCCGGCGACACCACGCACTTTTCTGCCGAGCCTTCCGGGGTCGTGATTCGCGGCCTGCCGCAGGTGCGCAGCGAATTCAACGGCCGTGACAGCTTCAACGCGAACAGCTCGCGCGGCTTGTCCTTCGGCGACGTTTCGCCCGAGTTGATGGCTGGCGTCGACACGTACAAGAACGCCACCGCCGACATGATCGAAGGCGGCATCGCCGGCACGGTCAATCTGCGCACGCACGTGCCTTTCAACTCTGAAGGCTTCGTCGCGGCGTTCTCCGGTGAAGTGGGCTACGGCAACCTCGCCGAAGAAGCCAAGCCCTCGGGCTCGATCCTGATCAGCGATCGTTGGGAAACCGGCTTGGGCGACTTCGGGCTGATGGCGAATGCCGCCTATTCCGAGGTAGTGCAGCAGTCCCAGGGCGTTCAGATCACGCGCTTTTTCAACAACGAAAACATTGCCGCTTTCGGTGGCGGTACCAAGTGGGTTCCCGGCGGCATCGACATCCGCGAGAACACCTACACTCGCACGCGCAAGGGCGCAGCGTTCGCCGCGCAATGGCGCAGCCCCGGGGAGTCACTGCTCGCCACCCTGCAGTACAACCGTTCCGAATATCAGAATGACTGGGAGGAATACTCCCTCACCGCCGGACTTGGCAATTCGCAGACCCCCCAGGATCTCGTCCTGACGACTGCGGTGTCCGTGCCCGCGGTGGGCACACCCGCGTATGAATTCGACAGCAACGGTGTCTTTCAGCGCGGCGTGATCAACCAGGACTCGAACCAGTGGGTCGGCGGCGACTCGCCGGGTCTCGCGCATCCGAACGGGTACGATGTCACGGGTACCGGTTCCTATCTGCAGTGGTACTGCCACGGCTGGAATGGCGCGACCGCCAATGCGCCCGCCTGCCCGGCGACTCGCGGCGTCGGCCTCGGATCAGACACCCGCTCTTCGACTCAGACCAATCTCACCGAAGACCTGTCGTTGAACCTGCGCTGGGACGTCAGCGAACGTGTTGGCCTCAACTTCGACGTCCAGCGGATCGAATCGACCGTCGAGAATTTCGACAACAGCACGACGGCCAAGACGGCCACCGATCTGTATCTCGATCTCACGGGCAGCAAGCCGTATTTTGAGTTCCGCAATCCCACCGGCTGGGCCAACACGCCGGGTGGTTTTGCCGATCCGTTCAACTACTTCCATGAATGGACGATGGAGCACACCGAGAACAGCGACGGCAACGAAAATGCCTATCGCCTCGATGCCGACATCGACATTGGCGATGGCTGGGCGGATGCCCTGCGCATCGGTGTTCGTCGCGCGGAGCGCGAGCAGAACGTCAACTGGTCAACCTACAACTGGGGCGCCGTGCAGCCGCTCTGGGGCCTGCAGTCCGACGAATCCATCTTCCTCACGCAGGGTCGTTGGGCCACCGGCTATACGCCGCTCGACTTCGGGTCGCAGCTGGTGGGCGGTGGTGTGTTCGGCGGCGGCACGTTCATCCATCCGGCCTTTGCGGATGTCAGCAGCTACCAGGCGAGCATCGATCGGTACGCCGGACACAGCAACAGTTATGTCCCGCTGGGTCTGCGCACCTCATGTCCGGTGGATCCGACCTCGCCGCACGGACTGTATTGCCCGGTCGAAGAGCAACGGATTACCGAAGACGTCGATGCCGCATACATCATGTTCAAGTTCGGCGGCGACGACACCAAGATTGGTAACGTCAGCGTCAAGGGCAACATCGGTGTGCGCTACGTGACGACGGACGTTACTGCGCGCGGTGGCGTGCAGTTCCCGACCGCGCTCAACCTGAATCCGCCGGATCCGAACCAGCCGCTGGCGCCGGAATATCTCACCCCTGCGGATGATCTCGCGTTCATGAACGCCGCGACGGCGCCGCAGTCGGGCGGTGGCACTCACAACAACGTACTGCCCAGCCTCAACGTCCGGTTCGGACTCACTGACGAGCAGTTCTTCCGCTTCGCCGTGTCGCGTGCGCTCGCACGACCAGACATGGGTCTGTACAAGAACTACATCGGCATCTCGCGCGCCACGCCGTCCTGCGGTGACGGTTCGGCGACCTATGAAGGCCCGAATTGCACCGGTAACGCGACCTCGTACACGCCGCAATACAACGCCAGCGCGGGTAACCCGGCCCTCAAGCCGACCACGGCTGACCAGCTGGATCTCACGTACGAGTGGTACTTCTCGAGCACCGGCTCGCTCACCACGGCGTTGTTCTACAAGAAGTTCAACGACTACGTGCAGTACGGCAACTACGTCCGCGAGTTCACCAACAATGGTGTGACGCGTCCGGTGTCGGTGAGCGGTCCGATCACCGGTGACGGTGCCAAGCTGAAGGGTATTGAAGTCGCCTACCAGCAGTTCTTCGATGCGCTGCCTGAGCCGTGGAATGGTTTGGGGATACAGACGAACGCCACTTACGTGGACAATCAGGGCATCACGAACTCCAACCTCACCAGCGTTTCGGGTGCGGGTGGCGTGCAACAGGATCCGCTGATCACGTTCACGAATCTGCCGCTCGAGGGCTATTCGAAGCTGACCTACAACCTGGTGTTGATGTTCGAACAGCCGAAGTGGTCGGCACGTCTCGCCTGGAACTGGCGTGACGAGTACCTCATCAGCCAGTCGGACTGCTGCATCAAGCTGCCCATCTGGCAGGACGCCTATGGTCAGCTCGACGCTTCGGCCCACTACAAGCCGGACTCGAACTGGGATGTGTTCCTGGACGTGCAGAATCTCCTGCAGGCCGAGACCGTGCTGAAGCAGCAGGTGACCAACGATGGTCTGTTGCTTCCGCGCTCCTGGTTTACCAACGATATGCGCCTGCAGTTAGGCGTGCGCTATCGCATCCAGTAAACCTTAAGTCCCGACAGAACTGGGGCGCGCCGTATACGATACGGCGCGCCCTTTTTTTCAGGTCAATGAGAGGTCAGAGCGAGTGCGTCCGCCCTTGAGGATCGTGATCGTCGGCGGTGGCACTGCCGGCTGGATGACGGCCGCCGCTTTCGCTTCCGTGCTCAAGCCGGAACAACGCCAGATCCATCTGATCGAGTCGAGCGAGATCGGCATCGTCGGAGTGGGCGAGGCCACGCTGCCGCACATCCGCTACTTCAACAAGCGCATCGGCATCGATGAACGCGAGCTCATGGCGAAGACCCAGGCGACGTTCAAGCTGGGCATCGAGTTCGTCGATTGGGCGCGCCTCGGCGACAGTTACATTCATCCTTTCGGCGCTTACGGCTCGCGCATCGGCGGCGTGCCCTTCCATCAGTACTGGCTGCGCCAGCACCGTCGCGGCGACGCGGCGCCGATCGAGGACTATTCGCTCGCCATCGTCGCGGCGCGCATGGGCAAGTTCACGCTGCCTTCCGAAGATCCCAGCGCGGTGTTATCCACGTTCGGCTACGCATTCCAGTTCGATGCCTCGCTGTACGCGGCTCATCTGCGCGGCTTCTCCGAAGCGCGCGGCGTCAAACGCACGGACGCGAAGATCGTCGACGTGCAACTCCGGGGCACGGATGGCTGGATCGAATCCGTGAAACTCGACGACGGCAGCACGGTGACGGGCGACCTGTTCATCGACTGTTCGGGCTTTCGCGGACTGCTCATCGAACAGGCTCTCAAAACCGGTTACGACGAATGGACACGTTGGCTGCCCTGCGATCGCGCCATGGCCGTGCCCTGCGAGAACGTCGGCCCGCTGACGCCATATACGCGTGCCACGGCGCGTGAAGCGGGCTGGCAGTGGCGCATTCCGCTGCAGCATCGCACCGGCAACGGTTATGTTTACAGCAGTCAGTTCATCAGCGACGACGAAGCCGCCGCGAAGCTGCTGTCGCGGCTTGATGGCAAGGCGCTCGCCGATCCCCGGCCGCTCAGGTTCACGGCCGGTCGAAGACGCAAGACGTGGAATCGCAACTGCGTGGCGATCGGCCTGGCGGGCGGATTCCTCGAGCCGCTCGAGTCGACCAGCATTCATCTGATCCAGGTCGCGATCACGACGCTGCTCGATTACATCACCGGCAGCAATGAATTCGATCCACGCATCGTCGATGGCTACAACCGCTGGATCGAAATGGAGTACGACCGGGTTCGGGATTTCCTGATCCTCCACTATCACGCCACCGAACGTAGCGACGCGCCGATCTGGAATTACTGCCGCACGATGGACGTGCCCGACAGTCTGCGGCACAAGATGGAGTTGTTCCGCCAGCGCGCGCGCGTGGTGACCTACAAGGACGGACTCTTCCTCGAACCTTCGTGGCTCGCGGTGTATTTCGGCCAACGCGTGATGCCGACCGGATATGACCCGCTCGCCGACGCGCTGCCGCCCGCGGACCTCACCAGCAAACTGCAGGCAGTGCGTGATCAGGTGCACGGTGCTGTCGCCGCCATGCCGCGTCACGAGGATTTCCTGGCGCAGTATTGCCCTGCGCAGAAAACGGCGATGGTGGGAAAACCGTGAACGGCACGATCTCGCATATCGTGGTGGTGGGCGCCAATTCGGCCGGGTGGATTGCCGCTTGTGCGCTGCGCCGTGCGTTCCGCCATCGCGGGCTCGAAGTCACTGTGGTCGATACCGCAGCCGCTTCGGGACCGCGCGTTCGCTGGACCTTGCCCTCACAGCGCGGCATGCACGTGATGCTGGGCATCAACGAGGCGGAGTTCATCGGTGCGACCGGCGCGACATTCCGGCTGGCGAGCGAGCATCGCGGCTGGCAGGGCGAAGGCAGCCGCTTCATGCACGCGCACGGCGAACTCGGTTCCGATTTGTCGGGCACGCCGTTCTACAAATATCTGCTCAACGAAGCGATCGAAGGTCGCCCGGCCAGCGGCGATGACTTTTCAGTCGCGACTCTCGCCGCGCGACAGGGACGCTTCGCGCGCCCGATAGGCGAAGGCGATGCGCTCACGGCCAGTTTCACCTACGGATTTCATCTCGAAGAACCCGCCTACGGTGAATTCCTGCGTCAGCATGCGGCGAAGCTCGGCATCAAGACCATTGATGAGGTGCTGATCGAAGTCGAACTCTCAGGCAGCGGCGATATCGCCGCACTGCGTCTCGCGAACGATCAACGTGTGGTCGCCGATCTGTACGTGGATTGCAGCGGCCCGCAGGCGGCAGTCATCGGTCGCCTCACCGCGGGCGAGCGCGATGACTGGACCCAGTGGCTGCCTTGCGATCGCATGCTGTCAGGAGTCATGCCCGCGCACCCGTCTGCACCCGCGCTGACGCAAACCACGGCGACGGCGGCGGGGTGGCTGTGGCGCGCGCCGACCGCGGCGCACACTCACGCCGGATACGTCTATTGCAGTCGCTTCCTCG
>Ga0097621_100002723_pt1 | contig 12096 bp, 8 predicted proteins | sample KBSMisM72_FD_73165 | JGI IMG/M metagenome (GOLD analysis project Ga0097621, IMG submission 73165) | Miscanthus rhizosphere microbial communities from Kellogg Biological Station, Michigan, USA - KBS Miscanthus M7-2 (version 2) (version 2) | ecosystem: Host-associated > Plants > Roots >... | reverse complement strand
GCGGCGAACGTCGGCCTGATCGGCGGCCTGATGATCGGCAGCGGCCGCGCGGACGTGTTCTTCGGCCTGATCAGCCCGCACGGGCTGCTCGAGCTGACCGCGGTGTTCGTCGCGGCCGGCGTCGGGCTGCGGATGGGTTGGTCCTGGGTCGATCCCGGTCCGCTGCCTCGCTCCCAGGCGCTGGCCGCGGCCGGCCGGGAGGCCATCACGGTCGCGCTTGGGCTGGTCGTGGTGCTGGCCGTGACCGCTGTGATCGAGGCGTTCGTGACGCCGTCGCCGCTGCCGACGTGGGCGCGGGTCGGCATCGGCGTGCTGGCCGAGGCGGCGTTCCTCACCTACGTCATCCGATTCGGTCGGCGTGCCGTCCGCACCGGCGAGACCGGCGACCTCGATGTCGGCCTGCGCGAGGACGTCGCTCCCGTCTCCTGATCGCCCTGCCGGACGGGACGCCGTCGGCCGGCAGGACGCGCGCTGCCGGCCATCGTGCGCCAGCCGCCGGTGAGCTCAGAGCCGGCCGGCCGCCTTCAGTGCCAGGTATTCGTCGGCGACCGAGGACGCGAACGTGTCCGCCGGCGCGTCGACGAGCAGCACGCCGCGCCGGCGCAGCAGGCTCATGACCCGCCGCCGCTCGGCCAGCGCCCGCTCGGCGGCCGCCGCGTCGTACACCGCCGCGGTGTCGCCGCGGCGTGCCGCCAGCTCGGCCACCCGCGGGTCGCCGACTGCGGCCAGCACCACCGTGTGCCGCGAGGTGAGCGTGCCGAGCACGGGCAGCAGTCCCTGCTCGATCGGTTCGGTGTCCAGTGACGTGAAGAGCACGACGAGCGCGCGTTTTCGCTCCCGCCGCAGCACTTCGGCGGCGATCAGCTGCGCGTCGGACTCGACGAGCGCCGGCTCCAGCGGCGCCATCGCCTGCACGAGCGCCGGCAGCACCTCGTTGCGGGAGGCGCCCTCGACCGAGGCCCGGACCACGGAGTCGGCGGCGAGCAGGTCGATCCGGTCGCCGGCCCGCGCGGCCACCGCGGCGAGCAGCAGGCAGGCATCCATCGCCGCGTCCAGCCGGGGCATGTCGCCGACGCGGGCGGCGGAGGTGCGCCCGGTGTCGAGCACGCAGACCAGCCGGCGGTCCCGCTCGGGTCGCCAGTTCCGGACGACGACGTCGCCGCGGCGGGCGGTCGCCCGCCAGTCGATCGAGCGGACGTCGTCGCCGTCCACGTACTCCCGCAGCGAGTCGAACTCCGTCCCCTGCCCCCGCCGGTTGAGCGTCACCGCCCCGTCGAGCTCCCGCAGCCGGGCCAGTTTCTCCGGCAGGAACTTCCGGGAGGTGAACGGCGGCAGCACCCGTACCGCCCACGGCACCTGGTGACGCCGCTGCCGTCCGGCCAACCCGAGCGGTCCGAGCGACCGGACGGTGACGTGTGCGGCGATCCGGTCGCCGCGCCGGGTCGGCACCAGCGTGGTCGCCAGCCGGCGGCGCTCACCGGGCGGGACGTCGATCTGCTGGATCCGCGGGGTGGCGCCGGCGGACGGCAGCCACGCGTCCCGGAGCAGTCCCCGTACCCGCCGCCGACCGGCGTTGGTGACCAGCAGCGCGACCTCGACCGGTTGGCCGAGCCGCGTGGTGGTGCCACCGGACCGCTCCATCCGCAGGTCGGCGATGCGCCCGGCGAGCGCCACATCCGCGGCGACCGCGAGGGCGAGCAGACCGACCACGGCCAGCGACCAGACCGCACCCAGCGGCGCCAGCAGCACCCCGAGCGCCGCGACGAGTGCGGTGCGTCCGGTGATGGCCATGGCGCTGTCTCCGTTAGCGCGGTGCCGGCACCGACGCGAGGACGGTGTCGAGCACGCCGTCAGCGGTGACGCCTTCGAGCTCGGCCTCGGGCCGGACCGCGACCCGGTGCCGGAGCGTCGGCCGGGCCAGCGCCTTCACGTCGTCGGGGGTCACGTAGTCCCGCCCCGAAAGCCAGGCCCACGCCTTCGCCGTGCTCAGCAGCGCGGTCGCGCCGCGCGGTGAGGCACCCAGCGACAGTGACGGCGACTGGCGCGTCGCCCGGCACAGGTCGACCACGTAGGCCAGCACCTCCGCGGCGGCCTGCACACCGCGTACCGCTGCCCGCCCGGCGGCGAGGTCGCCAGCGTCGGCGACCGCGGTCACGCCGGCACCGGCCAGGTCTCGCGGGTCGAAGCCACGATGGTGGTTGTTGAGCACCCGGAACTCTTCGTCCCGGGACGGCAGCGGCACGGTGAGCTTGAGCAGGAAGCGGTCGAGCTGCGCCTCCGGCAGCGGGTAGGTTCCCTCGTACTCGATCGGGTTCTGCGTTGCGACCACGACGAACGGGTCGGGCAACCGCCGGGGCTCGCCTTCGACCGAGACCTGCCGTTCCTCCATCGCCTCCAGCAGCGAGGCCTGGGTCTTCGGCGGCGTCCGGTTGATCTCGTCGGCGAGCAGCAGGTTGGTGAAGACCGGCCCCGGCCGGAAGGAGAACTCGGCCGTCCGCGCGTCGTACACCAGCGATCCCGTCACGTCGCCCGGCATGAGGTCCGGCGTGAACTGCAACCGCTTGGTGTCCAGGGCGAGCGCCGCTGACAGCGTCCGCACCATGAGCGTCTTCGCGACGCCCGGCACGCCCTCGAGCAGTACGTGCCCCTGGCAGAGCAGCGCGATCACCAGCCCGGTGACGGCAGGATCCTGCCCCACCACCACCTTCCCGACCTCGGCCCGAAGCCGGTTCAGCGCCCCCCGCGCCCGCGCCGAGTCCGCGATGCGGCCGACACCGGCGGGAGCACCGCCGGGAGCACCGCCGCCAGCAGTGGCGGAAGCACTGCCGCCAGAAGCGCCGCCAGAAGCGCCGCCAGAAGCGCCGCCAGAAGCGCCGCCAGAAGCGCCGCCAGAAGCGCCGCCAGAAGCGCCGCCAGACGCGCCGGCACCGCCGGCAGAAGCGCCGCCGATCCCGCCCGCCGGCGGCTGCCTGAACCCGCCCTGCCCAAGCACCGATCCGAACCCGTGACCCCCACCCGCAGGACCACCCGATGTGGCGGAGCCCCCGTCGCCGCTGAATGTGGCCGGCTGCGCTTCGATGCCCTGGTCTCCGGCCGGCGGGTCGGGAGCGGAACTGCTCTGTTGCGTCTCCGGACGGCCGAAGCCGGCATGACCGCCGGACTCGCCCGATGTGCTCGCGTTCCCGGTCTGCGGGGTCTCAGGCCGAGAGGTCGGCGGCTGGCTCACTGGTGCGGTACCTCCGGGTCGAGCGTGTCGCGGACGATCGAGTCGAGCGAGTCGGCGAGGGCGACGAGGCCGGCGTCGTCGCTCGGCGGCGGCCCGAACAACACCGCGTGCACCGCCGCCTCCGGCCGCCCCGAACGGGACGCGACTGCCGCGACGATCGCCTCCGGCGGCGGCTCCGCCCCGCGGGCCCGGTCGATCCCGAGCCGCGGCACCAGCCGGGCGAGCGCTCCCGAGCGCAATGCCTCGGCCGCCCGGTCCCGCGCCTGCGCCCGCCGGTAGAGCCGGGACCGGCCCTCGACGGCCTCGGCGGCGCGCACCACCACCGGCAGCGGCTCCACCACCGGCGGTCCGAGCCGCCGCCCGCGCCAGACCGCCACCAGCAGCCCGACGAGCAGCAGTTGCAGCGCGGCCGGCAACACCCACTCCGGCAGGATCGAGGCGGTCGATTCGCCGTTGGACGCCGCCCCGGGATTCGGCACGAGCCACTTGAGCTGGTTGGCGCTGCCGTCGCCGCCGAGGAGGTTGAGCCCGAGCGCCGCGTTGCCGTCCTCGTCCAGCCGGTCGTTGGTCAGCATCCGGCCGGTACCGAGCACGACGAGCCGGGCGCCGCCGCGAGTGGTCCCGACGATCATCGGTGCGGCGTCGCCGTCGCCGCCGTAGCAGCGCGTGCCGGCACCGGACTCGTACGTACTCCCGCCGATGAGCGCGTCCCCCGCCGCCACCGCCGCGGCCTCGTCGCACCCTGGCGAGCGGACCCGGACGGAGACGAACGACGAGGACCGGACGTCCGCCGTCACGGCCTCCAGCACCGCTCGGGGCGGGTCGACGAGCACGACGATGCCCTCGCTCGCATCGCCCAGCGCCCGCGCCGCACTCTCGCCGAGCAGGCCCGGGACCGGAACGAGCGCCGCGGTCGTCGTGCCCATTCCGGTGGCCAACGCGTTCGGGTCGACGACGCGGTCGACGCGAACACCGCGGTCTGCGAGCAGCGTCGCCAGCGCCCGGCCGCCCTCGGGATCCACCGAGCGCGGGTCGAGCCGTGCCTGCACGCCTCGCGAGCGGGCCACCCCGATGGCGACCGCGGCGAGGAGGACAAGGACGATCACGAGCAGCACCACTCGATACCGCCGCCACAGCGCGGGCGCCGACGCACCGGACACAGTGGACGGTGCGGCGTCGGCCGGCCGGTCGTCGGTGGATACGGGCGTGCTCATCGCGGCACCTGGTAGCCGGCGACCGCCGGAACCCCGCCGCCGGCGACCACCATCGGCGCCCGGCGAACCCGGTCGTCCGCGTTTCGCATCAGTGCGTCGGACTGCGGAGTGGCCGGCCGACCGCCGTACCAGACCTCGTCGAAGACCCCTGCCGCGGCCCGCAGGTCGGCAGCGATCGTCGGCACGACGGCGCCGGCGTCCCGCGCCACCTCGTCGGCCGTACGCCCGGGGCGCGGATCGAGCACGCCCCGCGTCTCCAACTCGCGGACGATCGCCCGCATCCGTTCCCGGACGGCCTCGGCGAACCGCCCGGCGGCCGCGTGCTCGTCCGCCCGGCGCCGGTGCTCGTCCGCGCCGACGTCACCGGACAGTTCGACATGCGGTTGGCGGATGCGTACGCCGCGACGGATCGGGCCGGTCCGCCACACCACGACAGCGGCTACGACCAGGACGAGCGCCAGCAGTACCAGCGCCCCCGACGATCCGCCCGGTGCCCCGGCGGCGAGCCGATCGAGGAACCTCTCGATCCAGTCGATCACCGCGTCGAATGCCCGCGTGAGCGGGCCCGGCTGGCTCTGGTGGTAGATGCCCTTGGACAGTTCCCGCTGGGCGGCTCGCCGGGCCTCGTCCCGACCGACCGGTGCGACCGCTGCGAGTTGCGCCGCTATGCCGGTGACGGTCATGGTGCCGCACCACCGACGACGGTGCGGCCAGTTGCGCGCTCCTGCCGGCGGAGCACGAAGTCGAGGCCCTCGGCCCGCATCCGGCGATCGATGTAGAGCAATGCCAGGACGCCGGCCAGGAACGGCGCGGTGATCATTCCGGCGAGGATCCCGCCCAGCACTTCGACGGCGAGAACGGCGACGGTCGCCGCGGTCCCCGGATCCGGGTCACTGGCGACGACGATCAGGACCGCGATGATCCCGAACGGCAGCGCGATGAGCGCCTGGATGAGTAGTCCCATGAGCACCGACAGCGTCCGGACGGACCACACGCGGATCAGCGCCGGCCAGGCGAGCTGAGCCGAGCGGCGCAGCGCCGCGAACGGTCCGAGCCCCTCCAGCACGAGTGCCGGAGTGGTCAGGGCCCACAGCGCCCACAGGATGAGCCCAGGAACGAGGAGGAACACCAGCCCGACGTACGGCAGGATCCCCGCGATGGCGGCCGCCAGCAGCAGCGGCCACAGCCGAGGGCGGATCCGGCGCCAGACATCGGCGGCGCCGACCCGACGGCCGAGGACGTCCTCGGAGACGACGACCACCAGCATCCCGGTCAGCACGGCACCGATCACGGCAGACACGAGGGCGCCGGTGATCCCGCCGAACCCGCCGATCAGGTCCTGGATGGACGCGGTCTCGTCCCCGACGCCGATCTGCGTCGGCAGCCCGTTCGTCCCGAGATCGACAGCAAGCGAGATCACCTGCTGCAGCGTGACGAGCACGGCGGCCAGGCCGACGGTCGCCCGCGGGTTGCGCCGGATGGTGCTGAACGTGCCGTCCAGCAGCTCACCGACGCCGAGCGGCCGCAGCGGGATCCCGTCCTGCTGGGGCCGGTGGGCCGGGGGCAAGGCCGGCACCGTCGGTGCGTGGATCTCGACCGGCGAGGCGGTGCGGCCCGCACCGGTCGCGTCGGGCGCGGACCAAGGGGCGGCGGCCGGCTCGGGGCACTGGACCTCGCCGTCCAGGCCCGGCTCCTGGCTCATCGACGCTCCTCTGCCTCCCGTCCCGGTTAGGGCGCCTGGGCGCCGGTCGGCCCATGATGCCACGTTGCTGCTGACGCCCCTACGGTGCCTGCGGCCGGGTCGCTGCGGTGTTGAACAACACACCTGCCCGCTCGGGTGACAACATGAAGGTATGAAGGGACGCGTCCTGGTCGTCGATGACGACCCGGCACTCGCAGAGATGCTCGGGATCGTTCTGCGTGGAGAGGGCTTCGACCCTGCCTTCGTCGCGGACGGCGGACGGGCGCTCAACTCGTTCCGCGAGATCAAGCCGGACGTCGTTCTGCTCGACCTCATGCTGCCCGGCGTGAGCGGCATCGACGTCTGCAAGCTCATCCGCGCCGAGTCCGGCGTTCCGATCATCATGCTCACCGCCAAGAGTGACACTGTCGACATCGTGCTGGGCCTGGAGTCGGGGGCCGACGACTACGTCGTCAAACCGTTCAAGCCGAAGGAACTGGTCGCCCGGATGCGGGCTCGGCTCCGGCGTACGGACGAGCCGCCGGCCGAGTCGCTGGCGATCGGAGACGTCCTGATCGACGTGCCGGGCCACTCCGTCTCCCGTGACGGCCAGCAGATTCCGCTCACGCCGCTGGAGTTCGACCTGCTCGTCGCGCTTGCCCGCAAGCCGCGCCAGGTCTTCACCCGTGAGGTGCTGCTCGAACAGGTCTGGGGATACCGGCACGCTGCGGACACCCGGCTCGTTAACGTCCACGTGCAGCGGCTGCGATCGAAGGTCGAACGCGACCCCGAGCACCCCGAGATCGTCCTGACGGTCCGCGGCGTGGGATATAAGGCAGGACCTCCGTGACCGTCCAGCCCCGGATCGGCCCGGACGGGTCGATAGCCGTCGAGCCGGACCACCCCGCCGTCGAGACTCCCAAGACGGCTGACGAGGACCCCGCGTCGGAGGCTCCCGCCCCGCCCTCGCCCGCACCTCCGGCCGGGACGACCGGAGGTGCGGACGCCACCTCCGCGCCCCACCAGCCCGGGCCTTCTGCTGACGGTGGCGACGTCCGACCCAGAACCGAGGCCGCCGGTGACCCGCAGTCGTCCGATGCGGCCGCCTCGGTCGTCGACCCGGCAGCCGCGCGGTCGGCCGTCGCCCTGGCCAGGCTGACCGGCGCGCCGCGGTCCGCCGAGTTGACCGTGGACGCCGCCGAGGCAGCGTCGATGCCGATCCCCTCGTCCGCGGACACCGTGGACGGGCCGCGGTCCACCAGCGGCACCAAGCCGGGCTGGTCCGGCTGGCACCGAGTCCGTACGCGGCTCGCCCGCCGGCGGATCGATGCTCGCTTCACCGTCGCGAACTGGTTCCGTTGGGTCGTCGAGCGCTGGCGCCGCTCCCTGCAACTCCGGGTTGCGGTGACCACGATGCTTCTCTCCGGTCTTGTCGTGATCATCGCCGGCATCCTGTCCGTCGGGGCGATCAGCTCCGGCGTGCTGGACAGCAAGCGCAATGCGGCGCACGCGGAAGTGATCAACGGCGTCCGAGTGATCCAGGACCAGCTCGCTGCGGCGGCCCCGCAGGACAAGAACGGCCTGAACCGGGCAACCCAGGCCCTGCTCGACACGGTCGGCAATCGAGGTGCCGCCGCCGGCCTGTTCTCCATCGTCGTCGTCGTCCAGGGCGCCACGCCGTCCGTCTCCGGCTCCACCGACGTGGCGGACGTTCCCCAGCAACTGCGTGCGCTGGTCGAGCAGGGCAAGTTTGCGGACATGTTCTCGCCGGTCCGCGCCGGGGACGGCACGTTCACCAAGGGCCTCATCGTCGGCGCTCCGGTCCCGCGACAGCAGAGCGCCGTGCAGCTGTACTACCTGTTCCCGCTGGAGGCAGAGCAACGGACGCTGACCCTCGTGCGGAACACCGTGCTGTTGACCGGCATCCTGCTCGTCGCCCTGCTCGCAGTCGTCGCGCTGATGGTCACGCGCCAGGTCGTGCGGCCGGTGCGGGTCGCGGCCGAGGTTGCCGAGCGATTTGCCTCCGGCCGGCTGCGTGAGCGGATGACGGTACGCGGTGAGGACGACCTGGCGGCGCTGGCGGCATCGTTCAACGACATGGCCGACAGCCTGCAGGGCCAGATCACGAAGCTGGAGGAGATGTCGCGGCTTCAGCGTCGTTTCACGAGCGACGTGTCTCATGAACTGCGCACCCCGCTCACGACGATTCGCATGGCGACGGACGTGCTGCACGCCTCGCGGCCGGACTTCGAGCCGCACGTCGCCCGCTCCGCGGAACTGCTGCATGCCGAGCTCGACCGGTTCGAGTCCCTGCTCGCCGACCTTCTCGAGATCAGCCGGTACGACGCACACGTAGCCGTCCTCGAGCCCGACCCGATCGACCTGCGCAGCCTCGTCCGTAGCTCCGTGGACACCGTCGCCGCGGTCGCCGAGAGAGCCCACGTCGGGATCGAGGTCGACATGCCGGACGGTCCGGTGGTTGCCGACGTGGACAGCCGGCGGGTGGAGCGGATCCTGCGCAACCTTCTCGTCAACGCTGTCGAACACAGCGAGGGCAGGCCGGTCGAGGTCGCCCTTCGGGGCGACGGGCGTGCGGTCGCGGTGACCGTCCGGGACCACGGCGTCGGCCTGCGCCCGGGAGAAGCCGCGCTGGTGTTCGACCGGTTCTGGCGCGCCGACCTGTCGCGCAACCGGCGGACCGGGGGCACCGGCCTCGGTCTGTCGATCAGCCTCGAGGACGCCCGCCTGCACGGCGGATGGCTGCACGCCTGGGGGCGCCCGGGCCACGGCGCCCAGTTCCGGCTGACGCTGCCGGTGCACAGCGGTGACCCTGTCGTGTCGTCGCCCCTGCCGATCGAGCCTGCCGATGTCACCAGGCCGGGCGGCGCCGGCCAACGCACGGCGCCGGGGTGGCCCGCATGATCAGGTCTGTCCGGCGGCGCCGGAGAACGACGCTCGGTCTGCTCGTCACCGCCGGTGCGCTGCTTGTCAGCACTGGCTGTGCCAGCATTCCCGTCGCATCTCCGCCCCAGGTCATCCCGCAGTCCGTGCCGGCAGCGGCGCCGGCCGGCGGCGACATCCGCTACGACGGGATAGTCCCGCGACCGGGAGAGGCTCCCGAGGACGTCGTCCGGGACTTCCTCAGGGCAGGCGGTAGCACGGAACGTGCGCACACGCGGGCCCGGGCGTACCTCACCCCCGCCGCCTCCAAGCATTGGAACGACAACGCCGGCGCGCTGATCATCGAGAACAGCTTCTACGTCGACACCCAGCAGGGCGATTCGATCAGGAAGTTGTCCGCGCAGCGCCATGGGCGCATCAATGAGGACGGCTCCTATGTCCCCAGTGAGGGTGCCTTCAACCACCTGTTCCATCTCACGAAGGTCGACGGGGAATGGCGGATCGACAATCCTCCCCAGGGACTGCTCATCGAGTTGAGCACGTTCGAGTCGGCCTACCGGCCGTACGACGTCTACTTCCTCAACTCCGGCGAGTCGAAGGTGGTCCCGGACGTCCGCTGGTATGCGGCGCCGCCCGACTCGCTGGCCACGCTGCTGGTCACCGCCCTCGAGCACGGGCCGTCGAAGTGGTTGGCGGACGCGGTCTCGAACGATCTGACCGGAGTCACGCTCGAGTCCAACATCGTGCAAGAACCCGACCGTGTGAAGGTGTTCCTGACCGGTCTGGGTGACCAGGAGGACACTCTGCCCGCGGGAGGCTTCGCCCAACTCGTCTGGACCCTCAGCCAAATCGGCGTCGGCGCGGTGGAGGTCTACTCCGACCGCCAGCTGATCAGGCCGCCGAAGAGTCCGGACCTGACCCTCCAGCAGCTGAAGAACTGGCAGGGCTTCGCCCCGGACAACCTCTCGGTGAATGCGTCCGGCTACTTCATTCGCGACGGCGCCGTCTGGACCACCACCAAGGACGCCCCGCTGGCCGGACCTGCCGGGCGCAACTCGTTCGGGGCGGTCTCGGTGGCGGCCTCGGTCGACGAGAGCTCCGTCGCGGTGGTCCAGCGCACCCCAGCCGGTGGCAGCGTGCTCTATGTCGGTGCTCCGGGGTCGCTGCGTCCGACCGTCTCCGCCGCCACGTTGACTCGCCCGACGTGGGGATCGGGGATCCGCGAGGTCTGGACGGTGCGCGACGCCCGTGACGTCCTGCTGGTGACGGTGGACGGCCATGCCTACCCCGTCGAGGTACCGCAGGCGCAGCAGATCGGCCCGATCCGCGCGCTGAGCCTGTCCCGCGACGGAGCGAGAGTCGCCGTGGTGGCCGGGGCGGCCGGTCGTGAGCGGCTCTGGATCGGCGTGGTGGCCAGGGAGAACGGCGCTCAGATCCAGGGGCTGCGGCCGCTGGACGTCGGCGACACCCCCGTCTCGGACGTCAGCTGGTCCGACGCCGGCACGGTGGTCGCGCTGACTCGCTCCGGCGAGCAGGACAGCAGCCTCTACTCCATCGACGTCGACGGAGGGTCGCCGGCCGTGCTCGTCTCGACGGCGGGTCTGCCTGGACCGCCGACCGCGGTCGCCGCCGGTCCGGCGTTGCTGACGATCGCCGCCGGGACGCTCTGGCGGACGCCGGTCGCCAGCGAGTCGTGGACGAGGGTGGAGGACCGTCGCGGCGGTGAGTCGGCGCCCGCCTACCCCGGCTGAGATCTGACCCCGACAACGCCGCCCGAGACATCCCATCGCTCCACCTCCGCGCTTCCGGACGGGAGCAGTCGTACCAACGTCGTGTCGGTGAGCTCAACTCGCCGTCCACAGGCTGGACCGTTGTCCACAGATCGCGAACTCCACCTACCGGGAGTCTGCTGACCGCGGCACCGTGGTCGCGTGTTCGCCGCCCTGGCCGATCTGGCCTTCCCGACCCGGTGCGTCGGCTGCTCCGCCGCCGGCGGACCCGTCTGCCAGCGGTGCCGGCAATCGTTCGCCCGGCCCCGGCGACACCGTCCGGACCCGGCTCCGCCCGGTCTGCCACCGGTGGTGGTGGCGGCGGATTACGCCGGCGTCGTGCGCGACTGCCTGCTGGCGTACAAGGAGCGGGGACGTCGCGACCTGGCACGGCCGCTGGCGGTGGCGTTGGCCGCGGCCGTCGCCGAGTTGGACGGCGGGCCGATGTGGCTCGTCCCGATTCCGTCAGCCAGTGCGGTGGCGCGTCGCCGCGGTGGTCAGCACGTCGAGCGGCTGGCCCGACATGCGGCCCGCGCCCTTCGCCGACGGGGCGTCGTAGCCGGAGTCGCCTTGGTCCTGGGCCTGACCACGGACGGGCCGGACAGTGCCGAGCTCACCGCGGCCGAGCGCCGGACCGCCGCCGCGGGCAAGTTCGTCGCTCGGCCACAGCGAGTCCGGCTCTCCCGTTCGACCAAGGTGGTGATCGTCGACGACCTGGTGACGACCGGGAACACCGTTGCCACTGCGGCCGCGACCCTTCGCGGCGTGGGCCTTCCCGTCGCCGGTGCGGCGGCGGTCGCCGGCACTCGACGGACGTTTCCTCGGTATACGCGGAGCAACGCCGCGCTACGGTTCGTGCCCGTTGACCGGACCCGCGCCGAAGATTCACCAGGACTTCGGCAGTGGCTCGCACGCATGCCGGGCACGAGTCCAGCAGACCAGGATCGCCGCGGGGTGTCCGCACCCCGCTCGGCTCGGCTAACGTCAGGGAGGACCTGGGTAGAGGAGGCGTCACGCCGTCACCGGCTCTGGTTCCGGTGGTGTGCCGCTCGTGGCGGGCCGAACTCGCCGCGGTGCGGAGCCGAGCGCGGCGGGCGCCCATCACCGCAGTGGAGGTCGCGTGGACGTTACCGTCAGGGGCCGGAACGTGGAGGTGCCCGACCACTTCCGGCAGCACGTCACGGAGAAGATCGAGCGGGTCGAGCGCTACGACCACCGCATCATTCGTGTCGACGTCGAGCTCTACCACGAACGCAATCGGCGTCAGTCGGCCTCCTGTCAGCGCGTCGAGGTGACCTGCGCGAC
>Ga0097621_100002722_pt1 | contig 12100 bp, 12 predicted proteins | sample KBSMisM72_FD_73165 | JGI IMG/M metagenome (GOLD analysis project Ga0097621, IMG submission 73165) | Miscanthus rhizosphere microbial communities from Kellogg Biological Station, Michigan, USA - KBS Miscanthus M7-2 (version 2) (version 2) | ecosystem: Host-associated > Plants > Roots >... | reverse complement strand
GTAATGGTTGGCGTCGCGATGGTCTGGCCTCACGCGCAGGGCGCAGCGCCCGCACAGGGCGCTCAAAGGGGAGGCGGTGGTCGCGGTGGCGGCCGCGCCGACGCGCCCATCGTCGGTCCGGGAAATCTCGTGACCGGCGTCTGGGGCGCGGATCCGACAGCGGTGGATTCGCGCGACTGGGGCTGGATGAGCAAGTCGTACGTCGGCGCGAGCTACAAACGCCCGTTCTACAACAAGGCGAAGGAGCTGCTCTTCAGCGGCAAGCAGGTCACCAGCTACACGATCAGCACGTTCGACCCGCCGTTCTATTGCGAGGTCCGCAAACACTACGGGTTCGTGTGGTTCGAGATGCAGCACAGCACGATGTCATGGGACAACGTCGCGAAGATGATCGCGGCGTGCCCTGGCCCGGACGGCGCCGCGCCCTTTATCCGCATGCCGGACCAGCTCGAGTCGAGCATCCAGAAGGCCACCGACCTCGGGGCGATCGGCTTGATCTTCCCGACGATCCGGGACGGCAACCAGGCGCTGGAAGCGGCGAGGTACTCGCGGTTCCCGCCGTTTGGCCGCCGCAGCTCGGGCTCGGGACAGGCCGGCTCGATCTGGGCCGGCGTGCCCGGCGGCTACCAGAACACCTACAACGACAACATGCTCGTGGTCGTGATGCTCGAGACGCTCGACGGCATCATCAACGCCGACGAGATTGCGAACACCTTCGGAGTCGACGTGGTGATCCAGGGGAACAACGATCTCTCGCGCTTCTCCGGGTGGTCGCAGAACGACCCCCGCTATCAGTCTCTGCTGACGATCAGCCGCAACGCGACGCTGCACGCGGGCAAGTACTGGGGCAACGCCGGCCAGCAGTACCTGACCGGCAATCCGCTGAGTGCGGATGTGCGGTTCGTGCAGAACGGGCCGTCGATGGACGGATGGACGCCGCCGGCGCGCGGTCGAGGGACGAGCGAAGAGCCGACGATCGGGGCGCCCGATGGACGCGGCCGCGGCCGTGGAGCGCGCTGACTATTTGATGGTCTTCAGATACGCGACGATCTGCGCGACTTGCGCGTCGCTCACCGCTGACGCCGGCATCGGCGGCATATTGCAGACCGGATGCCGGATCAGTTCGAGCGCTTCCGCGTAGCTCCAGTCGAACGGAATGAGGGACGGCGCCTGCGCCGTCCCTCGTCCTTCGGCGCCATGGCACCGTTTGCAATAGCCGCCGTACAAGCGTTCGCCGGAATCGTCCGCGGTACTTCCCGCCGTCAACGCGCAGACGGCGATCGTGACCATCAGACCGCCGAAGACGGCACGCGTCGCGAACCTAGCGCTGCTGGTCACTCGTCTTGGAGCCCATCCGGGCCGCATACGCCTTCGCATCGCCAATCGCAAACTGGTTGTTCGCCTCGATCAGCTTGCCTTCCTGGAAGTTCAGGAAGAGCGCCTTCTCGGTGTGGACGATCCGGCGGCCGAATTCGTCCTTCAGCACGGCGATCTCCTTGTGGGTCTTCACGTCGACGACGATGCTGTCGCCGAGGAGCGCGAGCTTGCCGTCGTTGGTCATGTCGATCCAGCTGTGCGCGACGCCCGCCGACGGCTTGATCGTTTTGGACGCGTTGTAGACCGGGTTGCGGCCGTCGCCCGGGTTGTCCCACACGTGCCACAGACCGTTCACCGGATCGGCGACCCAGATTTCGCTTTCGTCCGGCGTCATCCCGATGCCGTGGCTGTATCCTTTGCCTTTCCAGTCGCCGGGCGCCTCGAACCGTTTGAGCATCTTGCCGGTCTTGACGTCGCCGATTTCGAAGCCAATCAGGTCATTGACGTTGACGTAGACCAGGCTGCCGTCGTGGTTGATGGTCAGCGGGCGGACCATCTCGGAGAACGTCATGTAGCGGAGCACTTTCCGGTTCGGCACGTCGAGCACCGCCACGCCGGCCTTGCCGTTCTTGGGGCTCGACATCGAACCCGTGATGGCGAGCTTGCCGTCCGCGGTCACCGCCAGGTTATGCGCAACGTTGGCTTCTGGCGTCGGGAGTTTGAACAGGCTTTTCCCGGTCGCGCCGTCGATGTAGTACCACCATGAGTTATAGCTCGACCCGACCAGCAGCGTCTTCCCATCCGGCAGCGTCCAGGGACGCTCGCAGCAGCCGCTGGCGGCGCCTCTCGTCCGCTCGACCGGCGCGCTCTCGCCGTTGAACGTCCACGCGACCTTGTCGGTGGTCAAATCGATCGCCTTCATCCAGCCGTCGCTGGTCACATACAGCATCTGGAGCGGCAAGCTGACGGTGATGCCAGAGATCTTGGGACCGGGCATCCTGCTCGCGGGCAGGTCGTACGAGATGCGCTTGAGAAAGCTGTAGTCCTTGTCGGCGTCGAGCACGACGACGCCGGACTGGTTGTCCGTGCCGTTGTCGCCCGGCGTCGCGATGTATACCAGATGCCGGACCGGCTCGACGTCGGACGGCCGCTGTCCCCTCTGCGCGCTGACGTAGCTGGTGGCCGAAACCGTGACGACCGCGCAGGTCGCCGCCAACATCGCCGCTCTGAGTTTTGTCATAACAGCTCCTAAAACGAGATGTCGAAACCTGCTTTGATCAGCAGGCCGCGCTGGATGCTGCTCGCCTGGCCGTAGGTCGGCCCCAGCTGCGTCGTCCGGGCGAGGATGGTCGCCGCATTGGTCAGGTTGAACAGGTCGAGCCGCGGCTCGATCGACTTGCTGCCGAACTTGAACGACCGCCTGACCGTCATGTCGATCGACCTGACCGCGGGCAACCGCGTGTCTCCGCGAGGGGCCACCGTGACGACGGTCGTTCCCTGAGTCAAGGCGACGGTATTATTACCCACCGACACGGTCGTCAGCTCGGGAAATCCGGTGTAGTACTGCATCGTGCCGCTGACGAAAATCAGGTACGGCAGCTGGTACACGCCGGACAGGCGCACGGAGTAGGTCGAATCGTCGCCGATGAGGCCGTCGCGAAACGTCAGGTTCGGGTTGTTGAGGTCGCCGGCGGGCTGGCCGGTCGAGGCGACCGTCGCCGCCTGCGTGTCGCCCGTCGCCCTGTTGTAGGTGAATCCCGCCAGGAGCGACCAGCGGTTGCTCAACCGCTTGTTGGCCGTCAGGTCGAAGCCGTTGTAGGTCGTGTCGCCCTCCGTGACGTTGGCCCACAGGACGTCGAACTTTCCGCGCAGCGCCGGACTCTGGTTGTAGACGGTGACCTGCCGGCCGCTGTTGGCCTCGGTCACCTGCAGCGGGATGTAGGAATTCATCGGCACCGCGAGGTTCCGCGAGCCGATGTTGCGGCGGGTCTCGCGCCGGGTGTAGCCGGCCGACACGACCACATTGTGGGGCAGCTGCCGCTGCAGCTCGATCCGGTACTCGTTGGCGACCGGCCACTCCAGGTCGCTGCTGTACCGATTGGTGTTCCCGAAATTGAATCCGCTCGATGGTCCCAGCTCGTTCAGCTGCGGGAGGAAGTCGTTGTTGAGATCGCAGCCGGAGGTCTGCCCCGCCTTGCAGACCGTCCAGGGTCTGGTGTCGCTCGTTGCTCCCGCGGCGCCGAACGACGCCCCGTTCGGGTTCACCCGCACGGCCAGGCTCATGCCAATCGGCTGATTGAATCGGCTGGCGTTGAACTTCAGAGCCGTCTTGCCGTCTCCCGAGAGGTCGTACACCATGGAAAAGCGCGGCGCCAGCGCCTTGAAATCGGGAACGCCGTTGTTCGCCGGCCAGCACTGCCCCTGCAGGAACTGCGTGGTCACCTGGCAGGTCGCGGGCTGCCACCCGTAGTTCGTATCGAGCCGCAGTCCCAGGTTCAGCGTCAGCCTGGAGAGCGGTGTCCACTTGTCCTGGATGTAGAACGCCTGGTCGCGATCGAATTCCTCGAACCCGGCCGGCGTGTTGTAGGTGTTGACCGAGTCCTGCACGCCGTTGCGAAACACGGCGCGCATCCCGGACGTCGACCAGTTCGTATTCTTCTGGCCGGCTTTCATGTACTGGTAGCCGAACTTCAGGTTGTGGCGCCCGGAGAAGTAGCTCACGCTCCCGTTGAACACGTCTCTCGACATCGCGTTGTCGCGGTAGGTCGGCAGCGCCACGGTGTAGGTGTTGGTGACGGCGTCGAAATGCGAGATCGCGTCGGCCGCCACCTCCGGCTCCTGGCCGAACCAGTCGTCGGCGCGGAAGCGGCTCGCGGACAGATCGACGAGAAACCGGTTGTGGATCGGCGAGGTGAACTTCACCTGGTGCACGTCCGGATACTTGTAGTTGTAGTTCCTCGCGGCGCTGTCGGCAAACGTGCCGCCGCCGGCGCGATGGCCGATCAGCTTGTACTGCAGGTTGTTGAAGTAGGAGAGCTGGGCGTTCTTGGTCATCTGCCACGCGACCTTGGTGCCCAACGTCCACATCTTGTTGTCGTCCAGCACCTGGGTGCCGTCGGCGTTGTAGCTGCCGAGGACGTACTGATCGAGCGCCTGGTCGTGCGCGGAGAACGAGAACCAGAGCCTGTCCCGCATGATCGGTCCCGCGAGCCAGAAGCCGGTGTCCCAGATGCTCAGGATGTCGGAGCCGGGCACGATGCCGGGATTGGCCGCGAGCGCCTTGGGCGGCACGCTGGCGAGCAGCTGCGCCTTCAGCTCGTCCGAGTAGTTGGCGAACCCCATCGCATGATTGGCGCCGCTGAACATGCCGCCGCCGTGAAACTGGTTGGTGCCGGTGCGGCTGATCATGCTGAAGGTCAGGCCGCCGTTCTGCGTCTCCGCGGAGCCGGCGCCGATCTGGTAGTTCGCCTCCTGATAAGTGAACGGGTCCAGGTAGAACGCGGCGATCGTGCCGTTGCCGTCGGTGCTCGAGACGTCCATCCCGTCGACCATGTACTTGTTTTCGCTGCTGCTGCCGTGCACGGTAGCGGTGGAGTTCAGGTAGGACTCCGATCCGCCCACGTCCACCTTGTTCAGCGTCACGCTCGGGATGACCCGGGCAATGGACCAGATGTTGATGCGGTTGGGCAGCGCATCCAGCTCGGTCCGCGTGAGCACGGTTTGATTCAACGCCGAGGTCGTGTCGATCAGCGGCGTTTGTCCGCTGACCGTGATGCTCTCCTCGATCGAACCGACCTCGAGCTTGAGATCGGCGCGCACGGTGACATCGGCGTTGACGACGATCTTGTCCTGCGCCGCGCGGCGGAACCCCTGGAGCTCAGCCTTCACGGCATAGGTGCCGGGCACCAGGCGCAGGAACTGGTAGGTTCCCCGGTCGTCGGTGACGGCCTCGCGGCTGCCGCCGACCGTGCCTTCCGCGTTCGACAGGGTCACGGTGACTCCGGGAAGCGCCCCGCCCGAGCCATCGACCACGGTGCCGTTGATCGCGCCGACGCCCTGCGCCGCCGCCGGCGAGGCCGACGCCGCGAAGGTCCACAGCGCGAGAACCAAGGGTGCGACAATCCGAGGACTCAGCATTTCCGCCTCCCGCATGACAGGTCAACCCACAAAAGCGTAGCTATCGTTTACACTGGCGCGTCCTAAGCGTGTAAAGGAATTGTTACGAGCGGGATTGCGGCGTTGTAAGACGGTCGCCGCCTCGCCGTTGCGGCGCTACTGTTGTCAGTCAGGAGGCTCGCGATGCAACGCTCGATCGCCGATGCGCTGCCCACCTTGGCGCCATCGGCCGTCCGGCTCGGCGCCCGCACCAGGGCGGTGGCCCGTCCGCTGCCGCGGTGGCTGCTGGTCGTCGGGTTCTGGTCGCTGATCGTGCTGGCCTACTCCACGCGCGGGGAAATCCGTCAGGGCTCGTACGAGTGGGTGCCGATCGCCTGGGTTGACGCGCTCAAGGCGGCCGCCGCGCAGTGGTACTCGTGGGGCGTGATGTCGGTCGCCATCTACTGGGTGAACCGGAAGCTCCCGGTCGCGCCGGATGCGCTGCTGCGGCGTCTGCTGTTGCACGTGCCGCTGAGCATCGTGTTCACGATCGCGTACACCTATCTCTATCGCGGCGCCACCCTCCTGCTCGACGCGCCGAACGATCCCCAGTGGGTCGGCGCCACCATTCTCGAAACCGCCTCGCACGTCACCTACCGGCTCGGCACCTTCGTGTACTGGGCGATCGCGATGATCTGTGTCGCGCTCGACTACCAGACCCACCTGAAGGACCGCGAGATTCGCACGTCGGGGCTCGAGCGGCTGCTGTCCGAGGCCCGGCTCGCGACGCTGCGCTCGCAGCTCGATCCGCATTTCCTGTTCAACACGCTGAACTCGATCTCCGCCTACGTGGAGAGCGCGCCTCGCCAGGCGAGGCTCATGATCGAACAACTCGGCGACCTGCTCCGCTTGTCGCTCGAGCATGCCGATCGCCAGGAAATCCCGCTCGAATGCGAGCTGACCTTCATCGACCGCTACATTCAGCTGCAGCTGGTGCGCTTTGCCGACCGTCTCGACGTCCACGTGCGGGTGGATCCCGAGGTGATGAACGCCGCGGTGTCCACCTTCCTGCTGCAGCCGCTGGTCGAGAACGCCATTCATCACGGCACCTCGAAGCTGTCGGCGCGCGGCGTCCTCGAGCTCTCGGCCTGGCGCAGCGGCGAGAACCTGCACGTGCGGGTGCGCGACAACGGCCCGGGCCTGCCGCCGGGTTGGATCCTCGAGCGGCACAGCGGCCTCGGTCTTCGGAATACCCGCGCGCGCCTCGAGCACCTCTTCGGCAAGGACAACTACTCGCTCGACGTCACCAGAGACGACCAGCGCGGCACCTGCGTGGACGTGATTTTTCCCTTCAGGATCTCATGACCGGAGCGAGGGTGCTGCCATGAGCCGCATCAGAACGGTCGTCGTCGACGACGAGAAGCCGGCGCGGGTCCGGCTGACGGAGCTGTTGCAGCGCGAGGCGGACGTCGAAGTGGTCGGCACCGCGTCGGACGGACTGGAAGCGATCGACATCCTGCGCCGGGTCAAACCGGACCTCGTGTTCCTCGACGTCCAGATGCCGCAGCTCGACGGCCTTGGCGTCCTCCGGCAGCTGATGCCGGAGGAACTGCCGGTCACGATCATGGTCACCGCCTACGACAAGTACGCGATTCAGGCATTCGATGCCCACGCCATCGACTACCTGCTGAAGCCGTTCAGCGATCAGCGCTTCGACAACGCCATCAGCCGCGCCCGCCGGTTCCTGGCGTCGGCCGACGTGCACGCGCAGGCCGAAGAGTTGAGCGCGGCCGCCGAAGAGCGCCGCAATGTCGACGCCCAATCGGGCTACCTCGAACGCGTCGCGCTCAAGGCCAACGGCTGCATCACCTTCATCGATGTCGACGCGGTGGACTGGATTGAAGCCGCGGGCGTGTACCTGTATCTGCATGCCGGACCGAAGAGTCATCTCTACCGATCGAGCGTCACCCAGCTGCTCCAGCGGCTCGACCCGAAGCGGTTCGTCCGCATCCATCGCTCGGCGGCAATCAACACGTCGCGCATTCGCGAGCTTCGCTCGCTCTCGCACGGCGACTTCGCGCTGACGCTGAAGGACGGAACCGAATTGACGTTGAGCCGGGCCTATCGCGCACACCTGGAAGTCTGGCTGCGGCAGCCCATCTGACGACGACGATCAGTCCTGCACGACCGCGAACGTTTGTCCGGCTATCGTGATGGATCCCGTGCGCCCGGAACCACCGCTGGTCGCGGCGACTGTGAAGCCGACGGTCCCGTTGCCGGTTCCCGATGCGCCGCTGACGACCGTCAGCCAGGGATCACTCGCCGTTGCCGTCCACGCGCACGATGGGGCCGAGGCCGTCACCGTGACCGACCCCGACCCGCCGGTCTCCGGGAAGCGCTGGCCGTTGGGGGCGATCGAGAAGGTGCACGGCGGCGGGGGCGGCGGGGGCGCCGCTTGAGTCACCGTGAAGGTCTGGCCGCCAACCGTCAGCGTTCCCGAACGCGCGGCCCCGGTATTGGCGGCGACGGTGAACGCCACCGTGCCATTGCCGGTGCCCGACGCGCCGCCGGTCACCGTCAGCCATCCCGCGTTCGCGGTCGCCGTCCATGTGCAGGTGCCGGCGGACGCTGTCACCGCGACCGATCCGGCGCCGCCTGGGTCGCCGATGTTCTGACTCGTCGGCGCGATCGTGATCGTGCACGGCGGCGGCGGTGGTGCGGCCTGCGACACCGTGAAGGTCTGCCCGGCAATCGTCACGGTTCCGGTCCGCGCGGCGCCGGTGTTCGCCGCCACGGTGAACGCGACGGCGCCGCTGCCGGTTCCTGATGCCCCCCCGGTGATCGTCAGCCACGCGACATTGGCGGTCGCGGTCCAGGCGCAGGAGCTTGCCGAGGCGGTCACGGTGATCGATCCCGAGCCACCGGTGTCGCCCACACTCTGAGAGGTTGGCGCGATCGAAATCGTACACGGCGGCGGCGCTGCCGCCGCCTGCGTGATGCTGAACGTCCGCCCCGCCACCACAATCGACCCCGTGCGTGGCGTGGTCGCGGTATTCGCCGCGACGGTGAAGCCGACCGTCCCGGGACCGGTACCGGAGCTTCCGCTCCCGATGGTGATCCAGGAAGCGGTCGTCGTCGCCGTCCAGGCGCAGCTGTTCGTGGTGGTGACCGCGATCGACCCGGGGCCGCCGCTCTCTCCGACATTCTGCGACGAGGGTGAGATGGAGAACGTGCAGGCCGGCGGCGGCGCGGCCGCCTGGTTCACGGTGAAGGTCTTTCCGGCAGCGGTGATGGTCGCCGTCCTCGCGGATCCGGTGTTGGCGGCGACGTGGTAGTTGACCGATCCATTCCCGGCGCCGGAGGCGCCCGATGTGATCGTCAGCCAGCTGCTGGACCCGCTCGCCGTCCACGAGCATCCCGACCCGGCCGTGACGTGGATCGTTCCCGTCGATTCGTCAGCACCAACGTTGTCGCTCGCCGGTGAAATGCTGAACGAGCATGGCGTGGGCGTCGGCGTCGGGGTGGGCGTCGGCGTCGGCGCGGGAGGCGGCGGCGGCGGGGTGGGCGTCGGCGGCGTAGGAGAGGGGACCGGCGCCGGATCCGGCGTGACGAGCGGCGCGGGCTGCTGGATCGTGACCGTCTGCGGACCGACGGTCGCTGTTCCAGTGCGGCCGGCGGTCCCGGTGTTCCGCGCGACATGCAGCGCAACCGTGCCGGATCGATTTGTCCCGGCGTTCGGTGCGACCGTGATCCACGGCACGGTGCTCGATACGGACCAGGCACAACCGGTGAGCGTCTCGACCGCCACCGTCACGTCGCCACCGTCCGCGGAAACGGTTGTGTTCGAGGGCGCAACGCTGTAGTGGCATGGCGCAGCGTCCTGCGTCACGGTGACCGGCAGGTTGTTGATGTCGAGCGACGCATGGCGCGGCGCCGGATCGGGGTTCGCGTTCACCCGATACGCGACCGATCCGCTGCCCTGCCCGGATGTCCCCGACGTGATGACGAGCCAGGGCGCACTGGCCGCGGCGGTCCATGTGCAGTCGCGGTTGGTTTCGACCGCAAGCGTCGCCGACATGCCGCTCGCGGGTACGGCGCCGGACGCTTCATTGCCGATCGTGACGCTGCATTTGCTCTCGCTCGGTGCGGTGACCGACATCGACGTGGAAGAACCACCGCATGCGCCGACGAAAGCGCACAGCGCGGCGATCGCAAATGGTCGAGCACGCACAGCGTCGTGCAGAGGTGCAATCCATTTGCCGTCGCAGACCGAGCCCGCAGGCGCTCAGCCATAATGCCCCGCCGCGGCTCAATGGTGTAACCTCAGCCCGGCAGGTGGACGCATGGATCTCAATCGAAGAACGTTTCTCGAGCTCGCCTCAGGCGCCGCGGCAGTTCTGCCGTTTGCCGGACAGCGTGCCGCCGGCGATCCGGGCGATCCGCTCGGCGTCCGCCACGACTTCCCCGCCGCGCGAGAAGGCTTATACCTGAACTCGGCCTACATCGCGCCAATTCCGCTGCCGGTTGCCGACGCCGCGCGGGCGTTTGCCGAGCGCAAGTCGTCGAAGCCAATCCGGCTCGACGAGATGTTGCAGAAGACCAACGACGTCCGCTCGCAGTTCGCGCGCCTCATCGGCGCGGATCCGGACGAAGTCGGATTCCTGTTCGCCACCAGCGAAGGCGAGAACATCGTCGCCTCGGCCCTCGATCTGAAACCGGGCGACAACGTCGTCATCGACGAACTGCACTACGAGACGTCGTTCGTGCTGTACCGGCATCTGGAGAAGACGCGTGGGATCGAGCTGCGGATCGTCAAGCACCGCGACGGCAGCGTGTCGAGCGACGGCTTCGCGCGGATGATGAACGACCGGACGCGGCTCGTGTCGGTCGCATGGGTGTCGCACCAGAACGGCTTCCGGCACGACATGCGGCCGCTCGCGGATCTCGTTCACGCGCACGGGGCGCTGTTCTACACCGATGCGGTGCAGGCGCTCGGCATGTTTCCGACCAATGTCCGTGCCGCCGGCGTGGATTTCATGACCAGCGGCACCTACAAGTGGCTCCTCGGCGGGTTCGGCGTCGCGCCCTTTTTCGTCCGCCGCGAGTTGCTCGACCGCATCCGTGTGGACCGTCTCGGCGCCCTGCACGTGGAGAAGGAGCTCGCCGATCACCGCTACGAGATCTACCGCTCGGCACGAAAGTTCGAATACGCCACCCTGCCGTTCGCCGAGGTCTATCAGCTGGGTGCGGCGCTCGCGTACCTCGAACGCATCGGGGTCGATCGGATCGAGCGTCACACGGTGGCCCTGGCCGGCGAGCTGCGCGCCGGACTCATCGCCCTCGGCTTCCGCGTGCTCACGCCGCCGAACAACGGCTCATCGATCGTCAGCATGCACCTGGACAAGAATCAGGCGCGCGCGCGCGAGGTGCTGGACAAGAGCGGCGTGCAGGTCAGCTTCCGGGAGCAGGGCACGCAGGTTCGTGTGTCACCGGCGCTGTTCAACACGCGTGACGAGATTCAGCGCTTCCTCGACCACGCGAAGACCTTCGCCTGATTACCGTCGCCGGCCGGCGGTCTGAGACGACATGACGACCTGTCGCGGCGCCACCGGCGCCACCGCCGGCGGCCGCGGTGGTATCTGGACGACGGCCTGGGCCGGCCTCGCGCCAACGCCATGGGCGTGGTGGCCGTATCCCTGGCGGCCGAAGTAGCTCGACGCGTAGGACGGCGCGTAGCCGTACCCCATCGGCGCGTAGAGGTTGCCGTAGTAGTCGTTGGCGAGCGGGCGCGTTGGCTCGAAGGCGTTCGCCGGCCAGTCCCACGGCGTCGTCGAGCCACCCATCACGACGATCGTCGGACCTCGGCCCGGCGACCGGTAGTCGGTGAGATCGGCGATCGAATGACTGCCGCGAAGCACCCGGACGGCCTCTTCAGGGGCGAGCCGGGTCTCGGCCGCGATTGGCCTGCCGAGGTCCGCATTCCCGTAGACGCGCGGCTGCGCCCGCGCCGCGGCCGGGATCGTGACGGCAACCAGAACCACGATGAGGGTCTTCATACTCCTCCTGCTCCGTACGATGTCGTTCATGCAGCCGCGGCTCGAGAGAGTTCCCCGGCCCCCTTCAGCGCTTCCACGTTCCAACAGAGATCGGCCAGGCGGCGGATCCGGTCGGGCGGCAGAACGCCGTCGGCGAGACGGCTGAACTTGGCTTCGAGCTCCGCATCGCTCATCGGGTGTTCGACGCTGCCGACGGCATGCTCGACGAACTTCTCCACTCGCCGGCCGTCCTTCATCCACACCGTGACGCGAACCTGATCTTCCTTGATGGCGGGATCGACGATTGCGGTCACACGGTCGCGCAGCGCGACGACCGCGGGATCGCGCGCGGCCCGATCGCTGAACTCGGTGATGCCCGCCGCGCCCTCGATCAACGCGACGCTCGCGGCGTGATAGATGCTGAACTTGCTTTCGAGACCGGACTCCGGCGCCTTCTTGCTCGTCAACTGCAGCACCAGCGGATGCACTCTCAGCTCGACGCGGTCGATCGCGTCGTTCGCGAGTGTGTGCTCACGGCGCAGCTGAATGCACCCGTCAATCGTGGGATGCATCACCACGCCGCAGGGAAACGGCTTATAGGTGTTGACCGAAATCTCATAGGTCTCGCCCAGCTTGTCCGTCAGCTGCGCGTA
>Ga0097621_100002721_pt1 | contig 12100 bp, 11 predicted proteins | sample KBSMisM72_FD_73165 | JGI IMG/M metagenome (GOLD analysis project Ga0097621, IMG submission 73165) | Miscanthus rhizosphere microbial communities from Kellogg Biological Station, Michigan, USA - KBS Miscanthus M7-2 (version 2) (version 2) | ecosystem: Host-associated > Plants > Roots >... | reverse complement strand
CAGCAGGGCAGCCGCAGCAGCGGAAAGCATCAAACGGTGCTTGATCAACTCAGCCTCTTATAAATGTCGCCGGGCGGCGGCGCCGCCAGTCTCGGCATTGTCTTGTCGCAAGGCCCGCTCCCGGACCTTTGGCCGCGCATCCCGCGCAGCCCTGCACCGTTTACCCTTCGCCCAAACACCCTTACCCCGGACAGAACCGGGACAGAATGCTCCTGCAGCGCCTTTGTACCCGCCTATCGTCCCGGTTCAACAGCAATTTTCGTCCCCAGCCCTCCCTTTGAGGCCAAATACGCCTGTCTTAATCGGGCGTTAGCGGCCTGCGGCGCAAAATGGCCCGTGAAAAAGCCTTAACCAATGAGCTTTGCGCCCATGACCCCGGCCCGGCATGCCAATTTCGCCAGGCTCACCCAGAAGGACGTGAGTAGCAGTGCCGCGCGCCATGAAATGCTCCAAACCGGGCGCATGGGCGGGGCAAGGGCCGTATTTGCTTTCTGCGACCTTTCCGGCCTGGACCTGTCGGGCTGCAACCTGGCCGACGCCGACTTCACCGGCGCGGTCCTGGAAGAAACCAATCTCGAGGGGGCCAAGCTGGATTCCGCCAGTTTCTTTGGCGCCGACCTGCGCCGCGCCAATCTGGCGGGCGCTTCCCTGCGCCGGGCCGACATGCGTGGCGCTTCGATGCGCGGCGCCAACATGATCGGCGCCGATCTTTTCGAGGCCGACCTGCGCGAAGGTACCATCGCGGAAAAAGACAAACAGGGAAATCTCAAGCTGCTGCTGCACGACCTGGGCCCCTCCGAACTGCCCGCGGCCATGATGAACTGCGCCAATCTGGAGCGCGCCAAGATGACCGGCGCCATCGCCATCCAGGCCGACTTCACCGATGCGGTAATGAAAGGCTGCCGGCTGACCCGCGCCAATCTGCGGCAGGCGCGCCTGACCGGCGCCAATCTGGAAAATGCCGACCTGTCGGGATGCAACCTGACGGGCGCGGACCTCGCGGGCTGCATCCTGGTCGGGGCGAAATTGGATTTCGTCAGTACCCACGGCGCCGATCTCAGCAAGGCGCTAATCGAAGCAGCGGAACCCGATCTGCAAGACGTCGCGACTATCGAAAACCTGCTGGCGGCACATTCGCGCTGGGCCGAAACCGATGGCAAGGAAGGAAGGCCCGCCGATCTGGCCGAGCGGGATTTGCGTCACATTCCCAGCTTTTCCCGCTTCACCCTGACCGCGCTCATCGCGCCCAAGGCCTTGCTTTACGGCGCCAATCTGGAAGGGGCATCCCTGCAAGGTTCCAATCTGGCCGGTTGCGACCTGCGCTCGGCGCGCCTGGGCGGCGCGGATCTGCGCGGCGTCAATTTCTCCGGCGCTCAGCTCAACCATGCCGACCTGCGCGACAGCAAACTTGGACCATTGCTGATTTCAGGAGGCCGGCTGTTGCCGGCGCGCCTCGACAATGCCCAGGCGCGCTATGCCGATCTGCGCGGATCCGATCTTCGCCGCGCCCGGTTGTCGGGTTGCGATATGTCTTATTCCAACCTGATCGACGCCGACATGCGCGACAGCGAGATGCAAGGCGCCGATTTTTCCGGGGCAAAACTGCCGGGGCGCCTCGCCGAGGCCTTGGCGGCTTCTATCTAGGACCCTATGCCGCGATTGCCGTGCTTTTGGCGCGAATAAACCGAGCCAGGCGCGACAGCGATACTTTCGCCTCGCTGCGGCCGGCCTCGCATTGAAACAGATGGCCCATGCCATCGTAGATTTCCACACTCACCGGCACATTTGCGGCCGCCGCGCGATCGCCCAGCTTGGAGGCGTCGTCGCGCAGGATCTCGTTGGCTCCTGCATGCACCATGACGGGCGGGAAGCCCGCAAAGGAGGCATAGGCGGGCGAGGCATAGGCGTCGCAAGGATTGGATTTGCGAAGATAGTGGCGCGCCGAGACAAAAAGCGTTTCCCATTCCAGCACGGTATCGGATTTGCGGTTCTGCAATATCGAGAGGCCCGAAAGAGAGAGATCGGCCCAGGGCGATAGAGCGAGCACTCCACCCGGCATCTCCAAACCCGCATTGCGAATCGCCAGCGCCACGGAGAAGGCCAAACCGCCACCAGCCTCTTCCCCCGCCAGGATGATAGAGGAGGCGGAAAAACCCTTTGCCAGCAATGCGCGAAAAGCGTCAACGCCGTCACGCACCGCAGCCGGGAAAAAATATTCCGGCGCCAGGCGGTAGCCGACGCTGAAAGCGCCGACCCCGCTGGCCTCCACCAGCTTGGCTATGATGGACCGATGGCTTTGCGGCGACCCGGCGATAAAACCGCCGCCGTGAAAATAGAGGATGATGCGTCCATCGACGCTTTCGCCCACCCACTCGCCCGAAATGGCGCCCAGCCTGGCAGGCGTGAATGGCACATCGGTCTGCGGCGCAGCGAACCTGGCAAACAGCACGGCGTAACGGGCGCGCAAATCTTCAATCGCGGGAATCTTGCCGTGCGAACTTTGCGGCCAGAGCGTCATGGCATGCCGAAGCAGCGTTTCGCTTATGAGTCTAACAAGAAAACAGGGGGCCTCCAAAAGGAGACCCCCTGCTTTGTCGCTCTCGCAACGATCAAAGCCCTGCCTCCCCCTTGCGCGAAGCGCAACAAGGGGGAGGTGGCCGTAGCATCGCCTGCGATGCGAAGGCCGGAGGGGGTTGAGTATTAAGCTGCCGCCTTGGCGCCTTCGATCGTCGTCAAGGCCGGCGCATTGATGGTAATGCGGCGGGGCCTCTTTTCTTCCGGCACGATGCGCTCAAGGTCTACGTGCAGCAGGCCGTTTTCAAGCCGCGCGGCCTTGACCTCGACATGCTCGGCGAGCTGGAAACTGCGTTCGAAACCGCGGCCGGCAATGCCCTGGTGCAGCAGGGAGGTGGACGGCGTTTCACCCTGCTCGCGCTTGCCGGTGATGGTCAGGACTCGGTCCTTGACGTCGACGGTCAGGTCCTTTTCGGCGAAACCGGCAACCGCCAGGGTAACGCGATAGTTATTCTCATCGCTGCGCTCGATATTGTAGGGCGGATAGCCCTGTTCCGAGGCAGACTCCAAAAGGCCGATCAGACGATCAAAGCCGACGGTGGAACGGAAAAACGGGGAATAGTCAATACGCATGGGACAACCTCCTGAAAGCGTTGTGGCGGACCCCATCGAACCATTCGCATGGGGCTGGAACCGGCCCTTTTCAGCGGCCGGCGGAGTTTATTTGGGCGTGAAATCGCGGTGTTCAAGCCCCTATCGGGGGCTTGAAAATCGGGGTTAAGTGCCTACCAGGCCAATCGATTCACAAAAAATGATTCCCGCCGCGACCCTGTTTGATCCCTTGCCCATCAAGGCCGTCGGCGCCACTCTGCGCGCAGCCCGGTTCCCGCCCGCGCCCGATGTTCCCGCAGCTGGCGTCTGTGTGCTGCTGAACGGCCAGACGGAGTTCATCGAGAAATATTTCGAGGTCATCGACGAATTGCGCGGCCGGGGTTTTGCCGTGGCGACCATGGACTGGCGCGGCCAGGGCGGCTCGACAAGGATGACCGAGGACAGCCGCAAAAGCTTTGTCGGCGACTTCGATGAATATGACGAAGACCTGGATACGCTGATCAATTGGATTGTCACGCCCATGCTGGCGGCGGGGGAGAAGCCGGTGGCGCTGGCCCATTCCATGGGGGCGCACAATCTACTGCGGCTTCTGACGCGGAGGCCATCAAGTTTTTGCGCCGCGGTGCTGTGCGCGCCGATGATCGCCATCTCGTTTCGCGGCCAGAAAGAGCTGCTGGTGCGATCGGTGACCCAGTATCAGTTGTGGCGCGGCCGGCACACGGGCTGGGTGTGGGGCATGGAAGGCCGCGATCCCCATAAAGTCACCTTCGCCACCCAGCTGGTGACATCCGATCCACAGCGCTTTGAACGGACCCAGATGCTGCTCCGGGAACATCCTGACTTGCGCCTGGCCGGTGCGACCTGGGGGTGGCTGGCCGCGGCGCTGCGGTCGATGGACTGGCTGCGCCGCCAGGCTGCCGCGGTAACCACACCCCTGCTGGTGGTCGGCGCCGGCAAGGATCGCATCTGCGTGACCCCGGAGGCAGAAAAGTTTGCGCATCGCATGCCCCATGCCGGCTATGTCGAGATACCGCAAGCCGGGCACGAAATCCTGATGGAACGTAACCCCATCCGGGCCGAATTCTGGCTTGCGTTCGACGCTTTCATGAAAAAACACCGCGCCCCGGTTTGATCCGGAGCGCGGTGCTCAAGCAGACTAAAGTTTACTGCGGCTTACTGCGCGATCTGACCGGAAGGCTGGGCAGAGGGCTGTGTCAAATCAGGGGCCGGAGCTGGAGCCGGGTTGGCGTTCTGGGCCGGAGCCGGATTGGGGATATCCGAAGCGGTCGTAGCGCCCTGCGGTACGGCAACACCCGATTGGGTATTGTTGGTGGCCACATCAGAAGGCGACGGAGCGGGCACACCCGGCGTCGGCGCAGCCGCGGTCTGTTCCGGGGTCGGTGTCACCGCGGCCTGTTGCTGAGGCTGTGGATTCACCGGATTGGCATCGGAAGCAGGGGCGCTGGATGCCGCAGCCACACGGCTGGAGGACTTGGCGGTATTCGCGGACTTCACCGGTGTGGATTTCGGGGCAGCCGGTTCGGTCGCAGCCGCCTTGACCGGAGCGGCCGGTTCGGGCGCCGCCGCCGGGGCATTGGCCGGCATATTCGCGTCCACCGGCGCTGCGGCGGGCGGCGGTGTCGCAGGCGCTGGCGCGGCGGCCGCAATAATCTGTTTGGGCTGCGCGGACGACGAGCCATGTGACGCATATAGGGCCACGCCAGCCGCGCTGACCATCAGCGCCACCGCAATCGCGCCCACGATCTTGGGCGTATTGTTGGGTTCGACGTCTTCCGGCTGGATCGTGTGAAAGGATTCCAGACCGGACTCGTTACCGGCCGGGCCATGATGCAGGGCGGTCGGATCGTCGGGAAATTGGGTGCCAAATTCGCGCAAAGCCATGTCTTCCTCCTGGGTGTCAAATGAGAGCTTCGGGAAGAAAACGCTCTTTGCGGTCAACGGTTTCGCACCTGCTGAACAAAGGCAATTGCGGCAAGAATTTAACCGCAATATGCGGAACTGCTCTAATTGCGCCGCAATAATGGACCGGCCAGAAAATGGCGCGCCGCATAGGCGATCGGTGTGCCGAACAGCAATGTGTTGAGCAGCAGATTGATGTTGAAGCCATAGCTGCCCATCACGCCCTGCTTGGCGGCCGACAGAGGAATTACGACCAGGAACAGGAACAGATTGCAGGCGGCCCCGAACAGCAGGCCGCAAATCAGAGGCCGCCGCAGCAGGACATCCAGGCGCGTCGCGGCGGCACAATAGATAAAGGCCGCGCCCAGCGAAATCACCGCCTGCCAGAATGCGCCGGCCAGGACGCTGTGCATGCCCATCTGAAAAGAGCCGCGCCCCAATACGCCCACCGCGACGGACTGCAGAATACGTTGGGGATCGGCGTGATAGACCAGGGCCGCCGCCAGAATATCCACCGTGCCTGCTACCAGCCCGCCGGTCAGCACCGCCTTGATGAGGGCGCCCATCACCGTTCCGCCAACAGCGCTATTGCCTGCTGATGAATACGCTTGTCGCCGCAGGCCAAAACCGCTTCGCCGTCACGCCAGGGCGCGCCGTCCCAGCCGGTGACCACGCCGCCCGCCCCTTCCACAATGGGAATCAGGGCCGCGATATCCCAGCGCTTGAGCGGACCTTCGATCACCATATCGACAAAACCCATCGCCAGCATGGCGAAGATGTAGCAGTCGCCATGATGGCGGGTCATGCGGACGGCCGCCTTCACCCGCGCGAACGCCGCCTGTTGATCCGGGGACATGTAAGAAGATGGATCGGTGGCGCAGAGAATGGCGTCGCCCAAGGTGGGGCATTCGCGGACCTTCATGGGGGTGCGGGTGTCGCCGGCCAGCAGCACGCTGCGGCCGTTGAAACCCAAAAAACGTTCTCCCAGCACCGGCTGGTCGAGAATGCCCAGCACCGCCACGCCGTCATGTTCCAGAGCGATAAGCGAACCCCATTCATGCCGTCCGGTGATGAAGGCGCGCGTACCGTCGACGGGATCAAGCACCCAGCGCCATTTGTTGGCCGAGAGGCCGGCGGGCTTTTCGCCATATTCTTCGCCCAGGATCGCATCCTGCGGACGTTCGCGCTCGATGATGGCGCGGATGGCGCGCTCGGCGCCACGATCGGCTTCGGTGACGGGATCGAAGGCATGCACACCGGGCTTGTGCACGACCTCGATACGCTGGCGGAAAAAGGGACGGATCACCGCGCCGCTGGCATCGGCCAGGCGGTTGGCAAAGGCGACCATCTTCTCGTCGACGATCATGGCGCGGATTTCCAGAAGCTGACGACCAGCCCGCCGATCACGATCAGCGTGCCCCCCGCCATGATGGGCAGGGTGGGAAGGGTGCGGAAAAACAGGAAAGTGATGACCTGCCACATCACAAAAAGGGTGGCAATATAGAGCCCAACGACCTGGCCGAATTCCAACGGCGCCAGATTGAGGAAGGTGGCATACCCAGCCACCAGCATTGTGCCCAGCAGGAAAAGCGCGAGGCGCGCCGGGCCGGCATGTTCGAACAGGGCTTTGCGAATGATGGCGTCGCCGGCCACTTCCAGGGCCGTGGCGATAATCAGGAAAACCAGGACCGGCATGTCGGCGAGCAGTTTCATGGGGCGCCCTCGGTGCGGAATCACCATAGCCCGAAAAGGCAAGGGAGCGCGACCTACGGCTGCAATCCGGGACCCGATTCGGGTCGAAGACAGTCTGCCATGGCAGCGCGAGCGATTTTTTGGCCTGAGCAGGAGCGCGCAGCGACGTGTACAAGACGTACACGAGCGACCGCGCGACGCACTCAGGACGAAAAAGCGCCGCGCCGTTAGGCTTCCATTGCCTGCTTGGCGCGCTTGCGTAGATGGGGGAGAAGCTCGCGCTTGCGCAACCGGATGTTCTGCGGCGTCACTTCCACCAGCTCATCGTCCTGGATGTAGGCCATGGCCTGTTCCAAGGTCATCGGCACGATGGGCGTCAGCTTCACAGCTTCGTCCTTTGAGGTGGTGCGGATATTGGTCAGCTGCTTGGACTTCAGGGGATTGACGTCCAGGTCGTTGTCCTTGGCATTCTGGCCGATGATCATGCCTTCATAGACCTTGGCGCCCGTGGTGATGAAAAGCTTGCCGCGCTCTTCGATGTACCAAAGACCATAGGTCACCGCTTCGCCCTGCTCGGTCGAGATCAGCACGCCATTGGTACGGCCGCCGACGCTTCCCTTGTGGGGAGCATAATCCATGAACATGCGGTTCATGACGCCCGTACCGCGCGTGTCGGTGAGAAATTCGCCGTGATAGCCGATCAAGCCGCGCGCAGGGCCGTGAAACACGATCCGGGTCTTGCCCGCGCCCGTGGGACGCATATCGGTCATTTCGCCTTTGCGCATCGAAATCTTCTCGATCACCACGCCGGTATAAGCATCATCCACATCGACCGTGACTTCCTCGATCGGCTCCATCTTTTCGCCGTTGATGGTCTTGAACAGCACGCGGGGGCGGGAGATCGAAAGTTCGAAGCCTTCGCGGCGCATGGATTCGATCAGCACGCCCAGCTGCAACTCACCGCGGCCCGCCACTTCAAAATCGCCGTCACCCGTCTCGGTCACCTTCAGCGCGACATTGCCTTCGGCTTCACGGAACAATCGCTCGCGGATGACGCGGCTCTGCACCTTGTCGCCTTCGCGCCCCGCATAGGGAGAGTCATTGACGGAAATGGTCATCGCCAGGGTCGGCGGATCGATGGGATTGGCGGGAATGGGCTCGTTGACCGTCAGGTCGCAGAGCGTGTCCGCAACAGTGGCTGTTTCCAGCCCCGCGATGGCGACGATGTCGCCGGCCTCCGCGCGATCCACCGGCACCCGCGCCAGCCCGCGAAAGGCCAAAAGCTTGGTGACACGCGCTTTCTCGATCACTTCGCCGTCGCGGTTCAAAACCTTGATATTGCGGTTGGTGGTAATGATGCCGGATTCTATGCGCCCGGTGAGGATGCGACCCAGGAAATTGTCGGCCTCCAAGGTGGTCACCAGCATCTTGAAGGGATGTTCCTCGGTCGCCAGCTGGTACGGCTTGGGCGGGGGCACATCTTCCACGATGCGCTTGAACAGCGGCGAGAGGTCCTTGCGTTCGTCTTCCAGCTCATTCACCGCCCAGCCGTTGCGTCCCGAAGCATAGAGGTGGTGGAAGTCGAGCTGGCTGTCATTGGCTTCCAGCGCCAGGAACAGATCGAAGATGGACTCCAGGGTTTCGCGGGGCTGGGCGTCGGAACGATCGATCTTGTTGATCACCACAATGGGCTTGAGGCCAAGCTTCAAGGCCTTGGACAGCACGAACTTGGTCTGGGGCATCACGCTTTCGGCCGCGTCCACCAGCAGCACCACGCCATCGACCATCGAGAGGATGCGCTCCACCTCGCCGCCGAAGTCGGCATGGCCGGGCGTATCGACGGTGTTGATACGCACCCCGTTCCATTCCACCGAAGTGCATTTGGCCAGGATGGTGATACCGCGCTCACGCTCCTGGTCGTTGGAGTCCATGGCGCGCTCGGCCATTTGCTGGTTTTCGCGCACCGATCCCGATTGCTTCAGAAGCTGGTCGACCAGCGTGGTCTTGCCATGGTCGACGTGAGCGATGATGGCGATATTGCGGATTTCCATGGAACCAGAATCATTAAGAGGAGCGCGAAGTTGGCGGGCTTATAGACGCTGGTTGTGCTGCGGAGCAACATCGACTCCGTCGCTTATTCATCCCTTTCTTGCCCTTCTTTTACATATTTTGTAATATTTTCAATGGCTTAAAGGTTACGCACGTGTCATTTTCGGCACATTTGTGAGATAATTTTGGCCTATAACCGCCCAATAAGATGAATCCCGCTACGGTCTAGGCCGGGCCGGCGGGAAGATATGCCAGCGCATCGCGAACCCGGCCTTTCCGTCCGGCGCCGTGCGAGGGAATTGGAATGGTGCGTCAGCCGGCCGGGCTGACCATGTCAGGATCGTGTCGCATGAACGTTCAGATCAACCCATTGCAGACCCCGCCGGTGCGCGATGACGACCAGGACAGTGGCCTGGCCGGCCATGGCCGCACGGTTGCGATCGGCGGTGTGGCGTTGGCGGCCGCGCTCGGCGGTTTTTGGTATTTCACCCATAGCAGCGCGCCGCCCGTTCGGCGTGCGCAGGCAGCGCCGGTTCATGTGGCCATGGTCGATATCGGCAATATGGCGGTGGTCGAGCACACTATCGGCACGGTGATGGCCAACTCCACGGTGCAGATTAACGCCCGCATTCAGGGTCAGATGATCAAGGCCTATTTCAAGGAAGGCCAGATGGTGAAGGCAGGCGATGTCCTGTTCCAGATCGATCCCCGTCCTTATCAAGCGACCTATGACAATGCCCTGGCTTCGCTCGCCACCGCCAAGGCCAAGGCTGATCGCTATGCCAGGCTGTCGGCGCAGAACGCTGTCGCCGGACAGCAGCTCGACGATGCCCAGGCTGCCTATCTGGAAGCCAAGGCCGCTGTGGAGTCCGCGCGGCTGAATGTGGAATTCACCACCATTCGCGCGCCCGTCAGCGGCAAGACCGGCGTTATGCTGGTCCAGCCCGGCAATATGGTCGCCGCTTCGACCGCCAGCACCAGCGCCACGTCGCTGGTCACCCTCAATGAAATCCAGCCGGTGAAAATTTCGCTCGCCCTGCCGCAGTCCGACCTGCCGCGTATCCAGGAAATGCAGCGCACCAAGGGCCTGACCGTCAGCGTCGCCCTGCACGATGCAGGCGGCGCCTCGAATATCCAGGTGCCGGTGAATTTTATCGGCAACGCGGTGGCCAACACCACCGGCACCATCGAATTGCGCGCCACCTATGACAATCCTGACTTGGCGCTGGTACCGGGCCAGTTGGTGGACGTGACCGTGGCGCTGTCGGAAATTCCCAATGCCATTTTGGTGCCGCGCGAGGCGGTGAATACGGGGCCGGACGGCCAGTATGTCTATGCCATCAGGGACGGCGCCGCCCAGCAGGTGCCGGTAAAGGTGCAGTTCGACGACGGCGTCAAAGACGCGGTAACCGGCAACCTGAAGAAGGGCGATCAGGTGATCGTCGAGGGCCAGTTGCGCGTCATTCCGGGCGCCAAGGTCAATATTACCGGCAACAAGCGTCAGGCGGGCGCGCCGGGCAAAGGTCAGATGACCAGCGGGCGCCGCAAGGTGCCGCATGCCCAGGACCGCGAAGGCTGATCGCCTCAAGGTATAGACCATGAACCTGTCACAGCCGTTTATTGTACGTCCCGTCATGACCACCCTGGTCATGGCGGCGCTGGTGATTTTTGGCGGCTATGGCTATGCCAGCCTGCCGGTTTCCGACCTTCCCAACATCGATTTCCCCACCATATCGGTCTTTGCCAGCCTGCCGGGGGCCGATCCCGACACCATGGCCTCGTCGGTGGCCTCGCCGCTGGAAAACCAGTTTTCGGCGATCAACGGCATCGACCAGATGACGTCGACCAGCACCCAGGGTTCGACCCAGATTCAGTTGCAGTTCAGCCTGGACCGCAGCCTGGACGGCGCCGCCCAGGACGTGCAATCGGCGATTTCGGCCGCAACCCGTAACCTGCCCAAGGCGTTGCCCCAACCCCCCACCTTCCGCAAGCAGAACCCCGCCGACATCCCAATCATGTTCCTGGCGATGCGCTCATCGACGATGAAGTCATCGGAAGTGGACGAATATGCCGAAACCCTGCTGGCGCGGCAGCTTTCCACCATCGATGGCGTGGCGCAGGTGAGCGTGTTCGGCACGGCGAAGTATGCGGTTCGCATCCAGGCCGATCCCGCCGCGCTGGCCACCCGCCAGATCGGCATCGACAAGCTGGTCGCCGCGGTGACCCAGGCCAATGTCAATCTGGCCACCGGATCGCTGAATGGAGATACCCGCTCCACCGTCATCCATACCGGCGGCCAGCTCAGCAATGCCGCGGAATTCAACAACCAGATCGTCACCTACCAGAATGGCAGTCCGGTCCGGCTCAAGGACGTGGCACACGTTATCGACGGACTGGAAAATCCCTATGGCAGAAGCTGGTACAAAAACCAGGAAGCCATCGTGCTGGCGATTTTCCGCCAGCCCGGCTCCAATGTCGTGGCGGTGACCGACACCATCAACAAGGTGCTACCGCAATTTCGGGCGAATCTGCCCCCCTCGGTGCAAATGGACGTGGTGTTCGACCGCAGCCAGATGATCCGCGCCTCGATCGACGATGTCCAGCATACCCTGCTGATCGCCGGCGCGCTGGTGGTGGGGGTGATCTTCGTCTTCCTGCGGCGGGTCTCCGCCACCATCATCCCGTCGCTGGCGCTGCCCATCGCCATTATCGGCACCTTCGCCGGCATGGCGGCCTTCGGCTTCAATCTGGACAATCTTTCGCTGATGGCGCTGACCCTGTCGGTCGGCTTTGTGGTCGATGACGCCATCGTGATGCTGGAAAATATCGTCCGCCATATCGAAATGGGCGAAAAGCCCTATGAAGCGTCGCTCAAGGGATCGTCTGAGATCGGCTTCACCATCCTGTCCATGACCGTAAGTCTGGCCGCGGTGTTCATCCCCATCGTCTTCATGGGCGGCATTGTGGGGCGGCTACTGCACGAATTTGCCGTCACCATCATCCTGGCGATCCTGTTCTCCGGCGTTATTTCCCTGACCCTGACGCCCATGATGTGCGCCCGTATCCTCCAGGACGAGCATGGCCAGCAGCACAACCGGTTTTACCGGTTCAGCGAAAATGCGTTCAATCAGGTACAGGCTTTCTACGACCGCACTTTGCGCTGGAGCATCACCCACCCTCGGACGATTATCGGCGTCTTCTTCGCCAGCCTTGCGGCCTCGGCGCTGATGATTTCGATCATGCAGCAGGACTTCCTGCCCAGCGACGACACCGGCCGCCTGCAGGGCAACATCCAGGCCGCCAACGGCACCAG
>Ga0097621_100002719_pt1 | contig 12105 bp, 14 predicted proteins | sample KBSMisM72_FD_73165 | JGI IMG/M metagenome (GOLD analysis project Ga0097621, IMG submission 73165) | Miscanthus rhizosphere microbial communities from Kellogg Biological Station, Michigan, USA - KBS Miscanthus M7-2 (version 2) (version 2) | ecosystem: Host-associated > Plants > Roots >... | reverse complement strand
AACGATTGGAAGACGAAGGCGTAGGTGTTCGAGCCGGGGGCACGCAGGGCTCCGGTCTTCACCCATAGCGGCATCAGCGTGTAGCCTAGCGTGAAGTTGGGGACCAGGCGCGCGGGGAATTCGTCGGAGCTGATGTCGCCGGCCGAGACGAACTGCTTGTCCTTGCCGTAACCGATGAAGTGATCGTGCCAGCCGACGATTTTGCCGGAGGCGTCGAGGCCGGCCTTCAGGTATTGGAAGCCGCCGGAGCGGTAGAAATCGTGCTGCATGTCGTCTTCGCGGGTCCACAGCAGCTTGACGGGGGCGCCGATGGTTTTCGAAATCCAGGCGGTTTCGACCATGTAGTCGTTGGTTAAGCGCCGGCCGAAGCCGCCGCCGCCGCGCTGCATGTGGATCAGCACGGCGCTTTCGGGGATGCCTAGCGTGGTGGCTACGAGCGTGCGTCCGCCGGCGGGAATTTGCGTGCTGGACCAGATTACGATTTTGCCGTCCTTATAATCAGCGACGCAGTTTTGCGGCTCGAGCGGGGCGTGGGAGATGAAGGGATAGGCGTAGGCGGCTTCGACAACTTTCGCGGCGCTCTTGAGGGCGCTATCCGCGTCGCCATCCTTGCGCAGCAGATTTGCGGGGGCGTTCTTCGAAATCTGGTCGGCGCGCTGCGCGAATTCGGTGCTGCTTTGAGTGGCGCCGGGGCCTTCGTTCCACAGAACCTTGAGTTGCTTGCGCGCGCTTTGGGCTTGCCACCAGGAATCGGCTACGATCGCTACGCCGGGCTCGAGGGGAACTTCGAAGCCGAGGACTACGTTGTCGGGCACGTTGCCTTGGACTAAGAACGCATGGCGCACGCCGGGGAGTTTCTTGATGTCGTCGAGGTTCGCGCTGACGGGCTTGCCATTGAACACGGGGCACTTTTCATACACGGCCCACAGCATGCCAGGCAGGGTGAAATCGATCGAGTAGCTGGGCTTGCCGGTTACGATGGCGGGAACGTCGTAGCCGCGTTGCGATTTGCCGATGATTTTGTAATCTTTCGGGTCTTTCAGCTTGACGGTCTTGAGATCCGGCACCGGGAGTGCGGCGGCTTTCGTTGCTAACTCGCCGTAGCCGACGGAGCGGTTGGACTTTGTGTGAACCACTTTGCCTGCGGTGGTAGTGATTTCGGACTCGGGAACTTTCCAGGTTTGGGCGGCGGCTGTGACCAGCATGGCGCGGCCGGCGGCGCCGGTGCGGCGGAGGGGTTCCCAGTTCATGGGCGTGGCAAAACTTCCGCCGGCGAACTGGCCGAAATATTTGTCGTCGTCGAAATCGGCTTGCACGATTTTTACGGACTTCCAATCGGCGTCGAGTTCTTCGGCGATCAGCATCGGTAACATCGTCTTGACACCTTGGCCCACTTCGGGGTCCTTGGCGACGATGGTGACGGCGCCGTTGGCGGCGATCTGGAAATAGGCGCTGGGCAGCGGGGCTGGGCTCTTGCCGAAATTCTGCGCGCTGGCGGGCTCGGGCTTCACGAACAGGCCGAGCATCATGCCGCCACCGGCGACCGTAGTCACTTTCAGGAATGCGCGTCGATCGAGGTTAGTGGATTTCATGATGGCCTCCTACTTGGTTACTTGCGCGGTGGTCACCGGCTTTTTGTCGGTGTTGCCGGTGGACGCAATCGACGCCGCTTTGTGGATGGCGGCGCGGATGCGTAGATAGGTTCCGCAGCGGCACAGGTTGCCGTTCATCGCGCGGTCGATATCGGCGTCGGTGGGTTTCGCGTTTACAGCTAGCAGCGCGGAGGCAGACATCATTTGTCCGGCTTGGCAGTAGCCGCACTGCGGAACGTCGAGCTCCATCCAGGCTTGCTGCACGGGATGCGAGCCATCGGGCGATAGACCTTCGATGGTCGTGACCGCATCAGTGACTTTGCCGATCAGAGTCTGGCACGAACGCACGGGCTTGCCGCCGACGTGCACCGTGCAGGCTCCGCACAAGCCGGCTCCACAGCCGAACTTGGTGCCTTTATAATTCAGAACATCGCGGAGCACCCACAGCAGGGGCATATCCGCGGGTACGTCGGCTGTGACTGCCTTGCCGTTTACTGTCAGTTTATAAGCCATAGGAGGGATTCCTCTCTCCAAAGTATACGTCTGTTACAATCGCGACATGCGAACGAGACTGACGGCTTTGGTCTTGCTCTTGGGCGCGGTGGCGGTGGCTGACGACTACCAGCGCACCCTGGCCGAATGGCGCGCGCAACGCGAAGCCAAATTGAAAGCCGACGACGGATGGCTTACCGTGGTGGGGCTCACGTGGCTGAAGGAAGGCGAGAACCGTGTGGGCTCGAATCCGTCTTTCGAAGTGCAGTTACCGAAGAGCGCGCCCGATAGGGTGGGGACGCTGACCGTGAAAGCGGGCAAGGTGCGCTTCCGTCCGGAGAAGGGCGCGGGCGTGACCATGAACGGAACGCCGGCGGTCGAAAGCGATTTGAAGCCGGACGTCGATGCTCAGTACGACAGGCTGGCTGTCGGCCGCGTGAAGTTTTTCATCATCAAGCGCGAGGACAAACTCGGCGTGCGCATCAAAGACAACGACAGCGCCGCGCGGCGTGAGTTTACGGGGCTCAAGTGGTATCCGCCGGATTTATCGTGGCGTGTGCAGGCCAAGTTTGTTCCTTGGGACAAGCCGCATCCAGTGACCTTCGATACGGCGGTGGGCGTGAAAGAGCAGGACGAGAGTCCGGGCTACGTGACATTTCAGCGCGGCGGCAAGGAGTACCGTCTGGAGCCGGTGGTGGATGACAACGAACTGTGGTTCGTCATGCGCGATCAGACCAGCGGGAAGACCACGTACGGCGCGTCACGATTTCTCTACGCGGCGATGCCTAAGGATGGGGTAAAGCGAGCAGGGACGGTGGAGATCGATTTCAATCGGGCGGAAAATCCGCCCTGCGTGTTTACCGACTTTGCTACTTGCCCGCTACCTCCGCCGCAGAACCGGCTGCCGCTGGCGGTGACTGCAGGCGAGCAGATGTACGGGAAGCGCCACTAAACTTTCCAGCGGTCCGCGTAATCGCGGGCGAATTCGCGGAAGGTGTGGGCGGGGCGGCCTAGGACGTCTTTGACGGTGGTGGTGATTTCCCCGCCCTGTGAAGCCTTGGCCCAGGCGTTGAGTTCGAGGATCACGTCTATCATCCACTCCGGCATTTGCGCGGTTACCATTGCCTGGCGCGCAGCTTCGGGGGGGACGTCTACGAAGCGAATCTGGCGGCCGGAGGCTTCGCTCATGATGGCGGCGGCTTCTGGGTAGGAGATGTCTGCGGGGCCGGTTAGCGTGTACTCTTTGCCTTCATGGCCTGGCTCGGTTAGGGCCGTGGCGGCGATGGCGGCGATGTCGCGGGTGTCGATGAAAGCGCTCTTAGCGTTGCCTACCGGGAGGTACATATTGCCATCGGGGCGGGGGGCGGAACCTTTCACAAAATTTTGCATGAAGCCGCCGGGGAGGAGGATGGTCCAGGCCATGCCGGACTTCTTGAGAGCTTCGTCGATGGCGGCGTGCCACTTCCCTACCGTGATGCCGCTTAGGCTGTGGATCACGGAAAGTTTCACCACGTGCTTCACGCCGGACTCGCGTGCGGCCGCCAAGAATTCTAGAGATTGCGCTACGCCGTCAGGCGTGAACGGGGGGACCATGAAAATGGCGTCGACGCCGCGGCAGGCTGGGCGAAAGCTTGCGGGCTTGCTGTAGTCGAACGACACGAGTTCGACTCCGGGGGCGGCTAGCGCGGCGGCTTTTGCTTTGTCACGGACCGCTGCGCGGACTTGAACGCCGGCCAGGCCGCGCAGGACGTCGGAGCCTACCGTGCCGGTGGCTCCGGTGACTAGGATGGTCCGGACCATGGTTATTCTTCGGTGATGGTCACGCTGGTGAGGGTGTCGCCTTGCTTGGTTTTGTTGACGACGTCTTGGCCCTTGAGCACTTTGCCGAATACGGTGTGTTTGCCGTCGAGCCAATCGGTCACGATATGGGTGATGAAAAACTGACTGCCGTTGGTGCCAGGGCCGGCGTTAGCCATGGAGAGCGATCCTACTTGATGCTTCTGCGAATTGCCTTTGAACTCGTCTTCGAAGCGGTAGCCGGGGCCGCCGCGGCCGGTGCCGGTGGGGTCGCCGCCCTGGATCATGAAATCGCCGAGGACGCGGTGGAAGACGGTGCCGTCGTAGAATTTGTCGCGCGCCAGGAACACGAAATTGTTGACGGTCTTGGGCGCGTCTTTGGGGAACAGCTCGCACACGATTTCGCCGGCTGAAACCTTGAACGTGGCGGTGTATTTCTTGTTGGTGTCGATCGCCATCGCAGGCGGGTTGGGGTATTGTTTGGACATTCGCTTCAGTGTAGCGGGAAACTAAAGAGAAGTGTTCCGGCGGATCATACTTTTCGTGTTGGGCGTTGTCGCCACGGTGTACTTGTTTTGGGCGGTGGCGCTTTTTGGGTTGCGCAGCATCAATCCGCCGACAACCGGGGTGCAGATCCAACGGCGGGTGGAGTCCTGGGTGCGGCATACACCCTATCGCAAGCGGCAGACCTTTGTGCCGCTGTCGAAGATCTCACCCGAGCTGCAACATGCGGTGATTTCGGCCGAGGACGGCCGCTTTTATCAGCACCATGGGATTGATTGGGATGAAACCGAGAAGGTGGCGCAGGAGAGCCAGGAGAAAGGTGACCTCATCCGCGGGGCGTCGTCGATCCCGCAGCAGTTGGTGAAGAACCTGTTCTTTACTACACATCGCAATCCTGTCCGTAAGGTGTTGGAGTACACGCTGGCGCCGATGGCGGACCGCATTCTTGGCAAGCGGCGGGAGTTGGAGTTGTATTTGAACGTTGTGGAGTGGGGGCCGGCGGGGGTGTACGGGATCGAGGAAGGAGCGAAGTATCACTACCACGTCCCGGCGGCGCGGCTTGATCGCGATGAAGCAGCGCGGCTTGCTGCGATCCTGCCGGCGCCGCGGCGCTGGCATCCTGCGCGCATGGACGAGTACAGCGCCATCATTTTAGGCCGGATGGAAAAAGCGGGGTGGTGACCGCTAGGGAAACCCCATCCAGCGGTCCGACATGTCGGCGCCGTGGACGGAGTCCAGTGTGTAAACCGAGCCGTGACCTTGCGGGCACATCACTTCTTGGCCTGCACTATCGAGCAGGACTTGTCCAGGCACTCCGATGCGCAGGGGCAGTCGCATGGGATGCAGGCAGACGCGGCAACGGCCCGGCTGATCGCGCCAAGCCCAGATGAGAATCACGGCGATGCCGGAGTAGAAGAACCACGCGCTCAAGGCTCCTGTGCCGGGGCGGACTACGCCTCCGGTGAAGCCGAGCTGCGCCACGCCGCCGAATTCGAACACTAAGAGGAACAGCGCGATTAACGGGAGCATGGTCTTCAGCACAAAGAAGCCCCAGAAGCGCCGTACCATTTGCCAGGAGGCGCCGCGGCGGCGGTCGCGGAACACGTTGAAGCCGGCCCACAAGAAGATCAGCGAGGTGCTCAGCAGCAAATCGAAACCGTAGGACCAGACTGGGCGGTAAACCAGGTCGGCGATGGGAGTGGCTCGCACGATGAAGTTGCGGCGGGCCAGGCTGACGCTGACTAGAATCTCGCGCAGTTCTTTTTCGGCGTCGGCTTGGGAGACTCCGGGGCGCAGACGGCCGATGGCGCCGCGCAGGGCCAGCCACCAGCGGCCGGCGGGGACGGCGGGCTCGGGGCCGGCGGCGAGCCACACTGCGATAGGCGTCGAGAGGAAGGAGAAACTGCGGGGCATGACGCCCGTGAGGCGCATGGCACGGCCCCCGATTTCGTAATTCTGGCCGATGGCGGCGGGGTTGGCGCGCAGTTCGGTCTTCCAGAAGTCGTAACTGGCTAGGAAGGTCTCGGGGCCGTCCAGGCCTTGGCCGCGGGACGGTCCTACGCCGAGGACGTTGAAGAATTGCGGACCCACTTCGGCGGCGATCACTTCGCGGTGGCCGCGTTGCGACTGGAATACTGTCGGGGTCCACATATAGGTGGCTAGGCCTTCGAGTGAGTGGGAACGCGCGCGGAACACCGCCGTCTCACGGTCGCGGAATCCCATGCGGATTCCGAAGTACGGTGAGCCTTGCGCTAACACCACTACGCGGTCGGGATCGCGATAGGTGAGGCCGTGGGTGAAATGGCGTAGCACGGGGAAGCCGCCGCTGGCTATCGCGAGAATCAGAATTAGAGAGGCGCCGATGGCCAGGCAGACTCCGGGACGTCCGAATTGTTCGGCGTTGAAACGCGAGGCAAGGGCGGCACGAACGGCGCGTTTGGTATGGGATTGGAGAGCGAAGCGGCTGTCGCCGGTGCCGGCGGCGGCGGCGCGCAAGGTCCACTCCCAGAGTTGTCCGGAGTGTTCTTCACGCCATTGATCGCGCGCGGAGGCGGGTACCAGCTTTTCAGCGGTCCAGACCATCGCTCGGCATGCGAACGGCAACACTGGAAGAACCTCCCTAGGGAGTTTATCCCTGAGAAACGGGCGCGCAGAATTCGTCGAAGGCTTTGGTGAGCAGTTGCGCGATCTGGGTCGCGTCGCGCCGCTCGATATCGCTGCGGTGCAGCATGTAAACCGGCTTGCCGTCCTGGAAGATCGCTACCGAGGGCGAGGACGGCGGATAATCTTTGAGAAGTGCGCGCACGTGCGCTACGGCGGCTTCATCGCCGCCGGCGAATACGGTGGCGGCTTTGGTGGGGCGCACGGGGTGTTGCAAGGCGAGTCCGATGCCGGGGCGGGCTTTGCCGGCCGCGCAGCCGCAGACCGAGTTGATTACCATCATTACCGTGCCGCTGCCGGGAGCGAGGACCTGGTCCACTTCTTCGGGGGTGCGCGTTTCTTCGACGCCGAAGCGCGTGAGATCTTCCCGCATGGGGATAAGGAATCGTTCAGGGTATGCCACGCTCTCAATGTAGCAGGAATCGCATTCATGTATCATACGGCGGAGGAGAAACGAATGAAACGCATCCTGGCCGCCACCTTGTTTGTGTTGTGCCCCTACTTTGCCAGCGCGCAGACTGCGCCGATTCAAGTGTTCGCTTCGAACGGGGTGAAGGCGGCGCTCGAAGGTTTGAGACCGGCGGTCGAACGTGCCGCTGGGCATCCGCTCAACATCGTCTACGGGGCGTCGGCGGGGCTCAAACGCCAGATCGCGGCCGGCGAAGCGTTCGACTTGGCGATCCTGACACCGGAAGTCACTGCCGACTTAACCAAGGCGGGAAAAATTGCGGCTGGCACCGCAGCCGATTTAGCGCGCACCGGGGTCGGCTTCGGCATTCGGGCGGGCGCTCCCAAACCGGATGTCTCCACGCCCGACGCCGTGAAACAGACGCTGCTCAAGGCCAAGTCGATCTCCATCGTGAAAGAAGGCGCCAGCCGCGCTACCATCGACAAAATGTTTGAGCGGCTGGGCATCGCGCAGGCCGTCGCGGCGAAGACCACGCTGGAAAGCGGCACCGAAAAATCTGGTGAGAGCGTGGCGCAGGGGCGCAGCGAGATCGAAATCGTCCCGCTCAGCGAGGTTCCGCTGGTGGCGGGAGTGCAGATTCTAGGCCCGCTGCCGGGAGACCTGCAAAACTATCTGCACTTTCAAGCGTCCGTCGGCGCGGGCGCTAAGGACCCGGCCTCCGCGAAAAAAGCCATCCAATTTCTGACTTCGTCCGCGGCCGCGCCGACTTTCAAAGCGAAGGGTATGGAAGCGGGGCGCTAGGCACCCGCCGCCATCGACGACCGCACCGGTTCGGCCGCGGTTTCTTTGTATACCGCTGCGCCCGCTAGCGCCGCGACTACGCACTCGACGACGCCCGCCGCCGTGGTCAGGATGGTAAGGTTGATGGCGAACAATCCGTTCACGCCCATGAATCCGATGTTAGGCAGAAGGATTCCGGCAACCCACAGAGCTAACCCGGCGCACACCGCCGCCTTGGGGCCAGCGCCATAGCGCGGGCGAATGGCAGCGTACAGCCAAATCGCAAAGATTCCGTTGGCCAGACCTAAAATATTCAGGCCCACGATCTGATTCATCGTCAACTCAGCGCTCTTGCCGAGCGCCGTCATCCCCGCGGTCCACTGGGGAGCGAGCAAAATGCCATCAACGACATATCCCAGAATATCGAGCACGATCCCCGCGACGATACCACCCAGGATGATCCGGCCTATATTAGTTTTGGTCATTTTTGACCTCCTGGGGGAGAGACTATAGTCCTCTCAGGCGCTGTGCGCAAGGGGTACGGTTGTGCTAACTCGCCTGAGTGTTGGCCTTCGTCAACCGCGACGCTACCTCCGAAAACATCGCGAGGATGCTCGAGCCCACGCCTGGAATCACGGCGCCAGCCACAACCACTAGAAAACCGGCCATCAACGCGTATTCAATCAGGTCCTGGCCGTGTGTGTCCCTCCATCGTTTCAATCGATATAGAATGCCCATGCTTTAGCGTAAGAGCTTTGTGCCGGTGGCACACTCGGCGAAGGCACTCTGAACACCCTACTCCCGGTGGGGGAATGCGGCGCTTAATTCAAGCCGTAAAGCTTGCGCGCGTTGTTGCGCAGGACCATTCGGGCCAACTCCCCGGCGCGCTCGTGGGTGATTTCGTGATCGCGAAGCATGGCGGTGAGCGCCCTGGCGAGCGCTTCGCGGCCGCCCGCATTGGCGACGTAGCCGACCTCTTCCCAGCCTGCATCGGGAGGAGCGTAGGCGTATGCATCGGTGGCGAACAGCACCTTTTCGGGAACATATTCCAGCCAGGCGCGCAGGTTTTGGGCGACGTCGTGGGGATCATTCATGAAGGTCTGCGCCGAGAAATCGAGGTATGCGTTGGGCTTGGTGAGGAGCGCGGTCTCTTCGTGAGCGAAGGGCCAGCCGCCATGCAGCATCACGAAGTTGGTCTTGCGCAGGGTGGGATCGTTGAACAGGGGTTCGAGCAGCATGGGGTTGGAGCCGCCTACGCTGAAATAACCACCGCCACCCGCTCCGGTGTGAAAATGCACGGCGATCCCGAGCCGTCCGCATTCGAGTGCGATGAAGCGGAAGATATAGTCCTGGAGAGCGCGGTAATCGCCGGCGCCGGTCGCGTAGACTTTTTCGGCAGCGGACTTCGCGGGATTTCCGATGGCTAGCGATCGCAGATACGCCATCTCGAATTTCTCAGCCACCGCGCCGCCCTTTTTGTGGCGTTCTAGCGTCGCGCGGACGACTTGGTCGAGATATTGATCGAGCGTTGCTGGTTTGGCTGCGACTCCGGATTCCGTGTAGTAGCGGGTTAGCAGCTTGGCTTCGAGCGCGAAGAACGCTTTCTGGTCGGAGTTCTGGACCAAGGAATCGGTGGGGAGCGGGTACATCAGGGCATCGGCGAAAGCTACCCACAAGAATCGCGGCGAGGGCAAGCCGGGGCCTAGCGCGACGCGGTTGGCAAGCATGGTTTCGATGTTGAGCTGGTCGAGCACCTTCAGCGCGTAATCCTGGCCGTAGGTTTTCGCGCCTGCGACCTTATCGCCCTGAAATATGGCGCGATGCGCTGCGAGCAGGAGCGGCGAACCGGGGCGGCCGCGGACGTAATCAGATTGCGCTTCGAGCGAATCGACCGGGAGCGCGTCGTATTCGTTGTCAGGTTTTTCATTGGCGGCTGTGGGACGAACCGGGTGGGCGTGATTGTCGATGGCTTTAATGCTGGCGATTTCCGCTGCTAACTGCGTGTCGATTTGCGCGTTGAATGACGCTGCCTGTTCGGGGGCACGAGTGCAGGCGGTGAGGAAGATCGCGAGAACCAACAGCAGACGGATCATATCAATTCTGGTTCTGGCGCGTGCTGGGGGGAGGCAGGGCGCGGCGGGGGGCGGGGGCAAACACGATTCCGCTGGGATGTCCCGAGTCGTCGCCGGTGACGATTGGAACCAGAGCATCTTGCCGTTTGTTGGTGCGCAGGTAATCGGTAATGGCGCGAATGTAGAAGCGCAGGGCTTTTTGCGTGCGCGGCAGCTCGCGGGTGAACAGCGGATCGACGGATCCGAGATATTGCCACACCGGTTCGGGGTCGACACCGGGGATCTCAATCGAGGCCGGCAATAGCGGCGTTTCATCCACAACCGCGAGTTCGAGAACCACATGGTGCGGGTCTTCAAGAGACTCGTAGTTGTAATCCACGCTGCGGATCAAGCCGGATTCGAGCATGCGCGCGATGGCCTTGCGCACCGCTACTTCGTCGATCTGCACGCCGGGGCGCAGTCCCGTCAGGATCTGGATGGAATGGGGTGTGAAGCGGGTCCCTTGCACGGTGAGTTTATCAATGGTGACGACTTCGCGCGAGGGAGGCGCCGAGGATTGCGCGAGCAGCGTGCCGGCCAAAAGCGCTTGGGTGAAGAACCGCAGAATACCCATCATCCTAGCAAACGGCTCCATTACACTTGAGGCACGTGGAACGAAAGATCTTCTGGATCACTTTTACGCTGTTGGCCTTGGTCGCGGACTTCGTGCTGCCCATGTGGTGGGCGCTGGGGGCCACGATTCCGATCTGCTTCTTAAGCTGGTGGATCGCTTACCGCAGCGACTGGTTTTAGAGACTGGCACAGCAAGTGCTCTATAGATTCCGGAACGGGTTTTGGGACCCGTGAAAGGAGTCGATATGCTGTACTATGCGTTGGTTTTCCTGGTGGTGGCTTTGTTAGCGGGCCTGCTAGGTTTTGGGGTGGTGGCTTTTGCCGCGGCTGAGATCGCGAGAATTTTCTTCTTCGTTTTCATCGTGCTGTTTCTGGTGAGCCTGATTTCCCATTTGTTCCGCCGCAGTGGGGCCGCCTGATGCGGCGGGATGATGCCGCGGCAGATTTTGCCTTGAGCGGAAAAACTTGCACCACCGAATGGAAGTCGAACTGCAAGGGGATAACACATGACCACTAAAAATCTGCCCGATCAAGTTGCTGACGCTGCCTTCGCTGTGAAGGATAAAGTCAATGACCTCAGCCGTTCTGCGACAGAAAAGTTGGAAGCAACGCGCGTCGCGGCCGCCGGAGGGCTCGATTCCACCGCCTCGGCGCTGCATAATAGCGGCGAAAGAGTGGCCGATCTGGCGCATGGCACTGCCGACAAGCTAAAGTCCAGCGCGAAATATCTACGGAAAAATGACGTGCCGGGGATCTTTAGTGACCTCGGGGGAATCGTCAGAAAAAACCCAGGTATGTCGCTTTTGGTCGCTGGATTTGTGGGTTTCGCAGTGGCGCGCGCGCTCACCAGCCACGATTGAGAATGGAGCGGGAGACGAGAATCGAACTCGCAACCAACAGCTTGGAAGGCTGTGACTCTACCATTGAGTTACTCCCGCGCCTGTTTCTATTTTACACGTGCGCGGTGTCTTGATACTGAATCAGTTCCAACTCCACGTTGAATTGTGCGCCTTGGGCTGTACACTTCATCACTTCGGCCACATACGCATTCTCCGGCAGGAAAACCGTGACGGCTCGTTCCCGTTCGAGTGCCTGATCGACTAGCGCCGACACATGCCCGTGGCTGCGCTCCAAGAGGCGCCCCACCGAGGAAAAGTATTCTCCCTCCATAGGCGAGATGATGACCGGGGTGTCAGTATCCGGCTGATTGGTGCGCAGCAGTCTGCGAACCAACTGGTGGAGCTGGCTGTCCGGGATCTTTCGTCGCGACCGTTTCTTCATTCACTCTCCGAGGGGGCGGGCAATTACTCTCTATTAACTTTTATAACGCGGGCCAGTACTTCATTACGCGTGAAATCTTGAATCGTAGGGCAATTTTGAATCGTCTCGTGCGGAAGATCCAGTACTCCCCGGGTGGTGGTACTCGGGTAATCACGGGGTAGTCGCGGTGATGTATTGAGTGATGATAGACTTAAGCCTTTGGCACCCCGGACTCTGAGTATCCGGTTGCGGCTGGAGGCACGTTCTCCAATGAGCCGATCCCGCTGCCAAGACTCCCAAAAAAGGACCTTTGACGATCCATCTAATCAACCCCAGCGATTCCGCATTCGGAACCGCCGTCATCACGCCGCGTTGGCTGTACGTGTTGGCGACCGCGACGCCAATCGAATTTGGCGATCCGGAAATT
>Ga0097621_100002718_pt1 | contig 12107 bp, 13 predicted proteins | sample KBSMisM72_FD_73165 | JGI IMG/M metagenome (GOLD analysis project Ga0097621, IMG submission 73165) | Miscanthus rhizosphere microbial communities from Kellogg Biological Station, Michigan, USA - KBS Miscanthus M7-2 (version 2) (version 2) | ecosystem: Host-associated > Plants > Roots >... | reverse complement strand
TTTTATTTGTGAAAGAATTTGTCGCAGGTTCCCTGCCTGCCGGCAGGCAGGGAATCCTGTCTTCCCGACGAAAATGAAGGTGGTTTTGTAAGCCACCTTTTTTTATTTGTGAAAGAATTTATCCCTTCCAACAGGTGTTCCCTTTTCTAAACTTCCTGAACAACGAATTGCAAGCATCCCCGTGCATTTACAATTCGTTAACGATCAATTAACCAAATTCCCGTTACCGGCTGTGCTTCGTCATAAAAGCAGTTGACTTATGTCATGAAGGTGGGCGATTCACACTTCTAATTTTGGTAATGACAATTGAAACTTTAAGACCATCTGTCTAAAATCAGAATTATGAAAAGAAATGAATATCAAACAAGATTGTATTTGAACGGCGCAGCTTGCCTGGGTTTTTTACTGGTGGTGTGTTCTTATTCGGGAATAGCTCAAAACAAACCATGGCCTGTTCCCAAGGATTACCTGGCAATGTCAAATCCAGGCGCCGCAAGCAATAATGACATCAAGGAAGGAAAAACCCTCTACATGGCAAATTGTTCACCCTGCCACGGAGCAAAGGGAAAAGGTGATGGTGTCGCTGCTGCATCGCTAACACCCAAACCTGCGGACCATACTTCTGCCATCATGCTGAATGAAACTGATGGATCAATATTTTATAAGATTACTGAGGGCAGGGCGCCTATGCCACAGTATAAAAATGCATTTACCGACAAACAACGATGGGAATTGGTAGCCTATATCCGGACCCTGTGCAAAGCAACCAAAAAATAAGAGAGCAGCCATATGCCTCGCTCCTGAAAATACAAACAACAAAATATTTGATTATGAGAAATTGTCGCCACTATCAAATCGTGTTTTGGTTTCTTGCCCTGTTTGGATTCCTGGCACCTGCATCCAACGCCCAACAAGTGGTTGATAGTTCCCTACTCGACCGGATTTCGACTTTGGAGAAAGAAGTGGCTGACAAAAAGCAAGGTGATGATCATTTTATGGTGGCAGGCCTTGCTACTTTTGGGTTCGTCACAAACAAAACAACGATAGCTGGTGTAGGCTCGAAATCGAATAGTTTTCCGGATGCGGATCATTTTGAATTCAGTCCGTTGCTATTGTGGAGGCATGGTAACAAATTTCTTCTCGAATTTGAGCCTTCTTTCGATGGAAGCACCCTGGGTGTGAATTGGGCCGATGTTTCCTGGTTCGCGGCTCCCGGATTCATCGTGCGTGCCGGTTACCTGGTTCTTCCATTTGGGACCTACAGCAAACGCCTGGCGGCAGGCTGGATCGACAAACTCCCAACTGATCCGACCGGTGTTGCAGATGTTCCCCCAACCACAGATTTTGGTGTCGAAATAGAGGGTGGCCTTCCATTAGGAAACATGAAGTGGAGCTATGATGTAGCACTTAGCAATGGGTTGCAGCTTCTGCCTGATGGCCAGATGCAAAGCGCAGGTTTTTCTGACAATAACAAAAATAAAACCGTTACAGCCAGACTGGCTTTACTACCCCTCAGCAATTCTTCACTGGAAATCGGTGTAAGTGGTATGTTCGGACATGTGGGCGATGAAGGCTCTTCATTCGAATCAAGCAAGACTGACATGTATGCCCTCGACCTGAATTACGTAAAATTATTCAGTCCCATCCTGGTGAATGTAAAAGGCCAATACAATTATATACATGTCAATGATCAGCAATATTTGAACCCCGCAGACTCCAGCAACTATTCTTTCGAAAATACCACGAAGACCGGCTTTGCGCAAATTTCCCTTCGTCCAACCGGAGTCACTTCTAAGTGGGTAAAAAACCTGGAAGTAGCTTTTCGATATGGCAACTACACCACTCCCAAAGCCTCTCTCTGGGGTGAAAAAACAGACGTGACTGAATTCGGACTACTGTATTGGTTTAGTTGGAGAACCGTTTTCAAACTGGGATATACCACCAGCAAGAGTAACAGCAGCACCATTGGTTTGGAAGGTGTGAAGACCGTATCGAATTCATTTTTCGCTCAATTTGCCATTCAACTTTAATTATTCAATATGAAAAAAGTAAGCTTAAGATATATCGTTCCCATTATTTGGTCATTACTTATTGCTGCCGTCGTCTACACATTACCGACGGGATGTAAGGCAAGTCAAAAGGTAGCCGCTAAAACAGGAGCTCAACTTTGGGCGGAGAATTGCCAGCGTTGCCATAATACACCCTCGCCTTCGTCCTTTTCACATGAGCAATGGGAAACAATTGGCTTGCACATGCAAAGCAGGGCTCTGCTTACCGATGCAGAGAGAAATAAGATTGTTGACTTCCTGAAACAGTAGTCACTGACTTCCGCATTATTCCTTAACTTTCTCCTTCAACCGTTTTGGCGGGCCTGGTTCTACAAACAAAGATTCCAGGCGTGTTTTCAAAACTCAACACATGAGAAGTATTGGAAGTTTCTTGCTGACTCTCTGCCTTTTTGCATTTCTGAATTCTCATTCACAAACCAATCCCCCGGAAAATTTCAGGCCCTTACTCGCCTCCATTGATCAGCAGGCTGCGAAGATCATGACTGAGGTGATTGCCTGGCGGAGACAGCTTCACCAACACCCTGAGCTGAGCATGCGCGAATTCAACACCTCGAAATTCGTCGCCGAAAAACTGAAGGCGATGGGGCTGCAGGTGCAAGCGGGTGTTGCCAAAACCGGTGTCGTGGCATTGTTGAAAGGTGGGAAACCCGGGCCGGTAGTGGCTTTACGCGCCGATATGGATGGACTGCCCATCCAGGAAAGAAACAACCTGCCCTTTCGTTCGGTGGATACCACGCTTTACAATGGAAAGATGACCTATGTAAGTCATGCCTGTGGCCACGATTCACACGTGGCCATGCTACTGGGAGCGGCGGAAGTGTTGACTTCGATGAAGAAAGATCTAAAAGGAACCGTAAAATTTATCTTTCAACCTTCGGAAGAAGGACCTCCGGCTGGCGAAGAAGGCGGCGCAAAATTAATGGTGAAGGAAGGCGTGCTCGAAAATCCAAAAGTGGATGTGATTTTCGGCCAGCACATTTCTTCAGGTGACAAACTTGGAATTTTTTCCTTTAAGTCGGGAAGCGTGAGCGCCGAGAATGATATTTTCAAGATTGTGGTTCACGGCAAGCAAAGTCATGGTGCCGCACCCTGGAGAGGCGTGGATCCCATCGTGACCGCTTCACAAATGGTCATGGCGCTTCAAACCATTATTAGTAGAAACAGTCCCATCAACACCAACGCTGCTGTGCTCACGGTGGCAACCTTTCATTCAGGCAACCGCGAAAATATCATTCCTGAAGACGCTGTGCTCACGGGCACCATCAGGACACTGGACACCAGTATGCGAAACACCATCCATCAGCGCATACGCGAAGTCGTGAATGGTATTGCGTTGAGTGCCGGGGCAACCGCCGATGTAAACATCAGCATGGAGGATGCGATGATGGTGAACGACGCAACGCTAACCGCAGAGATGGCGCCCGTGTTAAAAGCGATTGTGGGTGATTCCAATAATGTTATTGTCCCTGCCGGCATGGGAGCGGAGGACTTTGCATACTTTTCACAGCGTGTGCCCGGATTTTATTACCAGGTAGGCGCGCTTCCGCAGGGCAAAAAGCCAGAAGATGTGAGTCACCATTCACCAAATTTCCTGATTGACGAAAGCAGTTTCATTTATGGAGTCAGGGCGTTGTGCTATCTGACCGTACATTATATGGAGAAACACGCAGGCAATTAAAAATAAAAAAGGTAAAATTAAAAAAATGAAAAAAGGAACAGCCGCGGTCTGGGCGGGCGAAGGAAACCTAAACACAAAGGGTGCAGTGACGAGCCCGATCGTGAACAGTGTTGCATTTTCTTATGCCGATACGGAAGAATGGTATGACGTTGCAACGGGAAAGGCCGATGGTTTTATTTACAGTCGCAATACCAATCCAACCGTTGGGGCGTTGGAAGAGAAAATCAGGGTACTGGAAAATGCCGAAACTGCAATTGCTTTTTCAACGGGCATGGCGGCCATCAGCAATACCCTGTTTTGTTTTCTCACGGCAGGCAAGCGTGTGGTATCTATTAAAGACACATACGGAGGCACGAGCAAATTATTTCTCGATTTTTTGCCGAATTACAATGTGGACGTTCGCCTCTGCGATACGACCGATCATGAGATGTTGGAATCTGAAATTGCGAATGGATGCGACCTGGTCTATCTCGAAACGCCCACCAATCCTACTTTAAAGGTTGTTGATATTAAAAGACTTTCTGCGGCTGCGAAGAAAGTGGGGGCCATAGTGGTAGTAGACAATACGTTCGCAACACCCATCAACCAGAATCCCCTGCAACTGGGCGCCGACCTGGTCGTGCATTCTGCGACAAAATTTCTCTGTGGGCATTCAGACGCCATGGGCGGTTTGCTTGCAGGTAAAGCCGAGTTGGTTAAAAAGGTATATCAATTCAGGGAAATCAATGGAGCCAGTTTGCAGGCTGACCCCGCATATATGATTGCACGCGGAATAAAGACGCTGGAGTTGAGGATCGAAAGACAGAATGCATCAGCCCTGAAAATTGCAAACTATCTCAAAAGCCATCGCAAAGTTTCGAATGTCTTTTATCCCGGGCTGGAATCACATCCGGGACATCAAATTGCGAGTTCTCAAATGAGGGGTTTTGGTGGTGTCATGAGCTTTTCACTCGATGGAGGATATGAACTCGTAAAAAAATTCCTACCGCAATTGAAACTTGTGCATCTCGCGGCCAGTTTGGGTTCTGTAAGTACCCTCGCGGGCCCGCCTCGCACAACCAGTCATGTTGAATTAACCGAAGCCCAACGCCAACTGTTGGGGATACCCGAAGCATTGATTCGCTATTCAGTGGGCATTGAAAATGTGGAAGACCTGATAGACGACCTTGAAAAGGCACTTGGTTCTTTGTAGAATAGGTATTGGGTATTGGGTATAAGTTGAACGAAATCTAGTATCCCCGCCCGAACGTTCCGTTCGGAACGTTCGGGCGGGCAGTATCCGGTATCCAAAATCTAGTAATCAGAATCCCCAATCTTTCTTATCACCGCTTCCAATTGGCGGTTAAACTCCTCAGGCTTTTCTATCATGGGGTAATGACCTGTGCCATTCACGAAATAGAGGCGAAAGGGAACGCCTGCCTTTTTGAATCCCAGGGTATCCGTTGGCGTATAATCGCTATTGACGAGGAAGATGGGCTTGCGATAGGATTTTGCCTTGCCGATTTCATCGTAATCCATCTGGGCCATTACATCGACAGCAATCGTAGAATCCGAGTGAAGTACATCATTCATTATTCTTTTCCTGGTAGCAGGGTCGGTGGATTTCGAAAAAAGTCGTTGGCCGAAATATTCGACTACAACACCTGAATAATTTTTCCGCATGGAGTCAATCACCTGCGCATAAACCTTCTTAAAATTGCTGTCGGGCACTTCGCCGAAGTTTTTGAAATTGTCTATGCCAACAATCCCAATCACCCGTTGAGGCGCATTCAGAGCTGCTTCAAGAACAATATTTCCGGACATCGAATGGCCAATTAGAACCACATTTTTCAGATCCAATTGTTGCATCACGGAATCCACATCCCGGCCAAATTCGGCAACACTCCAGTTAGTTCTGTTCTTTCCGGATTCTCCAAATCCAGGAAGATCGACGGTTACCACACGAAATCGTTTCTTAAAATGATTAACCTGGTCCTGCCAATAATTCTTATTGATTGCCCAGCCGTGCACGAAAAGCAATGCCGTATCGCCGTTGCCGGTATCGGTGAATGAAATATTTACGCCATTATTTGAAACGGATGAATGAGTGGCTGATGTAGAATCATTCTTTTCATTGCCGCTATGGCATGCCATAACAAACGTTGCGAGCGGGAAAAGGATCGGGTATAATTTCTTCATGGCCATGAATTTGAACAACAAAAGCTAAATAATTCTGATCGGTTTCAGCGAAACAACCGAGCAAATAAAAAGTTAAACCTGTTCATTATCAAAACCTGTAGGCGAGACTAAATGCGATACCGAAGTCGAACGTATTGCCGCCAAGGGGAGGCAGGTTGTCGTAGTTTGTGTAGGGGGTAAGCGTGACATAAAAATTCTTGATGAGTTGGTAGGACAAACTAGTAGAACCCGACCAACGAACACGACCCTGTTGCGTCAAACCAATAAACAGTGCCTGGCTCGTGTTGATTTGAAGATTGGGATGATTGAACCTGTAAAAATTGAATCTCAGCATGAAAGGTATTTCCAGCAACAATCCGCTGGTTCCACCATCAGTGTTGAGTTCCTGGTTGAATGCCAGACCTGAAATCGCCAGTAGTTGCCAATACCTTCTTACAAAGAGCTTGTTACCTCCTCCAATCATTTGCTGCAATCTTCGTGCGATCGATAACTCCAGGTTTCTTTGGTATAAAAATGTTGAAGCGGCAAACCATGTTGGATTAAAGTTATAGGACCCGTACAATTCCAGGTTTTCGTTGTCTCGCGAAACATTGGAGGAATCAATACTGGCAATTTCGGAAGCGCTTAACTGGTAAGTCCAGTTGCGGGTTGCGTATTGAACGAGGCCGCTGAAGTTAATTTGGCCTACACCACTTGACTTAGCGAAAGAGAAGCCGGCATTTACATTGCCCGTAAGCCGTTGTATGAAACTTTTTTCCAGGGGAATCATGATGTTGATTTCGTTCAAAGACAACAATAGTCTGGTACTGTCATTAACCAGCAACATTACCTTGCCGTCTTCTTCGCCCGGTGTGATTGTTCCAATATAGATTTTCCTCTCTGTTGTTTCGATTCGATAGGGATGAAAAGAAACCATCCTTCGGATTTTATACATTTTTACCTTCACAAGCGAAAGATCTATGTCATCAATTGTAATGATTCCTGTTTTTGCATCCTTTAAATCTCCCACGAGCATTTGGCCGTTATAAAGCATAAGCGTATCCTTCTGCGCATTTATTTTGCCGATCAGCACAAAAAAAGACAGTATGACCAATGGGAAAATCTTCATGTAATAGCGGCGTTCTGGTCGCATGATGCGTTTGTTGCAAGAGATTAAAGATAGATTAGCCCATCAAATTAAAATACGTAACGCATTTATTTTTAGCCTGTAGAATAAATACGGCACAAACCAGCTTGAAAATTGCTAAAGATGACTATCTTTCCTTTGAATTGATTGTTGAACATTTAGTGGCGTTATTTTTGAGCGTTTTTTGATGTTTTGTTCAATCATTCGGCCCCGGATCATTCCTGTATTATTTTCTGATCCCGCCCCTTGCAAACCTCGCTTTTTCTGCTTGTAGACCACGAGATTTCATTCCCACCCTGCATTGAGATCCTGTTCTTCTTTGAAGAACTGCCTAAGTCGTCAAAAAACGAAATTGTATTCTAGACTGAATTCTTTCATATTCACTAACAAAACTCAACAGTTATGAGAGCTCATTACCGTTTCTTCTCTATTTGCGCAGTTGCAGCCTTTTTAATCAGTTCATGTTCGCCCCAATTGAAAGTGACCCAGGACTATGACAAGAGCGCCAATTTCACCCAGTACAAAACATTTGCGATGGATACCTTCAGGGTAAGTTCTTCGATGAGTCAGCTTAACCAAAACAGAATTATGAATGCTATTTCGGATGAATTTAAGAAAAAGGGTTTGTTGGCAGTAAGTTCAAATCCTGATTTGCTGATTCACACTACAGCAATTATTAAAGATAAGCAGTCTGTAAGTGCCAACACTACTTATACGGGTGGATATGGATATGGAGGGTATTATCGTCCCTATGGTTGGGGTGGTGGCATGTCAACGGGTTATACCACATACAGTGTTGACGAATATAAAGATGGCTCATTGATCATTGAAGTGGTAGATGCCAAAACTAAAAATCTTTTGTGGGAAGGAATTGGGAACAAGGAAATTGACAAACCTGCAAAAGATCTCGACGCCGCTGTTAAAGACGCAGTTGCAAAGATCCTGGCGGGTTATCCTCCAGGCGCGGCCAAGAAATAGTATTTCCTGATTCTTTTGTAACTGTAAAATTGAGGTATATGGATGCGCAAAGAAGAAAATTCAGTACCGAACAAAAGATGAAAATACTACTGCAAGCCAGGAATAATGGCGTAACCAGGATCCTGCAGGAGCACAAACTATCTTATAGCGTATTTGCCCGATGGAAAAAACAATTGGAAAGCGAATCCAATGGTTCGGCCCCTCGGGCAAATCCTTTACTGCGTGACTTAGAAAAGCTGGAGGCTGAAAACCTCAGGTTAATAAAAATTGTGGCGAACCTTGCCCTGGAACTGGAAATGAAATCTGAACAGCTTAAGCAGATGGAGCAATTGATTCCTCAACATTAGTCGACCCCCTCCCTGGAATTTATAGTCCGGCTCAGATTATTTTAGCTCCTGCCCTGGAGTACCCCAACCTGAAACATATTGGTATTTCAAACCGATGGTTGAATTTGTTTGAGCACAAGGCTTTAATTCTATATTATGCTAATCACTGCGGACAAAAATACCCTCTTTCAAAATCTATTGAATCCCCTCCTGTTGGTAGCACAATTGAATTTGTTGAGAGGTTTCAAAACTTCATTGGTAATCTTTTCCTGGGCACTTTTCGTTGCATGTGGACAAAACAAAACTGAAACGAAAGAGACGGCTTCGGATACTGCAATAACCGCTAAGGTCGCCGTTGATCCATTGCCAGGCTGGAATGAAGGTCCCACCAAAACCGCGATCGTTCAGTTTGTTGCCAGGGTTACCAAAGCCGGTGGCGCCGATTTCGTAGCTGAAAAGGATCGCATCGCCACCTTCGACAATGATGGAACACTCTGGAGTGAGCAACCGCTCTATTTTCAATTTTTATTCGTGCTGGACAGGTTCAAGGCCATGGCGCCGCAACATCCTGAATGGAAAACCAAGGAACCTTACAAGACCCTTTTGAAAGGAGATGTAAAATCAGTGCTTGCCGGTGGTGAGAAGACATTAGTACCGCTGCTGCTGGCCACCCATACAGGCATGTCGGAATCTCAATTCAAATCCATAGTCAAAGATTGGATCGGCGTTGCAACGCATCCAACTAAAAAGAAAAAATATACCGAACTCGTGTTTCAACCCATGTTGGAGCTGTTGACCTACCTGCGCGCCAATGGGTTTAAGACCTTCATTGTATCGGGCGGTGAGGTCAGTTTTATGCGGGCCTGGGCCGAAGATGCGTACGGAATTCCGCCCTATCAAATCATTGGAACAGAATTCAAGCTAAAATATGATGTGGTTAGGGATACCGCAGTGGTGGAAAGACTGCCTGCCATCAACCGCATAGATGATGGTCCGGGAAAACCGGTAGGTATCCAGATGAACATCGGCATGAAACCCATATTCGCCGCCGGCAATTCTGATGGCGATTATGAAATGCTGAGATATGTGACGAATGGCACGGGCCCGCGCATGGGCATCATCGTCCATCACACCGATTCTACGCGCGAATGGTCGTACGACCGAAAATCACCCATTGGAAAATTGGAAAGGGGCCTGGATGACGCCGGCAAGTATGGATGGGTGTTGGTGGACATGCAAAAAGACTGGAACGTAGTTTATCCTTTTGACAAAAAATAAAACTTAATCGTATGAAAAAGATGCTAAACATCTGCACAATGCTATTGGCGACGGTATTTTTGTTTTCCTGTGTCAGTTCAAAAAAATATAAGAGCGCGGTTGCACAGGCGGACCAATTGAAGGCCCAAAACATTGAACTCACCAACCAGGTAAATTCGCTTAATCAGCAGGTGACGGATCTTAACAATAAGAACAACGCTGTGACTGCAGATTATAACAAGCTTAAGACCAGCTGTGCCGATTGCCAGGAACAATTGGCTCATGTTCGCGCTGTACTTGCTGAGGAGGTGAATACCATGGCGGAGGTAATGGAAAAGCTTACCGCTGCCATGCAAAACTTCAAAGACAAGGGCGTGGAGCTTTATTCACGCAATGGAATGATTTACGTAAGCATGTCTGAAGGCCTGTTGTACAAGAGTGGTAGCGCCAAACTGGGGGCTGCAGGCATCGAGGCCCTTGGCCAGTTGGCATCTGCGTTGAATGAATATCCGAAATTAAGAGTGATTGTCGTGGGTAATACGGACACGATGAAGGTGAAAGGAGTTGCCGACAACTGGAGCCTCAGCACAGAAAGAGCCAATGGTGTGGTAAGGGTTTTGAAAGACAAATATGCTGTGGATCCTGCAAGGCTCACTGCTGCCGGTCATGGCAAATTTGATCCCATCGAAAGCAATGAAACAGCTGAGGGAAGGGCCAAGAACAGGAGGACGGATATTATTCTGAATCCTGATTTGGATAGAATTTGGGAGGAAGCGAAAGCACAAAAGCAATAGACGATTTAAAAAGGCGCGAGTGCCCCTCGCAACTTTTTAAACTTGATCAAACCTGATCATTAAACTTTAAAACAAGAATTATGAAAAAGGTTTTTTTGCTGTTGACACTCATGTTTGCTGTTGTTGCAGTTCATGCTCAAAAGTGGAGTGAACTTTCCGACGAACAAAAGCTCATGAAGGCGAAGGAATTCCGGGCAGACAATCAGAAATATCTGAAAGAGAAACTCGGCATGACCCAGGATCAAATGGCTGATATCGACAATGTCAACCTTTGCTACCTGGGCACCCTCGACAGAATTGACCGTTACGCAAAAGATGACGCTGCGAAAGAGAAATATGCCCAGGCAGTAAGTGAAGCTCGCTGGAATCAGCTCGACGCCATAATGGGTCCGGAAAAGCACAAACAATATGCTGAGTACGTGACCAACAAATTGAAGGCGGTGAAAAAGTAAAAAGACCGTGTAAAAGTGGTCGGTAGAGGAGGCGAACTACGGGTATCAACGCCCCGCAGGAACTTTTGTGGATATCCTGCATGCCCAAATTAATTTTTAACAATTCAATTGCATTCCATAACAAACAATCTCCTTCTGTTAACAATCAGGCTCTGATTTTACGAGGCATGCTATTTGATAAGTAACCCTGAGATGGGTTCCCCATCATTTGTTAACCATTTAAAAAATCAGGGTATGAAAAAGATTATGCTATTTAGTTTTCTACTAGTTCCTCTATTAAGTCTTGTTCTGAGTGTAAACGCCCAGGATAAACAACCTATGAACCCCCAGGAAAAAGCACAAAAGCTGACAGACTGGATGAAGACCAGTCTTAAGCTTACTGATGACCAGGTTGCAAAAGTTCAACCCATCAACCTGAAATATGCGCAAAAAATGGCCGATACAAAAAACAGCTCACAGGATCAAAATGCAAAAATGGCCGCCATGAAAGCTGACGAAGAAGCAAAAGACGCCGAACTAAAGGCTGTGCTCACGCCAGAACAATATAGTTCATGGCAAACCAAGAAAGCAGACATGAAGAAAGAGATGAAAGAGATGAAAGAGAAGAAAGGTTAAATAACCGAATTGCAGCCCCGGAAATCCGGGGCTTTTTTATGTCCGGGAAAACCGATTTTTCAAATTTAATTTTGAGATGACCTTTACCGTTATGTCTGTTTTTTGTGTAATTTGAAATTCATTCATTCCGAATTATTACCAAACACCCGCGAATGAAAAAGCTGACCTTAATGTTCCTGGCTGCAATTGCATTTCAAATTGCTTACGCCCAGGAGAAGCCTGCACCAGCCGGGGGCAACGCGCAGGAAATTGCAGATAAATTATCGAATCCCGTCGCTAATCTCATTAGCGTTCCCCTTCAGAGCAACGTCGACTATGGGATTGGCACGCATAACGGAGCCAAATACACGCTGAATGTGCAACCGGTTATCCCGATTCACCTTACGTCAAATTTGAATTTGATTGCGCGTGTAGTATTACCAGTCATTGATCAGCGGGATGTGACAGGAGAGGGTACACATGAATTTGGATTGGGTGATGCTACGCTGACCGGATTTTTAGCTCCTTCGAATTCAAAAAATGGATTCATGTGGGGCCTTGGTCCTGCATTTCTTGTCCCCACGGGAACAAATGATTTTCTCACAACTAAGAAATGGGGCGCGGGTCCTTCTGCGATAGTGATCAAGCAGGTGTC
>Ga0097621_100002715_pt1 | contig 12118 bp, 8 predicted proteins | sample KBSMisM72_FD_73165 | JGI IMG/M metagenome (GOLD analysis project Ga0097621, IMG submission 73165) | Miscanthus rhizosphere microbial communities from Kellogg Biological Station, Michigan, USA - KBS Miscanthus M7-2 (version 2) (version 2) | ecosystem: Host-associated > Plants > Roots >... | reverse complement strand
ACTTCTTCCAGCACAGACTCAGGCAGGATGCGGCGCATTTCCACCGCTCGCGCCCGCCGTTCTTCCAGCGGGGCATCATCGAGATAAGCGTAGGGATTGGCGTTCAGAATCTCGTGCGAGAATTGCGACGGCACAGGCGTATCTACCGCGAGGCATCGAATTCGTCCCTCTTGAATACCGCTCAGCAGAACTCTGAGCCCGTCGATGTCCATGGCCTCGGTGAGGACATCCTTCATTACTTCATTCACCAGGGGATGGTTGGGAATCTGGATGTCGCCTTCGATATTTTCCTGGCACGCTGCCACGTCGGGGAAGACCGAGGCCAGCAGATCATCGGAGCGCATGCGCTGGATTTGCGGCGGAACTTTTTTGCCACCCTGAAAACGCAGCAGTGCCAGTGCCCGGTTGGCGTCCCAGCGCCAGCGGGTGCCGAAGATTGGAGAAGCCAGCGCGGCTTGCTCCAGCACCGGTTGCACCGTCTCTGCGTTGAGGAAATGAAAAACGTCAGCCAGAGGAAAGCTGTGCTGTTCAGCCAGCGCGATGTTCAGGCCGTTGTCGGTGGCTGCGGCCTGCAATTCAAAATTGAAGCTGCGGCAAAAACGTTTACGCAGCGCCAGCCCCCAGGCTTTGTTGATGCGGCCACCAAAAGGGGCGTGAATGATGAGTTGCATCCCGCCACCTTCGTCGAAGAAGCGCTCGGCGATGATGGTGTCCTGCGTAGGGACATCTCCCAGCACGGCGCGCCCTTGCAGAACGTACTCGATAGCTTGCTCGCCGCCGGAATCGTCGAGTCCGCATTCGGCCTTCAGCCATGCGACAGTCTCGGAAACCGCAGGCTGGCTTTGGGAGATGCCGATTGGAGAAGTGTGGCGCAAACGATCGCTGATTTCCTTGCGCAGACCAGCCACGTGCGCTGAAAGTTCCTGTGTGCGTGCCGGGGCCTCGCCACGCCAGAAGGGAACACTGGGCGGCGCGCCGTGCGCATCTTCCACCAATACGCGTCCGGACTTGCCCTCCACGCGGCGGATGCGCCACGAGGTGTTACCCAGCAGCATGATGTCGCCAGCGTTGCTCTCCACCGCAAAATCTTCGTCCAGAGTGCCGACAACAATTCCATCGGGCTCCGCGACGACGGTGAATAGTGCAGTCTCCGGAATGGCGCCACCGCTGGTAATGGCTGCCAGACGGCTGCCCCGCCGGGGACGCAGCTTGCGGTTCACGCGATCGTGATGGATGTAGGCGCCGTAGCGTCCGCGGCGCGAAGCAATCCCCTCGGAAAGCATTTCGAGAATCGAGTTGTAAGTCTCGCGGGATAGATTGCGATAGGGATAGGCGCGAGTGACCAGGGCGAAAAGTTCGTCTTCGTCCCATCCTCCCTCTGTAGGCTCCGGTTGCTCTGTGTGGCGCGGGCGCCCCGCCGGCGAGTCGACAGTGGCAAGAGCGATGTCTTCAGTGCCGACCGATTGGCTACTCCAAAATTCCGGTTTTGGATACCCAACTTCTGATAGGGCTTCCAACGTTCGCGGGCGGGGCGCCCGCGCCACACGAGCGGTGGTGCTCTCCGCTGCGCAAGACGCCACAATCTGTTGCGCGAGGATGTCAAGCGGTGCATCGGGAATGATCAAGCGATCTAAATCTCCCTGGCGAATCGCGTGCACCAGTGCCGCGCATTCCAGGAGATCATCTCGAGTGCCGGCAAAAAACCGTCCCTTGGGAATGGCGCCACGCCAGTGGCCGGACCGACCCACGCGTTGCAGTGCGACCGCGATCGCTCGCGGTGAACTGATCTGCACCACCAGGTCCACGGTGCCGACATCAATTCCCAGTTCGAGCGATGCCGTTGCCACCAACACCTTGACCTTGCCTTCTTTTAATTTTGTTTCTGCTGCGAGACGCAGTTTGCGCGACAGGCTTCCATGATGCGCAGCAACGTTTTCTTCGCCTAACCTTTCGCCGAGGTGATGGGCGATCCGCTCCGCCAGCCGTCTGGTGTTGACGAAGACCAGCGTGGACCGATGCTGCTCCACCAGCTCCACCAGCCGGTTGTAGACCTCTTCCCACATTTCATTGGTTGTGATCGGTCCCAGAGATGAACCCGGCACTTCTACTGCGAGGTCGAGCTTGCGTTTGTGCCCGACATCGACGACTACCGGCGCTGGCCGGCCATTACCGGTCAGGAAGTGAGCCACTTCTTCAATTGGCTTCTGGGTTGCGGAGAGCCCGATGCGCACCGGAGGTCGATAAGTCAGCGCTTCCAGTCGCTCCAGCGAAAGCGTCAGATGTGCGCCGCGCTTGTCATCGGCGACAGCGTGGATTTCGTCGACGATGACGGTCTCAACATCTCGCAGAATCGCACGACTTCTCTCAGCGGTCAGCAGAATGTAGAGCGACTCAGGCGTGGTTACGAGAATGTGCGGTGGCCTCTTCAGCATGGCCCGCCGTTCGTGCATGAGAGTGTCGCCGGTGCGGACCGCTGTGCGAATCTCGGGCATCAGCAGCCCGCGGTCGCCGGCCATCTGCAGAATCTCGCTCAATGGTCCTTCGAGATTCTTCTGGATATCGTTGCCCAGCGCTTTCAGCGGCGACACATACAAAACTTCAGTGCGGTCTTCGAGATGACCGGCCAAAGCTTTGCGCACGAGCCGATCAATGCATGCGAGAAACGCGGCGAGAGTCTTGCCCGAGCCGGTAGGGGCCGAAATGAGGGTTGTGCGCCCAGCGAGAATGTGCGGCCATCCCTGCTCCTGAGGCTCCGTCGGCGTTCCAAACTTTCCGACGAACCACTCCGCCACCAGCGGGTGTGCCCAGGCGAGGGTGGAAGGGAGGGGAGACATCTTGAATATTCTAACATGGCGACTTTCGTAAAACGTTCGCCTATGTGTGACCCAGGTAGGCCCTGACGCCCCGTCCGGGAAGGCGAGCAAAGCTCGCCAGAGGTTTACGCCATAGCCTACTAAGTCTGCGGAGCTTCTCTCCGCTGGGCGGGTGAACGCTCCCGCCCTACGCAGGTAGGATACAGACAACATCGTAAAGATTGTAGATAATTTCCTATTCACGATAGAATGTAAGACATATGGAAACCGTCTTTACCATCGTCAGCTCCAAAGGACAAATCGTTATTCCAGCTGCTTTACGCGAACAGCTTGGCATCCAAGCCGGGACGCGACTTGCTATCCAACGGGAAAATGACCATCTTGTGTTGCAGCCGATCACGGATGAATTTATCCACAGCCTTCGGGGTTCGCTCAAGGGGAAGACTTCACTAGTCGAGGCACGGGAGCGCGAACACAAGATTGAAAAGGATCGGACAGCAAAGTGAGCAAGAGCTTCGTGCTGGACGCCAACGCCGTGCTGGATTTCGTGGAAGACGGCCCCGGTGCCAAGCGTGTCGAGCAGTTGTTCAAGGAAGCTCTCCACGAACGGGCCCGAGTTCTAATGTCCGTCGTGAACTGGGGCGAGGTCTTCTATCACTCATTGCAGCGTGACGGTGAGGAATCCGCCCGCCGGCTTCTCGCGAACCTCTCAAGGCTACCCCTCGAATTGGTTCCCGTGGATATCCATCAAGCGCTTCAGGCCGGTGAAATCAAGGCGCGTCACAAGATTCCCTATGTCGATTGCCTTGCGGCAGGCTTAGCGCTACTGCACCGCTCTGTCCTGGTCACCTCGGATCGGGACTTCGAAAAGCTTGGACGGCGGGTCGAGATTCTCTGGATCGAACGACCATGATTTTCCAGTGCTAGAATTCCCGCAATGGCTAACTCAAAATCTGCCAAGGCCCGCGCCAAAAAAATCAAACTGCTTCTCTTCGACGTAGACGGCGTCCTCACCGACGGCAAACTCTTTCTCTTCCCCGTTCAGACGGCCCAGGGCCAGCTTGTGGTCGAAGCCAAAGGCTTTCACGCGCAGGATGGCGCAGGCATATCGATAGCCCGCATCGCCGGAATTAAGACCGGCCTCATCACCCGGCGCAACTCTGAAACCGTGGCACTTCGCGCTCGCGACCTCCGGCTCGAAGTGGTTCGCCAGGGCAGCAGAGACAAATTGAAGGTTTTCCGCGAAATATTGGAGAGTGAAAGACTTACGGCCAGCGAAGTTGCTTTTGTCGGCGACGACGTCATCGATCTTCCCGTCATGCGCAACTGTGGTTTCTCGGTGGCCGTTGCAAATGCCCGCCGCGAAGTCAAAGATGCCGCCCACTATGTAACGCCGCATGCGGGCGGCGAGGGAGCCGCACGGGATGTGATCGAATTCATCTTGAAGGCGCAGGGACTGTGGAAACAGTCCGTGGAGACCTACATCCGGAACGAAAGCTCGGGCGGGAATTGAAAAACAGCTTTTAGCTATTAGCCTTTAGCTTTTGGCTAAATCAAAAGCCATACAAAAGCTTGCGGACGGGATAGAACCGGAAGCTCCGGATTTAGCTTAGAGCCAAGAGCCAAAGGCTAAAAGCGGGTCAGCCTTTAGCTATTAGCTAAATCAAAAGGCAAACAAGAAGTATGCAAGAGGGACGAAACCGGAAGGTTTGGATTTAGCTAAGAGCCAAAAGCTAATGGCTAAAAGCTCTTCTCACAAAAAACCCACCGGCCGTCTGCTTGGGGCGTGCTCGGGTCGACGACCGATGGGCTACCGTTTCTCCTTACTCACCCTGTTGTTTTCAGGAGTAATTGAAATGATTAAACACCATGCCGGCGGAAAGTTTCGTAGGATTTTGTAAATATTTGTAATTCAATTGTTTACCGGAATCGCCACCGGCCGGGCCGCCATCAGCTCGGTAAATCGCGGGTCTTTGCGCAATCCGGCAAACTCCGAATCCTTGTAGACGTCCTCAATTCCTTTGTAACCCTCTTCCAGCGCCCGACGTAGGTACTGTAGCGAACGGTCGCTCACTCCGCTCTTGGCATAAAGCTTCGCCAGCACGTAGTAAAAACGCGCCCGGTCCGCCGGGGATGACATCTGGGCCAGCACTCCGTTGTGGGAGGTTCGATCAAAAATATCCGGATCCAGTTGCAACGCCTGGTTGTAAGCCATGCTGGCCTTCACGTAGTCCTTCTTGGAGAAATAGGCCGCACCAAGGTTGCTGTAATAGGAGCCGGAATCCTCGCGCAACTTGATGGCGCTTTCGTAGCGCTTGATAGCCGGACCGAATTTCTTTTGCAGGTAGTAGATCACGCCCAGATTGTTGTAGGCGTCGGCGAACTGCCGGTCGCATTTGATCGAACGCTCGAAATCCTTGCGGGCTTCGCTGAAGCGTCCCATCTGCAATTCGTCGATGCCGATTTTGTTGTAGAGCCGGGCGCTGCCTGGCTCTTTCGCGACGGCGGCCCGGTAGTAGTCGAGAGCATCCAGGTAAGATTTCTCCGAACGCAGGGTGTCGGCCCGTTGCTCAAGATCTGCAACTGTCGCGTCACCCGCAGGAGTATCGGCGCGCCGCACGGGTGGCGGATAGACCTCAACTTGTTCGGAGGAATGTTGGCGATCGAAGTGATGAATCTGAGCCAGCAGGGAAGGCGGGAGGCAGATCACTGCAAGCAGGGCGTACAGCAGATATTGACGACCCATAAGTCCGCTCCTGAAGACAGAGCCAACTCGGTGCCAGCTCGTCTACTGAGGACTCTTACCGCTACCGTCCGCCGGTTTGGGCGGTGGATCGTTAGACGGTTTGTCATCCTTAAAGATACCCGCAATCTTGCCAAAAAAACCTTTTTTCTTTTTGTTGGGATCCTCGGGCGTCCCACTGTTGGCCGTCGCAGGCGTTCCTGGCTGGGTTCCGGGGGGTGGGGGCGGAAGGGCTTTCTCGCCTCCCAGGCCAAACACCCGCGAAAAGAACCCGCGCATCCCGGTGCCCTGGTCACAAGTTTCGCTGGGCTCGGTTCCGGCAATGAACGCCGCACTGTAAGTCTCTGGACAGGATGGAGTTGCCAGCAGGTTCGTGGTCTTATCGAGCTGCACATCCACGACGCCAGTAGGCTGTGAAAACGGCTGGGGATTGGCATATTGCGGAAAGGTGACCGCCTTCTTCATGAACTCGGCCCAGATGGGAGCCGCAGTCTGCGCCCCGCTTAGTCGCAAATCGCTGTAATCGTCATATCCCACCCACACGATGCACAACAGATTGCTGGTGTAGCCGGCAAACCACCCGTCATGCGAGCTTCCGGTCTTGCCTGCGGCGGGTGCGGTGAACCCACGCTGGCGCACGGCGTAGGCCGTTCCGAAATTCATGACGCCTTCCATCATATTAGTCATGAGGAAAGACACCCGAGGGTCCAGCACAGGCCGGTTCTCGGGTTTGAAATCGAGGACAATGTCGCCATTCGCATTACGCACCGAGTTGACCACGATCGGCGACAAACGCACTCCGGCATTGGCGAAGACCGTGTAGGCCGCCGCCATGTCCATGGGTGTGGCGTCGTAGGCGCCTAATGCCATGGCTGGCGTGGCTTTCACCGATGTGATCCCCGCGGCCTTGGCCAGGTTCGCCACTTTCTCGTAGCCCACTTCCTCTGCCAGTTTGACGGTGGCATTGTTCAGTGACATGGCCAGCGCGTAACGCGCGGTGACGTCGCCGTGGTATTCCTCTTTGTAATTGCGCGGTTCGTAAATCTGGTCGCCGTAGGCGAAAGTGCTGGGCGCATCCGGCACAGTCGAAGCCGGGGTGAATACCGGGTTCGAGCCGTCCAGCGCAGTGTTCATAGCTGCCGCGTAAACAAACGGCTTGAAGATCGACCCCGTAGGACGCTTTGCCACCGCGTGATTCAACTGGCTGACGCCATAATTCCGGCCTCCTACCAAAGCCAGAACTTCTCCAGTGTGCGGATCCATCACGACGATTGCTACCTGCGCTTGCGGCCCGGGCAGGACTTTTGTCTCGTATTTGTTTTTGCCGATTTTTGTCCGCTTCGTGCGCAGCTTGGTGACCTGATCATCGACCAGCTTCATTCCGGTTTGCACCGCCGCAGCGGCCGCTTTTTGTAAATCAGGATCGATCGTCGAATAGATTCTGTAGCCCTGATCGTTCATCTGGCGCTCGTCGAGTTTGCTGATCAGAGTCTCGCGCAGCAGGTCAACGAAGTAGGGCGCGTCGCTGGCCTCCACGTTGGGCGGAGCCAGTTTCAACGGGGTGGCTTTGGCTTTTTCTGCATCTGCCTGGCTCAGGGTGTGCGTTTCCACCATGCTGTCGAGCACCAGGTTGCGGCGTTCGAGAGCGCGCTCCGGATGGCGATACGGCGAAAGATAACTCGGCGCCTGAATAATTCCCGCAATCAGAGCAGCTTCTGCCGGGGTCACGTCCTTCAGGTCTTTATTGAAATAAGCTTGTGACGCCTGGGCAAAGCCGCTGATGGTGAACGAACCGCGCTGTCCCAGATCTACGCGGTTGGCATAGAACTCGAAAATCTGCTGCTTGCTGAGCTTCTGCTCCATTTCCAGAGCAATCAGCATCTCCGACAATTTCCGTTTCACCGTCTTCTGCGGAGTCAAAAAGAAGGCACGGGAAAGCTGCATGGTGATGGTCGATCCACCCTGCTCATGGCGTCCGTGAATCACGTCAACCCATGTGGCCTCGGCCAGGCGCAGGAAGTTCACGCCGCCGTGTTGAAAGAAGCGCCGGTCTTCGATGGCCAGAACTGCATCCACCATCAGCTTGGGAATTTCGTCGTAAGTCACCAGTTGACGCTTGGAGCGTTGCCCGGCATCAAACAGCGACGTAATCATCTGCGGTTCGAGTTCGTAGGCCGCCAGGTCCCCAGCTTTGCTGGTGATGCTTTCAACTTTCCCGCCGCGGACACGAATAACCGCGGACTCCGGGCTGTGATAAGAGTCCGGGCCCGGCTTGATCTCGATGCCGCCTTCGAACAGGCGAAAACTGCCCATCGGCGACTTGCTGTCCTGTTCGGAATAGCCGGCGCGGCGCAGTTGGGTGGCAATCTCTTTGGCTTCGATCTTTTCCCCTACCTGGACTGGATGCGCGATGGCGTAGATTCGGGCGGAATTGCCGAAGACGGGACCTTTAAACCGCTGGTCGATCATCCGTCCAAACTTGACGTAGTAGTAGGTGAGGAATGTTCCGCCTGCAGTGGCGAGGATGAGGAACACCACCAAGGCTGCTCGCAAGAGCGGGTCACGAGTGAGCCATCCGGTCTTGCCAGTTTGCTTGCCTGTCGGGATCTTAAGTTTTATGGCCACAATTCGATGAGAGGACGTGCCCCTACGGGCTTAGACGATGGAATATGCACTTACCGTTATCCGAACGACGAACAAATCTCTGTTGCCGCAGAGACCCGAGAGTCTCTGGCATCCTCGAGTGAGTTTAGAGAATGGCTTCGGATTCTTCATTCTACCCCGTTGTCCCGTGCTTTTTATGGGAACGAAGGTTGGCACTCTGATACTGGCCCGGGGGCTAATCGGTCGGCGCGAACGGAACAGCGTCGTTCGTCACCGTCAAATCGGTCACGGTGTGGGTCAGGGCTCCAGTGGATGTACTCGTACTGAGCACAGAGAATGCATTGGCTGCCGCGTTGGCGCAGAATGCTTCTCCTCCACCCTGGTCCCACTTACAGTCGGCCACGATAGGCAGGCTGGTAAATGGCGAACCGGCCAATGGCGTTAGTGCTCCGCTAGTGGCATCGATGCTGAAGCCTTCGATAGCCGAGACTGCGCTGTTAGTGTCCAGCCCGAAGCTGTAAACGAACTGGCTGCTGGGGTGAATCCGCAAGTTTTCAGGGGTCGACATTGTGGTCGCGAACGGAGAGTTGCTTACCGGAGCCAAGGCTCCAGTCGTGGCATCAATGGCGAAAACATAGAGATGGTTGTCGCCGCCGATTCCTGTAAGGCCAACTGCAAACTTACCAGTGAAATCGGTGCGAACACCGGCGACACCCAATCCGAATGGGCTTCCCACGACCTGAGAAAGCGCGCCGGTATTTTGGTCGATCGAGAAGGCATAAACCGGCAGTGCGGCCAATCCCTGACCTGCGTACAAAAACTTTCCGGTTCCATCGACAGCCAGCACATGGACAAAATCAAGATTAAAAGCTGAGAACGGTGAACCCGGCGCGGCCGTCAAGGCTCCGGTTGCGGCATCGATCTTAAACACCGAGATGAGCCCGGTATTGTCGTTCCCAACAAAGAGAAAGCGTCCGGCTGGATCACTCGCAATTGAATCGGCGCCCGCCGTGGCGAATGGACTGCCGTTGATGGCCGTCAGGGCGCCGGTGGTGTGGTCGATGGCGAAGCCCTGAACGGTCAGAGAATCATTCTGCGGCAGATACAGGAATTTCTTGTTCACGATCACCATATCGTTTCCCGCATTGCTGGGCAGCGTCGGTGGAGTGAGCGACGTCAGATTGGCGAAGGTCCCCGTGGTGCTGAGGCTGGCGCCGAGAATATTGGTGTTGCTGAGGTAGTACAGGAAAGACGAAGTATTTCCTCCTCCACCACCGGGATTTGTCCCCGGACCGCAAACCGAGCCGCCAGTCGAGGTTCCGCCTGTCGATCCGCCCGATCCGCCGCTGCTGCTCAGAGACGTGGTGGGACAGCCACCACCGCAGCCTGACCAGCCAAACATTGCGAACGCTGCGAGCAGCAAGAAGAGAATCCGGTTGACCAACTTCATACATCCTCCATAAAACTTCGGACGCTACATGCCGTGGATATCGCTTTGCACACGCACTACCGACCAACGAAAACCGCGACTTGCGATTTCCGCACAATTGGGCGGTTCTAGGCCGCTATTCCTGAATGTTAGGGAGTGACCAGAGTGGGAAACAAGAGTACTGAAGTAAGAAGGTTAGCGTTCCAGGTTCCTGCCCGAAGTTGCGAATCAGGACTAGCCGCGAGAGTCCCGAAGATACGACGGCACGCGGTCGAATATGCCTCTAAAACACACCCTTATTGCGGGCAGAAGCGTTGAAGTTCAGATCCATCGGATAGAACGGCAGGTTCACATGGACCGTGTATGCGGCTTCGATTTCGACCGACCCGGTGCCCACGACTCCGTTACGCACAACTTTGATCTGTTCCTTAGTGACGGGAACATCCAGATCTTGTGCTTTCTTGAAAACTTCATCGCGGATGACGTCCTCGGTCTTGGTTGTATAGGTGGTCATCTGTGATTCTGTCTTCAAAGCGTCCTCGAACTGGTAGTTGCTGAAAAAGGGAGGCGCCAGCGTGGCCAGCAGGATGACCGAGGCCACTATGATCAGAATACCAAAAACCATTTTCATTGCGCGCTCCGTTTCCGGTCGCACGCAAGGTAAAAACGCTCAGTGCGCGGACCGAAGGTTCTTTTCGAAATAGTCGGTTATTGCAGAAATGCTAGCATCCTGCATTTCGCGAGTCGAGCGCCGAACCACTTCCACAGTACCTTCAGTAACCTTCTTCCCGACCGTGATTCTAAAGGGGATACCCACCAGATCGGCGTCCTTGAACTTGACTCCAGGCCGCTCATCCCTGTCATCCAGCAGAACTTCGAATCCGGCTGCTTCCAAACGTCCGGCGATGTCCGCGGCCGTGCTCAGGATTTTCTCGTCGCCCACGTTGGTCGGAGTAACCACGATTTCGAACGGCGCAATCGCCGGTGCCAGCCAGAAACCGTTGTCATCGTTATCCTGCTCGATGGCAGCAGTCAGAATACGTTCGATTCCGATGCCATAGCTGCCCATGATGGGCATCACTTCTTTACCATTCTTATCCAGCACCCGCGCGCCCATCGATTCCGTGTACTTGTAGCCCAGCTTGAAAATGTGTCCGATCTCGACCGCGGTGTCGATGCGCAGTGCTCCGCCGCAACTGGGACATTCTTCTCCCGAGGTCACGCTTCGCAGGTCAACGTAAGACGTAGGCTGGAAGTCACGGCCCGGCACGATGTTCTTCAGGTGATAATCCTCTTTGTTCGCTCCTCCGATAAGATTCGTGCGGCCTTCGAGCGCTTTGTCGACCAGCAACACCGGACGTTCGACATCCTTCATGTCCTTGGCCCAGGCGATGCCGACGGGTCCCAGGAACCCGGCCGGCGAGTTAAAGAGCTTGCGGATTTCTTCGTCCTGCATGGCGCGTGTTTCTTTGCCGCCTACGGCGGATGACAGCTTGGCCTCGTTCATCTGATGATCGCCGCGCATCAGCAATACAACAGCGCGTGCCGATGCCTTGCCGGTCTTGGCATCCAGGCTTTCGGCCGTCAGCGCCAGGGTCTTGATCTTGTTCTTGGGAGACACTCCCAGGAATTTTGCGACATCTTCGATCGTTTTCATTCCAGGTGTGTGCACTTCCAGCGGCTTGCCGTCGCCTTCAGCCTTGAGATCTTCCACGGCAGCCAGCTTGGATGTTGCCTTTTCCAGATTGGCCGCGTACTTGCATGTTTCGCAACTGACAATCCGGTCTTCTCCGGCGGGCGTCCGGACCATGAATTCGTGTGACTGCGATCCGCCCATTGCACCCGAGTCCGCCTCCACAACCATGTATTTCAATCCGCAGCGGTCGAAAATCCGGCAGTAGGCGTCGTAATGCTTCTGATAGGAAACATCCAGGCCCGCGGCGTCGATGTCGAACGAGTAAGAATCTTTCATCATGAACTGTCGTACCCGCAGCAGACCAGCTTTGGGGCGAGGTTCGTCGCGGAATTTGCTCTGAATCTGGTACCAGATCTGCGGAAGCTGCTTGTAGCTGCGCAACTCTTTACGCGCAATCTCGGTCATGGCCTCTTCCTGCGTCATGCTTAGACACAAGTCGGCGCCCTTGCGGTCTTTCAACCGGAACATGTTGTCGCCCATCACGGCCCAGCGCCCGCTGGCCTCCCACAGTTCCCGCGGATGGATGGCCGGCAGATAAAACTCCTGTCCGATCTTGTCCATTTCCTGGCGAACAATGTTCGTAATCTTGGTGAACGACCGTTGCCCCATAAAGAGATAGGAATAAATTCCGGCGGCCAGCTGGCGGATGTATCCCGCCCGCACGAGGAATTTGTGGCTGGCGACTTCAGCGTCCGCAGGCGCTTCGCGGAGAGTAGGAATAAAGAGCTGAGACCAACGATGCATAGTTTTAGGGATCCTGGGTAGCAGGGAATTCATGATTGTAAATGATGGAGGACAAATGTAGGCGCGAGCGTCCCGCTCGTGCGGCAGCG
>Ga0097621_100002714_pt1 | contig 12118 bp, 8 predicted proteins | sample KBSMisM72_FD_73165 | JGI IMG/M metagenome (GOLD analysis project Ga0097621, IMG submission 73165) | Miscanthus rhizosphere microbial communities from Kellogg Biological Station, Michigan, USA - KBS Miscanthus M7-2 (version 2) (version 2) | ecosystem: Host-associated > Plants > Roots >... | reverse complement strand
CAATACCAATGAGGGCAACGGAAAAAAGTAATACATGAAAATGACCGGCTACCGACATACATATTAGACCTACCAATGTAATCCCCATGCCTGTCACCAGCGAAAACGGTTGTGGTCTGTGATCTGTAAATAAACCGACCAGTGGCTGAAGCAGTGAAGCGGCGAGCTGAAACGTGAGTGTGATAAGTCCTATCTGGGCAAAACTTAAATGATAATTCGTTTTTACCAACGGGTAAATGGAAGGAATCAGCGACTGTATGGTGTCGTTCAGTAAATGGGAAATACTGATCATCAGTAATATCGGATAAGCCGTGGTCGTAAGCAATGCAGTTGAGGGGGTAGGGGGGATTTGTTTTTCAATAATCTGTTGCATCAGCCGGTAATTTTCAGCCTTGCAAGTTAATTCAGTTGATGGATTTTATCATCCTCTAATTTGCTGCTCTGTTCCTTCATTCGTTATTTTTGTTTATACCCAAAATGATCAGATGAAAAAATTGTACTTCCTGCCGATCATCTTCCTGTTTTTTTCGGCCACCGCACAAAAAATTGACAAAGACCTACAGAACCAAATCGAAATCCTGGTAAAAGGTTTCAGGGGCGTAGTGGGTATTTACGTACATGACCTGAAAAAAGACCGGATCGCTGCCGTCAACGCCGACACAATTTTTCCAACAGCCAGTGTGGTAAAAATTCCAATCATGATTGGCATTATGGATAAAATCTATCTGAACGAACTGGATTTTCATGAAGTCATGATCTATAAGGATACCCTGAAATATGATCCGGGAGAAGATGTACTTGCTTCTTTCAAACCGGATGAAAAAATTTTGCTGAGCAAATTGATGCTTCTTTCCATTTCACTCAGTGACAACACGGCAAGCTTAATGTTACAGGGATTGGCAGGCGGAGGAATTCGTATAAACCAGATCATGGACAGTCTTGGCTATGTATATACTCGTGTAAACAGTCGGACCCCAGGGCGCGAAAAAGATAGGGAACAATATGGTTGGGGTCAGACAACTCCCCGTGAGATTGCCCGACTTATGGAGCAGATCGAGACCGGGAAAGTGTTGAGCCGGCGCAGTAGCGATCGCATGCTGAGAATCCTCGGAAGGCAGTACTGGGATGAGGTGGCTATTTCACAGATTCCTCCGGATGTTTTTGTTGCTTCGAAAAGTGGCGCTGTAGATGAGAGCCGGAATGAAATCCTTTATGTGAATGCACCCCATCCTTATATCTTCAGCATTTTTACAAAAGATAATATTGATCAGAGCTGGGAATATAATAATGAAGCCTGGGTACTCACCCGAAAATTATCCGCACTTTTATTTAAATATTATAACCCTGATATTACCTGGGTTTCAGAGGGAGTGAAGAGATAGAGGACGGGTGACGGTTGACGGTTGATGCTTAGGCTTTTTGCCTTTACTTTCAGATTAAATGGTAATTTCCCTGTTCCTTGCAATGATTTTCCAATACCCATTCACACGATTGTTTTCCACCAAATACGCCTTCTCGTATAATGCTACAGTGGGACAGATATGCAAGGGGATTCCATATAATACATCCCCGGTCTTGAATCTTGTGGCGTCCTGAACTTTAAGTACCAGGTGTTCTTCGCTCTGCGAAACAGGCACAGCACCGGGAGCGTTTAAAAAGAATACTCGAGGCTGAGGATTTTCTGCGGCTACGGATTTGTGCCCAAGGTCTACGCAAATCATGTCCGGAGCGGGAATTGAAATTACGCGACTGATCACAACGGCTGCCCATTCAAAATTTTGTTCCGGTAATAGATCGGCGTATCCCTTATCCCAAAAAATAAATGTGCCCGGACTGCTTTCCCTGTTGCCCTCAGCGGCATGAATGAGGCCAGTAGGCGTTCCCCCCGCAATCAGTGTCATGGGATGCCCTTCAAGTTTTTCCAGTTCTCGTTTTAAAACAAGAACAGGTGCAAAAGCCTGTTCAACTTTTTTCCTGCGTTCTTCTACTTCCCGATCCCTTATATGTCCGTCATAAGAATGGACTCCCATCAATTGTATTGCAGGAAGTGATTTCATTTTTTGATACAGGGCAATAGCATTTTCCGGTAAGATGCCGGTGCGGTTCATGCCCAGGTTAAGGTCCATGTAAACAGCAGCCTTCAGATTTGCGACTGAAAATAAATCTGAAATTGCCTTTGCACCATCGGCGTGATCCACCAAACAGGAAAAACGGGTGTCCGGATATTTTTCAATCAGCCTGATTAGCCTTTTTATTTTTGTATTGGTAACCGGGTAAGCAATCAATACGTCGGGTGCCTTTATCATGGCGAGCATTTCTGCTTCGGCAATCGTAGCTGCTTTAAACTTTTTGATCCCAGCTGCTAACATCATCTCGCATACTTCGGCTATTTTATTGGTTTTCACATGTGGCCGAAAATCAGCTGCCTTTCCTATCTCGAGCAGGGTGCGGATGTTATACTTTATTCTGTCGGGATAAATAAAGAGTGCAGGCGAATCGTATTCGTCAACATTAACTGCTTCATACCAGGACTTATCCACTATAAAAAGTTTTCGCTTATTTTAATTTTTTCTATTGTCCATGAAAGATTCTAAATGACATCCCATACTCTCAGACTATCTCAAACATCGCTTCAATTTCCACCGGTATATTATCCGGCAGAGAACCCATGCCCACAGAGGATCTTACCCCTATTCCATTCTCTCTTCCCCAGACTGCAGCGAATAATTCACTGCACCCGTTAATGACAAAGGGATGTTTTTCGAAAGAAGGATTTGCGTTCACCATGCCCAGCACTTTGATTACCCGTTTTACCTTATCCAGGCTCCCCAGGTGGTGTCTCAGGGTGGAGAGTATCGCCAGACCTACCTGGCGCGCTGCCAGTTTTCCCTGCTCTGCATCGATTTCTTCCCCGACACGGCCCCTGATTAATGTTTTATCAGGTAACAGGGGACCGTGGCCCGATACATATGCATGTTTGCCTTCGATCACGAAAGGCACATATACACCGACAGGTATTGGTGCAGGAGGTAATTCCAGATTCAGTTTTTTGAAATTTTCTTCGGCTGACATAAAGTTATTTTAATGGGGGGTGACAAGATAAATCAGAAGAACCATCAGCAACCCAACGACAGATATAATGGATTCCATTATGCTCCAGGTTTTAACGGTCTCCTTGACGGTTAAATTAAAATATTCCTTAAACAGCCAGAAGCCGGAATCGTTCACATGAGAAAACATGAGACTTCCGGCGCCTGTTGCCAATACGATCAGGCTTGGATTGATGGTCGTACCCACCAACATGGGTGCAATCATTCCCGCCGCTGTAAGTCCGGCAACAGTCGCAGATCCCAGGCAGACGCGGATAAAAGCGGCTATAATCCAGGCAGCGAGGAGGGGATGCAAGTGCATTCCGCGCATAAGCGTTGTCAACTGGGCAGCAGTGCCACTTTCGGTAAGCACCTGTTTGAGGGCACCAGCTCCCGCGATGATGAGCAGTATCAGGGATATATCCTTTATGGCTTCTCCCATGGTAATCATACAGGCATCCAGTTTTTTCCCCCTTTTTAAAACCAGGGCATATACCGCATATCCCAGGGTGAGCAATAAAGCGATGGAAGGATCTCCCAGCACGGTAAAAACTTTCACTGGCAATGAATCAACGGGCATGACCATGCGAAGGATGGTGTCTGTACCGATCAGCACGACAGGCAGGAGTGCCGTTATAAAGCTGTCGGCCAGACCCGGTAGTTCATCATCCGGAATACTCTTCCCGGCAAAAGTAGCCAGCGGTTTCCGAGTATATTTTTTAAGTGTCGTTGCGAACAATGGACCAGCGATGATCACACAGGGAATGGAAATAATGAAACCGTAAAGAAGGGTAAGGCCCAGGTCAGCATGGTATTGCTGGATCAGCGCAACAGGAGCCGGATGGGGTGGCAGGAAACCAAAGGTAACTGAAAGTGAGGCCAGCATGGGAACGCCAATATATACGGCAGGAATATCATATTTATAGGAAAGCGTGATGATCAGCGGTACCATCAGCACAAAGCCGATTCCATAGAAAAGCGGAATGCCTACTATGAACGCTGTTACCAGCAACGCCCAGACCAGGTACTTTTTTCCGAACCAGCTCATAAATGCCGATATAATCCGTTGTGCTGCGCCATAGTCGGCGATCAATTTTCCGATCATCGCACCGACCACCAGTATGACAACTAATGAACCCAGCAGATCGCCCATACCGGTCTGCACCGCACGTGTTACTGATCCGATATTCATTCCATTGGCCAGTCCAATGCCCATGGACACCAGCAGAAAAGAAAGGAACGCATTTAATTTTGCCCAGGTAGTTAACAGAATCAGAACCAGAATACCTGTCAGCAAAATCAAAAAAGACATGGCTAGCTTTTACAGATGAAGAAGGAGGTCAAATTAAAGCATTTCGGGAAACTGAAAAGGGTTTTTTGAATACTGACCGAAATTGTATGAATAAGCCGCTAATTTGCAATCATGTTTATTATAGATGCCCATCTGGACCTCGCGATGAATGCGATGGAATGGAATCGCGATCTGAAACTCCCGGTTTCCCAATTGCGTGAGCGTGAAAAAGGTCTGAACGACAAACCCGACCGGGGAAGAAATACAGTTTCACTTCCTGCACTCCGCGAAGGAAAAATAGGTCTTGTAGTAGCAACCCAGATTGCCAGATATGTAAGGAAGGGCAGCGTACTTCCGGGTTGGCATTCCCCAGAGCAGGCCTGGGCACAGACTCAGGCCCAGCTTGCCTGGTATCAGGCTATGGTGGAGGAGGGAGAAATGGTTCCCGTTACTGGCCGGGAATCATTAGAAGCACATATTAAAATATGGGAGGATGATTCAGTTCCGGATAATTCCAAAGCAGTAGGCTATATTTTAAGTTTGGAAGGTGCTGATTCATTTGTTCAATTATCCAATCTGGAAAAAGCATACGGATATGGATTGAGGGCGCTGGGACCTGCACATTATGGTGAAGGGCGTTATGCGGGGGGTACCGGTACGGAAGAGGGACTGAGCCCTGCGGGGAAAAATTTATTGAAAGAAATGGATTCTCTGCATATGATTTTGGATATAACCCATCTGACAGATTTGGGATTCAGCCAGGCAATGGAAATATATAAAGGTCCGGTCTGGGCCAGTCATCACAATTGCCGTACTCTGGTAAAAAACCAACGACAACTCACCGACAGCCAGATCAGGATTTTGATAGAACGAGGCGCGGTAATCGGCGGGGTAATGGATGCCTGGATGCTGGTGGATGGCTGGATACGGGGGGTCTCGTTGCCCAGTGCCATGGACGCGGGCCTGAACCGACTTATTGACCATTATGATCATATTTGCCAGATAGCCGGAAATGCGGATCATATCGCCATTGGCAGTGACCTGGATGGTGCATTCGGAACAGAACAATCCCCTTACGACCTGGACACTATTACCGATTTAAAAAAATTGCCGGAACTGCTGGCCCGCCGGGGATATTCTCATGCAGATATCAGCAAAGTGTTGCATGGTAATTGGCTGCAGTTTTTGAGGGAAGCCTGGAAGTAAATTTAGACCCCACATAACCGTTAGCCGTTCATAATATTTTAACCACACTGAACGGGTATTTTATTACACGGAACTTGGTACATCGTTACATTTGCAATTCTTGCCTGTTAACCGGAAGTTAACCTTCTAACAAAAACCTCTTATGAGAAAATACCTGTACTCAGGAATACCGGTTTTATCGGTTCTGTTTTTTTTACAATCCTGTCATAGTCCTGAAACAGGGTCTGCCGCATACGGTGGAGGACCTCAGCCACCCCGTGCCCTTCCTGTAGTGACTATTTCAGAACGCCCTTTTACTACTTACCGGGAATATACCGCCTCCCTGGAAGGGAGTAATGATATTGAGATCAGACCACAGGTAAGCGGTTATATTGAGAAGATTTATGTAGATGAAGGAGCTTTCGTAAAAAAGGGTCAGCCCATATTTAAAATAAACGACCAGCCTTATCAGGAGGCATTTAATAATGCTAATTCAGCCCTGGCGGTTGCCAGGGCCAACCAGGCCAGTGCGGAAATTAACATGAATAAACTGGAGCCGTTGGTGCAGAATCAGGTAATTTCTCCGATCCAGCTTAAAACTGCCAAAGCCGCTTATGATGCCAGTACAGCCTATGTTTCACAGGCAGAAGCCCAGGTTGCCAATGCGAAAATCAATATTGGATATTCGATGATCAAAGCTCCGGTGGATGGCTTTATCGGCAGAATACATGTTAAGATCGGAAGCCTGGCGGGCGGAACAAGCCAGGATGCGCTGACTAATATTTCGGAAGTGAAGGATGTGCGCGCTTATTTTTCAGTGAGTGAAACCGCTTTTCTCCACTTTAAGGATGAATACCCGGGAAAAACAATGGAAGACAAAATCAAAAACCTGCCTCCGGTCGAATTGATTCTTTCGGATAACACCGTTTATCCTATAAAAGGTAAGGTGGAAATCGTGGCGGGTCAATTCGCAACAGGCACGGGCTCCATTCCTTTCCGAGCCAGTTTTCCCAATCCGAATGGAGTTTTGCGTTCCGGCAGTACAGGCCGGGTTAGGATTGCTATCAGTTTGCCGGCTGGACTCGTCATTCCTCAGGAAGCCACTTACGAACTCCAGGATAAGGTATTTGTGTTTTTGATGGCCGACAGTAATAAAGTGAATAGTGTGCCCGTCCAGGTAAGTGGTAAGGCAGGGAATTATTATCTCGTGGATAAAGGATTAAAATCAGGTGACCGGATTGTATATGGGGTTGAATCCATCAATGACGGAACCGTGATCAATCCCATTCCCATGTCAATGGATAGTCTTTTGAAAGTCCGGCCGATGCAGTAGCAGGATTCATCACAAAAAATGTAAGATGTTAAGAAAATTTATTGAGCGGCCTGTTTTATCCACGGTGATTTCCATCATCCTTACGCTGTTGGGTTTAATCTCCATGGTCAATCTGCCGATCACACAGTTCCCGGATATCGCGCCACCCACTGTAAGTGTGTCTGCTTTTTACCCAGGCGCCAATGCCGAAGTCGTAGCCCGTGCAGTGGCAACGCCATTGGAAGAAGCGATCAACGGAGTGGAGAACATGACTTACATGACTTCCTCGTCTGCGAACGACGGATCCATGAGTATCAATGTTTATTTCAAACAGGGTACGAATCCCGATCTCGACGCAGTAAATGTCCAAAATCGTGTAGCGAGGGCCGTTAGCCAGATTCCACAGGAAGTAGTTCAGGCGGGAATTTCCACACAAAAGCAGCAGAATGGATTTATTAATGCCACCCTGTTTTACAGCACAGACACGGCATATGATGAAAAATTTCTTCAGAATTATACCAAGATCAATATCCTTCCGGAAATACAACGTGTGCCCGGTGTAGGACAGGCTTTTGTATTCGGAGCCAAGGATTATTCCATGCGTATATGGCTTTTGCCGGATCGTCTGACTGCCAACAGGATTTCGGTGCAGGAGGTTATGGATGCTATCCACGATCAAAATGTGGAGTCGGCACCCGGAAGATTCGGAGAGGGGAGCAGCTCCTCATTTGAATATATAATCAAGTACAAGGGCAAACTGACGGAGAATAAAGACTATGAGGATATTGTTGTGAAAACCGGCGCAGACGGATCTGTGATCCGTCTGAAAGATATTGCCCGTGTGGAATTCGGCTCTTTTTCCTATAGTTCCAATGCCATTATTCAGGGACATCCGGGAACTGCTATTGGAATTGTTCAAACTTCCGGATCGAATGCAAACGACATCCTGATAGCCATCGATGCGGTATTGGAAAAAGCGGCGGCCAGTTTCCCTAAAGGAATTCACTATTCCAGGATGTTCAGTGCAAAAGATTTTCTGGATGCTTCTATAGACCAGGTAAAAACAACCCTGTTCGAAGCATTTATTCTGGTATTCCTGGTTGTATTTATTTTCCTGCAGGATTTCAGGTCTACCCTGATTCCGGCTATTGCCGTTCCTGTCGCGATCATTGGCACTTTCTTTTTTATGCAGCTTTTTGGCTTCACCATTAACCTCCTTACCCTGTTTGCGCTGGTGCTTGCCATCGGTATCGTAGTAGATGATGCTATCGTAGTGGTGGAGGCTGCGCATTCAAAAATGGAACGAACCGGTTTAAACGCGCATGATGCAACCGTTGAATCCATGAGTGAGATATCCGGAGCCATTGTATCTATTACGCTGGTCATGGCAGCCGTGTTCATACCGGTGGGATTTATGCAGGGCAGCAGTGGCATATTTTACCGTCAGTTTGCATTCACGCTTGCAATAGCTATTTTAATTTCTGCACTTAACGCGCTGACTCTGAGTCCCGCACTTTGTGCATTATTTTTAAAAAGTGATAATCATACTGAGGGTGGAGAACGTCAAAAGCGTGGATTTGGAAGAAGATTTGGGGACGCTTTTAACGTTGGGTTCAAAGCAACTACCAACCGGTACGTTAATGTGGTCAGGTTTCTTATCAATCATAAATGGGTGGGAATTCTCGGTCTGGCCATTATAATCGGCCTTACCATTTGGGAAGTATACAGAACGCCTTCCGGTTTTATCCCGGCCGAGGATCAGAATTTCGTCATGATAAGTATCAACCTGCCGCCCGCTTCCTCGCTGGACCGGACCAATGCCGTAGTAAAAAAAGTAGACAGTCTTTTGAGTGATGTGCCGGCCGTTGACAGAAGAGGTTCTATCGGTGGTTTAAACTTTTTTGGCGGGTTCATCAATACTTCAAATTTTGCCATTTCATTTGTCAAGCTGAAGGAACAAAAGGACAGAAAACCCGCGCAGAGCATAGACGAGGTGATTGGGGCGATGTATCAGAAATTATCTGTCATCAAGGAAGCCGGCGTATTTATTGTAAGTCCGCCAACTGTTCAGGGTTTTGGAAATACCAGCGGATTTGAAGTCATCATTCAGGACCGGGCGGGCGGATCCATCGAGAAACTGAACCAGGTTACCAATAATTTCTCTGCGGCCCTGATGAAAAGAAAAGAAATTGCCTTTGCTGCATCTTTTTATTATACAGGAAACCCGCAATTCCAGCTTGAAGTGGATAATGCGAAAGCCAAGCAACTGAATGTCAGCGTAGGCGACATTCTGAATACGATGCAGGTTTTTTACGGAAGCAGTTTTGCCTCAGACTTTAACCGTTTTGGAAAATATTACCGGGTGATTGTGCAGGCAGATATTCCTTTTCGCAAAGATCCGTCCACCATGGACGGGATCTATGTTAAGAACAGTTTCGGCCAAATGGTTCCTATTAACACATTGGTTCAATTGCGCCGGGTATACGGCCCGGAAACTGTAAATCGTACAAACCTTTTTAATTCTGTAGCCATCAATGGTTCGGTAAAACCGGGGTTCAGCTCAGGAGATGCTATTCGGGTTATCCGCGAGGAGGCTGCTACCAGTCTTCCGCGCGGTTATTCCTATGAATGGTCAGGGATTTCCCGCGAAGAAACCAACGCCGGTTCGCAAGCCAAGCTAATTTTCATCTTGAGCATTGTCTTTGTATATTTTTTACTTTCTGCACAATATGAAAGTTATATCCTCCCACTGGCCGTTTTGCTATCCATTCCTACGGGACTACTCGGCGTATTCCTGTTTATAAATATGGCTGGTATTGAAAATAATATTTATGTGCAGGTAGGAATAATCATGTTGATCGGTCTCCTGGCGAAAAATGCCATTTTAATTGTTCAGTATGCGGTAGCTCGCCGGCGTTCGGGGATGGATCTCGTGGCGGCGGCCCTTGAAGGAAGCCGGCTGCGTCTGCGACCGATACTGATGACATCATTTGCATTTGTTGTCGGATTGCTTCCACTAACCTGGGCCACCGGCGGCTCGGCGTTGGGTAACCGTTCCATTGGAACGGGCGCTGTCGGGGGAATGCTGATAGGCGTTTTGCTGGGCGTATTTATAATTCCTGTTTTATTTGTGATCTTCCAGGCACTGCAGGAAAGAATTGTAGGTCAACCGAAACATATTAAAGATAAATATGAACTCAGGTCAGAATAAACGGTGCTGATCCAACTATAGAAAATGAAAAAGTTATTTCAGTACAGTCAGTTCATTATTGCATTTTCACTGCTAACGTTTATTTCGTGCAGGACGGGAAAAAATTACCAGCGCCCTTCCGCGCCGCTGCCTGCCAGTTTTGAACAAACGGGCTCGGCTTCTCCAACAGACACCAGCAGCATGGCAGATATTTCCTGGAGGAATTATTTTTCCGACCAGGTATTGCTGGAGTTGATTGACAGCGGTATTGCCCGGAATTATGATCTGCAATTCGCTTTGAGAAACATAAGTATTGCACAATCACAGGTAAAACAGTCTAACTGGTTATGGATTCCGCAACTCAATGCGGGGTTTTCCGGTTATTATTACAGGAACTCGGATAATGGTCCACTGGGAATAAAGAATGGAGCACAGAGCAATCATTCTTTCGACTATCTGGCTTCATTAAATATGAACTGGGAGATTGATATCTGGGGAAAGATCAGCCGGCAACAGGAAAGTGCCATGGCTAATTATCTTCAGACTTATGAAGTAGCCAAAGCTGTACAGACAAGACTGGTGGCCGATATTGCCCAGGGATATTTCAGTTTGCTCATGCTTGATCAGCAGTTGATCGAGACAAAAAAAACACTGGCATTGACTGGTGATTTTGTAAAGTTGACCCGCCTGCTTTATGACGCGGGTGAAGTAACCTACCTGGCCATTCAACAGGCCGAATCGCAAAGGCTCAATACCGCTACTCTTATTCCCCTGATTGAACAGAATATCCGTCTCCAGGAAAATGGTTTACAATTGCTTACCGGTAACCTGCCAGGAGCCGTTCGGCGGGATATTACGTTAACCGAAGTTCATTTTGATGATGAGCTGGCGACAGGTTTGCCTGTTTCGATACTAAACCGGAGGCCTGATGTCAGGGCCAATGAACTGGCACTTGTAAAAGCAAATGCACAGGTGGGCATAAGTCAGGCAAACATGTATCCGGCATTAACCATAACAGCCGGTACCGGATTCGAGTCAATAAAAACCAGTAACTGGTTTAACATACCCGGTTCTTTATTTGGACTCGCTGGGGCTTCTCTGGTGCAGCCGGTGTTACAAGGTAGACAATTGAAAACCCGGTTCGAGATTGCCAAACAACAAAGGGAGCAGGCAGTGATTCAATTCAGGGAATCGGTCTTAACCGCAGGCATCGAAGTGTCTAATGCGCTGGTACAGGTAAGTAAACTGAAAGAACAGGAGGCTCTCGCAAAACAAAGAACCGATACACTCTCGGCAGCAGTTGGTAATTCACAATTACTCTTCAGAAACGATATGGCCAACTATCTGGAAGTGATCACGGCACAACAAACTGCGCTGGATGCGCAATTGAGCCTGGCATTTATTCAAAGGGCAGAACTGAATGCCCATGTTGAACTCTACAGGGCCCTGGGTGGTGGCTGGAAATAAATTCGGGGAATATTTTTCTAAAAAATTTAGGGTTATGGACAGGAGAAAATTTCTTCGCAACGGATCTTTAACAGTTGGCGGATGGCAGTTGGCAGTTGGCGGTTTATCATTGTTGGGTGCCGAACATGAAGTCAGTCCGGTTAGATCTTCGTCCGAACGTACCTCAAACGAGAGTCCCGGTCTCAATCTGGAAGAAATCACAGTCTCTTTTCTGCAGGAAAAAATGCAAAGCGGAGAGCAGACTTCGGTCTCCATCACAAAAGCATATCTGACTCGCATAAAGGAAATTGATAAGGGCGGACCTGTATTGAATTCAATCATTGAATTGAATCCCGATGCCCTGAGTATCGCCGCCGGATTGGATAAGGAAAGAAAGCAGGGGAAGTCACGTGGACCTTTGCATGGCATTCCAATCCTGGTAAAAGACAATATAAATACCGGAGACAAGATGTTGACCACCGCCGGTTCACTCGCGCTGGTCGGCAACCGCGCTAAAGACGATGCTTTCATTATGAAACAACTTCGCCGCGCCGGTGTGGTGCTGCTGGGAAAAACCAACCTGAGCGAATGGGCGAATTTCCGTT
>Ga0097621_100002713_pt1 | contig 12121 bp, 10 predicted proteins | sample KBSMisM72_FD_73165 | JGI IMG/M metagenome (GOLD analysis project Ga0097621, IMG submission 73165) | Miscanthus rhizosphere microbial communities from Kellogg Biological Station, Michigan, USA - KBS Miscanthus M7-2 (version 2) (version 2) | ecosystem: Host-associated > Plants > Roots >... | reverse complement strand
CGTTGCGCCGCCTTGCGCGTCGGTGATCGTGCCGCGGAGAGCGCCAGTCGACTGTGCGTGTGCGACACCCGCCAAGCCGACGAACAACACGAACAGGACGAGAAGCCACGCCGCCGATTGCTCACGCTTCAACATGTCGCGTTCCTCCCTCGAAAACGTCGATGGCGGATTATAGAGACGGATTCGCCACGGCTTTCCGGCAATTTGGCCCTTCCGTTCTGGTATCTCAGAGCGAACCAAGGAATTGGGCAGGACAGGCGGGAGAGGCGGGTTGGGCGGATGGTGGAGCACGCGGAGTTCTTGTGGCCCATCCCGCCCATCCCGCCCATCCCGCCCATCCTGCCCATCCCGCCCATCCTGCCCTTGTCCGACGTGATGTAGGATGCGCGGACATGAAGTCCTATTTCTTCGCGCTACTGGTGTTGACGTCGGCTCAGGCATTCGCGCAGGACGGCGCCGCGCTGTATCGCCGCGACTGTGCCGCCTGCCACGACATGGGCGTCGACCGCGCGCCGTCGCGAGACGCGCTCCAGACCATGACCGCCGAGCGTGTGCTGGCCGCGATGGAAAGCGGCCCGATGATCTCAATGGCCAGTCGCGACAGCGGCGCCGACCGTCGAGCCATCGCGCAGTACATCACCGGCAAGCCACTCTCGGCACGCGACCTGTCGACGACGCCGCCGCAGTCGGCGATGTGCACGGGAAATCAGTCCGGCTTGTGGGCGCCACTCACCGGAAAGAACTGGAACGGCTGGGGCGCCAATAAAAACAACACGCGATTCCAGGATGCGAACGCCGCCGGTCTCACAGCCGCGCAGGCCTCGCGCCTCAAGGTGAAGTGGGCGTTCGGATTCCCGGGCGATCTCGACGCCAACGCGCAACCGACCGTCGTCGGCGGACGCGTGTTCGTCGGCAGCCAGAGCGGCACCGTGTACTCGCTCAGTGCCGACACAGGCTGCGTGCACTGGTTCTTCAAAGCCGCAGCTGCGGTGCGCGGCGCCGTGACCGTCGAGATGATCATCCCCGCCCTCCCGATCATCCGACCTTCTGGGGAGGTCATCCTCGGCGACGCTCAACAGATCTACGCGGCGTTCTTTGGCGATCTCGCCGGCAACGTTTATGCGCTCGACGCGAGAACCGGCGCTGAAGTCTGGCGGATCAAAGCCGATGCACATCCGCTCGCGCGCGTCGTCGGATCTGTCGTCTTCCACGACGGCCGGCTCTACGTGCCCGTCGCGTCGGCGGAAGAAACGGCCGGCGCGCCGGCGACGTACGAATGCTGCAAGTTCCGCGGCAGCGTGGCAGCCTACAACGCGGGAAACGGCAAACAGATCTGGAAGACCTACACGATTTCCGAAGAACCGAAGCCCACAAAGAAGAACGCCGTCGGCACGCAGCTCTATGGACCCTCAGGCGCCGGCGTCTGGAGCAGCCCAGCGATCGATCCGTTGAAGAACGTCCTCTACGCCACGACCGGCGACAACTACAGCGCGCCGGCGTCGAACATGAGCGACTCGTTCCTCGCGCTCGATCGCGAGACAGGAAAGATCCTCTGGTCGCGGCAGATGACGACGGGCGATGCGTGGAACACGGCGTGCCGTCTCACCGACAAGACCAACTGCCCAGACACGTCGGCGCCCGACTTCGACTTCTCGTCGCCGCCGATGCTCATCTCGCTCGGCAACGGCAAGCGTGCGCTCGTCGCAGGACAGAAATCAGGCATGGTCCACGCCCTCGATCCCGACGACGGTGGGAAAATTCTGTGGCAGCAGCGCGTCGGCAACGGCGGGACGCTCGGAGGCGTGCAGTGGGGTTCGTCCACAGACGGCACCAACGTCTACGTCGCGCTGTCCGACATCGTCCGTATGAACATCCCGAACAGCCTTGGCTCCAACGCCGATCCGAAAACAGGCGGCGGCCTCTTCGCGTTCAGCCTCAAGACAGGTGAACGCGTGTGGTACACCCCGCCAGCGCCGTGCGGGACGCGGCCGCGTTGCAGCCCGGCCCAGTCGGCCGCCGTGAGCTCGGTGCCCGGCGTCGTCTTTTCGGGATCGGTCGATGGACATCTCCGCGGCTACTCGACCACAGACGGCAAGGTGATCTTCGACTTCGACAGCGTCGGTCCGTACAAGACGTTGAACGAAGTGCCCGCGCGCGGCGGATCGTTTGATGGTCCCGGACCAGCGATCGCCGGCGGGATGGTGTTCGTCAGCTCTGGCTACGCGCGGGCTGGCGGCATTCCGGGCAACGTCCTGCTGGCGTTCTCGATCGACGGCAAATAGCATTCAGACAAAATTCGAGTAGTTTCGCGCGAAGACTACATTTATGTCTCGCATAGAGCTTGGAATGGCTCCTCGGATCAGCGATTGAGGGGCTCCAATCAGACAATAGCGTTGCCACAGACTGGCGTGTTCGACAAAAACGTCTGATACTTTGCCGCATCTACCAGAAGCGGATGACCCCGTAAAACAGCAAGATTACTAAGAAACCCCTGAAGTCCCGCGCCTGACGCCTCGTCCCCGCGATCGGTACCCATCTTGAATTACCGATCGCCAACAGGCTCATTCGATGTCCAGGCGTCTTCATCAACTGATCGCATGCTGGTTCATTCTGCAGATCGTGTTGCCGTTCACGGCGCCGCTGCAGACACTGGACCTCCACGATCTCTTTGGCATCAAGAACCATCACGCGGTCACCTCGTCTCCGGAATCGACGACCACGCCGACCATGAGCGCGTCGGCCGCGACGGCAGCCGTCTCGGCCCTGACGCCACTCGCCGCACGCCATGCCCTGGCCGTGTCGGCGTGGGGTGAACTGACCGCGCGCTGTTCGTTCTCGTCCGATCCGCGCCTGTTGCCTACTCCGCAAGTCCAGCGATCCGTACTCCGACTGTAAGCACCTCCTTCGGTAATCGGCTCACTCGCTGTCTGTGTCGCGCCATATGTGCGCGCTCACGGCAGAGGTGTAGCCGCACGCACTCGTAGTTCGCTCAGACACAAAGGAGAACCGTCCATGCTCGTCACGCTTTGGAAGCGACTGAAGACCAATATGAGCGATCCGCACACGCGCGCCAACGTGCTCGCGTTCGCGGGAGGCAAGGCCATCGGGTTGACGCTGTTGCTGACCGCGATGGGAATTTATCTGAGTGGCGGCGTGCACGCGCAGACGCCGGCCGCGCCGCAGCCGACGCCGGAAATCAACGCCATCAACACCGCGTGGACGTTGATTGCGGCGTTCCTCGTCTTCGGCATGCAGGTCGGGTTCGTCATGCTCGAGGCCGGCTTCGCGCGGTCGCGCGAGTCGATCAACATCCTCGTCGAAGGCATCGTCGACACCTGCATTTGCGGCGTGACCTTCTGGGCGTGGGGCTTCGCCTTCATGTTCATGGACGGCACGCCGTGGATCGGCACCCATGGCTTCTTCCTGAAAGGCATCCCCGACACCTATCTGACGACCGGCGTCCCGCTGCTCGCATACTGGGTGTTCCAGTTCGCATTCGCCGACACCTGCTCGACGATCACGTCGGGCGCGATGGTCGGACGCTGCGGGTTCATCGGCGACATCCTCTACTCGATCGGCGTCACCGGGTTCATCTATCCGATCATCGGCCACTGGTCATGGGGCCCTGACGGATTCCTCGCCACGATGGCCACGCCGTTCCGCGACTTCGCGGGCTCGACGGTCGTCCACACGATCGGCGGCGCGATCTCACTGGCCGGCGCGGTGGCGCTCGGTCCACGACTCGGGCGGGTGTTCGCGCGTGACGGCGGCGGGCCGATGTTGCCGCACAACATCATCCTGGGCGCCGTCGGCGGCCTGATCCTCTGGTTCGGCTGGTACGGCTTCAACCCCGGGTCGACGTTGTCCGCGCTCGACGCGCAGGGCATCGGCCGCGTGTCGTTCAACACGACGATGGCGGCATGTTCGGCCGGCCTCACTGCGCTCTTCTATGCGTACGGCCGCACGAGAAAATGGGATCTGGGCCTCACGACGAACGGATTCCTCGCGGGCCTGGTCGCGATCACCTGCCCGTGCTACTGGGTCAGCCCCACAGGTGCGTTCATCATCGGCGCGGTATCCGGTTTCGCCGTCATCTGGGCCACCGACGCGCTCGAATACATGCGCATCGACGATCCGATCGGCGCGGTTCCCGTCCATATGGTGTGCGGCATCTGGGGCACGTTGTCGCTCGGTCTCTTCGCAACGGGGGCATACGGTCTACCCACACCGATGGGCGCTGACACCAGCACCGTCGTGAAAGGCTTGTTTTACGGCGGCGGCATGACACAGCTGATCTCGCAGCTCATTGGCAGCGGCGTGACGACAGTGGCGACGCTCGTGGTCGCGTTCGTCCTGATGTATGCGGTCAAAGCCACGGGCACCCTGCGGGTGTCGCGCGAAGGCGAGCTCGAAGGCCTCGACATTCATGAGCACGGGATGTTCGCGTATCCGGAGTTCGCGACGCACCCGTCAGAACCGTTGCACGGCATGCCCTCGCAAGGTTCCGCGATGGCAGCCGCGCCTGCACCGGCCAAGGCCAGGGTGTAAGGAGAAGATGATGCAACTCATCAAAGCAATCGTTCGGCCCAACAAGGTCGACGACGTGAAGGCCGCGCTCGAGAAGATGGGCGTGTCGGGCATGACCGTGACCGAGGTGCGAGGTCACGGTCAGCAGAAAGGCCACACAGCCATCTATCGCGGCAAGGAATACAACGTCAGCTTGCTGCCGAAGATGCAAATCGAGACCGTGGTGACCGAAAGCGTGGTCGACGCGACGATCCAGGCGATCGTCGCGGCCGCGCGAACCGGCGAGATCGGAGACGGCCGCGTCTTCGTCACGCCTGTCGAGTCGAGCTACAAGATTCGAACAGGCGAACGCGAGATGTAACGACCAGCCAGGGCGGGGTACCCGTGGACGCAGCGACGCGAACAGCACAAGCGCTTCTTGGGCGCGTTCGACAAACGGCGATGCGCCGCGGCGCCCTGCCCCGACAGAAACGCAAGCGCCGCGGGGACATCGCCGCGGCGCTCGAAGCGCAAGGACTGCCGACGGCGTTGGCTAGCCGCATGGCGTTCCAGTTCGTCTTCAAGTTCTCCGACGACGAACTGGGCGATCATGCGGTCTGGCGGGCCGTCGGCCAGATCCTTCGTCAGGAAATGGCGCGTCTCAACCATCACGTGGGGTTGGCCGAGCGGCAAATCGTCTGCGTGCTGCCGAAGCTGTCAGCCCGGCAGGTCGAAGATTTTCTCGACGAACTGCGCGCGGACGATCGCCGGATTGCGCGCACCATTTTCGACGCGGCCATCGAAGCGGCGCATCCTGTCGCCGCCGGCCGACGTTACCTGGCGGAATATCGCGATGTCGTCGAAAAGCTGCACGCCGTCGATCCAAGCGTCGCCCGTACACTAGCGAATGCGTGCTTCACGGCGAGCGCGCCGCGGCGCAAGGCGATGGAGCACTTCAAGCGGTTTGCGGCGCTGTTGAAGCAGTTCGACGGCGACGTGGAGTTCGCCCGGATGCTCGCCAAGGCGGCGTTCCGGGCATCCGATCCGATCAAGGCGGCCGAACGCATCGTCGCCGGCTATCAGTCGGCGGTCGCCGGACTCACCGAGAGCGGCGTCGATCCGAATCTCGCGCGCACGCTTGCGAATTCGAGCCGGTTTCGGAATCTGTTCCGGCGTCCGCCTTTTCCTAAGAGCCTGTAACAAAACCCAACGTTGCCATCCAGCACCGCGTGTGCCGATGAGCATGGCGACGTACGCACGAGATGTGCGTTACGGTTAATCACACCGTGCCGCGAACTCTGCGTGTCCTGCTCCTCGTCGCCGGAATCAGCGTCATCGGACTGCTGATCCGGCAGACGGGGCCGCGAGTGATTTGGACCATGCTCCTCCGCGTCGGGTGGCGTGTGCCAGTCGTGGCCGGGATCTACGCGATGTACCTCGGCACTCGCGCGCTGGCGTTGTGGCGCGCGGCGCCTGCCGGCGTCGTCCGGCTGAGGGACGCGCTGCGCGTCCGCGTCTCGGGTGACGTCATCGAAGCACTGACGTTTACCGGACCGATCTTCGCGGAGCCTGCAAAGGGCTGGTTCCTCATGCAATACGGCTTGACGGCCACCGATGCGTTCGCCACCGTGGTCGTTGAGTTTGTGCTCTACGACGTCGCCACGTCAGTACTGGAAATCGCGGCGCTCTCGCTGCTGCTCGCCGGCGGCGCGCTCCCGGAGGCCGTACGGAGTGGCGCGATGGCTCTCTTGGTGATCCCCATCGCATTTCTGGCGGCGTGCGCGTGGGCGGCGATCACCGGCGTTGGCGTGATCGTCCCGATCTTGCGATGGTCACGCGTCGTGGTCGGAGCATCAGTCGCCGGATGGGCGACCGACAAGGTGGCGCCCATCGAGCGTGTGCTGGTGGATGTTCTCCATGTGCACCACCGTCGATGCGCGGAGGTCGTCGCGATTGAAACCGCAGCGCACCTGCTGCTGATCCTCGAAGTATGGGTCGTGCTCAGGGCCCTGGGATTTTCCGGCGCGCTGCACGCGCTCATCATCGAGGGCGGTGCGAAGTTGATCGGGCTGGTCTTCGCGTTTGTGCCGGGCCAGGTCGGTGCCGCGGAGAGCGTCTATGTTTTCCTCGCGCGCGCGGTGGGTGTGCCCGCCGCTGCCGGCCTCACGCTGGCCCTCGTACGACGCGTACGCGGCTTATTGATCGGGGCCATCGGCGTGAGTGTGCTGACGCTGTTCAAAGATTCTTCGGCCACTCGTTGAAAACGTCCTGGCAAAGCCGCAGCGTTTGTCTCAATGGACAGGTCGCCACTACGCGACCACGCAGGACTTATCCGCCCTCTCTAAGCGCACGAGGCAACGAGCTAGCCTCCTTCATTCAGGTTGTGGCTGCCTTCGCGGACCATACCTACCGGCTCGCAGCGATGACACGGAACCAGAAGTTGTCCACAGGGCTCGACCGTCGCGCTTGAGGCCAGTGATTCGAAGAGGACATCGTCACTCTGGACAGAAGCCCAGCAGAGGTGTAGCGTATCAAGACTTACCTAAACAATGAGGCTAGTCAGTCGTCCTTAATTAGGGCGCGCTGAGCGTAGGACGGTCCCGCCCGCTCCTACCATTGCGGGACAGTCAAGGGCACACCCCAGTGCCACGGCCCCGACGACAGCTTCCAACACAAAAGTACAACTTGGGTCGCGGTTCGTTTTAGTGCTCGACGCACACGTGTGCCTCAGAGCGAGGAGGAAATGATATGGAAAAGGAAAAAGAATACATCTCCGGCGATATCGAAGACGTTGAACATTACCTAGGAGAACTATTTCAAGTGCCCGTGGGCGTCTGCATCGCTGATACCCACGACATTGTGCATGATGCGCTGGGATACGAGATTTCCGATATGCGCAGAGCACCTGACCCGGCCTGTGTGACAGGCTTCCAGTATGTGGCCAGGATCGAATGGGCACCAGGGAACGACGGGGACTCATGGAGGCTGATGTATGCCCTTTATCGCCGTGAAGGCAACCCTCGGTCCAAACCTTCAAAGCCTGCGGAAGAAGCTGAGCGACGACCGCTACTCGAGATGCCGATCGAAGTTCAACGTCACGCTCATCACTATCTCTCACAACTCGTGGCGGCAGCGGGTGGACAGTGGCAGCTGCTCAGAGGGATCATGTTTATGACACGCCGGGCTCATGAAAAGACGATTTCGGCAATGAACAGAAGTGAAGAGGGAGGAAGACGAGTCCACAACGGATAGCCGCGAGCGCGCTAAGCGAGCCGCGGCAAAAAGGCTCCGTGCCGGTTCAACGACCGAAACTGATCGTCATCGTGTTCGCATGTCATGGACTGGCCGCGCGACGCGCGCAACCCAATGTGGGCTGTCAACTTATTGTGGTACGTACGTTCGCGCTGATTGCGATGCCGCTCAGTATCGTCTTTGGCGGACTGCAGTTCAGACTGCCTCGGACGTGGGGGCGACGCCCCCACATAGCTTGACTAACCGCAGACGCCGCAGGATTCAGCCGCGGCGGGCCGGGCTATCGACGCGGATAGGTCACCACTTCGCGACTTATCGCGAGTAATCCATTAAGACGGCGGCTGATCGTCAGCGCGTAGCGGCGCACACGTAACGAAAACATCGAAGTCGGGGCCCGGAATGACCGTGGGGTCGCTGTCGTCGCCTCCGTCCCACCTCCCTTCGATCACGCAGAGGAGCCCGTCGCGTGAGTAGCCAATATCCGAACCATCGGGGCCATCGGCCGAATACGTTGCTACCATCGACATCCACTTGGCATCTCGGAAGGCGTTCTCCATCGCTTCAAAAAGACTCGAGGACGACAACGTGTCGGAACCCCGAGCGACGAATTCACAACCGGCCGACTGCGCCTTCGCGAACTGGTACTTGAATGCAATCGCTCGTGGCCCTATGACCTCCGTGGTTCTCGTGCTTGGGGGAGCCGAACCGACGACAAGACGAACAAGACTGTTCACTTCAGCGCAGGGCTCACGAAGCGCTTCTGGAATGGAGTCCCCGGCCGCTGCCCACGAGCCGTGCTCTGCGCCGGCGGCACCGCTATGCTTCGGCGCCGGCGTTGCTGCAACCGCTGATTGCGGGCGCGCCTCGCGGGTCGCCGGAGGCGCTGCCTGGCGCGAGCAAGCCAGGAGTCCGCATACCACTCCAACGACGGACGCAAGGCGCCAAAGCCGCGCGGCATATTGCAACCGCCGCAACGACGACAATCCGGAGATTTTGGGACCGCAGGGAAGCTTCATCGGTGTCTCGTGCAAACGTGCGGACGCGTTCAGCTGTGCGATCGTTTTGGCTTCACGGTCGAAATGTTCACGGAACTGTAATCACTCGCGAGGTGCGGAGGCAGGATCTTGACGGCGACCGTGCGATCGAGCCGCATGTCGCGCGCCTTGTAGACGTCGCACATGCCGCCCGCGCCAATCAGCGCCACGACTTCATAATCCGAGACGGCGCCATTGCGGGGGATTTTAGTCGATTACTCCTCATAAACGCCGAACGGTTTAGCTAAACCCCCGCTGACCCAAGCGAGTACCGAGACGAGCATCTGGCTTCGGACGTTTTGGTACGCCCTCTAAAGCCCGTTGAAGAGAGACTGCAGCGACACGCCAAGCGCATCCGCGAGGCGCGCCAGATGACGGAGCGATGGGTTCCGGGTTCCGCGCTCGATTCCCCAGACATACGTACGGTGCATGCGGGCTTGGCCAGCTAGACGGTCCTGCGACCATCCCTTGGAGATCCGAAGGTCGCGAACTCGCTTTCCGAAGGTTTTGGCGACTGCGCGGGCGCGCCCAGGCACGCGCCAATCACATCAGACTCGGGACTCCGCCGTCTGTCGCCGGTCGACAAACGAGCCCCGCCTCACTAAGATTCCGTTGCACTAGTGCCCCCACGACACCGTATTCCTCTCCCGACGGTGGTGTTCGTCGCGTTGGTCGTGACGTCGTGGGCCGTGTACTCGCAGACCGCTCGCCCGCCGCGTCCGCTCCAGACCGAGCGGGTCAGGGACAACCTGTACATGATCAGCGGCGAAGGCGGGAACGTCGCCATGCGCGTCACGACGGAAGGCGTCGTGCTGGTCGACGACATGTTCTACCGGAATCATGACGCGATTCTGGCGCAGATGAAGGCGGTCACGAACCAGCCGCTGCGATACGTCATCAACACGCATCAGCACGACGATCACGCCGGCGGCGACGCGCTGATGCTGCCGATTGCCGAAGTCATCGCGCACAAGAACGTACGGGCGAACCTCGTCGCCCATCGCACGCCGTACTTCGAAGACACGCCCGGGACGCCGATTGGATTGCCGCGCATCACGTTTTCCGAGGAAACGTCGGTGTTTCTCGGCGGAGCCGAAGTGCGGGCGCATTGGTTCGGCCGCGGACACACGAGCGGCGACGCGATCATCTACTTCCCAGATCTCAAGGTGATCCACACGGGCGATCTGTTTCTGGCCACTGGCCCTGGGCGCGCCGGGGCGCGGACGTTCCCCCCAGGGTCGAATCTCTTCGTCGATTCGTCGCAGGGCGGGAGCCTGGTGGAGTGGACCAAGACGCTCGATGGCGCGCTCTCGCTCGACGTCGACGCGGTGATTCCCGGTCACGGTCCGGTGGCGACGAAGGCCGACGTGCAGGCGTTTCGTAACGGCGTAGCGGCGATGCAAACGCGGCTGCGCGATCTGGTGCGCGGCGGCATCAGCCGCGAAGATCTCGCGAAGACGATCGAGATGGAATATGGATGGCGGGCGACCGGCTGTCCGCTGACGCCGCCGACGCCCGGCTGTCTGCAGTATCAGCAGCTCGACGCGCTGATGGCCGAACTGCGGAACGTACGATAAACGCAGAGGTCGCAGAGACGACGCACAATCGCGGAGACGCACGGCGATTCGACGGGCGTCGCGACGCGACGCACACAGCCGAACTCGAATCGATGCAAGAACAAACACCGGCTCGCTCTGTTCTTGCATCGATCCGAGTTGGCTGTGATTGCCGGCTTGCTTCGCAGGCCGGCCCGTCGGATCCCGGTTCGAACTCTGCGAACTCGGTGTGCTCTGCGTTGATCGTCGTTACAGTGATTTCTTTATGACTCATCCAACCCGTCGTCAGTTTCTCGGCAGCGCCACCGCGCTTGCGCTAAGCGGCATCGATACGGCCAAGCTGCTCGGCCAATCGCCGCAGCCGCTGCTGCTCGTCAACGGCAAAATCCACACGATGGACGCCGCCAGCCGCGTCGTCTCGCAGGCGGTGATCGAGAACGGAAGGTTTGCCGCGGTTGGGAACAGCCTGTCCGCTCGTGGTGCACGCCGGCTGGATTTGAAGGGCCGAACGGCGATCCCGGGTCTGATCGACGCGCACAACCATATCGTGCTCGTGGGTAACCGGCCGGGTTGGCACACGCCTCTCGAGCACGTGTTCACGATCCCCGAGGCGATCGCGGTCTTGAAGACCCGCAGTGCAGGCGTGCCTCGAGGCGAGTTCGTCACGACGGTCGGCCCGGTCTCCGCCATGCAGTTTGCCGAGCGCCGGCTTCCGACGCTGATGGAACTCGACGCGATCGATCGTCCCGTCTACATTCAGGCGGCGCAGGGCGGCACGCGCACGAACTCCGAGGGAAAGGCGTGGCTCGAAGCCAAAGGCGTGACCGTTGCCGCCGACGGCGCCATCACTGGACCCGCGCTCGCGCTCGCCTTGCAGACGCTGCGGAAAGAGCTCCTCACGCCAGAGACGCGCAAACGCACGGCACTCGGCGCCCTCCAGTACTACGCGGAGCTCGGCATCACCACGCACCGTGACTGCGGCGCTTTTCACGTCGACCAGCCGGCCGGCGGCGTCGCGAGCGAGAACACCTACACGATGCACGAGCCGTTTCTCGCCTTGCACCGCGACGGCCCGATGCCCGCGCGGCTGCGAATCGACTTCCTCCACCAGGATCCACCGACGGCGAACCCGCCGTTGCCGACGCTGGGGCCGCGGCTCCGGAACACGATCCCGTTCTTCGGCGACGAGTGGATCAAAACCGGAGGCATCGGCGAGTTCACTGGCGGCGGCATCGAGGGGCTCCGCGCCATTGCGAGAGCCGGTTGGCGGGCCGAGGACCACGCGCTGAACCTCGCGATGGTCACCAACCTCGTGAAAGACCGCGAGACCGTGAATGCCGAGATCCCGCTCTCACAGCTCCGCTGGATCATCTCGCACGTGCCCGACTTCCCCGTCGATCTCGCGAACCGGATGCACGCGATGGGAATGGGCGTCCTGGTCGGCTGGGGCCCGCTGCGAACGGGCAGCAATGTCGGGCCGCCCTATCGGACGCTCATGACGCACGCGATCAAGAAGGGCTACCACTCGGACGGCGGCGACATCACCGTCATCAACCCTTGGCTGAACTTCTACACGATGGCGACGGGGCGAAACCTGGCGGGCCAGCCCATCCTCGGCGACCAGACGCTCACGCGGCAGGAAGTGCTGTGGCTTGGGACGGCGGCGAACAAGTGGTTTGTCGAAGAAGACGATCTCGGATCAATCGAGCCCGGCAACCGCGCCGACCTGGCCGTGCTCGATCGCGACGTCTTCACGGCCGCCGACGAGGAGCT
>Ga0097621_100002711_pt1 | contig 12124 bp, 6 predicted proteins | sample KBSMisM72_FD_73165 | JGI IMG/M metagenome (GOLD analysis project Ga0097621, IMG submission 73165) | Miscanthus rhizosphere microbial communities from Kellogg Biological Station, Michigan, USA - KBS Miscanthus M7-2 (version 2) (version 2) | ecosystem: Host-associated > Plants > Roots >... | reverse complement strand
CTTCTTCGCACGCTGGCATTGAGTTTTCTAATTGGTTTCATTGCCCTTGCCGCTATCTTCAACATCTTTACGCTGTTCGAACTCTGGCGTTTTATCGCCGTCAACAATTCAAGTCTTGCGCTGGTCGCCCGTTACCTCCTGTTTCTGATGCCGCTGGTTACGGTTGAACTTCTTCCGGCAACGATGCTGATTTCAATTCTGGTCACGTATGCATTACTTGCAAAACGGCATGAAGCAATTGCCTGGTGGGCCTGCGGGCAGAGTGTCTACAGGTTAATGCTACCGGGTTTGTTTTTCGCATTGGCGATGGCCGGATGTTCATGGGTCATTCAAGAACATTTGATGCCAGGGGCAAACTTAAAACAGGATGCTTTACGTGCTCGAATCAGAGGCGGTGAAGCACGAGCGATCACTGGGACAGGAAGACAGTGGCTTGCATCAACGGATTCTCATCGCTTCTATTCTTACGAGTTTGATGAAAACCAGAAGACTTTGACCGAACCGACGATCTATGAACTGGACTCGGACGCGGTACATCTAAGCAAAGTGGTTAGCGGAAAAGTTGGGCGCTGGACCGCACCAAATAGTATGACAGTGAGCGACACGGAGACTCTGTCGCTCAGTGGTATGGAAGTGGTTCGTCAAACTGGTGCTGAAACGACGTTCGAAGCCGTTGACTCTCCGGAAGTCTTCAAGCCAAGTATCGACAAGCCTTCGCAGTTGAGTTCAAGTGGTCTGAGTTCTTATCTACGAGCTGCAAAGCAACGCGGTACGGATGTCTCGGGATTATCAGTGGCGCTTCAGAGAAAATATGCGGGCCCATTCGGCGTGATCATAATGGCTTTCATCGGGATGCCCCTGGCTGTTTCGTTTGGTCGAAAGGGGACGATTATCGCCTTGTGCGCAGCAGTCGTGGTGAGTGTTGCTTATTGGGCGGTGAGCGGTGGGTTTCAGCAACTCGGCAATCATGGCCTACTCCGTCCTGCCGTTGCTGGGTGGTCCCCGCTACTGATCTTCGCAGCAGCGGGAACCTATTTTCTTTCCAAGGTACGTACCTAGTTTAGGTACCCGTTTCCCAACTCGAAATGTACTCCAGCTGTTCTGCGGTCAAAGTGTCGATTGCAACTCCGAGTGCTCTCAACTTCAAACTGGCAATTTCCTGATCCACTTCCTTCGGTAAAAGGTGAACTCCTGGTGAAAGGGTTCCCTTGTTCTTGACGAGATACTCAACTGAAAGCGCCTGGTTAGCAAAACTCATATCCATCACGCTCGCCGGATGACCTTCGGCCGCTGCCAAATTAATCAGACGACCTTCGCCAAGAACGATTACTCGGTTGCCGTTCGATTGAAGTTTGTACTCCTCAACAAATGGACGCATCGTCTGAGGATCGCCAGCCAACTCGCGTAAAGCGACGAGATTCAGTTCAAGGTCGAAGTGACCGCTGTTACATACAATCGCGCCGTCTTTCATGTTCTTGAAATGCTCGCCGTCGATCACGTGTCGATTGCCAGTTACGGTAACGAAGATGTCACCGATTGGGGCGGCCTTCGCCATTGGCATAACGCGGAAACCATCCATCACCGCTTCGACAGCCTTAATTGGATCGATCTCAGTCACAATTACGTTCGAACCCATGCCACGAGCACGAAGTGCTACACCTTTACCGCACCAGCCATAACCAACAACCACGAGATTACGACCCGCGAGTAGAATGTTAGTCGCGCGAATGATCCCGTCTAGCGTTGACTGGCCTGTGCCGTAACGATTATCGAAGAAGTGTTTGGTTTGGGCGTTGTTAACAGCGATTGATGGGAAGGGAAGCACGCCGGCAGTTTGCATCGCCTCGAGGCGCTGAATTCCAGTCGTTGTCTCTTCGGTTGATCCGATGATCTCTTTTACCTGGTCAGTGCGTTCTTTCAACAGAGTCGCAACGACATCTGAACCGTCATCGATAATGATGTCCGGATGAGTATCGAGAGCGGTTCGGACATGACGATTGTAAGTGTCGGTCGATTCGCCTTTGATTGCATAAACCGGAATTCCCCAGTCCGACACGAGTGAAGCCGCCACGTCGTCCTGAGTAGAAAGGGGATTAGAAGCGATCAAAATTGCCTCAGCACCGCCCGCTTGTAACGCACGCGCCAGATTTGCGGTCTCAGTTGTTATGTGAGCGCAGGCAAGTAGCTTAGTGCCGTTAAGTGGTTTTTCTTCACCGAATCGTTCCCTGATTAAACGCAGCACAGGCATTTCTCTTTCAGCCCACTCAATGCGCTGCTTACCCTGACTCGCTAAACCGATATCTTTCACGTCGAATTCGACGGAACGTGTAGCACTCATTTAGTTATTCCTTTTGTACAGAATTGAAATGATGTTTAAGAGCTTAGACTCCGGCAGTTGCACGAAGCGCTTCAGCCTTGTCGGTCTTTTCCCACGTAAAGGTATCTTCACTTCTTCCAAAGTGTCCGTAAGCTGCGGTCGCTTTGTAAATTGGCCGGCGCAGATTTAGTGACTCGATAATGCCGCGCGGCGTCAAATCAAAGTGCTCACGAACGAGCTTAGACAATGCTGCATCACTGATGCGACCAGTACCTTCGGTTTGAACCAGGATCGACACTGGTTCAGCCACACCGATCGCATAAGCCAATTGCACCTCGCAACGATCAGCCAGACCCGCAGCGACGATGTTCTTAGCCACATAGCGCGCCATGTACGCAGCCGAGCGGTCCACCTTCGTGGGATCTTTGCCTGAGAATGCGCCGCCGCCATGTGGTGCATAGCCCCCATATGTATCGACGATAATTTTTCGTCCAGTTACGCCAGCATCACCCTGGGGTCCCCCGGTCACAAAGCGTCCGGTGGGATTGATGTGATACTTCGTGTTGTTGTCCAGAAGTTCAGGTGAAACGGTGTACTTGATAACTTTCTCTTGAATCTCAGCACGCAGCTGTTCATTTGTTACTTCAGCATCGTGTTGTGACGAGATAACGACCGCTTCGAGCCGGAAGGGGCGTCCATCGCGATACTCAACCGTCACCTGAGACTTTCCATCAGGACGCAGGTATGGGAGTTCGCCTGACTTTCTTACCTCGGAAAGCCGTCGCGCTAGCTGATGCGCCAGTTGAATCGGCAGTGGCATGAGTTCGGGTGTTTCGTTACAAGCGAAACCGAACATGAGTCCCTGGTCGCCCGCACCACCTGTGTCGACGCCCATTGCTATATCAGGTGATTGACGATCTAAAGCCGACAGAACCGCACAGGTATCGCAGTCAAAACCATACTTGGCACGTGTGTAACCGATTTCGCGAATCGCCTCACGTGCGACTCTGCCATAGTCGATAACCGCTTCGGTTGTGATTTCGCCGGCGACAACGACCAAGCCAGTGGTGACTAGCGTTTCGCAAGCAACTCGGGCTTTAGGGTCTTTAGTTAACGCGGCGTCCAGTATCGCGTCTGATATTTGGTCGGATATCTTGTCTGGGTGACCTTCAGTAACTGATTCGGATGTGAATAGGTAGCCGGATTCGGTAGTCAAGCAAACTCCTTTATGTGTGTATACAGACTCGAATTTACTGCGGAAAAAGACCGCGTAGGGTAGCAGTCACGGTTCACAAGTGTCAAGGCGAAGCATTTTCGGGGAGCGTACTAATCTGAACCGCCCGGTAACCACTTCCAGCTCATTAACCTCGAGCAAGGCCAGAATTGCATCAATCGCGAGTATACTGCTGACAGATCCGTGCAAAGTGTTTTGAATCTAGGGAGATGCGATATGCGTCACATCACGAACTGCATCAGTCAGGCAGCTTCAGCTGCCGCTCTAGTATTGGTGCTTGTCCTAAAAGTTAGCGCTCAGGAACCGTTGCTCAGCAAGGGAGAAGGAGTAAAGGTCGACTACGACAAGCCCGATGCCGTTGCCAGAGCCATCACAAACGCTAAGTTCGACTCTGCCAAACTTGCGATTCGCCCACAAGACATTCCCTTGGGAGGTATCGGCTCGGTCACGCACGAAGTATTCGAGATCGACTTCGGTCGACTAATCTTTGACAAGGATCTGCCTGTCGAGCTCGACAAGCGTGGGTTCGTCTTCGCCGACCCGCTGACTGCAATACTGTACGCTACTAGATTTCCAAACCGGCAGCGGATGCACCCCATCAATATCCTATTCACCGATACGCAGGGGCAACCCTGCTATCTGCTGCTTGGCGGAGGACCGGACCGTCTCTTTGGGACCAGGCTTGCGAATCCGGGTCATTGGGGGCCCGGCGCCCGATTCCTCGTTATACACAAGCCATAGCAACATAATCTCTATTATCAGACGCGGGCAATATATGCCAGTTTACAAGGCTGCTCCTGATTGTTACTGCCCTGTTGCTTAGGATTCCGGCTAGCAGTTGCTTAAGGTGGGTCCGATAAGGTTGTTGGGGTCTCTAAGGAATTGATTAACTGCCTGAGCAGCCTTTCGACCATCTGTGATAGCCCAAACTACCAAAGATTGGCCGCGCTCGATGTCGCCTGCGGCAAAGACACCTTCTACATTCGTCATCTTATTTTCATCGACCTTTAGCGAACCTCTGTCGTTGATCTCCAACTTGAGCTCGGATACCAACCCTTCGCGCGGCGGGCCTAAGAAACCCATTGCGATCAGGACAAGTTGTGCCGTCCACGTCTTGATCGTTTCCGGTCGCTCGGAGATCACTGGTGCTCCATTAGTCGACCTTGTCCACTCAATCTGCACTGTCTGAATTCCCTCTAAGTTTCCTGCCGAGTCACCATGGAACGCCTGGCTCTTGATTGCGTATCGACGAGGATCGGAACCAGAGACTGCGATGGCTTCTTCCTGACCGTAATCGACTCGATGAATTCTTGGCCATTGTGGCCACGGATTCTCAGGCACGCGAGACTCGCCCGGCTCCGGCAAGATTTCAAATTGAACCAGGCTCCTGCATCCCTGCCGGAGTGCCGTACCCACGCAATCAGTTCCTGTGTCTCCACCACCGATGACGATCACATCCTTGCCAGACGCGGAAATGAACTTTCGATCGCTGTGCTGACTATCGAGAAGACTCTTGGTATTCGAGAGAAGAAAATCCATTGCGAAATGGATGCCGTTCAAGTTCCTTCCTTCGATTGTTAAGTCTCGAGGTTTAGAAGCGCCACCACACAGAACCACAGCATCAAACTCCTCTCTCAGTGACTCAGCTGGAAAGTCATGACCAACGTCTGTGTTAGTAACGAATGTAATTCCTTCCGCAGTTAACAAATCAACTCGGCGTTGCACGAGACTTTTCTCTAACTTCATGTTCGGAATGCCATACATGAGCAGCCCACCAATGCGGTCGGCCTTTTCAAAAACTGTGACCCAGTGACCAGCCTTGTTGAGTTGAGCTGCGCACGCCAATCCCGCTGGTCCCGATCCGACAATCGCAACACGTTTTCCTGTACGCGACAAAGGCGGCTCCGGAACGATCCAACCTTCATCAAAGCCGCGATCGACAATCGCACACTCAATGCTTTTGATTGTGACTGGGTCATCTTCGATTCCCAGCACACATGAACCTTCACACGGTGCCGGACATACTCGTCCCGTAAACTCGGGAAAGTTATTTGTTTTGTGCAGAAGGTCGAGTGCGCCACGCCAATTGCCAGTGAAAACGAGATGGTTCCAATCAGGTATAAGATTGTGCAAGGGACAGCCTGAGGCAGCGCCCCCTAGTATGGTGCCCGTATGACAGAACGGAACACCGCAATCCATACAGCGTCCAGCTTGCTCCTGAAGTGTTGTTTCTGCCAAGTGACCATGAAATTCACTCCAGTCACGCACTCGTTCTGCAGGGCCACGCAAAACAGGTAGCACTCTCTGGTATTCAATGAAACCGGTTGTTTTGCCCATCAGTTCCCTGCTGCCCGTACAGTCTCCTGTGCGTTCAACTCAAATGCAGTCATCTCGAGGTGGGGCTCGTTTGCGCTTCGACTGCGTGTTTCAAGTGCTCGCTTGTAATCGTTAGGCATGACACGCACGATGGCTGAAACAAATTCATCCCACGCAAGCAAGATCGCTGCAGCGCGTTTGCTACCCGTATATTCGGCGTGTCGGAAGATCAAGTCCTTTACGAATTCCATCTCCGCCGGATCGTCAATCGAGACTAAGCTGACCATCTCCGTATTACACTTACTCGCAGCTACGTTGTTTTCGTCAACCAGATAGGCGATGCCTCCAGACATACCTGCTGCAAAGTTTTTGCCGATATTTCCGAGTACAACTACACGGCCACCCGTCATGTACTCACAGCCATGATCCCCTAAACCTTCAACAACCACATTCGCACCACTGTTGCGCACGCAGAACCTTTCTCCAACGATGCCGTTGATATAAGCCTCACCACTCGTAGCGCCGTAGAGTGCCACGTTGCCGGCGATCACGTTTTCAGCCGCGTTGAACAATGCTTCACGTGGCGGCAAAACAATAATCTTGCCTCCCGACAGTCCCTTGCCGAGATAGTCGTTCGCATCTCCCTCCAGAGTCAGCGTGATTCCCTTCGGTACAAACGCGCCGAAGCTTTGGCCTGCGGAACCACTGAACGTTAAGTCGATGGTGTCTGGTGGAAGTCCATCCGGTCCGTAAAGACGGGTGACCTCGCTGCCGAGGCGTGTTCCGACAGTGCGATCCGTATTTCGGATCTTGAGTGTTGCTGAAACAGTTTCGCCGCGTGCAAGCGCAGGCTCACAAAGAGGCAGCAGCGTTGTTTCGTCGAGAGACTGACGGTGTGAGCTACATTGCGCGTTCTCGGTTTGTAAGGCAGCTGGACGAAACAGAATCTGCGACAGATCAAGGCCACGTGTTTTCCAATGACTCGAGTCACCCGGGTGAAGACATTCAACACGACCAATCATCTCATCAACAGTTCGGAAACCGAGTTCTGCCATCAGCTCTCGTACTGATTGAGCAATGAACTTCATAAAGTTGACGACATGATTTGGATCTCCCTTGAAGTTTTTCCGGAGTGACGGATCTTGGGTGGCAATGCCAACCGGGCAAGTATTCAAATGACAAGCACGCATCACTATGCAACCAAGTGAGACGAGTGGCGCCGTGGCAAATCCGAACTCTTCAGCGCCCAGTAAGGCCGCGATAACGACATCTCTGCCGGTCTTCAATTGACCGTCAGTCTCGAGGGTAACTCGATTGCGAAGGTCATTCAGTAACAGCGTCTGGTGTGTCTCGGCAAGACCTAGTTCCCATGGCGCACCGGCATGTTTAATACTCGTTAGCGGAGATGCGCCGGTACCTCCGTCGTATCCACTTATCAACACTACATCGGCACCCGCCTTCACTACTCCTGCCGCGATTGTTCCTACTCCGGCTTCTGAAACCAGCTTCACACTTATTCTTGCCTCATTGTTAGCGTTCTTGAGGTCGTAAATCAGCTGGGCCAGATCCTCGATCGAATAGATGTCGTGATGTGGTGGAGGTGAAATGAGTCCGACGCCAGGCGTTGAATGTCTTACCTTTGCGATCCATGGATAGACTTTGTGTCCCGGGAGTTGACCTCCCTCGCCCGGTTTGGCGCCTTGCGCAATCTTGATTTGAAGTTCTGTTGCATTAACGAGGTAGTGGCTTGTTACGCCAAATCTTCCTGACGCTACTTGCTTGATTGCACTATTGCGCGAATCGCCGTTTTCATCGAGGACATAACGATCAGGATCTTCCCCTCCCTCACCTGTATTGCTTTTGGCTCCGATGCGATTCATCGCGATCGCCAATGCCTCATGAGCTTCGGCGCTAATAGATCCGTACGACATGGCGCCGGTCTTGAATCGCTTCATGATCGTTTCAATAGGTTCAACTTCGTCGATCGAAAGAGGCGGTTTATCAGAGGCTAGAGACATTACGCCGCGCAGCGTAGCCACATTTGTGGACTGTTCGTTTACCAGGTCGCTGTACTCTTTGAAGGTATCGTAATTTCCCGTGCGACAAGCTTGCTGAAGCTTGTGAATCGTCAGTGGGTTGAAGAGGTGGTGTGCGCCATCAACCCGAAACTGATATTCGCCGCCCGAATCGAGTGTGCGCTCAGCTGCACGAGCATACGCAGCAGCGTGACGCAGACGTGTTTCCTCAGCTATTACGTCGAGTCCAACGCCCCCGATTCGAGAAGGAGTCCAGGTAAAGTACTTATCTATAACGTCAACATGGAGTCCAATGGCTTCGAAGATTTGTGCGCCACAGTAACCTTGTGTCGTTGAAATTCCCATCTTCGAGATCACCTTGATGATGCCTTTGTTGATGGCTTCGACGTAGTTTTTGAGTGCGCACTGCAGGTCAACGCCTGTGACTAAGCGCACATCAATCATATGTTGAATTGTTTCGAACGCCAGGTATGGATTTATTGCGGCGGCTCCGTACCCGAGCAAGAGAGCAAAGTGATGGACCTCTCTCGGCTCGCCACTCTCAACAATCAAACCTACCTGCGTGCGTGTTCCCTCGACGATCAAATGGTGGTGCACGGCTGCAACTGCAAGCAACGCCGGGATTGGCGCCATCTCAGGACCAAGATCACGATCCGAGAGAATTACTACTTCATACCCTGATGAGATCGCTGCGCTTGCCTGATGACACAAATCAAAAAGGGCTGACTCCAAACCGCGTGCACCATCAGTAACACAGTAGACCATCGAGAGCGTTAGCGATTTGAATCCATTCTTGCGCCACGGCCCTTCCGACTCTCCCAAGTACCTGAGTTGTTCGAGTTGAGAGTTAGTGATGATCGGCGAATCGAGTTCGATCTGGCGCGCGCATGCCGGAGACGGTTCGAGGATATTTGCCTCTGGTCCGATCGTTGTCTTGGCAGACATGATCAACTCTTCACGAATACCGTCGACAGGCGGATTAGTGACTTGAGCAAATAGTTGCTTGAAGTAGTTGTAAAGAAGCTGCGGACGCGACGACAGAACCGCCAGGGGTGTATCTGTCCCCATCGAGCCGACTGCTTCATGACCTTCCGCCGCCATTGGTTGGAGTAGTAGCCTAAGGTCTTCGTTTGTATAACCAAACGCTCGCTGCCTGAGCAGAACTGTCGAGGTATTTGATGTATGCACGTAAGGAGGTTCGGGTAATGCATCCAGGTGAACCGTATTCTCGTTCAGCCATTGGCGGTACGGTTTTGCATTCGCGAGTTCATCCTTCAGTTCTTCGTCGGTGATGATGCGCTGCTGTTCCGTATCGACCAAAAACATTCGGCCGGGTGCGAGTCGACCTTTGGCAACAATCTGGTCTGGTGGAATATCGAGCACACCAACTTCCGACGCCATGACAACCAGATCGTCTTTGGTGACGTAAAAACGTGACGGGCGTAAGCCATTGCGATCCAACACAGCTCCCACGCGTATGCCGTCAGTAAACGAAATTGCGGCCGGGCCGTCCCACGGTTCAGTCAAACACGCGTGGTACTCATAAAAGGCACGCTTCTCATCACTCATGAAGGGATCGCCTGTCCACGGCTCAGGAACCATCATCATCATGGCGTGCGCAAGTGGACGTCCTGCGAGAACAAACATTTCCAGAGCGTTATCGAACATGGCTGAGTCACTGCCTTCGGTATCGATAACAGGCAATACCTTCTGCAGATCCGAACCAAACAGTTGAGATTCAAACTTTCTCTCGCGTGCTCGCATCCAGTTGATGTTGCCTCGAAGCGTGTTTATTTCACCGTTGTGAGCGATATATCGGTATGGATGTGCACGAGCCCAGCTGGGAAATGTGTTTGTACTGAAGCGCGAATGAACAAGCGCGAGCGCTGAAGTGAGTTGGGGATTTTGGAGGTCCGGGTAAAAAGTGTGTAACTGACTTGCTGTCAGCATTCCCTTGTAGACAATCGTTCTCGACGAAAGACTACAAACATAGAACATCGAGCGCTGCCGAAGAGCGGAACTCTTTACAGCGCGGACCACACGACGCCGAATTACGTAAAGTCTGCGTTCGAATTCATCATCGTCTGCGAGCTCCACACTCCGACCTACAAACAACTGACGAATGAAAGGTTGAGACTGGCGTGCCGAACGACCTATCAACGAGTTATCGGTTGGCACATCTCGCCAGCCAAGGACCTGTTGACCTTCTTCACGAACGATCTGTTCAAAGATTGATTGACAGGCGAGCCGACTATCGTGGTCTGTCGGGAGAAAGACAGCTGCGACGCCGTACTTACCAGGGTCTGGCAGTTCGAATTCGTGTTGGGTTGCGTAGGCTTGAAAAAATTCGTGAGGGACTTGCAATAACATCCCGGCACCATCGCCGGAGTTAGATTCACTACCGGTAGCTCCTCGGTGCTCCAGATTCAGTAATATTTGGACAGCCTTGTGCAGCACATCAAATGACCTTCTGCCTTTGATGTCCACAACAAAGCCAACACCACAAGCGTCATGCTCGAAGCGGGGATCATATAGCCCTTGTTTCTGAGGTGGATTTATCCGGGCTCACCTCCTTTTCCTAGAAAGTTATTCCGTAGTAAACGAATAGCGCGTTGTTCTTTCTGCCCTGGTTACCAACGCTGTATCCCGCATACAACGAACTCGTTTTCGAGACGCTGATTGATAATCCTGGGGTCACATATCCAAATCTGTTTTTGCCACTAAACCAATCTGCGACGAAACTGACTTTTCCTGGGGCTAGCGGTTGCTCGTATCCGACGATGGCGCCGCCGCTGTTTCCCGTGCCGGCTGCACGACCAGCAAGTCCGTAAGCACCTCCTGTTAACCGCGGGCCGTGCGACGCTTTCACTTGTTTACTCACCACCGTGTAGATCATCCCGAAAGTGTCAGTCCCCACTCTGTGTGAAACCGGTAGATAAAGAATCCCTCCGGTTGCGATAGTGATTCCCTTCCCCTCGTTCTGGTACAGCTGGTATTTCACGTTTGGCTGTAGCTCGACCGGCTGATCCGGCGCATACGTGTCAAGAAACGCCGCGTTCAAGCCAATCTCAGTTCTCTTTCCGAGTCCAACTACGGCCCTGGGTACGTAACCCTGAAAGCCGCCGTCCTTGTGATCCTCGAAGTGACTGAGAAAGTCGAATTCGAGATAAACCTTCTTTTTGGCAACAACATCGGTTGAAGGAATATTGAACAAGGTCGATTGTGCGAGCACGTCCTTGCCAATACCGAGGCATAGGACAACAACAAACACACTCAGGATTGATTTAACAAAGAGCATGACGTAAATTGTCTCCGTAATCGTTCCCATGTGGGACGATCTCAGTGGCTCACCTGTCTCGCGCCCTCGAAAGCCAAGACAGGTGGGCCATATTAGTTTTTGGGAAGGACAGGACTGCTATCGCTTAGCGATAACCAGTCTGTCGAAAGCAGATTAAGAAATAGAAGATGCAGGTTCCGGTTTGCTCACATCGATTTGCGGCTTAGCGTCAGGCGCTTCGCTCGTTTCATCTTGCGCTAGCATTCCAACCGGTAGTGCTTCGTGAGAAATGACGTACTCTGGATACGCTGGTAAGCCGTGTTCGTATAAATCCAAACCATACAACTCGCCCTTTGCCGAAACGCGCAACATACCAATCGCTTTGATTAGGTTCATCACGATTAGTGAAACTGAAAAAGTTGCGACGACTACGATCAGACTGCCGATGGCTTGTGCCTTAAGCACCGAGGTGCCCCCGCCGTAGAAGAGACCAGTTAAGGGCGCTGTATTGTCAGCAGCCAAAGCTCCTGTGACCCCATATTTTCCGCAGGCAAAAAGACCGAGAGACAACGTTCCCCAGATGCCGCAAAAGCCGTGTACAGGTACGGCACCAATCGGGTCGTCTATTCGTAGCCACTCGAGGGCCTCTAATCCTAAAACCACAACTATGCCCGCAACTGCTCCAAGAATTATTGAGCCAGTGGGGCTAACCCAGTAACACGGGCAAGTAATCGCGACCAACCCCGCAAGGAATCCATTGACGGTGTAGCCAAGGTCCCACTTTTTAATCAGCACATAGCCATAGATCATGGCCATCAACCCTGCTGAACAAGCGGCAAGCGTCGTGTTTGTGGCAACTCGACCAATGCCTTCAAAATCCATTGCTGACAACGTACTGCCAGGATTGAATCCATACCATCCAAACCAGAGTATTAATCCACCTG
>Ga0097621_100002709_pt1 | contig 12125 bp, 7 predicted proteins | sample KBSMisM72_FD_73165 | JGI IMG/M metagenome (GOLD analysis project Ga0097621, IMG submission 73165) | Miscanthus rhizosphere microbial communities from Kellogg Biological Station, Michigan, USA - KBS Miscanthus M7-2 (version 2) (version 2) | ecosystem: Host-associated > Plants > Roots >... | reverse complement strand
GGAAAAGCTGCCGATCTCGCGCTGGCAGCGCGACCTGACCGATTCGACCGTGCTGCGCGCGCTCGGAACCGCGTTCGGCCATACGCAAGTCGCGCTCGAGTCGATCGCACGCGGGCTTTCTAAGCTCAATGCCGCTCCCGAGCGGCTCGCTGCCGACCTCGACGGCAGTTGGGAAGTGCTCGCGGAAGCCGTGCAAACGGTGATGCGCCGTTACGGACTGCCCGAACCGTATGAACAACTCAAAGCGCTCACGCGCGGCCAAGGAATAACGCGCGATTCAATGCGCACGTTTATCGATTCGCTGGCATTGCCGGTCGAAGCCAAGCAGCGCCTGCTGGCACTCACGCCCGCAACCTATACCGGACTGGCCGACAGACTCGCGGGATCGATTTAGGCAGCCCGCAGCACATCCATTCAGGGTTCATCGGTGTGCGCCAAGTGTGGCGCATGCACGGACTCGCCTCTTGCGCCGAACGCGCCGTACCCTGACACTTGAGCGGACGGTTTGCATCGGCGACCGTGTAAGGGGATGGAACTTTGGCTGCAACATCGTTGCTGGGTGAACTCAAGCGCCGAAATGTATTTCGCGCCAGCGCCTTGTACGCGGCCGCCGCGTGGCTACTGGTCCAAGTCGCCACCCAGGTCTTCCCGTTCTTCCACGTCCCCGAATGGGTCGTGCGCTGGATCATCGTCGCCGCCGTCGTCGGCCTGCCGCCGTTCATTGCGTTTGCCTGGTTCTACGAGTTCACGCCCGAAGGCCTCAAGCGCCAGAGCGAAGTCGACCTCAACGAGTCGATCGTCCACCTTACCGCGCGCAAGCTCGATCGCTGGATCATCGTGCTGCTCGTGTTCATCGCGCTGCTGATCGTCGTGCAGATTTTCGTGCCCAAACACGCGACCGAGAGCACCGACGCAGGGCCCGCTGCTGATGTCCCGGCGAAATCGATCGCGGTATTGCCGTTCGAAAACCTGTCCAAGGACGAGAACAACGCCTACTTCGCCACCGGCATGCAGGATGAAATTCTCACTCGGCTCGCCGGGATTCGCGACCTCAAGGTGATCTCGCGCACGTCGACGGCGCAATACGCAAGCCAGCCCCCGAACCTCAAGATCGTCGCCGAACAACTCGGCGTCGCGACCGTGCTCGAAGGCAGCGTGCAGAAAGCCGGCGAGCTGGTGCACATCAACCTGCAGCTCATCAATGCACGCAACGACAGCCATTTGTGGGCGCAAAGCTACAACCGCGAATTGAAGGATATTTTTGCGGTCGAGGGCGAAGTCGCGCAGAGCGTGGCCGATGCACTCAAGGCGCAGCTGATGCCCGCCGAAGTCGAGCGCGCGACCGCGGTGCCGACCCACAACGAGGCCGCCTACCAGTTGTACCTTCAGGCCAATGCACACTTCAATCGCGCGCTCGACCAGGACGTGCTGGTTCCCCGCGAGCTGCCGCAGGCGATCCCGCTGTACCAGCACGCGCTCGATGCCGACCCGCAGTTCGCGCTGGCCGCGGCCGCCCTCGGCCGCGCGCACATGCACGTGTACTTCTATGCCCCCGATCGCACCGATGCACGGCTCGCATCCGCGAAAACGGCGATCGACCGCGCCCTTGCGTTGCAGCCTGACCTGGGCGAGGCGCACTACGCTCTCGCACTCTATTTCTACTGGGGACATCGCGACTACGCGCGCGCGGTCGATGAACTCCATATGGCACGCCAGAGCATCGCCAACAGCGCCGACGTGCCGCGAATGCTTGCGGCGATCGCACGTCGCCAGGGGCGTGCGGCCGACATGATTGCCGGCTTCCAGGAGGCGACCCTGCTCGATCCGCGCAGTTCCTCGGCGATCGACCAACTCGGCCTCGGCTACGCCGCGCTGCGCCGTTACGCCGACGCCGATCGCGCGTTCGCGCAGGCCGAAGAAGTCACGCGCGACCCCGTCGACGAGCGAGTCACCCGCTCGCAGAGCCTGGTGTTGTGGAAGGGCGACCTGGCGCCGATGCGTTCAGCCCTCGGTTCACTCGAACCCGGCAGCGACGCCTACGCCGGCAACGCGACCGGTTATTTCAATCTGTACTGGTGGTCGCACGATTTCGCCAACGCCTTGCGCATAAGCCAGAACAATAGCGACGACGCGTGGAGCGACACGGCCAACATCGCACTGCCGCGCCTGCTCTACGTCGCCTGGGCGCAGCAGGCCGCCAACGATCCCAAGGCGCCGGAGACCTATGCCGCGGTCCGCAAGACCGCAACCGCTGCGATCGGCGAGCAGGACGAGCACGCCGACCCGCACGTGGCGCTCTCGTTCGCTGCCGCCGGCCTCGGTGAGAAAGACGAGGCAATCCGTGAGGCACGTCGAGCCGCAGAACTGTTGCCGACGAGCCGGGATGCGATGAGCGGAGCCGCCGTGCTGGTGTATATCGCGCAGGTGTACGTTCGGATTGGCGACTACGACGCTGCGTTCGACACACTGCGCTCGGCGCAACCGCGGTTGTCCGGCAACGCGATTTCGGCCGCCCTGCTCAAGCTCGATGCGACCTGGGATCCGATCCGCAACGATCCGCGCTTCGCGCAACTGGTCATGCAGTTTGAACAGCCGGTCGACATCAAGCCGGCGCCCTGAGCCGGTTCGACGCGGCAACGCGCTGGTGGCGAGACCTGCTATTGAAGCGCAGGCGAATCCCGGCCGGCCGCTCGGCATGCCGCCGGCGCGCTTCCTGCGCGACTACTGGCAAAAGCGCCCGCTGCTGATCCGCGGCGCGTTTCCACAATTCCACAATGCCATAACGCCGGAGGACTTGGCCGGACTGGCTTGCGAGGAAGCCGCGTTGGCGCGATTGGTACTGCGCGATGCGCGCCGCGACCGCTGGACGTTGCGCAACGGCCCATTCACCGAAGCCGACTTCGCCAAGCTGCCGAAGTCACACTGGACACTGCTCGTGCAGGACGTCGACAAGTGGGATGCCGATGTCGCTGCCCTCCTTGACGAGTTCACGTTCCTGCCGGCCTGGCGCATCGACGACATCATGGTCAGCTACGCGACCGATGGCGGCGGCGTCGGTGCGCATGTCGACAACTACGACGTATTCCTGGTCCAGGCGCGTGGCCAGCGCCGCTGGCGGATCACCACGGATCCGAACGCGCCGATAGCGTTTCGCACCGACGCCGAACTGAAGCTGCTGCGCGAGTTCACGCCGACGCACGAATGGGTGCTCGATCCGGGCGATGCGCTGTATCTGCCGCCCGGCATCGCGCACGACGGCGTCGCCGTCGGCAAGTGCATGACGTTTTCGGTCGGCATGCGCGCACCGTCGGTCGCGGAACTGATCGTCGATCTCGCCGACAGCATCGCCGAACCGCTCGGCGAAGAGGCGCGCTACGTCGATCCGGATCTTGCACCCGCGCGCGACGCCCACGAAATCGACGCCGCGGCCGTGCGCCGGGTCGACACCGCGCTGGCGGCGCTGCGCAATGCGGACCCAGTCGCCACGCGGCAGTGGTTCGGCCGTTTCATCACGCGTTACCGCAGCGCACACGAAGCCATGCCGGCGGCACGCCCGCTGACCGCGCAGCAGGTCGGCGCGAAGTTGCCCGGCTCGCGTGTAGTGCGCAATCCATGGAGCCGGGCCGCATGGTCGCGCCGTGGGCGCGGCGCCGAGTTGTTCGTGGCCGGTGAGTCGTTCGTTTGCGGCATGCCCTTGGCACGGCTGCTCGCCGGCGGTCGGGAATTATCCGGCGACGCTGTTGCCCGCTGCGCCGACGCGACCGGTTTGTCGGTGCTGGCCAGCCTGATTAATGCCGGCCATTTGCGGCTCGTCCGCCGCCGCTGAATAATGGGCCCCGGATGGCCGGGAACGGCGGCCTCCAAACCGGCGGAAAGAGCTCGACGCAGGAAGGGCAGCGATGATCCCCAACGACTTCACCGTATCGACCGCGGACTGGGCAAACGACGACGATCGCAGTGCCTGCCGCGCCGTGCGCGAGCAGGTCTATATCCTCGAGCAGAAGACTCGCGAAGAAGACGAGTGGGACGAATTCGACGAGCCCTCGCGCCATGTTCTGGCGCGCGACGCACAGGGCAACGCCATCGGCACGGGCCGGCTGACCCCAAACATGATGATCGGCCGCATGGCCGTGCTGCGCGAATGGCGCGGCCGTGAGGTCGGGGCGATGCTCCTTGGCACGCTGCTCGAACAGGCGCGGGCGATGCACTACCCGGCGGTCGAACTGCATGCGCAGACGCAGGCCGTCGGCTTCTACGAACACTTCGGCTTCGAGCGCTACGGCGACGAATTCGTCGAGTGCGATATTGCACACGTCCGCATGCGCATGGAACTGGAGCCGCTGGAGCCGCCGGATCGCGCCGGTCCGCCGCCGCGTCCGGAAGTACGTATTGTCCCGATCGAGTCGCGCGACGAGGCTCTGGCCGAGACCCTGACCTTGATCGCAGCGGCAAAGCGCGAGGTATACATCTACACGCGGGATCTCGATCCGCTGCTGTTCGACACGGAGGCGGCGCTCGATGCGCTCAAGCGCGTGGCCGTCCGCGGGCGCGGCGCCTCGATCCGCGTGCTGATCCAGGATCCGCAGCAAGCGATCCGGCGCGGTCACCGCCTGATCGCCTTGGCCCAGCGCCTGACCAGCGTCTTCGTTCTGCGCACGCCGACGCAGGCCGAAGACCTGCAATACGCATCGGCGTTCGTGCTCAACGATGCATATGGCTTCTACTTCCGCACGCTCGGCACCCGATTCGAAGGCGAAGTCGTCAACCATGCTCCGGGGCGCCATGCCCAGCTGCTGGACTACTTCAGGCAGGTCTGGGAAAGGTCCGAGACGAGCGAGGAGTTGCGTCAGCTGGCGATTTAGCAGAGTCCGCGCCGAGCCGCATCCAGAGGCGTGCAGCACCCCGGGTAGCCGTCCCTGGCGCGCACCAACGATCGGCATCCGGCAACTGCTCCTGCGTTGCTCTACCTCCGGCATCCCTGTCGTCGCCTGCCTCACCCTCAGCCCGCGCACACGACGCATTGCTTGACTCGCGCCATCCCTGGCGCTCGCCTTTCAAGCCAGCTTTCGCTGTTCGCGTTGGCAATCCTGCCAACGCAGTGCGTCGTGGAAGCGCGCGGACTTCGACTTGCAGGTATAATTCGCAGCCCGCATATCGCAGGGGACAGCCTGAAAACGTTTTACCGCGACGTCGTGCCCGCGCGAGCAGGTATCCGTTGAAAAACAGCGACATGGATGACCATCTGCGCTGTCGAAAGACCCCGTTCGCGGCAAAGACGGCCGATTCAGACGTTCTCCGGAGCATTCGCGGCAAGGGGCGGCATCGACGCCTCCATTCGTCCACCTTGGTATACCACTGTGAGCAACAGCCTGATCCAGCAATTCGCGGCTTCGTCCCAGCTGTCCGGCGGCAACGCCGCTTTCGTCGAGGAATTGTACGAAGCGTACTTGCGCGATCCCGCAACGGTGGCGCCGGAGTGGCGCAGTTATTTCGACACCTTCAAAGGGCGCGAAGCCGGCGATACGCCGCATTCGGACGCGATCGCGCGCATCGAAACAGCACAGAAGCTCAACGGCCACGCGCGCGCTGCCTCGAACCAGGCCGGCGCCGATGTCCACGCGCAGAAGCAGGCTGGAGTACTCAAGCTCGTCACCGCCTATCGTTCGCGCGGCCATATAGCCGCGCAACTCGACCCCCTGGATCTCGAACACCGTCTGGCCCCGGCGGATCTTCAAGCGCTCGGCCTATGGTCGCGCCCCAACACGCCAGACCTCGACCCCGCTTTCCACGGGCTTGGCCCGGACGACATGGAGACCGAGTTCAACACGAGCTTTCTCGCCGGTCCGCAACGGCTGAAACTCAAGGATCTGATCGCGCGCCTGAAGGCGACGTATGCATCGAGCATCGGCGCGGAGTTCATGCACATTGCCGACTCCACGCAGCGGCGCTGGGTGCATGAGCACATCGAACGCGCCGGTGGAGACTACGCGCTCACGGCGGACGAGAAAAAGGAGTTGCTCGAAAAGCTCGTGCAGGCCGATGGCCTCGAACGCTATCTGCACACCAAGTACGTCGGCCAGAAGCGTTTCTCGCTCGAAGGCGGCGACAGCCTGATTCCGCTCGTCGACGAACTGCTCGATCGCGGCGGCAACGATGGCCTGCGCGACTTCGTCATCGGCATGGCCCATCGCGGCCGCCTGAACGTGCTCGTCAACATCCTCGGCAAGGCGCCGCAGAAACTGTTCGCCGAGTTCGAAGGCAAGTTCGAACACATCGACGACCCGGCCCACTCGGGCGACGTGAAGTACCACATGGGCTTCTCGGCCGACGTGAAGACCTCGGGGCGCACCGTGCATGTCGTGCTTGCGTTCAATCCGTCGCATCTGGAGATCGTCAATCCGGTCGTCTCCGGATCGGTGCGCGCTCGCCAGACGCATCGGCACGACGTGGAGCTCGAGCAGGTCATCCCCGTGCTGATCCACGGCGACGCGGCGCTGGCCGGCCAGGGCGTGAACATGGAACTGTTCAACATGTCGCAGGCGCGCGGTTTCGCGGTCGGCGGCACGATTCACATCGTCGTCAACAACCAGGTTGGCTTCACGATCTCGAACACGCACGACGCGCGCTCGACGATGTATTGCACCGATGTCGCCAAAATGGTCGGCGCGCCGGTCTTCCATGTGAACGGCGACGACCCGGAAGCCGTGATGTTCGTGGCGCGGCTCGCGTTCGATTACCGGCGCAAGTTCAAGCGCGACGTCGTCATCGATCTCGTCTGCTATCGCCGCCACGGCCACAATGAAGCCGACGAGCCAGCGGCGACGCAACCGCAGATGTACCAGGTCATCCGCGCGCGGCCGACTCTGCGCGAGCTGTACGCGAAGAAGCTCGTCGCCGACGGTGTGATCGCGGACAGCCATGCGCAAGGCCTCGTCGATGCCTACCGCGCAAAGCTCGAAGCCGGCCAGCCGATCGCGGCGCTGGATCCGGACTTGAAGGATGCATTCGCGGTCGACTGGACGCGCCATATCGGCGCGAAGCTCGACCAGAGCGTGACCACGGGCGTCGCCAAGGACAAGCTCGGCGCGCTCAATGCGCAGATCCTGGCCGTGCCGCTGGACTTCACGCTGCACCCGCGCGTGGCAAAGATCTACGAGGATCGCGCGAAGATGGCAGCCGGCCAGCTGCCGATGGATTGGGGCTTCGCTGAGAATCTCGCCTACGCGTCGATCATCGCCGACGGCAACGACCTGCGCCTGGTCGGCCAGGATTCCGGGCGCGGCACGTTCTTCCATCGCCACGCCGTGCTGCACGACCAGAACAGCGGCCGCGATTTCACGCCGCTGACGCGGGTGCGCGACGGCGCGACCGTGGCGATTATCGACTCGCTGTTGAGCGAAGAAGCGGTCATGGCGTTCGAGTACGGCTACTCGACGGCCGAACCGAACACGCTCGTGCTCTGGGAAGGCCAGTTCGGCGATTTCGCCAACGGCGCCCAAGTCGTGATCGACCAGTTCATCTCGTCCGGCGAGGCCAAGTGGGGTCGCTACTCCGGCCTCGTGCTGCTGTTGCCGCACGGTTACGAAGGCCAGGGGCCCGAGCATTCCTCGGCGCGCCTCGAGCGCTACCTGCAACTGTGCGCGCTCGACAACATGCAGGTGTGCGTGCCGACGACGCCGGCGCAGATGTTCCACATGCTGCGCCGGCAGATGGTGCGCGATTGCCGCAAGCCGCTGATCGTGATGACGCCGAAGTCGCTGCTGCGCCACAAGATGGCGGTGTCGAGCCTGGACGAATTGGCCAATGGCTCATTCCAGCGCGTGATCCCGGACACGACATCGAAGGCCGGCAACAAGCTGCGCCGGATCGTGCTGTGCTCGGGCAAGGTCTACTACGACCTGGTCGAGGAGGCCGCCAAGCGCGGCGTCAACGATGTCGCGATCATCCGCGTCGAGCAGCTCTACCCGTTCCCGCGCGTCGAAGTGAGCGCGCAGATCGACAAGTATCCGGCAACGACTGAAGTCGTCTGGTGCCAGGAAGAGCCGATGAACCAGGGCGCGTGGTACCAGATCCAGCACCACTTGCTCGCCTGCATCGGCGACCAGCATTCGCTGCACTACGCGGGCCGCGTGCGCTCGCCCGCGCCGGCGGCGGGTCATCTGAACACGCATATCGCAGAGCAAGCCGCGCTGGTCGAGCAGGCACTGGTTGCAGCGCCCGGATTCAACCACGCATCAGAATAGAAGTTGCAATCACAAATTAGAGTTGCGTTTGATTTGCTCGTCATTTCCGCGAAAGCGGGAATCCATTTTGTATTCTGGCCAAGACTAGAAGATCAAGATGGATCCCCGCTTTCGCGGGGATGACGCGAATGGCCCGATAAGAGGAACACCCATGGCACTCGAAGTCAAAGTACCGGTTCTGCCCGAATCCGTTTCCGACGCGACGATCGCAACCTGGCACAAGAAGGTCGGCGACGCGATCAAGCGCGACGAGAATCTGGTCGATCTGGAAACCGACAAGGTCGTGCTCGAAGTGCCGGCGCAGGCCGACGGCGTGCTCAAGGAAATCCGCAAGGAAACCGGCGCCACGGTGACGAGCCAGGAAATCCTCGCAATCATCGAGGAAGGTGCGGCTGCTGCTGCAGCACCATCAGCGGCGGCGAAAGCCGAAGCGCCAAAGCCTGCCGCCCCTGCGCCCGGCCCTCAGCCCTCAGCACTCGGCGCTGCTTCCCCGCAATTGTCGCCAGCGGGGCAGCGCGTCGCCACCGAAAACAAGATCGATCCGGCCCAGGTTGCGGGCACCGGCCGCGGCGGCCAGGTGACAAAAGAAGATCTCGTCAACTTCATGCGCGGCGGCCAGCCAGCAGCGACGCCCGGCCCTCAGCCCTCAGCCCTCAGCCCTGCCCCATCGGCTCCGCGCCCGACGCCCGGTTCGCGCCCCGAGGAGCGCGTCCCGATGACACGCATGCGCGCGAAGATCGCCGAGCGCCTGATGCAGTCGAAGAATTCGATCGCGATGCTGACCTCGTTCAACGAGATCAACCTCGCCAAAGTCGCGCTGATGCGCAAGGAGCTCGGCGAAGCGTTCGAGAAAGCGAACGGCATCAAGCTCGGCTACATGAGCTTCTTCGTCAAGGCGGCTTGCGAAGCGCTCAAGCGCCATCCGATCGTCAACGCGTCGGTAGACGGCAACGATGTCATCTATCACGGATACCAGGACATCTCCGTCGCCGTGTCGACCGACAAGGGCCTGGTCACGCCGGTGCTGCGCGATGCGCAGGGCATGAGCTTCGCCGATGTCGAAAAGGCGATCGCGGCCTATGCGAAACAGGCGCGTGAAGGCGGTCTGAAACTCGAGGACCTGCAAGGCGGAACGTTCACGATCACCAATGGCGGCACGTTCGGCTCGCTGTTCTCGACGCCGATCGTCAACCCGCCGCAAAGCGCGATCCTCGGCATGCACACGATCAAGGAACGCGCCGTCGTCGAAAATGGCGCCGTCGTCGCCGCGCCGATGATGTACGTCGCGATCAGCTACGACCATCGCATCATCGACGGCAAGGATGCGGTGCTGTTCCTGGTCGACATCAAGAATCAGCTGGAGAATCCGCAGCGAATGCTGCTGGGGATGTAATGCGCGAGGGCTGAGGGCTGAGGGCTGAGGGCTGGAAGAGCGAAAGCGCGCTTCGTTTTTTTCAGCCCTCAGCCCTCAGCCCTCGGCCCTCCTCCGACAACCTTCCAGAATTCGAAGGATTCGCTATGGACCAATTCGACGTCATCGTCATCGGCGGCGGCCCCGCCGGATATCACGCCGCGATCCGTGCCGCGCAGCTCGGCCTGAAGACTGCGTGCATCGACGCCGGCCTCGGCAAGGATGGCAAGGCGGCGCTCGGCGGCACGTGCCTGCGCGTCGGCTGCATTCCGTCCAAGGCGTTGCTCGATTCGTCGAAGCAGTTCCACAACCTGCTGCACAGCTTCGGCGATCACGGCATCAGCGTCGGCAACGCGAAGATCGACGTCAAGGCAATGGTCGCGCGCAAGGACAAGATCGTGCGCCAGTTCACCGGCGGCGTGGCGCTGCTGTTCAAGGGCAACAAGATCGCGTCGTACTTCGGCACCGGCAAGCTGCTGAAGGATCGCCAGGTCGAAATCTCGGCGCCGGACGGATCGAAGCAGACGATCGCGGCGACCAACGTCATCATCGCCACCGGTTCGGCCCCGATCGAACTGCCGTTTGCGAAGTTCGACAACAAGCTGATCCTCGACAATGCCGGCGCGCTCGACGTCGAAGCCGTGCCGAAGCGTCTCGGCGTCATCGGCGCGGGCGTCATTGGTCTGGAACTCGGCAGCGTCTGGCGCCGTCTCGGCGCCGAAGTGACGGTGCTTGAAGCGCTGCCGGATTTTCTCGGCACGGCAGACCGCGACATCGCCAAGGTCGCGGCACGCGAATTCGCCAAGCAGGGACTCAATATCAAGCTCGGCGCAAAGGTCAGCAAGGCGGAAATCAAGGGCGACACCGTCGAAGTGACTTTTGCCGACGCCAAAGGCGAGCAGAAGATCGTCGTCGACAAACTGCTCGTCGCCGTCGGCCGCCGCGCGTTCACCGAAGGCGTACTCGGCGAAGGCACCGGCGTGAAGGTCGACGCACGCGGGCGCATCGATGTCGACGAACATTGCTGGACCGGCGTCGAAGGCGTCTGGGCCGTCGGCGACTGCGTGCGCGGCGCGATGCTCGCTCACAAGGGGTTCGAGGAAGGCATGGCGGTCGCCGAGTTGATCGCCGGCAAGGCCGGTCACGTCAACTACGACACGATTCCGTGGGTCATCTACACCGAACCGGAAATCGCCTGGGCCGGCAAGACCGAGGAAGAACTCAAGGCCGCCGGAATTCCGTATAAGACCGGAAGTTTCCCATTTGCCGCAGTCGGCCGCGCCGTCGCGATGAACGAGACCGCAGGGCAGGTCAAGGTGATCGCGCACGCAGAAACGGATCGCATCCTCGGCGTGCACATGGTCGGACCCGGTGTCTCCGAGCTTATTGCCGAAGCGGTCGTCGCGATGGAATTCCACGGTTCGGCCGAAGACCTCGCACGCATCGTTCACGCGCATCCGACCTTGAGCGAAGCCGTGCATGAGGCGGCGCTGTCGGTCGACAAGCGGGCGATACACAAGGCGAATTGAGTTCGGGATGAACTCATCCCGTGCAGTACACGGATGTACGACGACACCGGGTACAGCTGGGACGTCATTCCGCCCATCGTTTTAGCTCGTCATCCCGGCGAACGCCGGGATCCAGCTCTCCATGAAACAACCCTGCGTCTACATTTTGGCAAGCGGATGGGACGGAACCCTGTACGTTGGCGTGACCTCCGATTTGATCAAGCGCGTTTGGGAACACAAGAACGACATGATCGAGGGGTTCACGAAAACATATCGTGTCCACAGCCTCGTATGGTTCGAACAGCACGAAAGCATGGAGTCCGCGATTCTGCGCGAGAAGGCAATCAAGGAGTGGAAGCGCGCTTGGAAGGTCGGACTCATCGATGAATCAAACCCGAAGTGGCAGGACCTGTACGATACGTTGCTAGGATGAGAGCTGGATTCCGGCCTTCGCCGGAATGACGAGCTAAAGAATTGCGAGGAACCTGTCATGAGTGACTACGCGTCGACCGATACCTCCAGCCCCTTCCAGGGCTTCCGCATCCATGCCGATCGCGACAAGCATCGCGCGGGCATCGAGGAAATGAAGCTCGACGACCTCTCGCCCGGCGAGGTCGTCATCAAGGTCGCGTACTCGTCGGTCAACTACAAAGACGCGCTGGCAGGCAGTGGCAAAGGCCGCATCCTGCGCGAATCACCGCTCAATGGCGGTATCGATGTGGCCGGCTACGTCGCCGCTTCGACCGATCCGGCGTTCAAGGAAGGCGATCAGGTTCTTTGCACCGGTAGCGGCCTCAGCGAGACGCGCGACGGCGGCTACGCGCAATACGCGCGGCTGCAGGCGAAGTGGACGATTCCCCTCCCGGCAGGTCTGACACTGCGCGAGTCGATGATTCTCGGCACGGCCGGTTTCACGGCGGCGCTGTCGCTATATCGCATGCAGCAGAACGGGCAGACTCCGGA
>Ga0097621_100002706_pt1 | contig 12129 bp, 9 predicted proteins | sample KBSMisM72_FD_73165 | JGI IMG/M metagenome (GOLD analysis project Ga0097621, IMG submission 73165) | Miscanthus rhizosphere microbial communities from Kellogg Biological Station, Michigan, USA - KBS Miscanthus M7-2 (version 2) (version 2) | ecosystem: Host-associated > Plants > Roots >... | reverse complement strand
GGCGGCGAGATGAACCGGGCGACTTCCTCGGTCGTCAGCAGCGCGAACAAGGAGGGCGCATCCGACGTGCGCATCTCGCGCAACGTGATGCTGGTGGCGCTCAGAACGGGCAGGGCGTCGCGCCAGTCCGTGGTGACGATCGACGTGGCGGCCGGAGCCGTCACGGTGGTCCGCGGAGCGGTCACGTCTTGCGGCCGGAGGAGCGGCATCTTGTCCACTAGACGCCTCCCCACGTGATGTCCGACGCGTCTGTCGGGAGAACGATTGGTTGCCGCAAGCCGACGGTCATGTGCCACACCACATTGTGCAAAGGCACGGCCACACGAGCGAATTGATGTTGTTGTGAGTTAAGTCGTTGGAAACAGTCTGTTTAGCCCAAAAGAGGCAGTTTCCTTGATTCGGTCGCGTCTGTCTTATAAAGGACCATGAAATTCTGGAACATTCGATGGTGGTGAGCAGGTAAACATCCATAGCAATGACCTTTATATTGCTGTGTTCTTTCCTGATGGGCGACTGCCACTAAATGGAACACACTGTCATTTTTTGTCCTATGACAATCGCCGTCTGCCGCTGATTGCCAGTGCGGGAGACCGCCCGCGGCTCATGGTAGATAATGCGATGGACGCGATGCCTCCGCGATGAACAAACTGAGTACCGTCTTCCCGCTTGCGCTGTCCCTGAGCTCGATGACGCTGCAGCCGGCGTCGACGCCCTACCAGGAACGCGACTTCCTGACGCGCGTCCGGCGGCTCACCGTCGAGGGCAAGCGGGCGGGCGAAGGCTATTGGTCTCCCGACGGCAAGCGCCTCGTGTTTCAGAGCGAACGCGAGCCGGGCAATCCCTTCTATCAGATATACACGCTGGATCTCGAGACAGGCGACACGAAGCGGATCTCCCCCGGGCTCGGCAAGACCACATGCGCATTCATCCGGCCGGGCGCCGGCGGCGACATCGAGTTTGCGTCGACGCATGCCGACCCGAAATCGAAGCAGCTGCAGGATGAGGAGAACGCGTTTCGCGCGTCGGGGAAGGAACGCCGGTACTCGTGGGACTACGACCCCGAGATGGACATCTACGTCTACGGCGGACGGACCGGCAAGCTGACGCGCCTGACGACCGTCCGCGGGTACGACGCCGAGGGCAGCTATTCGCCGGACGGCCAGTGGATTGTCTTCACATCGATGCGCGACGCCTACAACCGGACGCTCACCGACGCCGAGAAGAAGCAGCTCGAGACCGACCCCAGCTACTTCGCCGAGATTTACATCATGAAGGCCGACGGCTCCGGCCAGAAGCGCCTGACCAACGTCGCCGGATACGATGGCGGGCCGTTTTTCACGCACGACGGCTCACGCATCGTCTGGCGGCGGTTCGACGTGACCGGCCTCATTGCCGACGTCTGGACGATGAAGCCCGACGGCAGCGATCAGCAGCAGATCACGGATTTCGGCGCCATGAGCTGGGCGCCGTACGAACATCCGTCCGGCAAGTACTTCATCTTCGCGTCGAACAAGCTGGGGTTCGACAACTTCGAGCTGTTCATGGTCGACACGGCCGGCACGAAGGAGCCCGTGCGCGTCACCTACTCACCCGGATTCGACGGCTTGCCTGTGCCGTCGCCGGATGGGAAGCAGCTGGCGTGGACATCGTCTCGCGGCGGCGGATCCGCGGGCCAGCTCTTCCTGGGCCAGTGGAACCACGAGAAAGCACTCGAAGCGATCGCGCAGGCGCCGCCCAAGAAGGCTGCGAAGAAGCCATGAGACACCGACCCCTTCTACTGGCCGTGGCGCTTGTCGCCGCGGCGGTTGGCCATCCCAGCGCCGACGTCTCGAAACTTCGCACCTATGTACAGACGCTCGCCTCCGACCGGTTTGGCGGGCGCATGACCGGCACCGAGGGCGAGACACTCGCCCGCGAGTTCATCGTCGCCGAGCTGAAGCGCATCGGCGCGGAGCCCCTGCCCGGCCGGAGCGATTTCGAATTGCCGTTCGAGTTCACGGCCGGGACCCGTGACGCCGGGTCGAGGGTCTCGACCAGCATCGAGTTTCCGCAGCCAAACGGCGTCGTGGGCGGCATCGTGGGAGGAACGGCACCGGGCGATGCCCGGGCGTTGTCCTTCTCGGACAACGGTGACGCCGACGGCCCCGTGGTCTTCGCCGGCTACGGCATCGTTGTTCCGGACAACCAGGAGTTCGGCTACGACAGCTACACCGGCCTCGATGTGAAAGACAAGGTCGTGCTCGTCCTCCGCTACTTCCCGGAAGACGCCGATCAGAAGACCAAGGCGATCCTGTCCCGGTACTCGGATCTTCGGTACAAGGCGATGGCGGCGCGGCAGCACGGAGCCAAGGCCATCCTCGTCGTCACCGGCCCGCATTCGCCCAATGCGGGGGAACTGGCGCCGATGACATTCGACACCGCGATCGCCGGGTCGGGCATCCTGGCGCTCAGTATCACGGGGAAGATGGCGGAAGGTCTGTTTGCGGGCATGCCGGACAAGAATCTGGCGGACACTCAGAAGTCGCTCGACTCCGGCAACCCCCACGTGTCCGGCTTTCCGCTCACGGGCGCGAAGGTCCGCGTTCACGCCGACGTCGTTCGTGAGACGCGGACAGGCCGCAACATCACCGGTTACCTGCCGGCAACCACGTCGCCGGCATCGGGCCCGAAGCCGTGGGTGGCGCTTGGCGCCCACTACGATCATCTGGGCAGCGGCGGCAACGGCCTGTCGCTGGCGTCGAAGGAAGACGCCGGACGCGTGCATGGAGGCGCGGACGACAACGCGTCCGGTACGGCCGCCGTGCTGGCCGTCGCGGACACGTTCGCGAAGGAACGCCGGCGGCGGAACCTCGTCTTCAGCTTCTGGTCCGGCGAGGAACTGGGTCTGCTCGGTTCGGCGGCTTTCACGTCGCATCCGCCGATTCCGCTTGCCGATATCGAGGCGTATCTCAACTTCGACATGGTCGGCCGCATGCAGGAGAACAGGCTCAACGTCCAGGCCAGCGGATCGAGCCCGGTATGGGACAAGCTGATCGAACAGGCGAACGTCAAGGCAGGATTCGATCTGCGGCTGCAACCCGACCCCTATCAGCCGACCGACGTGCAGACGTTCAACATGGCGAGCATTCCGAGCCTGAACTTCTTCACTGGCTCGCACGTGGACTACCACAAGCCCAGCGACACGGCGGACAAGATCGACTACGAGGATCTCGATCGCATCGTCGACTTTGCCGCGGCGATTCTCCGGCGCCTCGACGCGCTGACGGAAGCGCCAGCCTTTACGAAGGTCGAACCGCAGACGCAGGGCGGCGCGAGCCGCACGGGCGTCCGGATCTTCACGGGCACCATCCCGGACTACGCCTCGGACGCGAAAGGACTTCTGCTCGGCGGCGTGGTGGGCGGCGGCCCGGCCGAGCAGGCCGGCCTCCAGAAGGGCGACGTGATCGTCGAAATCGCCGGCCAGACGATCACGAACATCTACGACTACACCTACGCGCTCGAGGTGCTGAAGGTGGGTCAGCCCGCGAAGGTTGTCTACACGCGCAACGGCGAGCGGAAAGAGACGACGCTCACCCCGTCAGCCAGAAAATAGCCTCAAGACCGCAGCCGGTAGAACGTGATCATGTCGGTGCTCTTCGGCGGAGGAGCTCCGAGCTGGCGCAGCAGCGTTGTCACCTGGCCGCGGTGATAGCTTCCATGATTGACCACGTGAGTGAGCATCTCGCAGAACGGTGAGGCGCCCGCTGCGCCGCTGAGCAGCTTGTACTCGAACACGCGCGAGACGCCGGCCTCGCCCAGACTCTCCACGAACCCGCGGACCTTCCCCTCGAGATCGACCCACGACCTGCGAAGGGAGTCAACGTCGGGAAAGGTGTCGTACGCGATCAGAGACGAAGGGGTTTCGCCAATCCACCGGGTGTACCACACAAAGTCGGCTGCGTAGATGTGCGCCACGGTGTCGCGGAGGGACTTGAAGCTGCTGTCCACCGGACGAGTGAACTGCTCCGGCGTCAGCGGCGTGACGGCTTCCAGGATGACGTCGCGGGCCCAGTAGTGGTAGTCGAGCAGCGTGCGGAGATCCTTGAGGTCCATGCCGCGGATTATAACGGCGGCGGCGGTGCCGGTCATCCGACCGGCCACCGCCCACCGACTTCCGCCGACCAGCTAAGCCGCCGGCTTCACCGTGAAGAACAGGCTGTGGCCCTCGCGCTCGACGAGCAGGAGCGCGGGACGGTCGGTCGTCTTGCGGACCGCCGCCCGAAGCTCCTCCACCGACTGCACCGGCTGCCGATTCACCTCGAGAATCACGTCGCCTTCCTGGAGTCCCGCGTCGGCGGCACGGCTGTCAGGATTCACCGCGGTGATCACGAGCCCCTTCTGTCCGCGCTCGACGCCGATGCCCAGCGCTCCCTTGTCGGCGCTCGCCGGTTCGGCGCTGCGCGACGATCGCGCGCCGACTTCGGCTTCGTCCAGCTTGACCGAAATCGTTTTCTCGGCGCCATCGCGGACAACCCCGACGGTGGCGTTCGAGCCCGGCTGGGTCTCGGCCACATGGTTGCGGAGGCTGTTGAAGTCGGTCACGGCCTGGCCGTTGAACGACTCGATGACGTCACCGCGCTTCAACCCTGCGCGGTCGGCCGCACTGTCGGGCGTGACCTTGCTGATGATGGCGCCGCCCACGTGTTTGAGGCCCATGCTGGCCGCGAGATCCGACGTTACCGGCTGCACTTCCACGCCCAGCTGCGAGCGGCGGACGCGGCCGTCCTTACGCAGGTCGTCCATGACGCGGCGCGCCATGTTCGACGGAATCGCGAATCCGATGCCGATGTTCGCGTCTACGGGCGACAGCATCTCGGCATTGATGCCGATGACCTCGCCCTTCGTGTTCACCAGCGCGCCGCCCGAGTTGCCGTGATTGATGGGCGCATCGGTCTGCAGGAAATCCTGGTAGGTGCGGCCGCCGTCACCGTCGCCCGAACCGGTCGATCGGCCCTTGGCGCTGACAATCCCCATCGTCACGGTCTGCCCCACGCCAAGGGGGTTGCCGATCGCGAGCACGAGATCGCCGACCTGTGCGTTGTCGGAATTCCCCAGCTGCGCGGTCTGGAGACCGGTGGTGTTGACCTTGATAAGAGCCAGATCGCTTGGCTTGTCGGCACCGATGACCTTGGCTTCGAGGGTACGTCCGTCGGCGAGGTCGATGTGGATCGCATCGGCACCGTCGACGACGTGGTTGTTGGTCAGGATGTAGCCGTCGCTCGTGACGACCACTCCGGAACCGAGGCCGCGCTGACGATAGCTGCGCGGAACGGCCCGCTGCCTTCGGCCGCGCGGGTTGTCGTCGCCTTCATCGCCGAAGAAGCGGCGGAAGAAGTCGTCCCCATCGAACTGCGTCGGCGAGACCTTGGCCTTGCCTTCCACGCGGATGGTGACGACGGCGGGGGCGACAGCCTTGACCACGTCGGCGTACGAATCGCGTCCGCCGGGGATGCGCGACTGCGCGCTGGCTGACTGCTGGCTGCCGGCCGCCACAGACGGCTGACCGGCGACCGCCGAATGAACGCCGCTGACGACTGTTTGCGGGTTGGCCGAAGCTGCCAGGCTGTGCCAGGCCGCGCCGCTGATAAGGGCGGTGGCAGCCAGTACGGCGAGCCCTGTCCGGATGCTGAAATGTCGGATCTTCATGGTGTCTGGGTCCTTTCCTTTCAGGAAATGCGCTTCTGAACCATTAGACGGCGCGCTGCCTGTCAGGGACGTGGCTGGGACATTACAAAGAGGAAAGGTTCGAGAGGTTCTAGAGGTTCGAGGGGTTCGAGGGGTTCGAGGGGTTCGAGAGGTTCAGGTGGACCGTGAATGTTGAGCCATGGCCGGGCTGGCTGCTGACGCTGACGGTGCCGTGGTGAGCCTCGACGATGGCTTTCACGAGGCTGAGGCCGAGGCCGAGGCCGCGTTCAGCACGGCTCCGGTCACCGCGGAACAGGCGATCCCAGATCCGGGGCTGTTCATCGGCGGGAATGCCGAGACCGGTGTCGCTCACGCGCAGGACGGCGCGGTCGCCGTCCCGGCCGGCGACGATTTCGACACGTCCGCCCGCGGAGGTGTACTTGATGGCGTTGTCCAGAAGGTTGGCGGCGACCTGCTCGAGACGCGTGCGATCGACGTTCACACGCACGTCATCGGCGACGCTCGCGGCGAGCGCCACGCCTTTCGCGTCGGCGGTGTCGCGATAGAGGTCCGTTGCCCGCGCGACGATGTCCGCCAGCGCGACCGACTCGCGTTTGAGCGGCATCGTGCCGCTTTCGGCCTCGGTGATATCCATCAACGTCGTGAGGATGACGAGCACGCGATCGGCTTCCTCCACGCAGTCGGCCAGCGCCTCGCGGTAGCGGTCGAGGTCGGGTGGGGCGGCCAGCGCCAGCTCCGCCGATGCCCTGAGGCGGGTCATGGGCGTGCGCAGGTCGTGCGACACGTTGTCGAGCGCGCCGCGCATGCCGTCAACGAGCCCTTCGATCTTGTCCAGCATCGCGTTGAAGAGTCCGGACAACTCGTCGATCGCGTCGCGGCGCTCGGCGATCGGCACGCGGGCATCCGTCTGGCCCGTCGTGATGATCCGCTTGACGGCATCAATGAGCTGGCGGATGGGTTTGACCGCCGTTTGGGTCGCGATCGCGCCTCCCGTCAGCGCCACCAGCAGGATCGACAGTGTGACGAGACCGAGGGCGGCTCGAAACCTGGCGAGCAGGTCATCGCGCGCTTCGGTGCTCTTCCCTACCTGTACGAGCGTGCCGTCGGCCAGCCGTATTGATCCGGTTTCGAGGGACGCCAGATCCCATCCCTGAGGCTGACTCAGGACAACAGCTTCGGCGCCGCGATCCACCACACGCACGAACAGCCGTTCGGGAGCGGTTTGCTGCTCCGCCTGCACCGTCGCGGCGAGGGCGTCGAGTCCGCCGCGATCGTACGCGGTCGCGTAGAGGCCGAGCTTGCTGTCGATCAGCTGGCGATCGCGCTGAGCGAGGGAGGCCGACGCGAGAAGGTACGTCAGTGTCACGATCGCCATCGACCCGGCGACGAACAACGACGCGTACCAGACGCCGATGCGCAGCCCGTACACGAGCGGACGCGCGTCGCGCTCAGGCCCTGAGGACATATCCAACCCCGCGAACGGTGTGAATGAGCTTGGTCTCGAACGGCCGATCGACCTTGTCCCGCAAGCGGCTGACGAGCACGTCCACGATATTGGTTTGCGGGTCGAAGTTGTACTCCCACACGTGCGACAGGATCATCGTCTTCGAGACAACTTTGCCGGTATTGCGCATCAGGTATTCGAGCAGCGCGAACTCGCGCGGGCGCAGATCGACCAGGGTTCCCCCGCGCGACACCCGGCGCGACAGCAGGTCGAGCACGAGATCTTCGACCGTGAGCGTCGTGGGTTCCGGCGTGCGGGACGCGCGGCGGACCAGCGCCTGCACGCGCGCCAGCAGTTCCGCGAACGCGAATGGCTTGGTCAGGTAGTCGTCGCCGCCCGCCTGCAGGCCGCGTACGCGATCGTCCACCGTTTGCCGTGCGCTCAGAATCAACACGGGCGTCATCACGCCTTTCCGCCTCAACTCCTCGATGACCGACAGCCCGTCGCGCCTGGGCAGCATGACATCCACGACCGCGACGTCGTAGGCCTGATCGAGCGCCGCCGCCAGCCCCTCGGCGCCGTCGGACACACGATCGACCGCAAACCCGGCCTCGCGCAGCCCACGCGCCACGAACTCCGCGATCGTGTCGTCGTCTTCGATGAGCAGCACGTGCACGTTCGCGATCCTCCTACCCGAGCGGCTGCCGCGCGTGCGCGTCCGGGGGCGCGGCGCGGAGGTATTGCCTGGGCCATGCCACGGCGTGTCCGAGCTCACGCGCGGCCCGGAGCGGCCAGTACGGATCGCGCAGCAGCTCACGCGCGAGCAGCACGCAGTCAGCCCGGCCGGCCGCGATGATCTCGTCTGCCTGACCCGGCGACGTAATCAGGCCGACCGCGCCTGTCAGGACGCCCGCCTCGCGGCGGATGCGCTCGGCGAAAGGCACCTGGTAGCCGGTCGCTACGGGAATCGTCGCGCCGGGAACGTTGCCGCCAGACGAGCAGTCGATGAGATCCACGCCGCGGTCCCGCAACAGGCGAGCCAGGGCCACCGACTGATCCGGATCCCATCCGCCGGCCATCCAGTCAGTAGCGGAAATCCGCACGAACAGCGGACGTCCATCCGGCCACACCCGACGGACAGCATCTACGATTTCCAGGCACAGGCGCGCGCGATTCTCGAACGATCCGCCGTATGCGTCGGATCGCGTGTTGCTGAGAGGCGACAGGAATTCGTGAATCAGATATCCGTGGGCCGCATGGACTTCGACAACGTCGAAGCCGGCCGCCCGCGAGCGTTCCGCCGCGGCGGCAAACGCGGCAACAATCGCCGCGATTTCGGCGGGCGAAAGGGCCGCGGGCGTGGCATACACATCGGCGAACGCCTCCGCTGTCGGGCCAACGACCGGCCATCCCCCCGCCGAAGGCGGCACCGCCTTCAGGGATCCCTCCCACGGCACCGACGTACTCCCCTTCCGGCCGGCGTGCGCAAGCTGAATGGCCGCGGCACTCCCCTGCGATCGCACGAAACGGACGATGCGGGCGAGGCCGTCCACGTGCCGATCGCTCCAGATCCCGAGATCGGCGGGACTGATGCGGCCCTCCGCGGTCACCGCCGTGGCCTCGGTCATCGTCAGCGCGGCGCCACCCACCGCCCTGGAGCCCAGGTGCACGAGATGCCAATCGTTCGCGAACCCGTCGCTGCTCGAGTACTCGCACATCGGCGAGACCATGATGCGATTGGACAGCGTCAGATCCCGGATGGTCAGCGAATCGAACAGATGCGGCATGTCCAGTATTCTCGCCCAAGAGCACGATTCTCAGCCGAGCGCGGAGCGTGCTACGCTCAGACGCTGACCTCTGCGCGGCCTGGCCTTCGGCCGCGTACGACCACCACCAGCGTGCGCGTCGCCTGCGCCACGCACCGCGTCACCCGGTGTCACCGTCATGACGCATGTCGAGGAGGATAGTCCGTGAGAGCCGTGCTCTTGTCTCTTGTACTGTTGTTGGCGTCCGCCCTTGGTTCGTCTCCTGCCGCCGCCCAGGAGCCGCCGGCCCGGCAGCCAGGCCTTGCCACGTCGCCGTTCATGGGCGGAGTGCCGAGCGGGACCGCGACAACGGAACCAATCGCCGTGTCGATTCTCGACGCGATCAACCGCGCGCTCGAGCACAACCTCGGCGCGCTGCTGGCCGAAAACAGCGTCGGACGGGCGGACGGTGCGCGCATCCGGGCGCTGAGCGCCCTGCTCCCGAACGTGAACGGGCATCTCGCGGAGTCGCGGCAGGTCGTCAACCTCGCGGCGTACGGTTTTCCTCTCCCGGCGGGCATTCCCGCGATTGTCGGACCGTTCAACGTGTTCGATTTGCGGGCGTCCGTCACGCAGTCGATTTTCGACCTGCGCGCCATCAACGACCGCCGCACCGAAGAGCACAACCTTGCGGCGGCGCAGTTTTCGTCCAAGGGCGCGCGTGATCTGGTTGTGCTGGCGTCGGCCAACGCCTACCTGCAGACGCTGGCGGCATCGGCGCGCGCCGACACGGCCCGCGCCGAAGGCGAAACGGCGCAGGCGCTGTACAACCAGGCCGTCAACCTGCGGCAGAACGGCATCGTCGCGGGCATCGATGTCCTGCGCGCGGAGCTCCAGGCAAGCACGCAGCGGCAGCGCTTCACGGCCGCGCGGAACGAGTTCGAAAAAGCGAAGCTCCAGCTCGCTCGAATCATGGGGCTACCGATCGGTCAGCCGTTTACGCTGGTCACTCAGTTGCCGACGGTTCCCAACCCCGATCTCTCGCTCGAGGCCGCGCTGGAGCGCGCCTATAAAGATCGACCGGACTACCAGGCCGCCCTCGAGCGCGTGAAGGCGGCCGAAACGGCGCGCGCTGCCGCCTCCGGCGACTCGATGCCATCGGTCCGGCTCAACGCGGACTATGGCGCGCTTGGCCTGACGCCTGCGGATGCGCATAGCACGTATACGATCACGGGGCTGGTGAGCGTCCCGATCTTTCAGGGAGGCCGCGCAAAGGGCCGCGTCCTCGAAGCAGACGCCGACCTCCGCAACCGCCGCGCGGAAGCGGACGACATGCGCGCCGGCATCTATTACGAAGTCAAGACGGCGTTCCTCGATCTCCAGGCGACGAGCGAGCAGCTGGAGGTGGCGACACGCGCCAAGGAGATCGCCGCGGTCACCCTCACGCAGGCCCGGGATCGGTTTGCGGCGGGCGTGGCGGACAATATAGAAGTTGTCCAGGCGCAGGAAGCGGTCAGCCTTGCCAACGAGCGATACATCACCGCACTCTACCTGAACAGCGTTGGCAAGGCCGTGCTCGCGCGCGACCTCGGCAGCGCCGAACAGGCCGTTCGACAATACCTCGGAGGCTCCCGCTGATGGCCGATCAAGCTGGTGGATGGACCGGACAGAAACGATATCAGGCGCTCATCGCCCTCGTCATCGTGATCGCCGTGGCGACCGGCGTGTGGCTCTACGCGACCGCCGGACGCGAGACGACCGACGATGCCCAGGTGGACGCACACGTGGCGCAGATTTCGGCGCGGGTGAGCGGCACGGTCCTGCGCGTGCTCGTGAAGGACAACCAGCCCGCTGAGGCCAACGCGACGCTGGTCGAGATCGACCCGCGCGACTACCAGATCGCGGTCGACAAGGCGAAGGCGGAATTGCTGGATGCCGAGGCCGCCGCACAGGCCGCCCAGAGCAACGTGCCGATTACGTCAACGGCGGCCGCCGGGAACGTCACGAGCGCGCAAAACTCGATCGACCAGGCGGAAGCGGGCATCAACGAGGCCGAGAAGGGTATCGAAGCCGCCCGTGCGCGGCTCGCGGCCGCATCGTCCAGAGTGCGCGAGGTCGAGGCCAACTCGACCCGGGCCACCCGCGACGTCGAGCGGCTCAAGGGACTGCTGGCCAAGGACGAAGTGTCGCAGCAGCAATACGACGCCGCCGTGGCCTCCGCCGAGGGACAGCGCGCGGCCGTGGAAACCGCCAAGAGTCAGGTCCTCGAGGCAGAGACCGGTATTCGCACCGCCGAAAGCCGCCTCGTGCAGGCCAAGTCTGCCGTGAAGACGGCGCAGGCCGGGCTGCGATCGGCGCAAACAGGACCCGAACAGGTGGCGGCGATCCGCGCGCGGGCCGCAGCCGCCGAGGCGCACGCGCAGCAGGCGCGCGCCGTGCTGGCGCAGGCCGAGTTGAACCTCCAGCACACCGCCGTCAAGGCTCCCGTCGCGGGGATCATCAGCCGGAAGAGCGTCGAGGTCGGCCAGAACGTGCAGGCGGGACAGCCGCTCATGGCCATCATCCCGCTCGACGAAGTGTGGGTGACCGCGAACTTCAAGGAGACGCAGCTGCAGCACATGCGGCCCGGCCAGAAGGCGACGCTCAAGGTGGACGCCATCGGCGGGCGCGAGTTCACCGGGCATGTCGACAGCATGGCGGCGGCCACGGGCGCCAGGTTCAGCCTGCTGCCACCGGAAAACGCCACCGGCAACTTCGTCAAAGTGGTCCAGCGCGTGCCTGTGAAGATCGTGCTCGAGCCCGGTCAGGATCCCGATCACCTGCTGCGGCCCGGGCTGTCTGTGGAACCGACGGTCTATACGAAATGAGGGCCAGGACACTCAGGATTTCATAGCCCATGACCGAGCAGCGACAGATCAACCCGTGGCTCATCGCCGTGTCGGTGATGCTCGCCACGTTCATGGAAGTGCTCGACACCACCGTGGTCAACGTGTCGCTGCCGCACATCGCGGGCAGCCTGTCCGTGACCATCGACGAAGCGACGTGGGCGCTGACGTCCTACCTGGTCGCCAACGCCATCATCCTGCCGATGACGGGGTGGCTCGCGAGCGTCTTTGGACGGAAGAATCTGCTGATGATCTCGGTGGTCGGGTTTACTGCCGCCTCGTTCTTGTGCGGCCTGGCGCCCACGCTTGGCTCGCTCATCTTCTTCCGTATCGTGCAGGGCGCGACGGGCGGCGCGCTCCAGCCGCTGTC
>Ga0097621_100002705_pt1 | contig 12132 bp, 10 predicted proteins | sample KBSMisM72_FD_73165 | JGI IMG/M metagenome (GOLD analysis project Ga0097621, IMG submission 73165) | Miscanthus rhizosphere microbial communities from Kellogg Biological Station, Michigan, USA - KBS Miscanthus M7-2 (version 2) (version 2) | ecosystem: Host-associated > Plants > Roots >... | reverse complement strand
TGTTCGAGCTCACCGCGCAGCCCTTCACCGGTGGTGCGCTCGCCGTCGAGCTCGCGCCTCACGGTCTCAGCGGCCTTGTTCTGTGCGCCGAGCTTTCTGCGCAGCGCCTCCGCGGCCGCCCGGCCGGCATCGAGCTCCTGGCGCAGCGCATCGGCGTCGGCGCGAGCCTGCTCCAGCTCGTGGCGCACGGCGTCCGCGTCTGCGCGACTCGCGGCGAGCTCGCCGCGCGCGGCATCGGCACCGGCGCGCTCCGCGTCGAGGTCACGACGCAGCGCGTCCGCGTCCGCGCGGCTGGCGTCGAGCTCCGCCCGCACGCCACGGGCGCTCGTACGCTCGGCTTCGATGTCGCGTCTCAGGGTCTCGGCGGTCTGGTTCTGCGCCCCGAGCTTCGCCCGCAGGGTGTCAACGGCCGTGCGGCTCGCGGCCAGCTCACTCCGAAGGGTGTCGGCGTCTGCCTGAATCGTTTCGAGGGCGCGGCGTTGTTCGTCGGCGGCCGCGCGATCGGTGTTGAGCTCCGCGCGCAGCGCGTCGGCCAACGCGCGCGCCGCGTCGAGCGCGGCATGCGCCTCGACGACGGCGGCGCCGGCGCTCTCCTGCGCGAACAGCTGCGCCTCGACGACCGCCCGCGCCGCCGCGGATTCGGCTTCAGCGGTCGCCACGCGCGCCAGACCCATGACGAGGTCTTCCAACGACGTCCGGGGATCGGGGTGCGCGAGACCGGCCTCGAGCGCGGCGAGCCGGACGTCGAGCTCGGCGCGCAGCGCGTTGAGCTCGCGTTGCGCGGTTTCCGCGAGCGCATGCGTGAGAGGGCCTGTCGAGCCAGGCGATGGGACGAACCGGGAATTGGTCATCAGGGTGAAAGCAGAACCGATTATAGTTTTGGTCGTGTCGGAGAACGACAGCGCGTTGGAGGATCAGCAGGCCCGCCTGGTCTCGGCCGCGCATGTGGCCGCGAGCTGGGCCCACGCCCGGCGCACCAAGTGGACCAGCGTGCCGCTGAACGCCCCGGCGTCAGCCACGACCATCCCCGCAGCCGACATCATCGCCGCGCCCGCGCCGGTCGAGACACCACGGGCGGCTGACACCGTACTCCCTTTCGTCCCGCCGCCGACCGTTCCCGCGCCGACCGAAGACCGTCAACCAGCCTGGGCCGCCGTGACCCGAGCCCTGGCGGAGCACAGGCCGCTCCTCAAATGGCTCGCGCTGGGCGCGGGTGCTGCGGTCCTCCTTGGCGCCGCGGTCGCAGGTGGACGCGCCCTCTGGGAGGCGATGCCTTCGCGGCCGGCGGCAGCCCCGGCTTCGACCGCCGCGGCGAAACCGTCTGGCGCGGCGGCTGCGGCCAAGAAGAACCTGGGGTCGCTGAGCGTGAGCTCGACCCCGCCCGGCGCGCAGGTGCTGGTCGACGGCAAGGCGCGAGGGGTCACGCCGCTGAACCTCACCGATTTGAGCCCCGGCCATCACGAGGTCGAACTCAAGGGCGAGGGCGGCACCATACGCCGCACGGTGACGATCTCTTCGACGGCCGCCGCGGCGGTCGATGAAGAGATTTTCGCCGGCTTCGTCACCGTGTATTCGCCGTTCGATGTCACGGTCGCCGAGAACGGACGTGTGCTGCGCGCCGACGACAGCCACCAGATCATGCTCCCCGCCGGGACCCACGAACTCCGGCTGACGAACCGCGCGCTCGGCTACGAAGCGGTGCGGAAGGTCGAGGTGAAGCCGGGGGAAGCGACGCCGCTGCAGCTGGCGCCCGAACCGTCGGCCCTCACGGTGACGGCCGCGGAAGCGGCGGAAGTATGGCTGGACGGGACGCGCATCGGCGACGCGCCGGTGAATGCCGCGCCGGTCGCCCTCGGCGTTCACGAGATCCTGGTCAAGCGCGCCGCCGGCGGCGAGCGCCGCTTCACGGTGACGATCAGCGCCAAGCCCTTCACCCTGAACGTCACTTTCTAGCGCGATTGACCGCCATTCGCCGGCCGCGTACCATCGACGCATGATGAAACCGCATCTTCATGGCCGCGTGGCGCGCCGTTCGTTTCTTTCGCGCATGGGGAGCGGTGTCGCCGCGCTCGGCGCCGCGTGGGCCGGCAGCGAAGCCACGACGCACGCGCAGACGCCGGCTGCGGCAGCCCCGCCCGCCTCGGACGGGCGCTGGCAGCCCACCCGCCACACCGCGGACGACTGGCTCGATCAGCTTCCCGGCAAGCACCGCCTGGCGTTCGATACCATGACACCGGACCGGTTGGAGGATGCGATCCAGTTCGCCGGCAACTTCTTCACGGCAAACAAGAACGGCTATGGCCTGGAGAGCGGAGACCTGGCCGTGGTGATCGTGATGCGCCACCGCTCGGCGCCGTTTGCCTATAACGACGCGATCTGGGCGAAGTACGGCGGGACGCTGGCCAAGCGGGCCGAATTCACCGACCCCAAGACCAAGGAAGCGCCGAAGGTGAACTACTTCACGCCGTCGATCGCCGATTCGTCTGCGCGCGCCCGCGGCATGGCCGGCTTGATCAAGCTCGGCGTCCACTTCGCGGTCTGCGATCTCTCGACGCACGCCATCGCCGGACTCATCGCGCGGGATCACGGCATCACGGCGGACGCCGCGTACAAGGAGATCACCACGAACCTGATCGGCAACGGCCGGCTCGTTCCGGCCGGCATCGTCGCGGTCAACCGCGCGCAGGAGCGCGGCTACTCGATCACCTAGTAGCGTTCCGACATCGACTGATCGCGGATCAGCAGCGACAGGATCAAGCTGACCAGGCTGACGACCAGCGCGCCCCAGAACGCCGCCCAGAAGCCTCTCACGTAAAAGCCGAGGCCGAGCGTCTCGGACATCGAGCTGGTGAGCCACAGCATCAGCCCGTTCACGACGAGGGCGAACAGCCCGAGCGTGACGATGATCAACGGGAGGGTGAGGATCTTCAGCACCGGCCGGATGAACGCGTTCACCACGCCGAACACCAGCGCGACGCCGAAGAACGGCAGCGCGCCGCCGTCGAAGCTCACGCCCGGCACGATCCGGGTGGCCACCCAGAGCGCGGCGGCATTGACCAGCAACCGGATGAAAAACGGCATAGAGGTATTATTCCCTCTTCCGGCAGATCCACACCATGTTTCAACCGACTGACGACCTTCGCATCCGAGACGTCCGCCCGCTGATCCCGCCCGCGATCCTGCTCGAGGAAATCCCGATCAGCGAGCGCGCTTCCAACGTGGTCTCGGACGCGCGCGCCGCGATCACCGCGGCAATCGAGGGGCGCGACAACCGGCTGGTCGTGGTCGTCGGCCCCTGCTCGATTCACGACACCAGGGCGGCGCTCGAATACGCGTCGCGCCTGAAGCCGATTGCGGATCGGCTGGCGGACAGCCTGATCGTCGTCATGCGGACGTACTTCGAGAAGCCGCGCACCGTGGTCGGGTGGAAAGGCCTCATCAACGACCCCGATCTCGACGAGAGCTTTCACATCAACAGGGGCCTGCGCCTGGCGCGGAAGCTGCTGCTGGATGTCAACGATCTCGGGCTGCCGACGGGGTCGGAGTTTCTCGATACCCAGATCCCGCAGCACATTGCCGACCTCACGTCGTGGGTGGCGATCGGCGCGCGGACGGCGGAGAGCCAGGTGCATCGGGAGCTGGCGTCGGGGCTGTCGATGCCGGTCGGCTTCAAGAACAGCACCGACGGCAGCACCCAGATTGCGGTCGACGCGGTGCTCACGGCGCGGTCGGGACACTGGTTTCCGTCGGTCACCAAACAGGGCGTGTCCGCGATCTTCCAGACCATCGGCAACGACGCCTGTCACGTGATCCTGCGCGGCGGCACGCGCACCGGCCCGAACTACGACGCGGAGCACGTGGCCAAGGTCGGCGCGCGGCTGGCGGCCAAGGGCCTGCGGGAGAGCGTGATGGTGGACTGCTCGCACGGCAACAGCCACAAGGATCACGAGAAGCAGGCGCTCGTCGCCGAGGCCCTCTGCGAGCAGATCGCCGCCGGCTCGCGCCGCGTGTTCGGCGCGATGCTCGAGAGCCACCTCGTCGCCGGCCGTCAGGACTACGTGCCGGGGCAGCCGGCGGTCTACGGGCAAAGCATCACCGACGCCTGCCTGTCGCTCGAGCAGACCGAGCCGCTGCTCGAACGCCTGGCGGCGGCTCAGCAGGCGCGCGGATAGGCTTGTGTCGCGCTGTCACCGCATGTAAGGTGTCTGACACCATGTAAGGTGTCTGACCCCTTACAACTGGAGGTCCGCGTGAAACGCATTGCCATCGCCCTGATCGCCCTGCTCGGCGCCGCCCCGTCATACGCGCAACAGGTTCCCGAGATTCCGTTCGACGGCAACGTCAATTTCCTGAAGCTGCCGCCCGACATGAACGTCGGCGAAGTGTCCGGCGTCGCCGTCAACTCCAAGGGCGAAGTGGCCATCTTCACTCGCTCGAACAGCGCCGGTGGTCCCGCCTACGGCGCGACCGCGTCGCAGGTGCTCCTCTTCGACAAGACCGGCAAGTTCCTGCGCGAGGTCGGCAAAGGCCTCTACGCCTGGTCCTACGCCCACGCGATCCGATTCGACAAGGACGACAACCTCTGGGCCATCGACAAGGGCTCCGACATGATCGTCCGCCTCAATCCTGAAGGCCACGTCACCATGGTCTTCGGCCGCAAGAAGGAAGCGTCCGACGACGCGGAGCCGTGGAAGCGCGTGACGCCGCCGCTGCCGCCGGTCAACGGCCAGTTCCGCCAGCCGACCGACGTCGCGTGGGACACCGAAGGCAACATCTACATCAGCGACGGCTACATCAACTCGCGCGTGGCGAAATTCACCAAGGACGGCGACTGGGTCGCCTCCATCGGTGAGCCCGGCCGCACCAAGATCGGCGAGCTGAACACGCCGCACACGATCTCGTACGACGCGAAAGGCAACATCTACGTCGGCGATCGCGGCAACCGCCGCATCCAGGTGATCGATCCGAAGACCAACACCCTGGTGCGCGAGATCAAGATCGACGTGCCGGTGCCGCCCGACGCGAAGCCGTGGATGGGCGCGACGCCGACCGCCGAGGGCGCCGCCGCCCAGAGCGGCGCGCCATGGGCGATCTGCGTCACCCCGCCCAACGCCGCCGGCCAGCAGTTCCTCTACAGTTCGGACGCGTTCCCCGGCCGCGTGTACAAGCTCTCGGTCCCCGACGGCAAGGTGCTCGGCTATTTCGGCAAGTCGGGACACCAGGCCAAGCAGTTCGGATGGATCCACGAGATCGCGTGCCCGAGCGAGAACGAGATCTACGTGGCGGAGCTGCTCAACTGGCGGCTGCAGAAGCTGACGCTGAAGCCGGCCACGACAAAAGCCACGGCCGCGGGCGGCCAGTAAAACGGCGTTCCCAACGGAGCTTCATATGAAACGCATCGTGATCGCATTCGTCGCGCTGCTCGGTGTCGCGCCGCAGGCGCAGCAGGCGGTGCCTGAAATTCCGTTCGACTCGGTGCCCAACTTCCTGAAGCTGCCGCCGGACATGAATCTCGGCGAGGCATCCGGCGTCGCGGTCAATTCCAAGGGCGACGTCGCCGTCTTCACGCGCTCGAACAGCGCCGGCGGCCCCGCCTACGGCGCCACCGCGTCACAGGTGCTCCTGTTCGACAAGACCGGAAAATACCTGAGGGAGATCGGCAAGGGACTGTACGCCTGGTCCTACGCCCACGCGATCCGCTTCGACAAGGACGACAACCTCTGGGCCATCGACAAGGGCTCCGACATGATCGTCCGCTTCAACCCCGAAGGGCACGTCACGATGGTCTTCGGCCGCAAGAAGGAAGCGTCGGACGAGGCCGAGCCGTGGACGCGCGTGACGCCGCCGCGGCCCCCGGTCAACGGTCAGTTCCGCCAGCCGACCGACGTCGCGTGGGACACCGAGGGCAACATCTACATCAGCGACGGCTACATCAACGCCCGCGTCGCCAAGTTCACCAAGGACGGCGACTGGGTCGCGTCCCTGGGCGAACCGGGCGGCGGCAAGCTGGGCAACCTGAACACGCCGCACACGATCTCCTACGACGCCAAGGGCAACATCTACGTCGGCGACCGCGGCAACCGGCGCATTCAGGTGATCGATCCGAAGACCAACACGTTCGTCCGCGAGATCAAGATCGACGCGCCGGTGCCGGCCGACGCGCAGCCGTGGATGGGCGCCAAGCCCGACGTCGCGCGGCTGCTCGCGGCCGACGCGCCTCCCGGCGCGGCGACGATGGCGCCGGGCGCGCCGTGGGCGATTTGCGTCTCGGCGCCGAACGCGCAGGGACAGCAGTTCATCTACAGCTCGGACGCCTTCCCCGGCCGCATCTACAAGCTGACGCTCGACGGCAAGCTGGTCGGGATGCTGGGCAAGTCAGGACATCAGACGAAGCAGTTCGGCTGGATTCACGAGATCGCCTGCCCGAGCGAGAACGAGATCTACGTCGCGGAGCTGCTCAACTGGCGGGTGCAGAAACTCGTGCTCAAGCCGGCCGCAGCTAAAGGCACGACGGCCGGTCAGTAGGCGGGGCGGGCAGGGCTACCAAATCCCCACCTGCCCCTTCACAGACTCGATCAGCTTGGCGGGATCGAAGCCGACGCCATTCTTGAACACGGTCTCGACCCGTCTGACATCCGAGATCGTCGCCGACGGGTTTCCATCGATGACCACGAGATCCGCCTGCTTGCCGAGCGCGATCGACCCGATGCGCCCCTGCCGGCCCAGGTATTTCGCGCCGTTCAGGGTGGCGATTGAAATCGCTTCCACCGGCGTGAAGCCCTCTTCGACCAGCAGCTCGATCTGACGCTGATCCGCATAGCCGGGCACGACGCCGCCGGCGCCGGTGGGATCGGTGCCGGCGATGAGTACGCCCCCGGCCTTCACGAACGCGCGCTCGAGGCGCATCGCCTTCGCGAACAGCGTGGCGTAGACCGACTGCTGATTCTGGGATGCGCGCTCGTGCGCGCGCTCGAAGTTGGCCTTCAGCTGCGGCGTCAGCACGTCGAGGCCGGGCGGCATCGGCCGGCCGGGCGTGAACGTCTCGAACACGGTCAGCGTCGACGTCAGCGCGACGTGCTTGTCCACGAGCTTCTTCACCAGCGCCTTGAATGGTGCGCCCTCCTCGTCGAGGGCGGCGATGGTCTGCTGGCCGCGCCCCTGGCCAGGACAGACATCGGGCTGCTTGTCGGCGACAAAATCCGTGGCCGCGAAGAAGCCGTGTTCGAGGTTGTCGATGCCGAGATCCGCGGCTTCGCCGTAGGTGACCGAGCACAGATGACCGGTGATCTTGAGCCCGCGCTTGTGCGCTTCGTCGATCGCGCCCTTGAGCGACGCACGGGAGATCTGCATGTAAGCCTTGACCGACGTCGACCCCTGCTCCTGCCAGTATTGAACGTGGGTGCGGGCCTGGTTCGCGCTCTCGACCGCGTGCATCTGCAGGAAGGTATTGGGACCGTTCACGTACGGCGCGGTCGCGTCGATGTACGGTCCGGGCATCTCGCCGCCGGCAATCCGCCGCGCCAGATTGATGTCCATGATCCCGTTCACGTTCCCCGCCGTCCTCATCGTCGTCACGCCTCCCGCCAGGTAGAGGCGCGAGAAGCTGACGCCGAGCTGGCCGTACACGCCAGGGCCGGTCGTGTAGTAGAGGTGCTCGTGCATCATGACGAGCCCCGGGATCACGCTCTTGCCGGTGAGATCGACGACGGTCGCACCGGCCGGCGGCGGCGTGCTCGCTGCGGCGCCGAGCGCGGCGATATTGCCGTCGCGGATCACGATCGTCTGGTCGTCGCGCGCCGGCGCGCCCGTGCCGTCGATGACACGCACGTGCGTGAGCGCGACGACCGGCGCCTGCACCTTGATGTAAGGAGCCAGCGGATTCGCGGGTTGTTGTGCAGCGGCAGGCGCGAAGGCCTGCGCTACGAGTACAACGCCCAGCAGGCTCGCCCGACCTATCCGACCTACCTGACCCACCCGACCTACCTGCCCTACCTGCCCTACCTGCCCTACATCACCTACCCGCCCTACCTGACCTACCTGCCCTACCCGCCCCACCTTAGTTCACCACCGCCGCGGCAATCGCCCCTAGATCGTCCTTGCCGTGTCCCTTCGCGATCGCCTCGTCCATCGCCTTTGCGATGCCGGGGAGAACGACCATCGGTTGACCGGTGGCGGCCTCGAGCATCAGCCGCATGTCCTTGCGCGCCATCGTCATCTCGAAGGTGGCGCTGAAATCGCGGCGGGCCATCTTGTCGCCGCGCGCCTTGATCAATCCGCCAGGCTGAAATTTCGAAAACACCGTCAACGCGTCGGTGGCGGGGATGCCGAGGCCCTTGGCCATCGCGAAGACGTCGGTGACGCCGGCGGCGATCACGAACAACATCGAGTTGCCGAAAATCTTGTACGCGGCCGCGCGGTCCCCTTCTTCGCCGAGATACCAGACCTCGCCGGTCATCGCCGAGAGCGGGGCGAGCATCGCGTCATACAACGCTTGCGGGCCGGACACGAGCATGAGGCCGATCGAGTCGCGAGCCATCTGCGGCGACATGAAGACCGGCGCATGCAGGAACTTCACGCCGGCGGCGTTGAGCCTGGGGATCCGCGCCTTGGTGCCTTGCGGCGATGCCGTCGTGTGGTCGATGACGATCGCGCCCGCGGCCAGCCGCGGCGTGAACGCCGCCACGATTTGGTCGACGATCGCATCGTCGGGAAGCGTCATGTGGACGCGGTCGGCGCCGGCCACAGCATCACCGGGCGTGGCGGCGACTTTCGCGCCGAGGGCTTCCAGCGCCCGCGCCTTGGCTTCGGTGCGGTTCCAGACCATCACCTGATCGCCGCGGCGCAGCATCCCTTCCACCATCGCCCCACCCAACAGTCCCGTCCCGAGAAACGCCACACTCGCCATCGCCGACCTCCCAGTAGAATCTACTCCAGTGTCCCCGCCTTCGCTCGTCCGCATCCTCCCCGAGCTTCGGCGCGGCAGGGCCGCGATCGTTCTCGGTTTTGTCGCACTGCTCGGTGCGGGTCCGGCTACAACCGGACACTACCCGTTGGGGATCGGTTCGGCGACGATCGTCGCCCAGCCGCGCGTGCTGCGCTGGGCGGGTGATCCCGAAGGCGGCGCGCCGTTTGTCGAGGCCGATCCGTCCCATCCCGATCGGGTCGTGGGCTTCGACGTCGAGATCGCCGCGCTGCTCGCCGGCGGCGTCGGGCGCACGCCCGAGTTCCTGAACATCACGTTCACGTCGATCGATCAGAGCATCGCCCGAGGGGATGCCGAAGTCGGCCTCAGCGGCATCGAGGATACTCCCGCGCGCCGGGCGACGATGGCGGTGACGCTGCCGTACTACGAGTTCCGCGAGGTCCTGAGCGTGCGCGATGCCGATGCGCCGCGCCTCTTGTCGCTCGCCGATTTGCGCGGCAAGACCGTCGGCACGCTCGCCGGGACGATCGCGCACGAGATCCTGCTGCGCGCCGAGCGCGAGCACGGCCTGCGCGTCGTGTCGTACGAAGACGACGTCCATCCCTACAGCGACCTGGTCATCGGCCGCGTGGACGCGGTGCTGCTCGACAACGTGCTCGCCGAGCGGCGTCACCGCGTGATGACCGGGTTCACGATCCAGCCGCAGACGGTCGCGATCGGCCACTACGTCGGCGTCCTCGGTCCGCAGAATGGCGCCCTGCGCGACAGCTTCAACGAAGTCCTGCGCGGCGCGATGCGCGACGGCCGGCTGGAGCGCATCCTCCGGACCTGGTCGGTCTGGAACGACGACCAGCCGAAGCTGTACGAGCGGCTCCTCGCGGGCGTCCCGGTGCCGGCCGTCACCGGTTTCGATACGTCGGGCAGCGTGGCGACCGTCAGCAAGTGGGAAGCGGCGCGGCGGTATTTCCCGTCGCTGCTTCAGGCGTCGATGGTCACCATCGTCCTGTCGTGCCTGTCGATGGCGCTGGCCGTGGCGATCGGCGTACTCATCGCTACCGGAAGGGTCTACGGTGGCCCGATTGCGCGGGTGGCGCTGACGGCCTACGTCGAGCTGATCCGCGGCACGCCGATCCTGCTGCAGCTCTTCGTGCTGTACTACGGCCTCGCGTCCGCGATCCGTCTGCCCGCGTTCGTCGCCGCGCTGCTGGGCCTGGCGCTGAACTACGCGGCCTACGAGAGCGAAATCTACCGATCGGCGCTCGAGGCGATTCCCACCGGCCAGCTCGAGGCGGCGCGCACGCTGGGGCTGAGCGAGCGGCAGGTGCTCACCCTGGTGCGGGCGCCGCAGGCGTTCCGCCTCGCGCTCGCACCGATGACGAACGACTTCGTCGCGCTGCTGAAGGATTCCTCGCTGGTCTCAGTGCTGACCGTGCTCGAGCTGACCAAGCAGACGCAGATCTTCGCGACCAACCTCGGAAGCTGGGTGATTCCGGGCACGCTGTGCGCGGGCCTGTATCTCGCGATGTCGCTGCCGCTCGCGACGCTGGCGCGCCGCCTCGAGCTGCGGTGGAGAACGATCCCGCAATGAGCGGCGGCGGCATCGTCTTGCGCGTCGATGCGCTGCAACTGCAGCGCGGCGATCGGGTGATTCTGGGCGGCGTCAGCCTGGAGGTCTCGCGCGGCGAGCTGGTCGCGATCATGGGGCCGTCGGGATCCGGCAAGACGACGATCCTGCGGGCGGTCGCGGGGCTCGAGCGATTCCAGGCCGGACAGATCGACGTGGATGGCGTGAGGTTGGCGGGAGGGGTCGACACGCCGAGACCGACGCTGCGCGAGCTGCGACGCAAAGTGGGGATGGTCTTCCAGTTTCATTGCCTGTTCGAACATCTGTCGGCGATCGAGAACGTCTGCCTGGCGCCGGTGCACGCGCATGGCGTCGCGCCGGCGGCTGCGCGGGAGCGCGGCCTGGAGCTGCTGGGCGCATTCGGCGTGGACCATCGCGCGACGGCGCTGCCGCGCCAGCTGTCGGGCGGCGAGGCGCAGCGGGTGGCGATCGCGCGCGCGCTCGCCGTCGATCCGCCGCTGCTGTTGATGGACGAGCCGACGGCCTCGCTCGATCCCGAGCGCCGCGCCGAGCTGGGCGCGCTGCTGCAGGGACTGCAGCGACAGGGCCGCACGCTGATTGTCTCGACCCACGACGAAGACTTCGCGCAAGACTTCGCGACGCGAATCCTGCGCCTGCGCGACGGCCTTGTCGCATAGAGCTATCCACGACGATCAACGCAGGACTCGCAGAACACGCAGAATGATGTTCTCTGCGTATTCAGCGGGTTCCGCGTTGTACGTCGTGTTGGGCGTTGAGCGTCGCGAGCATCTTCTTGATCTTCTCCGCGCGCTTGCGCTCCTTCCGGCTCGACATCTTGTGCGGCGCCGCGGCATAGAACCTGTTGATGTTCTGGCGGAGCGCGTCTGGCACGGTCGCGAGGCGGTGACCCGTCAGCCGGTCCAGCAGCTCGGCATAGGTCTCGTCGGCCAGGGTGTACTCGCCGTGAGCGCTTGGCTTGCCGGTGTCGAAATCCGTGTTGGGTAGATCGAGGCGTCCGCGTCCGAGCGCGTCGAGCGCCTCGCGGAAGCGCTCGCGGGTGCCTTTGAAGCTTTCGAGAAAGAGCGCCTCCGCCTCCTTGGTCGGCGCCTTGAACTGGAGCGGCCGCAGCGGGCCGACCTTCGGCAGCAGCTTGTAGAGGAAGGCGAGGAACCGCGCGAACAGGCTCGGCTTCTGATACTCCGTGCCGTACGCCTTGTCGTATTCCTGCCGCGACAGGTTGAAGACGAATTTCTCTTCGGCGGCGCCGGGATTGAGCTTCTCGATCTCCTCGCGCTTGTCGCGCCAGGCGATGCGCGTGATCTCCGGAATCGTCTCGCTCACGGCGTGGCGATAGGATCCGATCGCCAGGTCCTCGCTCATGAACACGTCCTTCATCTCGATGCCGTAGGTCGCCGCGAACGCCCGCTCGAGCACCGGCTTGGCGACCTGGAACCCGATGAAGCTCTGATACATGTCCGAGACGTAGGCGCCGCTGGCCGCCTGCACGACGTCGAACGAGAACTCGACGAGGACATGGGTCGCCGGCGAATCGGCATAGGTGACGGAGTCGCCGTGCTCCGCGCGCAGCTTCGGATACATCAGCGCGACCGATCGGTTGACGCCG
>Ga0097621_100002704_pt1 | contig 12132 bp, 12 predicted proteins | sample KBSMisM72_FD_73165 | JGI IMG/M metagenome (GOLD analysis project Ga0097621, IMG submission 73165) | Miscanthus rhizosphere microbial communities from Kellogg Biological Station, Michigan, USA - KBS Miscanthus M7-2 (version 2) (version 2) | ecosystem: Host-associated > Plants > Roots >... | reverse complement strand
CTGCTCGGCAAGGGCCAGCCGGATGTGGCCGAAGCCGATTTTCGCAGAGCCATCGAGATCAATCCGAACAACAGCCAGGCGTTGTTCCAGCTCGCCAGCGTGTTGTACGGCAAGGGCGACTTTTTCAAGGCGCGCGCCTACGTGCAGCGTTTCGATGCGATCGGCCAGCCGAACCCCGACGCTCTGCTGCTGGCGCGCAATATCGAGGTGAAACTCGGCAATGCCGGCGCCGCCAGCGATTACGCCAAGCGCCTGCGCGAACAATTTCCCGATTCCACTCAGGCGCATTCGCTCGAGGGGACTACGTCGTCACAGTGAAGACATGAGCAAAGATAAAAAAAGAAAAGCATCTAAGGGGAGGACGGACGAGCGGTCGAAGCTCGCCGCGGATGAGCTGTTGGCTGCCAAGCACGACGCGCAGCAGCCAATTCAGTTTTGCGCCGTGAACAACCCAGACATGAACAGACCTAAAGACACTATTCCCGAATCGATCGAATCCGGGCAATCCGTGCCTGTGGAACCCGCCAGCATCGATTTTCGGCCGATGCAGCCGCCCCCGGCAGAGGTCCAGCGCGAATCGCTTGGCCAGAGGCTGCGCGCCGCTCGCGAAGCCCGTGGCTGGAGTGGCGCCGATGTCGCCTCGCGCCTGCATTTGCCGATCCAGATCGTGCAGAAGCTCGAGGCCGATCGCTTCGACGAGATCGGCCACCGCATCTACCTGCGCGGCTACCTGACGAGTTACGTGCGTCTGCTCGACCTGCCGACGGTTCTGGTCGAATCGGTCCTGCAGCAGCATCTCGAACCGCCGCCCCTGACGACATCGGGAACGATTTCGCACTCGCGCTACCTATTCCAGCGCTACTCGGTATCGGCGCTTTACCTCATCCTCACGGGTGTGATCATCGTGCCGGCAGTGCTGCTGGCGATGCGCGCTGGGCTCGAACCGAAGATTACCGACCTGACGAGTCTCGATGCGCCGAATGCCGTCGCGACCGCCGAATCGGGCAAGGCGAACGTGCAATCGACAACGTCGACTCCAGCCGCCAATTCCCAGCCGGAAGCGGCCGCTCCGGTGACGGCTCCGATGGCCGCCCCGGCCTCGGATTCGCCGCTGGTCGCATCGATGGCGCCGTTCCAGGCTTTGGCGCACAAGGACACCGAAGTCGCGGCACCGCCGGCGGCGACAGTGAGCGGTTCCGGCGCACATACCCTACGCCTTTCGCTCAAGGAGGCCAGCTGGGTCGAAGTGACTTCCGCCAGTGGTGAAAAGCTCGAGTACGGGCTGTTGCCTGCCGGAACCACCAGAACCATCAGCAGCGATTCCGTGCTCGACGTGCGCATCGGCAACAGCGGCGGCGCCGAAGTCGAACTGGACGGGCAGGTGCAGGATCTGGCCGCGTACCGGCACTCGAACGTTGCGCATTTCAAGGCCTTCGCGACCGGTCAGCCGATTTCGCCCTACTGAGTTCTGAACGCTGCCTGAGCCGGGGCCTTTCCCGGCCCTCGGTGGCGTCCGCGGCGCTTAGCCGTGCCCACGGCCAGTGGCGTTCCTGATACGCTACGCAGCCGCGCGAGCCCTCGGCTCGCCTTTGGTTCCCGCGTGCCTGACGGCACCCTATTCCCAGGTGACATGTAATGGCTTTCGAGGTTTTGGACGAACACGAACAAGGCGAACTCGTACAGAAGTGGCTGCGCGAGAACGTGTTGACGATTCTGGTCGGCGTCGGACTGGGTCTGGTGCTGATTTTCGGCTGGCAGCAGTGGCGTTCGCACCGCGCCCGCCATGACCTGGAGGCAGCAACGCAGTACGAAGTGCTGTCCACGGATTCCGAGAAAAAGAATTACGACGCGGTCAAGCAGATCGCGGCGAAGTTGAAGTCCGATTACTCCGACACGCCTTACGCGGTCATGGCGGCGATGCTCGAAGCGGACTTTTCGGCCGAGCGCGCGGACCTCGAAACCGCTCACTCGTCGCTCGACTGGGCCTATCAACATGCCGGCAACGATGCGCTGAAGGCTCTGGCCGGACTGCGCCTGGCGCGCGTCGAAATCGCGCAGACCAAGGCGCAGGATGCCCTGGCCCTTATCGACAAGCTTCCGGTGTCGGCCTACACGGCGCAGATCGGCGAATTGCGCGGCGACGCGCTCGTCGCACTCGGCCGCAAGGACGAAGCGCGCACGGCGTACACGGAGGCGTTGGCGAATCTGGATCCGAACTCGCCGAATCGCGCATTCGTCGAGATGAAGCTCAACGATCTCGGCGGCGCGGAGAAGAAAGGCTCATGAAGCGCGCATTGATTCTGATCGCGCTGGCAGCCGGCGTTTCCGGCTGCGCGACGATCAAGGGCTGGTTCAGCGACAGCAAGGCCGAGAACATCGAACCGCCGACCGCGCTGGTCGAGTTCCCTCCGACGATCAACGTCCAGAGGGTCTGGAGCGAACGCGTCGGCAAGGGTTCGCAGCACACCGGTGCGCGCATGAGCATCGCCTACGCCGACGGCAAGCTGTATGCGGCCAGCGCGACCGGCGACATCGCCGCGTTCGATGCGACCAACGGCCATACGATCTGGCACAAGCAGATCGGTGAGCGCCATGGCTGGGTATGGCATCACGGCGACAATTCCGTACGCTGGTCCGGTGGGCCAACCGTGGCAGGCGACCTCGTCGTCGTCGGGACGCTGGAGGGCATGGTCTATGGACTGGCCGCGAGCGATGGCGCCGAACGCTGGAACGCGCAATTGTCTTCCGAGGTGATCAGTCCTCCGGCGATCGGCGGCGGGCTCGTTGCCGCGCGCACGAACGATGGCCGCGTGTTCGGACTCGACGAGCGCGACGGCAAGCGCCTGTGGGTATTCGACCATGCCACCGTGCCGATCCTGAGCCTGCGCGGCAATTCCGCGCCGGTGATCGACAGCGGCGTGGTCTATGTGGGCGAAGACAACGGCAAGGTCATCGCGTTGCGCGGCACCGATGGTGGTGAGATGTGGGAGCAGCAGATTGCGACCGGCGAAGGCCGCGGCGAAATCGAGCGCATCCAGGACGTCGACGGCGTGCTTGCGGTCGACAGCGGCGTCGTTTATGCAGCCGGCTATCGCGGCCAGACTGCGGCATTGATCGCACAGACGGGCCGCCCGTTATGGACGCATGAACTGTCGAGCTTTACCGGCGTCGCCCTGTCGGCCAGCCAGATCTATGTCGGCGACGCGGACTCGAGCGTCTGGGCGCTGGACCTGCGCACCGGCAGTTCGGAGTGGAAACAGGACGGCCTGAAATATCGCTGGGTCGGCGGGATCGGTGTGCAGGGCGATGCAATCGTCCTCGGCGATTTCGAAGGGTGGGTGCACTGGTTGTCCATCACTGACGGCAAGTTCGCGGCGCGGGCGCAGTTGTCGAAGGATCCGATCGAGGCGGCGCCGATCGTGGTCGGCGATATCGTCTACGTCATGGATATCGAAGGCGAGATCGGCGCGTTCCGCGTCGGCGCCGGCAAGTAAGCCGGCGCCTTCCGCTTGCGCGGCGAATGGGCGGATATTCAATGAAGACCACAGTCCAAAGCCATCGCGCAGCGAGTCGCAGCGCGCACCTGGTTTCCTGCCGTTCGTGCAAGCGACGGGGGCGCTGACCGTGCTTCCCGTCGTCGCCCTCGTCGGCCGTCCAAACGTCGGCAAGTCCACGTTGTTCAATGTGCTCACGCGCACGCGGGACGCGCTCGTGGCCAACATGCCGGGCCTGACGCGCGACCGGCATTATGGAATCTGTCATCTCGGCGAACGCGAATTCGTCGTCGTCGACACCGGCGGTCTCACCGACGCGGACGAAGGAATCGCCGCGCTGACGACGCGCCAGGCGATGCTTGCGGTCGAAGAAGCCGATCTCGTTCTGTTGATCGTCGATGCGCGCGAAGGCCTGCTGCCGCACGACCGCAGCGTGCTCGATGCGTTGCGCCGCCTGAGCAAGCCGATGCGGCTCGTGGTCAACAAGATCGACGGCGTCGACGAGTACACCGCACTGGCAGACTTCGCAGCGCTCGGCGTGGCCGATCCGCTGCCGGTTTCCTCTGCTCATGGGCGAGGCGTGCCGGCCTTGCTCGAAGCCGTACAACAACTCCTGCCGGCGGTCGATCCCGACGCGCTGAGCTCTGAAAATTCGGCCGACGACGGCATTCGCGTTGCCATCGTCGGCCGCCCGAATGTCGGCAAATCGACGCTCGTGAACCGCCTGCTCGGAGAGGAACGCGTCATCGTGTCGGAAGTCGCCGGCACGACACGCGACTCCATCCGCGTGCGCCTGGAGCGTGATGGCAAGCGCTACACGCTGATCGACACGGCAGGCGTCCGGCGCCGCGCGCGCGTCGAGGAGGCTGTCGAGAAATTCAGCGTGATCAAGACGCTGCAGTCCATATCGGCGGCTAATGTCGCGGTGCTGTTGCTCGATGCCCACGAGGGCGTGTCCGAACAGGATGCGACCGTGATCGGCCATGTCCTGAATTCCGGCCGCGCGCTCGTGATTGCGGTGAACAAGTGGGACAACCTGACGACTTATGAGCGCGAGCAGTGCGTCGCTTCGTTGTCGCGCAAACTCGACTTCGTGACGTTTTCGAAGCCGGTATTTATTTCCGCGCTGCACGGCTCGGGCCTCGCGGAACTCATGCGCTCGATTGGCCGCGCGCATGCGTCCGCGACGCGCCAGTTCACTTCGTCGGAGCTGACACGCGCGCTGGAACTGGCCTACAAGAGCTATCAACCGCCGCTGGTGCGAGGCCACGCAGTAAAGCTGCGTTACGCCCACCCCGGCGGCAGCAATCCGCCGACCATCGTGATCCATGGCAGCCGCACGAAGGATATCGCCGAAGGCTATCGGCGTTACCTGGAAAATTTCGTCCGCAAGCACTTCAAGCTCGAAGGCACGCCGATCCGCATCGAATTCCGCGATGGCGAAAATCCCTATGCCGGGCGCCGCAATGTGCTCACCGAGCGCCAGGTGAAAAAGCGCCAGCGGCTGGTGCGTCACATCAAGCATTGAGGCCGGGCCGGCATGACTGCGCCCAGTGCATACGATAGCGCCGACGTAACCGCGGCGATCCTGGCAGGCGGCGAGGGCGCGCGCGTTGGCGGACAGGACAAAGGGTTGCTGCCGCTCGCAGGCGAGCCCCTGATTGCACGGGCTACCGGCGCGATGCGCCCACAGGCCGGCACGTTGCTGATCTGCGCCAACCGTCACGCTGAAACCTATGCCGCATTTGGCGCCGTTGTCGCCGACGCGCTCGCGGGCTACGCCGGTCCTCTTGCTGGCATCTCGGCCGCGCTTGCCGTGTGCACGACCCCGTGGCTGCTGACCGTGCCGGTCGACTGCCCCGATCCGCCCGCCGAACTTGGCTCGCGCCTGGTTGCGGCAGCCATCGCGAAGGGGACGAGCCTGGCGGTCGCACACGACGGCGAGCGCGCGCAACCGCTGTTTGCAATCTACCGCCGCGCGCTGGCCGAGGCGTGCGCCGATGCGCTGGTTCGCGACATGCCGGTCTGGCGCTGGCAGCGCGACGCGGGCGCGGCTGTTGTCGATTTTTCCGATTGCGCCGGGCTGTTTGCCAATCTGAATACGCCGGAAGAATTCCGCGCATGGGAGCAGCGCCCGCATGGCTGAAGCCGCAGCGTTTCCCACCGGGCTGAGTGTCGAACAGGCACGCGATCGTATCGTGGAAATATGCAGCGCTCGCCTGCTGCCGCCGGAACGCATCGCGCTGGCTTCGGCGTTGGGACGAACGCTCGGTGGCGACGCAAGCGCGCCGTTCGACATTCCCGGCTTCACGAACTCGGCGATGGACGGCTTCGCCGTGCGCGGCAGCGATTTGCCAGGCAGTGGCGACAGGGAGTTCGAGCTCATTGGCGAGATTCTTGCCGGCGGGGCTCAATCGCCCGAAGTTCGCGCCGGCTGCTGCGTGCGAATCATGACCGGCGCTGCGATGCCGCGTGGCGCGGATACCGTCGTCATGAAGGAGAACACGCGCGTCGACGGACAGCGCGTGATTGTTTCGGCCGGCACGGCATCCGGCGCCAACGTGCGCCCGGCGGGCGAGGACTATCGATCAGGCGAACTCGGCGTTGCGCGCGGCGATGAACTCACGCCGGCGCGACTCGGCGTTCTCGCGTCGTTCGGCATGGCGCAAGTCGATGTGGCGCGCTGGCCGCGTGTCGTCCTGCTGACGACCGGCGACGAACTGGTCGAACCGGGCAAACCACTGGGCTTCGGCCAGATCCATGACTCCAATCGCCACAGCCTCGGCGCGTTGATCGAGCAGCACGGCGCCATTCTGCTGCGGCACGAACGCGTGCGCGACGATCCGGCATCGTTGCGCGATGCGCTTTCGCGGGCCGGCGCGGACGCGGACCTGGTCGTCAGCAGCGGCGGCGTTTCCGCTGGAGACGCCGACTTCTTGCCCGGCTTGATCGCAGAAATCGGCAAGGTGCACTTCTGGAAAGTCCGGATAAAGCCGGGCATGCCGTTCCTGTTCGGCGAAGTCGGCGGCGCCCTGGCATTCGCGCTGCCTGGCAACCCGGTCTCCGGCATCGCCATCTTCCTGGCATTCGTGAAACCGGCACTGGCCACGCTGGCCGGCGCGAAAAGCCAGCCCGCCGGGCTGCGAGCGCGTCTTGCGCTGCCGATCGACAAACGCCACTCGCGCGCCGAGTTTCAGCGCGCACGACTGGCGAGCGACGCGCACGGCGGCCTGTGGGCGACGCCGGAGACGCGCCAGGGGTCGGGCATGCTGCGGGGTGTGGCGGAGGCCGACGCGCTGATCGCGCTGCCGGAAGGCGTGCACGCGTTCAGCGCCGGCGATGTCGTCGAGGTGCTCGCCTTGCCGGGTTGGCCGCGCTAGCGGCGCATGATCGGCGCCGTATAATCGGCGCATGGCTGCACATCTGGATCCATTGCCGGCAGAAGTCGAGCAGGTCACGCCGCTGCAGGCGTTGGAGCGCCAGCGCCGCGGCGCGCTGCTGATCGATGTGCGCGAAGATGACGAACGCGCCGGAGGCATGCCGGAAGGCGCAACGGGCATTGCGCGTGCCGCACTCGGACAGCGCATTGGCGAACTTGCGGGGCGGCACGACCAGCCGCTGCTGACGATCTGCGGCACCGGGCACCGATCGATGCTGGCCGCGAACACACTGCGCCAGCTCGGTTATGTGCAGGTTGCTTCGGTCAGCGGCGGCTTTCGGCGCTGGCAGGCGGACGGCTTGCCGGTCGCCGCTGGCGCTTTCGACGCGGACGCAGCCGATCGCTACTCGCGTCACTTGCTGCTGCCGGAAGTCGGCGCCGCCGGGCAGCTCAGACTGGGCAACGCGCGCGTCGCTCTGATCGGCGCTGGCGGTCTTGGTTCGCCCGCGGCGGTGTATCTGGCTGCCGCGGGTGTCGGCACGCTCACGCTCGTCGATGACGACAAAGTGGAGAAATCCAATTTGCAGCGCCAGGTCCTGCATACGGATGCGCGCATCGGCATGCTCAAGACCGAGTCGGCGGCGATTTCGCTGTCGGCGCTCAACCCGCGCGTGCGCATCGACGCGCGCAGCGAACGGTTGCGAGCCGGAAATGTCGAATCGTTGATCCGCGGTCACGATGTCGTCATCGATGGCGCCGACAATTTTCCGACTCGCTATCTGCTCGACGCCGCATCCCGGCAAGTCGGAATTCCGCTCGTATACGGCGCGGTGCATCGCTTCACCGGCCAGGTCAGCGTTTTCGATCCGCGGCGTTCGGACTCGCCGTGTTACCGCTGCCTGTTTCCGGAGCCGCCGGCCGCCGAAGACGCGCCGAACTGCGCCCAGGCCGGAGTGCTGGGCGTGCTGCCGGGCATCATCGGCCTGCTGCAAGCGAGCGAGGCGATCAAGCTGATCCTCGGCATCGGCAACGCGCTGGTAGGACGCCTGTTGTGCTTCGACGCGCTCGCGGCGACATTCCGCGAATTGCGCCTGCCGCGCGATCCGGACTGCCCGGGCTGCGGCAGCACGGCGGTGTTTGGCGGATACGAAGACGTCCAGCAGATCTGCGCGCGCTAGCAACGAAGCGGTCGCGCGCCGCTGCTGTTTCGGTTCGCCATGTGCCGCCACGCGCGCCGAAATCTGCGGACTCGGGTCTGCTCACAGCGGCGCGGGCACAAGCGCGTAAACCGCCGCGTCGACCGGATTTCCGCGATCGACGATCCGGTTGCGCGCGACGGCCTCGAAAGCCGCACCGCATTTCTCCGCGACGCGGCGGCTGGCGCGGTTGTTCAGCGCGGTGACGATCTCGATGCGCGTCAAGCCGACTTGCCCGAAGCCAAAAGCGGCCACGAGCCGCGCTGCGTGAACCGCAATGGCGTTGCCCTGCCGCGACGCGCGCACCCAGTAGCCGAGGTTCATGAAGTTGTGCGGACGATTGCGCTGGTTCAAGCCGGCGGAGCCGAGAAATTGCGCCGTGTTCGCGTCGAACGCCGCGAACGCGAAGTGCTCTCCGCTGCGCCAGCCTTCGGCACAATGCGTAATCCAGGCGTCGGCCTCGGTTTCGCTATAGTCCGTGTGGCACCACGGCAGCCAGGCACCGACCGAATCGGCCGATTCCCGCACGGCCGCTGCGAGCGCGCGCGAATCTTCCGCCCGGTACGGCCGCAGCAGCAGCCCATCGCCGTCCAGTTCGATCGAATCGGGAATCGGTTCGCTCATAATCTGGCCTGGGCCGCCGCGAATGCCGCCAACTGTTCCGGCGTTGCTTCCTTCTGATGCTTCGATTTCCATTGCGAATACGGCTCGCCGTACACATGCTCCCTGGCCTCGTCTTTGCTCATCGCAACACCACGCGCTTCGCCTGCTTCGCGATACCAGTCGGCGAGGCAATTGCGGCAGAAACCGGCGAGGATCATCAGATCGATGTTCTGCACGTCGGTGCGCCGGGTATTCAGATGAAGCAGCAGCCGCCGGAATGCGGCGGCTTCCAGTTCGGTAGTCTGGTCACTCATATTCACCTCGTTGCGGCTTTGCCGCTTTGCCGGGCCGTCGCGATCATCGTAGCGATTCCCGGGCGTTTGAGCCACGCTGCTGCAACAGCGATAATGCGGTTCCTTTCCCCGATCGGCGGGTGGCATGAGCGCAAGAATTCTCGACGGCAAGCGCATTGCCGATGAACTGCTCGATGAATTGCGTTCGCGCGTCCGGGCGCGCAAGAAGCTCCGGCAATTCGTGCCGGGTCTTGCCGTGGTGTTCGTCGGCAACGATCCCGCGTCGGCCGTCTACGTGCGCAACAAGCGCCGCGCCTGCAAGCATGTCGGCTTTCGCTCGCGCGATTACGACCTGCCGGCCAACGCCACGCAGACCGAACTGACGGAGTTGATCGACCGGCTCAACGCCGACCCGCAGATCCACGGCATCCTCGTCCAGTTGCCACTGCCCGCGCACATCGACGCTCCATCGCTGATCAACCGCATCGACCCGCGCAAGGATGTCGACGGCTTTCATCCCGAGAATATCGGCAAGCTTGCGTTGCGCCAGCGTGGATTGCGTCCATGCACGTCGAAAGGCGTGATGACGTTGCTCGCGCACACGGACCGTCCGGTGCGCGGCCAGGACGCCGTCGTCGTCGGCGTGTCCAATCACGTCGGCCGGCCGCTTGCATTCGAACTGCTGCTGGCCGGGTGCACGACGACCTGCTGCCACAAGTTCACGCGCGATCTGCCTCAGGTCGTGCGCGGCGGCGACATCGTCATCGTGGCTGTCGGCCGGCCCGGCCTCGTCAAGGGCGACTGGATCAAGCCAGGCGCCGTCGTGATCGACGTCGGCATCAATCGTATCGCCGACGGACGCCTGATCGGCGACGTCGACTTCGATGGCGTGGCCGAGCGCGCGTCATGGATTACGCCGGTGCCCGGCGGAGTAGGGCCGATGACGGTGGCGACTCTGATGCAGAACACGTTCGAGGCCGCCGAACAGGCCTGAATTCGCGCGATTCGGCCTCCTCTACGCTGCGCTGCAGCGACGCTTGCGCTACCATGCGCGCCCTATCCCGTGTCCGGTCGCCGATTTTCGCCATGCCGAGCCATTTCCGTCACTTTCGCTTTGCCGTGCTGCTGGGCGCCTGTGCGCTTTGCGCGTGTGCGAACGTCATGCGCCGGGCGACCAGCCAGTTTGCCGACAATCTGACGACGGCCATCCTCAACGAGGACGATCCCGGCACCGTGCGCGATGGCGTTCCCGCCTATCTGCTGCTGGTCGACGGCATGATCCAGGGTGATCCGGAAAACGTCGGGGCGCTGCTGGCCGGCGCGAAGCTCTACGACTCCTATGCCGGCGGCTTCGTCGAGGATGGCGTGCGCGCGCAGCGCCTGGCCGAGCGCGCGTTCGGTTACGCCAAACGCGCGCTGTGCCTGCGCGACAAGGAACTGTGCACGGCACTGGATGCACCGTTTGATGCATTCCAGGCGGCGCTGGTGAAGACAAAAGCCGACAACCTCGACGTGCTCTACGGATTCGGTTCGGCGTGGGCGGGCAGGATCCAGGTCAATACCGGCGACTGGAACGCGATCGCCGACCTGCCGAAGCTGCAGTCGCTTTTGCTGCGCGTGGTCAGCCTCGACGCCCACTACGACGACGGCGGCGCCTATCTTTATCTCGGCGTGATCAACTCGATCCGCCCGGCGTCGCTTGGCGGGAAGCCAGAAGAAGGCAAGGCATACTTCGACAAGGCGCTTGAACTTTCCGCAGGCAGGAACCAGATGGTGCGGGTGTTGTATGCGCAGTTCTATGCGCGCCTGGTGTTCGATCAGGTGCTCCACGACAAGTTGTTGAACGAGGCGCTGGTGGCCGATCCCGTGGCCCCCAGACTGACGTTGATCAACACCCTGGCGCAGCGCAAGGCCAGGGCGCTGCTGGAATCGGGCAAGGATTACTTCTAGGACGTCCGCCAGGCTGACAGCTCTGATGTGATGTCTCGCGACCGGACAGGGAATGGAACAAGGTATAAGAATGAACACACGCGTATTGCTGGGATTGGTACTCGGAATCTTTGCGGCCGGCGGGCAGGCGGCAACGATCATCAAGATCGCCACCGTTGCTCCGGACGGCACGGCGTGGATGCGTGAGATGCGCGCCGGCGCAGACGCCGTGAAGAAACGCACGGAGGATCGCGTCGAAATCAAGTATTACCCCGGCGGCGTCATGGGCGACGAGCCTTCGGTGTTGCGCAAGATCAAGATCGGACAGCTGCAGGGCGGGGCATTCACGGGCGGCGAGTTCTCGCAGACCAACAAGGACGCGCAGATCTACAGCCTGCCGTTCCTGTTCAAGAACCTCGAGGAAGTCGACAAGGTGCGGGTACAACTCGATCCGCAGCTGAAGAAGACGTTCGAGAGCGTCGGATTCGAAGCTGTGGCGATCAGTGGCGGCGGGTTCGCATACCTCATGAGCGTCCGCGACGTCAAAAGCAAGGACGATCTGAAGGCCGCGAAGGTCTGGGTGCCGCAGGGCGACCGGATTGCCGAAGTCGCGATCAAGGCGGCTGGCGTCACACCGATTTCGCTGCCGCTGGCCGACGTTTACACGAGCCTGCAGACCGGACTGATCGACACCGTGGCCAACACGCCGGCCGGCGCCATCGCATTCCAGTGGCACACCAAGGTCAAGCACATGTTCGACCTGCCGCTGACCTACGTGGTCGGCATCCTGCTGATCGACAAAAAAGTGTTCGACGCATTGTCGGCCGAGGATCGCAAGGCGGTGAACGAGGAACTCGGAACAGCATTTGCCCGGCTCGAGAAGATCAACCGCGACGACAACGTCCAGGCACGCGGCGCGCTCGAAAAGCAGGGCATAGCGATTTTTACGCCGAATGCGGCCGAAGCGAAGTCGTGGGAAGCCGTCGGCATTACCGCGCGAGCGGAACTCATGGCCGGGCACGAGATCAGTCCCGAGATGAGCGCCGCGCTGGACAAGGCGCTGGCGCAAGTGCGCGGGGCAGCAAAGTAATCACCGTCAGCGGCGAAATATGAAGACACGACGGTCCGCCGCGGCGGACCCGCGTCGCGGCTGTCGCTGCCAGGATCTCCGAAATGTCCACCGAACGCGACACCAGCAAACTATTGCAGCATCTGCATCGCATCGAGAACGGGTTGCT
>Ga0097621_100002701_pt1 | contig 12137 bp, 8 predicted proteins | sample KBSMisM72_FD_73165 | JGI IMG/M metagenome (GOLD analysis project Ga0097621, IMG submission 73165) | Miscanthus rhizosphere microbial communities from Kellogg Biological Station, Michigan, USA - KBS Miscanthus M7-2 (version 2) (version 2) | ecosystem: Host-associated > Plants > Roots >... | reverse complement strand
AGAAGGCCGAAGAGCGGTAATCGACGCATAGCCCTCCGGTATGGAGGCGCGTTGAAGTAAAAGAAGCGGCTTTGCGCTCCTGCCACCCCAGGTTCTCGCCGTGCACCAGATTCAGCGCCATGTTGATCACGTGCATGGGCTTGTTCGCCGTAAGCGTACACATCGAAATGTTGTCGTTTTCGTCAAAGCCGGTAAACGGATGGGGCTTGCGGCACGGGTTGGAGGCCCCCAGATATGCCCGGATGAGCCTTTCGCGATACATGGCGTGGAGGGAGAACTTATTCACGTTGATGAACCACGAAGCCATCAGGCACAGGCCGCCGTATCCCAGGGCTGTCCAGACCACCGGCGCGATGAATCCCCACAAGGATGGTCCATCCGGGAGGCCGAACGCGATGAGAATTCTTTGATTGAGACCCGACAGCAGCATCACGAGCAAAAGCATGAACAGGGCCATCAGCAGTTGTGGACCGTAACGCTTAAGCAGTTTCACCGCACCGCCGCCGTTGTCTAAGTTGCCAGGGTCCTGCAAGCTGCTGGGTGTTTTCGGACTGTTTCCGGCCCTGGCTGCGGCGAAACCGATGAAGCTGGTGAGGGCGGTCAGAGCCGTGCTGATACGAGTATCCAACCAGTCCAGGGCTTGCGGAGAATACAGAACTACGGAAGCAAACGCCAGCCAACCGAGCGCGATCGTGAGAAACCACCCTCCCGATGTCGCCCACCACTCGCGATCTTCGTCTTTGGTCACGTAACTTGTGGATCCGACCAGCAGAGTCCCTGAAAAAAGAAAAACCCCCATTAGCATCGGAAAGGCGAGGCAGGAATACAGCCTGGGGTCCTGCAAAAAATCGGCATATTCAGTTTCGACGGCTGCGAGCTGCGAGATGATCCAGGCAGCCAGTCCTCCGACGAAACCGGCCACGAACGCGGCGCTGGTGGCCACAACTCCGGTCTTTGTAGGCGGCCGGTGGAAGCGGAATCTCACGTGGCTCATCCCAACCAGCATTCCTCCACCGTGCATGAGCGATCCAAAGACCGCGAAATGCCACCACGCCACGCCCTCTTTGCCACGGCCTACCACGTCCCACCAGGGGGCTGTAACCGATCCGGGCGGCAGCCACGCCCAGAAAACACTCAGGGCAACCGCAGCCAAACACAAAGGCGCCAGACAGTAAATAGCGAAATACCTGGAAGAGCGCTCGGCGTCACCGACGCTGGGGAGATCGAACCCGACATACGCGGTTGCTTGACCGCCCAGAAGCATCGCACCGACAATTAAGGCCCATAGAGTCATCGGTTCCACATCGGAAGGATGCACCCACATCACACGCCAGCAGAAAATGGGGATCAACAGGAAGGCGGCAAAGGCGGGAACCAGCACCAGCCAATTGAGGAACATATTTCGTAAGACGGTGGCTGCCAGCGTCCACGTATCCAGAGAAAAGAATCCGAGCCTCGGCGAAAGATAGTTGCTATAGGCGCGGAGGTGCTTGACTGGCTCCCGCTCCGGCTCGAACGCGACATCCGGCACCGAGGCCATGTCGCGAATCACCGCGGCGGTTCCGTCTCGAAGGTCGGGGATTTCGCAATCCCGCAGCTTTTCCCCGGATACGCCCGCGTCCGGATCGATCTTGGACCGGCGTGTCGCCCAAGCCGAAAACCAGGAGCCCAAATATCCCCCTCCCGATACGGTCGAGAGATAGTCGAATTCACCTAACAGATCGGGGCGCTCGCCCGCTGGTTTGCGCGAAAAGGCAGCCAGTCCCTGAAGTACTCCCAGGCCAAACGTGGCGCTACGGATACCGCCCCCTGAAAAACACAGTGCGCTGCGGGCTCTCGCATGGAGCCTCTGCATGACGCTTTCACGATACCTTCGCGTAGGCTCGGTCTCTGGGGGGCTCATTCCCAAAGCCCGTCTATGGTCTTCGCGAAGCGCTAGATCATCCGGGGAGGGCGTGGAACCCGTGAGAGCCCGATCTTCTTCGTCAAGAATTTCAAGATAGGAAAGGGGACGGTCCTCGCCCTGCCCTGCCCGGCTCATAATCGTGAAACGTTCCGCGCGGAGAACTCACTATGTCTTAGTGAGTTGAATGGCAGTCTCAAAAGGTCTTCCCATGTCGAGGATTCCGCGCGGCCTCCTTCTGGTCTTAGTACTCTTGACAGGCTGTAATCGAACGTCACCTGAACTAGTGAAGTCCGAGCTCGCTTCGTTACAGGCCTGCGAAGAAATGGCTCGAGATGGTCTTCGTCCTATTGCCGCCTCACGCGAGGACCGGTTCTTAGGAAAGGTTCAACTCCCGACCGCTGTGTGCCGCGGAGGGAACGGGGCGGCGCAATTCCGGAAGACTCCGTGGGTGGACTGGACGAATTACTGGGGTGCTGGAGACGCGAGTTCTAAAGCCCCGGACTTTGTGAAGCAGGCTGGTCATCTCGGCCCGACGCAACGCGGCGTCGATGGCGCCCTGCTCGACCTGGAATATGAGCGCATCGAGTTGATTAAGTTCAATCTATTCGACAACAACGGCACTTATAAGGACTACGTCTCCGGACGGGGTGGCGTCGGAGGCCCTGCCCTCAAAACCTGGAAGGAAATGCGGCTTCCACCGGCAAATCCGGATTATGCTCGGGTGGGCGGCTCGGGCGATCAGGTCTGCAAAGGCGAGCTGATCCGCCACCGGAACGTCAACGGCATTTGCAACGACCTTTTCAACCCGCTGATGGGCTCGACCGGCCAGCTATTCGCGCGAAATGTCACGTTCGACACCACGTTTCCCGATCAAGGGCGAACGGCCCTAACCAAGAATCGTCACGGGGACAGACTCGGCCTGATGAAGCCGGATCCGCAGGTAATCAGCCGCAAGCTCTTCACAAGGCAGCAGGCCGACCCCGGTAAGTGCAACAACGGCTATGGCTTGCCGGGCTTTTCGAAGGATGCGGACTGCGACTACAAAAAGGCTCCGTTCTTCAATGTGCTGGCCGCCTTCTGGATCCAGTTCATGACTCACGACTGGTTTTCGCACCTGGATGAGGGCCACAATCAAGCGGAATACATGCCGGTCGGCTGCGCCTCGCAGAAGGTGAACGGCGTCGAAAAGCCTCTTACCCCCGAGGACGCAAAGAAGCTCGGATGCCGCCCGGGCGACCAGATCGACAAAGCGTACGTCGCAGACAACACCGATCCGAAGCAGTTCTCGAAAGACGGTAAGACATATTCCGAACGCGCCCCGAAGACCTTTCGAAACAACGTGACCGCCTGGTGGGATGCCTCACAAATCTATGGCTATGACGATCGCTCGCGGATACGCGTGAAGCGGGATCCGAAAGATCCGGCCAAGCTCTTGCTGCCAGCCATCTCAGGACGCACTGTCGCGGGCGACCAGCAGGGTTATCTGCCGACGCTCGCGGCGTCCGACCCAATGAATCCGGAATGGGCAGGCCAGGAGGCTACGGCGTTTCCGGACAACTTTACCATCGGGATTAGCTTCTATCACAACGTGTTCGCTCGAGAGCACAATGCGTTCGTTGACGAGTTCCGCAAACAAGCCGCCAGAACACCTGACGCGGACGCAGGCCTTCGAAATCCGGCCCAGCCCGCCCGGGTGATCCGTTATCGAGACGTAACACCGGACGAATTGTTCGAGGCCGCACGATTGGTGGTGGCCGCCGAGATTGCGAAAATCCATACGATCGAATGGACCCCGCAGCTGCTGTACGGAGAACCTCTCTATTTGGGGATGAACGCCAATTGGAATGGACTCCTCGGCGATCATGCGCCGGAGGTTTCCGAGGCCTTGCGGCAGATTGTCTCCCGAAGCTTCGGCACGTCCAGGGACGTCAAGAAAGCCACGCAATGGTACTCCGTCTTTGCATCGGGACCGGGAATCTTCGGCCTCGGCAGCCGGGTCTATGCCGATGATCCAGTGCTCGCGCTGATCGATCCGAACAAGAAAGACATTTGGGACCTTTCCAATCCGCAGCACGTGAACGGCGGAGTAAATCACTTCGGATCCCCATTCAACTTTCCCGAGGAATTCATCACGGTTTATCGGCTGCACGCGCTGGTACCGGATCTGCTCGAATATCGCGATCTGGCCACGCCCAACGAGATCAAGAATAAGATTCCCGTGGTGGAAACATTCCAAGCCAAAGCGACCGACGCCATGCGCTCGCGCGGCCTTTCCAACTGGGCGCTCACCATGGGCCGGCAGCGGCTCGGGCTTCTCGCTTTGCAAAACTCGCCGATGTTCCTGCAGAATCTGAAGATCCCGCGCCTGAACTCGGCAACACAGCAAATCGACGTTGCGGCGCTGGATCTGATCCGCGACCGGGAACGCGGCGTTCCGCGCTTCAATGAATTCCGACGCCAATATGGACTGCGGCAGCTCACCAGCTTCGACGATTTCGTCGACCAGCATGTGCCTGCCAATTCCCCGGAAAACGCCAGCCAGAAACAGTTAGTTGCGGCACTGCGCGAAGTATATGGGCAGCATCTCTGCGATTCCAGTAAAGTGATTACCGATGCGCAGCGCAACGAAGACGGGTCGCCGATTAACGATTGCCTCGGGCATCCTAACGGCAGCATGGTGGATAACATCGAGGACGTCGATACGGTCGTAGGCTGGCAGGCTGAATCTACGCGTCCGCACGGCTTCGCGATCTCCGAGACGCAGTTCGTCGTGTTTATTTTGAATGCATCCCGCAGGCTGTATAGCGATCGCTTCTTCACGTCCAGCTTTAGGCCGGAATTCTACACCCAACTCGGACTGGACTGGGTGATCAACAATGGGCCGGGTCCCGCGCAAATAGAAAAAGGAACGCCAAACGGCCACTCTCAGCCGGTTTCTCCCTTGAAGCGCGTACTGCTGCGAACGATGCCAGAGCTCACGGCGGAGCTCAACACTGTCGTGAATGCCTTTGATCCATGGGCCAGGGATCGGGGCGAATATTACAGCCTCGATTGGAAGCCCCGTTCGGGAGCCGAGGCAGACGATGCGTTTCGCAAGCGGTGATCCAAACAAAACTCGAATCTTTTGTAACACTCTCATGCACAGCCGAATCTTGTCTGAATAAGAAGGAGAGAGATGCCAGCAGGCTTGGATAACTTGAAGCACATCGTTGTCTTGATGATGGAAAACCGGTCATTCGACCACATGCTGGGAGCCCTGAAAAAGCAGGATCCGCGCATTAATGGCCTCACCGGAGCGGAATCCAACCTCGATACCAGCAACGAACCCGCCAAGGTTCAACCGCTGGCGGAATTCCAGGGCCAACTGGATCCGGATCCCGACCATCACTTCCCGGCAGTTCATAAGCAACTCTACGGCAGCGCAGCGGGGCCTCCGGCGGCGCCGACGATGGCTGGCTTCGTTCAAAGCTACTACGACCAGCGCAAAGACGTTAAGCATTCCCGGCAAATCATGTTTTACTTCCCGCCGGAGAAACTTCCGGTATTGACCACGCTCGCACGAAGCTATGCCGTCTTTAACGGGTGGTTTTCATCGATCCCGGGCCCGACTATCTGCAATCGCGCCTTCGCCCACTACGGATCATCGTTTGGCCAGGTGGGCATGAACCTGTTCTATCCCAAGACCCCGTTCCTGAGCATTTACGATCGGATGCTCAAAGCTGGAAAGACGACCAAGCTGTACTACTACGACCAAGCAAGCTCCACCATGGAGATCGTGAATCTCCTGAAGAATCAGCCGAAGATCTTCGCCACGTATCCGCAGTTCCTCGACGATTGCAAACGCGGCGAGTTGCCCGATTACTCTTTCGTGGAACCGAACTATAGCGATCACCTGGGGGACGGCGGTGGGGAAGAGCTGGCATCCGACCAGCATCCGGATCATGACGTGCAAGCGGGGGAAATCTTCATCGCGTCGATCTACAACGCGATTCGCCAGAATCCCGATCTTTGGAAGAGCACGGCGCTCCTGATCGCCTACGACGAGCACGGCGGAATCTATGACCATGTACCTCCACCCGCCTGCCTTGCTGACGGGTTCAAAGCGACCGCACAAGACACGGGTGTTCCCGGACAGTCGTTTGCATTCGACAGATTAGGCGTCCGCGTGCCGGCCATCCTGATTTCGCCTTGGATCCCTAAGGCGACCGTGGTGCCGGGGACGGAAGATCCGGTGAAGGGTCGCATCTTTGAGCACGCGTCCATTCCCGCGACCGTGACCAAGCAGTTTCTAGGAACTTACGACGACCGTTCTCCTCGCGAGAAAGCCGCCCTGACCTTCCTGGATCTGCTCTCCGATACGATGCGCCCGGACGCGGATTGTCCAATCTTCAACTTCGCGTGACAGGAGAATCATGGCAAACCCTTCGAATGTAGTTCGAATCCCTAAGCCCTCGCGCGGCTCGTTCAACATGCAACGGCCGCTCGCCAAGAACTCTCTGTTGATGAACCAGGTCAAACACCTTCTGGAGCTGGAAAAGACGTTGCCTCCTGAGAAACGGACCGGGATGGATCCTAAGTCCATTACCACCGAAGGATCCGCGGCTGAATACATTCGCAAAATGACGGCCATCCTTCATCCGAAGGTCGCCAAGAGCGGAGGAAGGTAAACCAATCGTGCGAACTATTCTTTTCGTTGGGTGTCTGCTGTTTGCCGGGTGGGCCCGGGCACAGGAGAGTGGCCTGGGTGCGGATTTTCGGCATGAAAAAGAACACCTCGGAGACTGCACCAGCTTCAAGACCATCATTGGATGCGGGCAGACCTTGTTTACCGGTCATCCCGTGCACATCGCCGTAGGCAGCCTGGCGCCAGGCAACGGGGTTGGAGCGGGCTTGGCGCTGGTGACTCACTGGACTCCGAACGAAACCTGGCGCTTGAACTGGGATGCCGACGCCGTAACGACTCCCAATGGCTCCTGGCGAGCCGGAGGCTACATGACGGCGGTGTTTGTGCCGCGGCGGCAGATCGTAGTGAGCCCCGGAGGCTCCGGCAATACGTCGAATCTGGCGGTGCGGGAATACCCCGTCTTCCATCTCTACGCTCAAGGTATTTCGCTCGAGAAGATCAGCTACTTTGGAATCGGCCCCGACACCAAGGAGTCCGCGCGGTCGTACTTCGGAATGCAGGAGACTGTGATCGGAACCAGCGCAGTCTGGCCGGTTTTCAAGAAACTGAACGTGTCGTTGTTAGGCGAAGCGAACGGACGGTTCGTGAATATCCGCCCGAGCCTGAATCAGGCCAGTCCTTCGATCGAGCAGCTTTACACCGAAGCCACGGCCCCCGGACTCACCCAGCAAAGCGCATTCGCGCAGTTCGGGGAGGGCATTCGCATGCGTCCGCAGTTCGCCGGCGGCTTTGTACGGCTCAACTATCTTGCCGAGTTCAAGGAATTCGTTTCCCCGGGCGATTCGCAATTTTCTTTTAATCGTTTCACGCTGGATCTAGCCCATCAGTTCCCGCTATACCGGAAAACCCGATCTCTGATACCACTCGATTCGAATGGGCCCAATGATTGTTCTGGCGGGCTAACGGTCCACGATTGTCCTCCGGTCACCGGAGGCACCTCCCGAAACCTGGAGGGCAGCATCAACCTCAGGTTCATGATGAATGAGTCCTTCGTGTCCTCCGGGCACGTCGTCCCGTTCTACTTTCAGCCAACTCTGGGAGGTTCCGATATCGACGGCGCGGCATCGCTCGGCAGCTATCGGGACTATCGCTTTCGGGCTCCCAATACGATGCTGTTTCGGGCAAGCTTCGAGCACTCGCTTTTCGATTTGCCTCTGGGCGTGACCGCAATGATCGACGAAGGGAAGGTGGCCACCACTCGCGGCGATCTCGATTTCACGCATCTCCGGCATAGCTATTCCGCAGGCCTGACGCTGCGCGCCGGCGGTTTTCCTCTGATCTACATTCTCTTTTCCTGGGGAGGAGATGAAGGCAGGCACACCACGGTCAACATGAATTCGTCGCTATTGGGCGGAGGCGCGCGGCCTTCCCTATACTAAGGGCGCTTAGACGACGGCTGCGCGACTGGCAGGTGCTGCCTTGGGAGATTGGGTCCGAAAGCGGTTCTTCGCCCGATGGAGCAGCACTCGCAAATACCCGCGGTCGACACCGCAGATCCGGCAGACTTCGTCCTTTTCCTGCTCCTCAATGAAGATGAGCCGAAGGATCTCCTGATCCTTGGCTGGCAGGGCTTTGAGAACGCCGTGAACATGGCGCTTTCTTTCCTCAGACTGTAAAGCCGCTTCGGGATTCTCCCCGGGGCTGGCAGATTCGAGGGCGTCTGCTGGGAGTGGTGCGTGGCGCGATGCAGACCTGTAGAATTCCGCCAGGACGTTATTGCAGACTCCATTGACAAACGCCCCGAGGCTCGCGGGCCGGGCAAGTTCCTTGCGGCGCAGCGATCGAAACACCCGCAGGAAGGTCTCCTGCCGGACATCCTCGATGGCCTGGCGGGTCCGCAGGGCACGGCGCAATTTAAGGAACAATAGATTGCTGAAATATTCTATGAAATATCTTTCTGTTTCCGGATCCTTGGAGATCAGGCGATTTACAAAATCGTCATTAAAAGCCTGATAAATCACGCAATCCGAGCTCCCCGCATCCCCGTATTGTATCCGCGACCTAGTACTAATACAAGACTAGTCCCGTGGGTTTATCGTCTGAGTGAGGATCTAAGGTTTATACCTTAGATGAGGGAACGAGCTGAAGATTTGGTATGGCAGCCAGACTGCTCGCATCCCGTTCATGCACTCGCAGGCGAGCACCCGGGTAGTGAAACCGGTATCGTGACCCTGAAAACGGGCCGCGCACGGTCATGGCGGTTAGTCCGATGTACTCAAACTCCACGCTCTCTGTTCTTGATAGCCGGCTTGTGTAGGATTCGGGCAGGGCCACCGCTACAGTGGTTGCCCGTTGCTGGGTTTTATTGCCGCAATTGCACATGGTCGTCCTCAGTCATCTCCAGGGGATCCTCAAAATACGTGGCCTGTACTGCACTAGGCTGCTGTGTGACGCGTTCCAGCAGGATCGCCCCTGCGGATGTCGCCAGCCAAAGAAGAACGCGTTCGCCCCATGTTTGCCCTAGCCAGATGGCAAAGGGAAGGGCAACCCACAGGCTCAGACAGTAGAAGCAATCCATTGCTTTCCCTGCCATATTTGAGCCGAGCGCTCTACGAAGTCTCATAAAAACGTCCGCTGGCCCGTTCTCGGCGTGGAGCAAGTGAGTGACCCGCCACACGCCGAGAATAGCCATCGCCAGCCAATAAAACTGCATTTCTCGACCGTCAGGATCCAAAGCTTAAACCAATCAGATCCTGCCAGAACACCACTTCCGGATACCCGTTGCGCCCGTCGGTGACCCGGTCGTTGGCGCGCAGGGTGAAGGCGAAGGCGCAGAAGGTCACTCCGTCCGGAAGCCAGTTTGCTCCTCCCGACGGTTGCAGATCGGTAGTGACGTAGTCGTCCACATTCCCGAATTCCCGCGTGCCGGTGAAGTCGCAGTCCAGCGGGTCAGGGGGTGTGTTGTAAGTGCGAGGAGCGATCCCTCCGACCACCGACACCGGGACGCCGTTATTGTTGCCGCGAGTTACTGTAAGGGTCCAGCCTTGCAGGAAGCCCGCGGGATCCACGGCCCGATTTTTGACCGTCAGCGCGACGTTGGGCGAACTGAGGTTGAACAGTGCGCAATCCCCCAGCGTGGTTGCGCCCATGGTGATCGACTGGATGTCGCCCTTGCTGTTTTGCGGCCGGCCGACCATGGTCGTCTGGTTGTGAATGTAGAGTGTAATCGTGTCGCTGGTCGCCGCCACGACGTTTCCCGCTCCATCGTATGCTTCGATGTGGAACTGCACCGGACCGGGGTCGTCTTCCGCGCGATATAGACCCGAGCTAAGGATCATTTTGAGGTCGTTCTCGATCCAGTTCAGGTCGTTCTCATGGTTGGCGTAAGTCGGAATGGGCGTGTTCGGCGCCAACCCGGTGGGCACACTCGGATGCACCGTGCTCAAGGTAGGCCCGACCGGCGTACCCGTATACCCAGGCGCGAAATCAGGTATGTAGTTCAGGACGTGCGTCTGGCTGACGGGATGCCAGTTGGTCTCCGACGGGAGCTTGAAGAAGATGGCGTAGCGGAGGGCCTCCGGCTTGCCGAAGCAGCAGTACATACGCAAGCCGCCGCGCCAGCCCGCGCAATCCACCTGTGGCGCGTTCGCATTTCTGCAAGTGATCTTGCCATCCGCGTCCAAGGTGTTGGGATGGCCGCCCAGAGCGGAGTGGAGCACGATGACATCCCCGATCCGCTGGATGACGCGATCACCCGAGCAGGCGCGATTAGGATGCGCGCTCGCATAAGGAATGCATAAGTCGATCCGCTGAACGTTCAGAATGTTGTAATACGGAGCCGTCTCATATGTCATCGTCATGCCGGTTCCCAGGACCTGAACGATGACATCCGGCCGGAGTTGGGTGGCCAGGGATTCGCCGCTGGCTACATCGGAGACCTCGGCCGCGATGTCGGCCAGACTAGGGGCGAAACGGAAGATGTAGTTTCCGAGTTCGTCCGTTACCGCCAGACCCAAGTCCTGACGATCTCCCGTACCGGTGTATGCTCCGCCCAGTTTTTCGGCAGCGGTTCTGTCGTACTCTTGAAAACGCAAAAGCAATCCTGGAGCAGGATCTACGTTGCACGGGAAGATGCTGATTCCGGCATCGATGATCGAGGCAATCGCAGCGCGGTCGGCTGCAGTCAAGAGATCCACTCCAGACTTCGCGGCTGCCGCATTGAAAGTCACAGCACGAGCAGTAGTTTGCAGCTGCTCGGCGGCGCGTTTCTCTCGCGCGTCCGGCGTCAGCTTTTCCGCCGACAGCTTCTCTGTCGCGATATCGGACTGCGCCGCCAAGCCTTTGGATTGAAATACGATTCCTGTCGCGGCGTGCACCACACCCGTGGGGAGTACCATCGGGCGGAGATCCGGCGGCGGATCCGGCAAAGGGAACGGCCTTTTGACGATCCGTTCCGGATACAACTTTTCGATTACATGGCACAGCTCGGGGAAGCGCTCGCAGATGCTTTCCACCCGAATGGGCGGATCCAGCACCACATAGTCGTTCCGGCATGGATTCCGGAAGCAACGGCCGGAGTATGTCTTGGCGGTTCCGTACACGACGTAATCGCTGGAGCTCGCCGGCATCGAGCAAGTGAGAATCAGATCGTTGTAGTCTTTGTCGCCGGCGCTGTCGTCCGAGCGGATATCGAATTTCAGCAGCCCACCCGACACGGTCGGGAAAGTGATGCGCTGAGCTGAATCCACCCAGGTTGCGCCGTTGTTGGAGGAGTTCTGAATGTTAACGGACCACTGAGCTCCTGTTGCGAACACCGTGGTTCCCGGCGTCCCTGGGTAAATCCCATTACCTGCGGAAGCCCCGGTTACAATGAACCTCTGTTTGAACGCCGCGCTCAGCGTCGCCACGCGAACAGTCCAACTGCCTTGCATCGTGATAGCCATTAGAATTTCCTTTCAACTTCGGTCGAGAGAATGTTTGTAGCGATCAATAGTGAAGGCGGCATGAACAACGTTTCCGCCTTACCCTATCGAAAGAACCTTAGGACTCGGAGTCCGGCGGGCAGCAACGGTATTCCTGCGATTTTTCCAGAAGGTCGATCTGCTTCTTCAGCAGTTGATTGCGGAGATCTTTTTCCTCGAGCTCCAACTCAATCCGCCGTTGCACCTCGGGCTCGCAGATATCGCAGGTATCGATGCAGCCTTTCACGATCACGCCTGCAGTGGGCAGACAGGATTCGCTGACCACTTCAAAATTCTTCTGTGCTTGCGGAGCAACCGCGCCGCCAACGGCAGCCAACAGCCCGGCGGCAACCAGATCCTTATCCGCCTGTTCGAGTGCGGCCTTCCGAACTGCCGCGGATATTGGCTCCTGCGCCGGTTGAAAAACGGGTGCAAACGCAAGCGAGGCAGCTCCGCTGGAGAGGTTCGTTCCAAATCGTTGCCTCTCCTCCGCTGCCAGGCTGTCGCGGCCGACCTGCTCGATAGCCACGCGGTCCTTCTGCGTCGCCAGCACGCTGGCTGGAATCACATCGATCTGCCCTCGCGAGACGGGCGGATTGAGGGACACCCGCGTCGGCGCCGCCGGATCGTCGATACGCCGCTCGAT
>Ga0097621_100002699_pt1 | contig 12141 bp, 11 predicted proteins | sample KBSMisM72_FD_73165 | JGI IMG/M metagenome (GOLD analysis project Ga0097621, IMG submission 73165) | Miscanthus rhizosphere microbial communities from Kellogg Biological Station, Michigan, USA - KBS Miscanthus M7-2 (version 2) (version 2) | ecosystem: Host-associated > Plants > Roots >... | reverse complement strand
TTGAACCTCATATCTGCAGTGCCATCTTTTTTAGTTGGCCCGGCAGGGGCTGGTTTTGCTGCCTCTTTGTTTGCTTTAAACCTCATATCTGCGGTGCCATCTTTTTTGGTAGGTCCGGCTGCAGGGGTAGCGGGTTTAGCCATTGGCACTACTTTAGCGGTAGCTTTCTTGGTGGTGTCCTTTTTTACGGCCGACATTTTTGAATCCTTGGCGTCTTTTTTAGGCTGTGCCTGGGCAAAGATGCCTGTACTGGCAATAAGCATTGCTGCGGCAATCAGTAATTTTTTCATTTGTAATTTTTTTTAATGAGTGATTCAGTATTAGAATTACAATTTAGAGAACTACCGACAGATTAAAGGAGAATTAATTGTTAACAGGTAGTGAATTATACTCATATTGTCTGCCAGCACTTCATAAATCTATACGGACGCAGTAGCAATGACGATCAGTTTTACAATCATTAATTGCTTTTCTTTGTTGCAAAGCTGAGAAAGTATGAAAAGGACCTTATTGTTTTTAGCATCGTTTATTGCTGTGGCTGGTTACGGGCAGTCTATAATGCCAGCCGGCATTTCCTTAATACCCCAGCCGGTGAGTCTTCAGCGACTGACAGGAAATTTTACCCTGCCTGCAAACCCGGTTATTGAAACTACCAGCGGCGGCCTGGATGTTGCCAGGTACCTGGGCAGAAAAATAACAGCGGCTACCGGTTATCCCGTAGCCGTTAAAGAAGGGCTAACCGCAGCTGGTGGTACAATTAAACTGGTACTGGCAGGCGAAAAGACAGTTAATAAGGAACAATATGGATTAACATCTGGTGCAACGGGAGTAACCATTACTGCGCCTGAAGCCGCCGGTTTATTTTACGGTGTGCAGACATTGCTGCAATTATTGCCCCCGGCTATTGAAAGCAAAACAGTTGTTGGCAATACCACCTGGAGCATACCCGCAGTGGCAATAATAGACTACCCGCGGTTTGCCTGGCGGGGTCTTATGTTCGATGTATCGCGTCATTTTTTTACAAAAGAAGAAGTAAAGGAATTTATAGATGAAATGGCGCGTTACAAATTTAATTTGCTGCACTTGCATTTAACGGATGATCAGGGCTGGCGGATTGAAATAAAGAGTTATCCCAGGCTTACTGAAGTGGGCGCCTGGAACGTGAAGAAAACAGGTACGTTTGGCAAGTTTTCGGAACCGGCCGCCAATGAACCACGCACATACGGTGGCTTTTTTACACAGGATGATATTAAAGAACTGGTTGCATACGCAAAAAGCCAGTTTATAAATATCCTGCCCGAGATTGATGTGCCTGGTCACAGCCTGGCAGCCATCGCTTCTTATCCTGAACTGAGTTGTACACCCGGCACCTATAAAGTAAACTCCGGCGAACAATTTATGATATGGCCGCCAAAGGGGCATTTTTATGGCCTTCTTGATAACACGCTGTGCCCGGCTAACGAGAATGTATATACGTTTTTAGATAAGGTAATTACTGAAATAGCGGCACTTTTTCCTTTTGAATACATCCACATGGGGGGCGATGAAACAGCCAGGAATTTTTGGGAGAAAAGCGATGCTATTAAAAGCCTTATGAAAAAGGAAAACCTGAAAAACCTGGATGAAGTACAAAGCTATTTTGTAAAACGGGTAGAAAAAATAGTTGAGTCCAAAGGCAAGAGAATGATTGGCTGGGATGAAATACTGGACGGCGGACTGGCACCCAATGCCACTGTTATGAGTTGGCGTGGTATAAAGGGTGGGATAGAGGCCACCAAACAAGGGCATGAAGTAGTAATGAGCCCTACCACCTTTGCCTATCTTGATTTTATGCAGGGCGATGCAGCGCTTGAACCACCTGTATATGCTACGTTGCGGTTAAAAAAAGCGTATGAATTTAATCCGGTTCCCGATGGCATTAATGAAAAACTAATCAAAGGGGGCCAGGCCAATTTATGGACCGAACAGGTATACAATATGCGGCATCTGCAATACATGCTTTGGCCCAGGGCATTTGCCATTGCTGAATCTGTGTGGACCCCGGCGGCTAAAAAGAACTGGAATGATTTTGCCGGCCGGGTAGAAAAACATTTTGACAGGTACAACGCCGCAGGTATTAAATACGGGCCGGGTATGTATGATCCGCTGATTAAAGCGGCAAAAGACAGTAGCGGAATAAAAGTTGATTTTGAAACTGAACTGGAGGGACTTGAGGTGTATTACAGTTTTGATAATTCATTTCCGGATAATTTTTACCCACGTTACACAAACACGTCTGTGAGTGTACCAAAAGATGCTGTTATAATGCGGGTGATTACCTACCGGAATGGCAAGCCTGCGGGAAGAATGATAACCATTTCAAATGAAGAGTTGACAAAGAGAGCGCAATAGCTAAGAAGGCTGTATGGGCGAAAATGACTGATAAAAACGAGGAAAACCCTTTGCGGCCATAAAATTATGGTTTTGTAAGGCTATGATAATGCTTGGTTTAAGCGGTTATCGTAGTTTTCCCTGGTAGCAAATGCTATGATTTTCCGGATCTGCAGATTATCTTTGATTTCACGGCATTTGATCATGCCGTTGTGCAGTACCCGGTTTCACTGAAAAACCTCATTGACCGTACCCCCGGAAATTTTTACTGCACATCTCTTCCAATACTCCTGTGATATAACGTTTACCCATTTCACAATCCAAATCTTCAGGGTCGGCATTGTTTTACCTCAAAAATAAAAACAATGTTGAATTCTACTTTTTCAAAGGCTGTATTTTGCGGCCACTTGTTTCTGTTCATTGCTTTTCCTTTTACCAGCTATCAGCATCCGCAAAGCGATAATGCTTTGCCCGGTGAAGATGCCTGCCTGGTGCCGGCCGAAAAGACAAACAAATTTCAGCTTAATAAGAATGCGGTTAAGTTTGTGCGCAACTATATTAAGAAGAACAATGAAGATCTGGAAAAGATCAAAGAAAGAAGCGATGCTCCATTCAGAACAATGGATATAATCTTCAGGAAATATGACCTGCCTGTTGAATTAAAATACCTGGCTGTAATAGAATCTGAGTTAAAGACATCCGCTGTATCGCGTGTTGGCGCAGTAGGACCGTGGCAACTGATGCCCGCTACCGCAAAAATTCTGGGTCTTAAAGTTTCGCCGCGCTATGATGAACGCAAACAGTATGCTAAAAGCACTAAAGCGGCTGCATTGTACCTGCGCGACCTGTATTCAGAATTTGGCGACTGGCTGTTGGTAATGGCGGCTTACAATTGTGGCCCCGGACCGGTGTATACAGCCATCCACAAATCTGGCAGCCATAATTTCTGGAACCTGCAGTATTATCTTCCCGGAGAAAGCCGCGATCACGTAAAGAAATTTATAGCAACCCATTATTATTTTGAAGGTAATGGCAGCGTAACTACGCTTACAAAAGCAGAAAATATAAGATATACCAGGATGTTGCTGGCGGAATCAATTAAGACAAAAGGTCCTGCGCCTGTTGCAAAAGAAATTGTTTATAAAGACGAAATGGCGGCATTTGAACAGAGCATGGTATACGGTTATTGAGAAGAAGAAATTAGTAATTAGGAATTGGGGCGGCACAGCGCATGCTACGTTATTGGGGTAAGGGAATTGGTGATTTGCCGTAGGGTTTGCGCGGTATAGAGGGTTGCCTTCTCAAATTATTATGGACGGTTTAAATTTGACGGAAAGGCTTTTTTACCTGTTGGTAAAAAAGTCCTTTTCTTTATGATAGTATAATCAGCGTACCCGTTAATACCTGCTTAGACAAGGTTATTTAGCTTTGCATACTGCAGCAGCATAATAGTTTTGGCGTCCCTGATGATTCCATCCTGCAACATTTGCCAGGCCTCATGGAAGGGCATTTCAAGCACTTCAATATTTTCCTGTTCATGTTCTACACCACCACCTTCACTCACTTTCATGGATGAAGTATAAGCAGCCACAAAAAAATACAGAATCTCTGTTACCGAACCCGGCGACATATATGCTTCATATATTTTGCGCACCTCAGTAATCTTATAACCGGTTTCTTCTTCGGTTTCACGCCTGATACAATTTTCCGGGTTGTCTTTATCAAGCAGACCGGCGCAGGCCTCAATCAGCATGCCATCGGAGTTGCCGTTTATAAAAGTGGGAAGCCGGAACTGCCGGGTAAGTATAACCGTTTTTGTATCCTTATTGTACAATAAAATGGTAGCGCCATTACCCCGGTCATAGGCTTCCCTGTCCTGCACTTTCAGGGTGCCGTCTTTCTTCCTGTATTCGTACGTTATTTTTTTCAGTGTATACCAGTTGCTGGAAAGTATATCTGTCTGCAGAATGTTTACATTTTCAATCATTGGATAAAACAGGGGGTATAAAGCTGTGAAATAATTGTAAATGTATAACAGCTGGTCAAGCAAATAATATTATTGATAAAAAAGTTTTGCAGCGCATTCATTTTGGTGAAGAGGCTGCAAAACATAGTTAAAAAAAATGATTAAGAGGCAGTTTTTGCCGCATTACCCGCCACTATGGCTGCCAGCAATCTTCCACCAGGCAGTTCATGAGAGGAATAGTAAAGTTGTAAGGTGCTGCCGCCGTTTAATTTTTGCATGCTCAGTATATCTTTTACATTACAGGTCATAGATGTTTTGGCACCCGGCGTATCCTGGAAACGCCATTCTTTTAAGACCTTGTTCTGGTTGTCGCGCAGACTGATGACCCTGCCTGTACCTGTTTGCCCGCAATGGCTGTAATAGACTTCTATCTCATCATTGTAATTGGTCTGGTCAAGCTGCAGGCTTTTCACCGCTTCGCCGCGTGCTACGTACTGCTGAATGGCCAGTTTTTTATTAATATAGACTTCAAAGCTGTCACCACCCATTTTGTTTAAAAATGAAGAAAGACAAGTAAAAAAACAAAGCATCAGAAAAGATGCAAATACTGTTGATTTAATTTTACGCTGTAACATACCATACATATTAAGGTTAATAAATGATGATGTCTGCTGAACATCTTTGTCAGTAACAAAGAAAATTCATACTACAGCGCATAAATAATCTCTTTGATGAAATGAACAGAAAGCTTGATGTTTTGCACCAGCGGTTTAGACAGTTGGAAGTATGCCGGCGATATACGGCAAAAAAAACCGGGCAGGCGCCCGGTTGAATTATTTCACTGTTATCAGCAATGGCTGAAAAAGGTTCTTTTTTATCTTAGCCCTGCCAATAAACTGGTTGCCATTTACCCTGCTGAAATCTGCCGGATATATTTTTATGTCTTCTTCTCTTGTGTCAAACAAAAGTTCTTTTGTCAAAACACCCTTATTGTCAACAGTTGCTACTACTACCTGACCACCGGCACCATCTACATGATATTTAGGCACCTCATCCTCTGCCAATTCCATATTTTTTTTGTTGTCGAGAAATAAAAAGTGATAACCTGTTTCGTCAACCACCAGTTTAAAACTCATTCCGCCCCGCCCCAGGCTTCCTTTTTGCCTTTTTGGTATTTTTCTCAGCCATTCAAAAACACCCGACGCATTTACTTTTACACCCAGTATATCATCATAGTAATAGGTAGTATAGTAGTAGCCACCACCCCTGCCATCTGAAACGTAGCGGGATTCCATATGGTACTCCTCGCAGGCTATAAAAACGCTTCCGTCGTTTTCAACGATTACATTTCTAACCATCAGATCGGGACTCTCATAATCATCTTTCTTTTCCATTTTTCTTTTTGTTCTGGCCGATTCAAATTTCTCCAGCTCAGCTATGGGGAATTCATAATAACCATTTTTATATTTCATTACCTTTCCATCCTGGTCTATTACCGCCAGAAACACACCATCGGTACCATTACTCAATGCTTTTTTGCTGTAGGTGCAGGCTACTACCATATTGTGTGCGCCATCTTCAATAAGTGCCGGCTGCTTAATAAAATAGTCGCCTACCGAAATGGCGGTATGCGTAATTGTTTTACTGTCTTTGGTAAATTTCAATACTTCAAAATGATAGGCGGGCTTATCAGTGGCCTTATCTTTTTCTTTCCTGCTATCGCTATCGTAAACTTTTGCAAGCATGTAAGCATTGCCTTTTCCATCAACTGAAAAATCTGAATTGTCCATAATGGCCTCGGTGTAAGGCATTTTGAACTCGTTGCCCCAAATTTTCTTCATGTGTTCATCAAAAACCTGCAGGCCTATTTTATCATAATTTTTTTTGTCATTTCGTTCTTCGGGTTGCAGCCGGTAGCTTACCAGCAATTTTTTTTGGTCTGCGTCATAATTGAACCTGTATTTACCATCAAGTTTATACCTGTAAAAACCCGTTAATTTTACTGTCTCTCCACCCAGTTTGGTAGTTTCAAACATTTTATGGTTGGCATCGGTTATTTTGCCGGTGGCTACATCTATCTTATCATAAAAAAGCATTTCTTTTTCGCTGCCTTTATCCCAATCGCTGTGCAGCCAGTAATAATTGTCCTGCATGATGGCCACATCTTCGCTGTTGAAATTCTTTGTTACTTCGGGCAGGTCAATCACTTTCTCCATTGTCTTTTTAAGCGTTTTTGGATCAAACCTTACGATATTAAGCTCTTCTTTTTTTAATGAAAGATTTACTATCCCATCCTGGTCGTTGCCAAAAAAGGCCAAATCTTCTGTTCTCCGGGGTAACTCATACTCGGTACCCAGTGTAAAACTGAATTTTTTGCTTTGGCCATAAACAAGACTGCACAGAAAACAGGTAACTATTAACAGGTAAATTCTCATAATAAAAAACGGTTTAAACGTTTTGGGATTGGTGATCAATGTCACTGAAACGTAGTTTTATAAAAAAATTGTGCAGGTGGAGAATTAAATTAAGAACGCAGTATGCTTTTATTGCTTCCAGGGCTAATGTATAGCGCAAGCGATGACCTGCAGGTAAATGCAGGCCTTGTTAATTTTTATGTTTGTTGCTATTGAGTTTGTTTTTTTGTTCTGATATTTTTTAAGCGCAGTCACTAATTGACTACGGCGAGCGCCATGCCATCATGTTCTTTTGTTCCTACTGTTTGTATAATGGTAGCAGTAACTGCGGTATTGGCCGACAAAGCCTGGTTGAAACGTTGTGCGCCCTTTACCATTGGGTCAGTATGCGCCGGATCAAGTACTTTGCCATCTCTTATTACATTGTCTGCAACAATCAATGTGCCCGGCCGTGATAGCTTCAACGCCCATTGAAAGTATTCAACATAGGGTGGTTTGTCTGCATCAATAAATATCATATCAAAAGGGCCCATTTTTTCTGCTTCAATTTCCGGGAGCAAGTCCAGTGCTTTGCCCACCCGTATATCCACAATACTATCAAGACCTGCATTGCTGATATTTCTTCCGGCTACATCTGCATGGTGCTGATCAAGTTCCAGTGTTATAAGTCGTCCGTCTTTTGGCAATGCCCTTGCCATCCAGATGGTGCTATAGCCGCCAAGCGTTCCTATTTCCAATATTCTTTTTGCATTACAGAGCTTTGCCAGTATGTGCAGAAATTTGCCCTGGTTGGGAGAAACACTGATGGGAGGAATGTTTTCGCTTTCTATCGATGCTTCAGTTTTTGTAAGTGCCTCATCCGCCGGATTTAGAAGATTGGTTATGTAATTGTCTACTGAATAGAAAATATCGTTGTTCATCTTTTATAAGTTTATAGCTTTTGTGAAAGACTGTTTATTTATATTACCATTTCAATAATCCAATGGTGTCCCAGCGGATCCATGATGGTACCCTGACGGTAACCGTAATCGTAACTGGTAGCGGGTGAAATCTCCTTTGCGCCCGCAGCAATGGCGCTGGCCATTACTGTATCTACATCATTTACCATCAGGCCAATGACGGCGGTAACGCCTTTGTACCTGGAAGGGCTAAACGTAGTATCGTTCCAGGATTCTTCATGAAAATGAAACATGGCCCCGTCGATAAACATTTCCGAGACATGTATACTCCCGTCATCATTGGTAATATGCTTTGTCTCTGTGGCATGAAAGGCCTTTAGGTAAAAATCAAGTTCCATGGTACCGTGGCTGATCATCAACTGCGGCACAAAAGCGGTTTTGGAAGTTGTTGCCATAATACTTGGTTTATTAATTTTTATGGAGCCAGCAAAAGCGGTGTTGTCCAAGAATTTATTGCGACCAGTCTGTTGGCAATCTGTCCCACCTGTGTTGCTTTAATTTTGATAGCAGCGCTGCGGGTAATAAATCGCCATCGGCTGCGGCCATATTAGATAAAACATTTTTTATTTTTCGCATACCCGGAATAATAGTACCCACATCCTGGTTTGATAAAATAAAACGCAAGGCCATTTCAGGCATGGTCATATTGCCGGGAATAAGCGGTTTTAATGCGTTGGCGTGATCAACACTTGACCGTAAATTTTCAGGCACAAAATAGGTTGAACGCCAGTCGTCTTTTGGAAAAACAGTGTCATAACTGAAAGTGCCGGTGAGCGTGCCTTCGTCGAAAGGCACACGGGCAATAATGCCAATGTCCAGTTTTTTACAGAGTGGGAACAAATGATCTTCCGGGTTCTGATCAAAAATATTGTAGATAACCTGTACCGCAGCAAAAAGATTTGTTTGAAGTGATTGCAAAGAATTGTCGGGCTCCCAGCGGTTAACAGAAATACCCCAGTGTTTTACCTTGCCCTGCTCCGTTAGTTTGGTAATGGTTCTCTTCCACTCATCTTCATTGGCCCAGGCATCTTCCCAAACATGAAATTGCAAAAGATCAATGCATTCTACACCTAAATTGACCAGGCTTTTTTCTGTGTATTCGGTAATATAGGCGGCAGGAAAAACATCGGCTATTTTAAAGTCGGGTTTAGAAGGCCACTGCCTGTTTTTGGGCGGAATTTTGGTTGCGGCATATAACTTCTGATTCGGATAATCTTTTATCAGCTTACCAAGGATTTGTTCTGAAAGCCCTGACCCATATCCCCAGGCAGTATCAAAAAAATTACAACCCAGTTCAACAGCCTTGTGCAGGGCATCGTTGATTTCTTTGTCGTCAGAACCCGTCCAGCCAGCTAGTCCCCACATGCCGTATCCCATTGCTGAAACCTGCCAGTCTGTTTTTCCAAAGCGCCTGTACTGCATAGATGATGAATTTACATTTCCGGTAACGGAGTTGTTATCCGGAAAGGCAAATTACTGAGAAATTTAGTTGCAGTGGCTATATTTTTAAGCGCTAATGACCAGTTTAGTTTTCCAGTTCTTTCAAAATATTTTCAGCGTCATTTATTATGCCGGTATATTTTCTAAAAACCCATTTGAAGAAAAGGTAATAAAATGGATATCCGATAACATAAGAAAACCACAATGCAGAACCCTTAAAAATGTCCCTTCCGTCAATAAGTTTCATTTCAACAGGAAGTACTACCAGCATGAGTATAGCACCCAGGTAAAAACTGGATTTCTGAACAGATACAAATTGCAGTTTTCCCTTTGCATATTTTTCCAGGGCCTGTTTGTAATTGCTGCCTGCAATATTTACCGATTGCATCTTTTTAATTGATTGTAAAGATAAAATAGGCAATACCAGCAGAATTAATGCAGCGGCGGCGCCAGAAACTGCCAGGTACCAGGTGTTTAATTTTTGAAAATTGATAATGATAAGCAGCGCTGCCGCAAAGGCCACAAATGTGCTTATTGTTTCAGGAACCTTTATCTTATTGAGCTTATTTGTATAGTTTGTCCTTGCCATTTTTATAATAATTGAATCGGTTAATTTTTTTTGTTTTTCGACCGCTGCAGACATTTCGGCCCATAGTGTTTTCATTTCTTCCAATTCCATAATGTGCTATTTTTTAATTTCAGCAGATATTTTTTGTTTGATCCTCGACAAACGCGTGCCCACATTGCTGGCAGTAAAGCCGGTGATGGCCGCTATTTCATCGTAAGATTTTCCTTCCAGGTAAAGAAAGATGATGCCTTTTTCAACCTCGTTCAGTTTTTTCAAATGAGTATACAAGATATCGAACCGTTCTTCCTGCACGCTGTCTTTTGAATCTTCTTTATTGAGCAAATCTTCGGTTACAGCAAAGTAATTTCCTTTTCTTTTTTCCTTTTTTAAATGGGTGATAGAAGCGTTTAATGCGATGCGGTAGATCCAGGTACTGATTTTAGATTCATTCCTGAATGTGTCAAGCGATTTCCAGAGCTGGTAAACAATGTCCTGGTACAGGTCTTCTGCATCTTCTTTGCTATTGGTATACAACCTTGTAACCTTATAAATAAGGCCCTGATGCTCCTTTATAATTGTTACGAACTGGTTTTTATCAGGCATTTAAAACAGGCTACTGCTTATTAGTATGGAAAGGAAGTAAAAAATCACAGGAAACGGGATTTTTTTTGCCTGATTGCCCCGAACGGAGTTCGGTAAGAACATAGTAAAGTACGAAGTCGGAGACTTCGTACAGCGGGGTGTTGTTTTGCTCCATAGGAGCAACTGGTGAGTAAACCAGGAACAAAAAGCCCCGCAGTAGTACACTGCGGGGCTTACAAAAAAAATATCTGTACAAACTAAGCATATTTAGTTACACCTGGCACGGCAACAGTATAATAGCCATCTGCATTGGGTACTACAGGTGGTGTAGCCGCCCAGTCATATGTTTTTGGATGAAGATCAAGGCCGGAATTAATAGCTTTGTCCCATTCCACCATCTGGCCGCTGTAAGTAGCCATACGTCCAAGAATAGAAGTCATGCTGCTTTTAGCACCATTCTCTGCATCGGCAAATTTGTATTCGCCTTTTGCAACAGCAGCAAACAATTCATCATGCTCTACCTGGTAAGGATTGGGTTCCCCTTTTTTATCAAACTGGTATAATACATTGCCGCTTGGATCGGTAATCTTTGCAGCGCCGCAATGAATTTTTCCTTTGGTACCAATAAATAATTCATCCACTTTGCTCATGGTGCCCGGTATATGACGGCACTGGCTGTTTAGTATACTTCCATCTGCATATTGAAATTCTACATAGTGGTGATCAAATATTTCACCGTTTTCTTTTCCTTTGCGCACCTGTCTGCCACCCATACCCTGTGCTTTTACGGGATAGCTGCCCTTGAACCAATTTATTACGTCCAGGTTGTGTATATGCTGTTCTGTGATATGGTCTCCGCAAAGCCATACAAAATAATACCAGTTGCGCATCTGGTATTCCATTTCCGTTTGTCCTTCTTTACGCGGACGAACCCATACGCCATCATTGTTCCACCAGGCCTGCATAGAGGTGATGTCGCCAATCATGTCTTTGCGTTTGAATAGTTCGCGGTACGAGTTCTGGTAGTGGCGTTGCAATCCCACTACCACATTTAATTTTTTCTGTTTGGCCAGCGCTGCAGTGGCCAGAACACTCTGCACACCGGCAGGATCAGTAGCTACCGGTTTTTCCATAAATACATGTTTGTTCTGTTTGATGGCTTCATCAAAATGCATGAAACGAAAACCGGGCGGTGTGGCAAGTATTACAACATCTGCCAGCGCAATGGCTTTTTTGTAACCATCAAAACCGGTAAATTTTCTTGATTCAGGAACATCGATCCTGTTTTTGAAATTGCCTGCTTTGCCGGTAGATTCAGACATATCATCTGCGGTAAGGTTTTTATAGCAATTGTCTAAATTATCGCGGAAAGCATCGCACATAGCTACCAGCTTTACATTCTGCGCGGTAGCCAAAGCCTGGGTAGCAGCACCCGTGCCGCGTCCTCCACAGCCTACCAATGCAATTTTAATAACATCATCAGCACCTGAAAAATAGTTAGCCCTTGATAAAAAAGGAGCGGCCGCCAGGCCACCTGCCAATAAACTGGTTTGTTTTACAAAATCCCTGCGTGAAGGATTCTTTAGCGAAGCATCGTTGTTCATGATGGTTTATTTATTAAATGTGAGTGTATGTTTGGGCTTGTTAAATTAGGCATTTTTTCTTACAATCATGTTGGTATTTGACTGGTAGCTGCGGATAATGGTCATCTGTATAAAATAGTTGGCCAATCACAGCGTTTTTAGCAACAACCGGAACAACAACTTGAATGCTTTACAGGAGTGATCCCGCTGCTGACTTTTTAGGCAAGATTGAATGTCAATGATTAACGATACAGTTCAG
>Ga0097621_100002697_pt1 | contig 12142 bp, 10 predicted proteins | sample KBSMisM72_FD_73165 | JGI IMG/M metagenome (GOLD analysis project Ga0097621, IMG submission 73165) | Miscanthus rhizosphere microbial communities from Kellogg Biological Station, Michigan, USA - KBS Miscanthus M7-2 (version 2) (version 2) | ecosystem: Host-associated > Plants > Roots >... | reverse complement strand
AAAGAAAATAAATCAGATAAAGGCAAAACTGATTCAACATTTTCCATAACCCTGGCTGACCAGTCAAAATATCCTTACCCCGGGAAAATATTCATAATCGATCGGGCTGTAGATCCGCAGACAGGTACGATCAAAGTGCGTTTACTATTTCCGAATCCGGATAATTTACTTAAGGCAGGCATGTCAGCGAACCTGAAAATTTTAAATAACAGCGGGGTTGAAACCATTCTGATTCCCTACAAGGCTGTCGTGGAGCAAATGGCTGAATATTTTGTGTACGTTGTAAATGCCGATACGGTAGCGCAACGTAAAGTTCTGCTGGGTCAGCGTATCCGCGATATGACGGTGGTAAAAACCGGACTTAAGCAGGATGAAATTATCGTTTTGGATGGCGTACAAAAATTAAGAGACGGGTCAAAGGTTAAAGTGGCAGCGCCGGTATCAGGACAGGATTCCGTGGGCCGCCAGGTTAGTGATTCATCAAAAAGAAAATCATCGTAATCTGATAACAGCATGATTGCAGATACTTTTATTAAGCGGCCGGTAACGGCCATCGTCATTTCGATTGTTTTGGTATTGGTCGGTTTACTTTCATTATTGAGTCTGCCGGTGAGCCAGTATCCGGATATCACTCCACCGACAGTACAGGTGACCAGTAATTTTATCGGAGCAGATGCACAAACGGTGGAACAAACCGTAACCACGCCCATTGAAACACAGGTAAATGGTACACCCGGGATGGCTTACATGCAAAGTAACAGCACCAATAACGGTCAAACCACTTTAACTGTTACTTATGAAGTCGGAGCAGACGTCAACACAGGAATGCTGGATGTACAAAACAGGGTAGGCATTGCATCCCCCTCTTTGCCGGATGAATTGAAACGATTGGGTGTAATAACCCGAAAGAGAAATCCCAGCATACTTATGTTAGTGGCGATTTATGCACCGAAGGGAACACATGCAGTTACTTTCCTCGATAACTATACCAATATATTTGTGCGTGATGTTTTGCTGCGTGTAAAAGGAGTAGGGGATGTATTTATCCGCGCAGATGATTTCAGTATGAGGATCTGGCTCAAGCCGGATAAACTCGCCCAGCTTGGACTTACCGCCAGTGATGTCACCAATGCACTGCAGGAACAAAATGTGCAAATTTCAGCTGGCTCAGTAGGGGCTCCACCGCAACATTCTACCCAGGCTTTTGAATATTCAGTCGTTGCCAACAGCCGCCTGTCTACAGAGGAACAATTCAATAATGTGATTATCCGTTCGAATCCCTCAGACGGATCAATTGTTTATTTAAAAGACGTCGCCCGCGTACAACTCGGAAAATTCAGTTATGCGAGTAATTCATTTGTAAATGGAAAAAGAGCATCTTATCTGCTCGTATACCAGGCGCCCGGCAGTAATGCACTCGCTGTTGCTGAAGGCGTATATGCGGCGATGGATGAATTGAAAAAATCATTCCCTACTGATATTGACTATGTAGTTCCATTCGAATCCATTTCCGTAGTACAGGTTTCTATTCATGAAGTGGTAAAAACACTGCTGGAGGCACTCGGCCTGGTTGTTCTTGTAGTATTTTTATTTCTACAAAGCTGGAGGGCAACCCTGATTCCCGTTCTTGCCATTCCGGTCTCCATCATAGGAACATTTATATTTTTCATCCCGCTTGGATTTACCATCAATACGCTGACTCTTTTTGGATTTGTACTTGCAATCGGGATTGTCGTGGATGACGCCATCGTGGTGGTGGAAGCCGTACAACATTATATAGATGTTGAAAAGCTCTCGGCACGTGAGGCAACGGAGAGAGCAATGAAAGATATCTCGGGGCCAGTTGTAGCCATTGCATTAATCCTTGCTGCAGTCTTTGTTCCCGTTGGATTTATTCCGGGAATCGTAGGCAGACTGTATCAGCAATTCGCTATTACGATTGCCATTTCAGTAATGATCTCGGCTTTTGTCGCGCTTTCGCTTACTCCTGCTTTGTGCACAATGCTTCTGCGTCCAATGCATATGGATAAATCTTCCAGGGGAATCAACCAGTTTTTTTACCGGTTTAATACCCGTTTTGCAAGATTCACAAACAGATATACAAAAGGTGTGAATACCTGGATAAAGAGATCACCTTATGTGGTCATCCTGCTTATATGTATCTGCGTGGGTACCTTTTTGTTATTCCGTGCCAAGCCCAGCGGTTTCATTCCCCAGGAAGATGAGGGCCGGTTATTTATTACTTATGAATTGCCCGAAGCCTCGTCTACAACCAGGAGCCTTGAAACGCTGACGAAAATGATGAAGATTATTTCAGAAACAGAAGGTATCCAACATTACGCCGCGCTGGGTGGTTTGAATGTTGTCACCTTTGCTACGAAGGCAAACGGTGGAACCATCTTTACATCCTTAAAACCCTGGGATGAGCGTAAGGACAAAGCATTACAGCTGAAAGGAATTGTAGCAACCCTGCAAAAAAAATTCGCCGCTATTAAGGAAGCCAATATCCTGGTTATTTCACCACCGGCAATTCCGGGGTTGGGCCAGACCGGCGGATTTTCTTTCGAGTTGCAGCAAAAGGGAAGTACCGACGATGTGAAAGCATTTGAAAGAGTTGTAAACAATTTCGTTGCTGCTGTGAATAAACGGCCTGAAATCAGCCGGGCTTATACATTTTTTAATGCCCGAACACCTGGCTATTCATTGGATGTTGACCGTGAAAAATGCAAGAAACTGGGACTGTCAATTACAGACGTATATAATACTATACAAACTTTCCTGGGAAGTTCGTATGTGAATGATCTGACGATTTATGGAAGAAATTTCCGGGTAGTAGCACAGGCAGACACCAATTACCGGGGCGATATCAAAAATCTGAATACTTTTTATGTTAAGAATTCTTCGGGAGCTATGGTTCCATTGAGTGCAGTGATTACATACAAGGTTGTTGAAAATGCCGCTCTCCTTTATCATTTTAATTTATTCAGAACAGCAGAAATCAATGGCGATGCAAAAGCCGGATTTAGTAGTGGTCAGGCATTACAGGCCCTTAAAGAAGTAGCTGCTGAAACACTTCCCGCGGGATACGGATACGAATTTGCGGGTCTCAGTCGTGAAGAACTAAAAGCAGGGAGTATCACATTACTAATATTCGCTTTGTCCATAGTATTTGTGTTTCTTTTTCTGGCTGCTTTATACGAAAGCTGGCAGGTTCCTTTTTCTGTTTTATTTGCAGTACCTGTCGGTATGCTGGGTGCAATCCTGACCCTTACGCTGATTCCAAGCCTTGTAAATAATGTATACGCGCAGATCGGGATGATAACATTGATCGGCCTCTCAGCTAAAAATGCAATCCTGATCGTTGAATTTGCCAAGGAGCGTGTGGACAGGGGAATACCGGTTGTTCCGGCAACCCTCGAAGCCGTACAGCTTCGTCTTAGGCCGATCCTGATGACTTCCATGGCATTTATACTGGGCGTATTGCCACTGGCTCTCGCTACCGGTGCCGCCAGCGTGGCGAGATCAACCATTGGATGGACAGTACTTGGCGGTATGCTGGCAGCTACCTCTCTGGCGATATTTATTGTACCGGTGCTATTTGTTGTGATAACCAGGCTTTCCTATGGAAAGAAAAAACTTGCCGCTCTAAAGGAACAGGTGCCGGGATTAACGGAATAAAAAGGAAAAAGTATAAAATAAAAAAGCCCTCTCATCCGCATAGCGTATCGAGAGGGCTTAATATTTATTACTATTACTAAAGAGTCAGAACTTTTTGCTTTTTACTTTAAAATAATCGTCCGGTGAATATCACCGACAGTTACATTAGCAAGGTTGTCACAACCTCCATCGCCAAAATCAATGGTTCCGTTTATCTTCTGATTGTATGAAAATCCAACTACTCCCTGACTTACATTATGACAACTCACAGCTTTTACAAGGGGAGTGGTTACATTAAAGACAAGACTGTTCCCACCGGCGTCTGAAAAGGCGCTGTTCCCGGTCACACTATACACGTCGTCAGTAATATCCAAAGGCGTAGCCAACCCACTTGTCAGGGTATATGTTTTATTGTGACTGTAATGATAGTTCGTTGAATTCGGATAGGTAATAATTCCGTTCGTCACCTTGGTATTAATAACGAGATCAGTTGATCCGGTGGAATTATTGGTTATTAAATACGCTCCCTGAAGTCCGAATCCGTTTACAACGTACTGGGCGAAAGTAACTGACACGGTAGAACCCGGGAAAAATATCGGTCCGCTAAATACATAAGTAAGTTTTCCTTTGCGATAAATGCCATCGGCACTGGTACAACCGGAACCGAAATCAACCACCAGTGTCTTAGGGTAACTGTTCGGAATGCTGTCATCCAGTGTATAAATGGCACAACCCATATGTGTTTCCGTTCCGTTAGTGGCTTCGGTAGAAAAAGTCGAGGTTTTCCCGGACTTTGCACCAGATGTGCTCATCTTACCAGCATTGTCGGAATAACTTACGAAGGCATTATTCAGCACATCGTAATACATATTATCGGCAGCAGTGGAAGAATCAGATAAGGAAGCTGCGCCCGAGTCACCTCCTGTGTTGGTAACAGGAATATCATCCTTCTTACAGGATACCAGGCTGATGACAGCGGCGAGGGCAATTATTTTACCCGTGTTCTTAAGGAATTGAAATTTCATAGAGTCTATTGTTTAGTTGATTCACTCTAACGCTGCCTTTTACGGGTTATTTCGTGAGCGTTTTGTTAATGTATTAGAATACCAATACAATGCTGATTACCAATGTAATAGCAAGTATATTTTTATAAAATAATGAATTAATTCGCCGGGTCTTTCCCCGGGATTTGCATGTGCGTGTGAAATGAATTCCGGGATTTAGATCCGTTCCAGATTAGAGAAGAAAAAATCGCTTTCCACCCGGGCATTTTCATCACTGTCGCTGCCATGAATAGCATTTTCTCCCAGAGAAGCGGCGAAAAGCTGGCGTATGGTTCCTTTGTCAGCTTTGGCGGGATCCGTTGCCCCTATGAGCTTCCTGAAATCGGCGACTGCATTTTCCTTTTCGATTATGGCGGCGATAATTGGTCCACGACTCATAAATTCCACGAGTTCCCCATAAAAAGGACGGGCACTGTGTACCGCATAAAATTCTCCGGCCTTTTCGGGTGTAAGATGGGTCATCTTGAGGGCGATCAATTTGAAACCGGCTTTTAAAATGATGTCAAGGATTGCGCCGGAATGCCCGTTGGCAAAAGCATCAGGCTTGATCATGGTGAAACTACGGTTGCTCATTTGTTCTTGTTTGGCCGGCAAAGGTAATACATTTTACAGGAGATTTGGGAATGGCGATTTAATTCTGCACCTTTGCAACCGTTTTACATGCAACCTATTACGGATATTATTCCCTTACTGCAGGAGCCGAGAACCATTGTCATTGTAATGCATCAGAAGCCTGATGCAGATGCGATGGGTTCCTCTTTGGGCCTTTACCACGTTCTTGTTTCTCTCGGTCACCAGGTAACTGTAATTTCACCGACCAACTGGGCGGACTGGCTGAGCTGGATGCCCGGTGCGGATGGTGTTATCGACTACGAACTCAATGCCGCCAGGTCAAATGAGCTGCTGGAAAAAGCAGACTGGATATTTTGTCTTGATTTCAATGTTCTGCACCGCACAAGGAAAATGACCGGACCTATTGGAAATGCCCCTGGCATACGCATTCTGATAGACCATCATCAGCAACCGCAAAAGGAAGTATTCGCATACGGAATCAGTGATACGTCTAAAAGTTCTGCCAGTGAAATGGTTTTTGATTTTATAGAATCCGCCGAACTCGGTCATAAGATCAACCAGGCGGTAGCCTCCTGTTTATATGCCGGAGTAATGACCGATACCGGTTCATTCCGATTCAGTTCAGCATCCGCTTCTGTGCATCGCATGGTGGCTGTTCTGAAAGACACCGGTATGGACCATTCCATAGTACATGAAAACCTGTTTGACAATTTCCTCGAGAACAGGCTTCGCTTTATCGGACATGCGCTGCTGAACAGGATGGAAGTTTTATATGAATACAACACAGCCCTGATCAGCATTCCATGGAAAGATCTCGTGAAATACCAGATCAGGACAGGTGATACAGAGGGCCTGGTGAACTATCCGCTCACCATTTCGGGAATCAAATTTGCCGCACTTATCATAGATCGCGACGAAGAAATTAAATGTTCTTTCCGCAGCAAGGGCGGATTCGATGTAAACCTGTTTGCCCGTAATTATTTCGAAGGTGGTGGACACCGGAATGCTGCAGGTGGAAGAAGCAGTGAATCACTCGAAGAAACAACCCGCCGGTTTCGCGCGTCATTAAAAGAAAACGCTTTACAATTACAATAAATCTGAAATGAAAAAAATCAATTCTTTTCTATTCGCCCTGATGGGTATTCTGTTACTGGCTTCCTGTGATAATAAGGGATTAAAGAAAACAAAATCCGGCATATTATACCATATCATATCTGACGGAAAAAATCCGGTTGTGAAAAAAGGTCAGTTCATCAAAATAAGTTTCACACAGAAAATCAGCGGTGTAAAAGATACCGTCCTGATCAGTTCAGACAGCAGCATGCCTGCCTACGTGCCGATCGACAGCGTGCCATCAAATGCTTATAGTCCGGTTGAAATATTTCCATTGCTGAGAAAAGGCGACAGCGCTGTTGTCATCCAGCTGGTGGACAGCATTATGAAAAGATCCAATGGACAGCCATTGCCGCCATTCCTTCATAAAAAAGACAAGATCGTCCTTACCCTGCGTGTGCTGGACGTTTTTGATAATGAAGAGCTGGTAAAAAAAGACCGGGAATCTCTGCTGCAGGGATTTCATGAAAAGCAAATCAAACAAATGGAATCTTATCTGCAGCAAAATAATATCCAGGCAACCAAGACACCGATGGGTGCTTTTGTGGTCATCAAGACGCCTGGAGATGGTCCTCTTGTAGATTCGGGTAAACAGGTTTCAGTAATCTACACCGGTAAATTATTGCCTTCCGGAAAAGTATTTCAATCCAATGATGAAGGAGACAAAGAACCGTTCAAATTTGTTATTGGCCGGCATATGGTGATTCCGGGTATGGAAGATGGTATGCATCTCTTAAGGAAGGGATCCACCGCTACGTTATATATACCTGCTTTCCTGGCTTATGACCAGCAACCGGGTCCGGGTCATACACCCAATGAAAATCTTTCTTTTGATATAAGGGTTGCTGATGTTACTGAGGCACCGGCGGAAAGCGAAATGCCGATGCGTCCGGGAGCACAGAGCAGGCCGAATATGCATCCCGCGCAACCGCCCGCACACAAATAAATTTTACCGGGGAAGTCCTATGCACTGGCATAGGACTTCCATAACCGGATTGCTTCCCTGGCTTCTTTCACATCGTGGACGCGCAATATATCGGCACCCTGCTCCAGTGCCAGTGTATGTAAAACTGTGGTACCGTTTAAAGAATCCTCCGGTTTTATACCCAGTGTTTTGTATACAGTGGCTTTTCTTGAGAGCCCGGCCAGGACAGGCAATCCAAGCATTTTCAACACCTTCATTTTCTTCAGTACTAGAAAATTCTGTGCGGTGGTTTTGGCAAATCCAAAACCGGGATCGATGATCAGATCCCTTAAGCCCATACGAATGCACTCGTCCTTGCGACCTATAAAATAATCCAGTATCTCCCTGGTGATATCTTCATAGTCAGTCAGGTTCTGCATGTTTGCGGGATTCCCGCGCATATGCATGCAGATATAAGGCACCCCCTTTGAAGCGGCCAGCGCCGCCAGGTTTTCCTGTTTGGATGCCCCAATATCGTTTATTATCGAAGCCCCTGCCTCCAGCGCAGCTTCTGCCACTTTATAACGGTAACTGTCAACCGAAATAAAAGCAGCAGGAAACCGGCCGGCTAATAGCTGAACAGCCGGAACAACACGCCGGATCTCCTCATCCACCGGAATCTCCGCGGCTCCCGGCCGGCTGCTTAAACCACCCAGGTCCAGGATGGCCGCTCCGTCCGCTAACATCTTTTCACCCTGAGCGATTAACTTCTCTTCAGACTGAATCCGGCTACCGGAATAAAATGAATCGGGTGTCATATTCAGAATGCCCATCACGATAGGATCTTCCCAGCTGAGTAATCTTCCTTTGCAATTCAGTGAATACATATTGAATGCGTAAATTTAGGCATCATTACTAAATATTACTTTTGAACAATGAAAGATACCCTAACCCAGTATGAAAATGAAGTAAGTCTTTGCCGGGACATTTTCCTGAAAAAAACTGCAGATTATGGAACGTCCTGGCGTGTGTTGCGCATGATTTCCATTCTTGACCAGATATTCATTAAAGCCAAACGAATCCGGACCATCCAGGAAAAGGGCACCCAGCAGGTGGGAGAAGATATCCGGGGAGAATTTCAGGCAATCGTGAATTACGGAATCATCGGGTTGATACAACATGATTTACACAGCGACGGCATTGAAGATCTCGGAACCGATAAAACAGCAAGCCTTTACGATGAAAAAATTTCTTTCGTTAAAAAAATCATGGAAAATAAAAATCATGATTACGGGGAAGCCTGGCGGGAAATGAGCCAGGAAAGTTTCGCTGACCTGATCCTCATGAAACTTCAGCGCATGCGGCAAATTCTCGCCAACGATGGCAGAACGCTGATCAGCGAAGGCATAGACGCCAACCTGACCGACATTATTAACTACGCAATTTTCGCCCTGATCGGAATCGCAGAAGGGCGCCACATCGCATAATACATACAATGAAAAAAACCTTTCTGAATACGGCTAGACTATTGGTAGGTATTCTATTCATCTTCTCCGGCCTGATCAAAGCCAACGATCCCCTTGGGCTGAGTTATAAAATGCAGGAGTTTTTTGAAGTCTGGAACATGCCGGCTCTGGATGCCTACACCCTTGTATTTTCCGTGATCATGATTGTATTTGAAATCCTGGCCGGCGTAGCTGTAATACTCGGCTGGCGGATGCAACTCTTCGCCTGGTTGCTGCTCGTCCTAATAATTTTCTTTAGTTTTTTGACCGGCTACGCAGTTATATCCGGTAAGATACGTGAATGCGGATGTTTTGGAAATTGTATCCCGTTGCAGGCGATGGGTTCTTTTATCAAAGACCTGATTCTGCTTATACTCATTGGTATTTTATTTATTTACAGGAAAGAGATCAGACCGGCAATGCCCGTCAATATCTGCCAGTTTATTCTGGCCCTGTCGTTGGTATTATCTTTCTCCATTGAATGGTACGCACTTCGATATCTGCCTCTGGTGGATTGTTTGCCTTTTAAGAGGGGTGCCAATATTTTCGAAAAAATGAAGCCACCTGTCGGAGCGATACCTGACAGCACGGTGATAAATTTCGTTTATGAAAAAGATCACCAGACGAAGGAATATTCGGCCGATCAATTGCCGGCCGATCTGGACAGCACATACACATTTATCAAACGCTATGATAAATTGGTCCGGAAAGGAAATGCGGAAGCGGAGATCAAAGATTTTTCACTTATCAGTTTATCCGGCAGCGACAGTACCAGGCAAATTCTGGACATGCCAGGATTCCAGCTGATGCTGATCTCCAGAGGTTTCCCGCAAACCAACCCCCGGTGGAATAAATCCTTTCTTTTGTTGTATACTTTGGCGAGGTCAAAAAACATACCTGTCATTCTGGTTACGTCTAACCGGCCTGAAGCTGAAGAGTGGGTGAAATCTAATAACCTGCCCATTCCAGTTTTCGGCTGCGACGCCACCGCCGTAAAAACTGCCGCCCGTGCAGATCCTACATTATATCTTTTAAAAAAAGCTACAATAGTTAATAAGTGGAGCTATGCCAGTTTTGAAATGGCCGTTCCAAATATTGCCGAACTTCCTTTACAAAAAACAGACAGCGAGTCAGAACAATGATCAGCCGATTCATATCCAGATTGTTTTACGGAAGCCTGGTGATGCTCGGCGTTGTAGTAATCGTCTTTTTTTTATTCCAGGGATTCGGTGATCCTTCACGCCTCATCATGGGCCAGCGCGCAGATGCAGGTACTTTACAAAATATCCGAAGGGATCTCTACCTGGACCAGCCGAAATGGAAACAGTTTGTGTATTACCTGAATGATGTTTCTCCGGTTAGTTTTTATAAAGAAGCAGAACTGAAAGAAAAAAATATACACTGGATCGGGATTGGCGGAAATACCAAACTGGTTTTGAAGTTCCCATACCTGCGACGTTCTTATCAAACAAGGAAACAGGTATGGTCAATGCTCATGGAAGCCCTGCCCGGTACTATTATCCTGGCCTTCCTGGCCATGCTGATCGCCACTGTCTGTGGCATGGCATTGGGTATTCTGGCGGCCGTGAAAAAAGATACATGGCTGGATACAACAGCCATATTTACCAGCGTGCTCGGCATTTCTGCACCTTCTTTTTTTATGAGCATCGTGATCGCATATCTTTTTGGATTCGTGCTCAATCAGTATACCGGTTTACAAATGACGGGCAGTCTCTTTGATACAGATCCTTTTACCGGACGGCAATGGCAAATCCGAAATGCAATATTACCAGCCCTTACGCTGGGGATCAGGCCAATGGCCATCATAGCACAGTTAACCAGGGGCTCGATGCTGGATATATTGAATCAGGACTATATCCGGACTGCGTATGCCAAGGGCTTATCGCAGCACCAGGTGATCTGGCGGCATGCGTTGCGAAATGCGCTGAATCCAGTGATCACAGCGATTACCGGGTGGTTCGCCGAATTGCTGGCAGGCGCTTTTTTTGTGGAATATATTTTCGGCTGGAAAGGAATCGGAAAAATTACTGTGGATGCGCTGGCTAAACTGGATTTCCCCGTGGTGATGGGATCTGTTTTAGTTACTTCTTTTTTCTTTATCAGTATAAATATTCTGGCAGACTGGCTGTATCGCCTGATAGATCCACGGGTCAGCGGATAACAACTTCCCTGATCAGATTTTCTCCGAGGGCTTCATTGACCCTTTCCCTGATTTTATCTTTTTTATAAAGAAGTTCCTGTTTTAAGGGGGCCACAGAAGTCTGAATATAAAGAGTCGTTCCGTGAATTTCAATCTTATCTGTATAACGGGCGATCGTTTTTCCCATAATCTCTTCCCAGACTTCTGTTATCTGCAGAGCGAGGACACTTCCTTTCAGCCTGCTTTGTTTCAGGAACTGCCGCATTGCCTCCGCCATGGAATATTCGCTCATAGACCAAAGATAAGCTTAAAGCCGAAAGCTTAAAGCCTAAGGCTAATTCGGAAATTTGGAATTGAATTTCTCTCATCGGTCGTCGGTCATCGGTCATCAGTCAACTGCCAACTGCCAACTATTCTATAACCCGATCAACGCATAATCCACCGCCAGCATGTCCAGGTGTTCCCGGATGCGATTTTCATGTGTGTCGGTTATGAAGAGCTGCCCGTTTCCCGGAGCACAAACCCGTTCGAGGAGCTGATGCATTCGCCGGGCATCGAGTTTTTCAAAGACATCATCCAGTAAAATAATCGGTGCAAAACCTTTTGAGGTTTTTAGCATTTCATATTCTGCCAGCTTCATAGCGAAGAGCAGACTTTTGCGCTGGCCCTGCGAAGCGATATTTTTGAACTGCTGGTTACAGAGTCGGATATCAATATCATCCCGGTGTATGCCGGCATGTGTGCGTTGTAACATCAGGTCCCGTTCGCGGGATTTATGCAGAAGCTCCGCATAAGGTGTCGTCAGCAAATCACTATGGTAACTCAACTGAAGTCCATCATCGGATCCTGCGATATATTGGTAAATCGAACAAATGGAGGGAAGGATGTCCCGGAAAAAATGCTGGCGTTTAACGAAAATATACGTGCCCGGACGCAGGAGTTGCGCGTCATATACCTCCAGCAGACTACGATCTGTTGAAATATTTTCCGCCATAGAACGGAGTAACTGATTGCGTTGCTGAAGCAACCGGTTATATTCAATCAGATGTTGCAGATAAAGGGCATCCATCTGGCAGAGCAGCGCATCCGTGTACCGTCGCCTTTCATCGCTGCCTTCTGTAATGATCCTTGCATCATCAGGAGTGATTATTACGCAGGGAAACTT
>Ga0097621_100002692_pt1 | contig 12159 bp, 9 predicted proteins | sample KBSMisM72_FD_73165 | JGI IMG/M metagenome (GOLD analysis project Ga0097621, IMG submission 73165) | Miscanthus rhizosphere microbial communities from Kellogg Biological Station, Michigan, USA - KBS Miscanthus M7-2 (version 2) (version 2) | ecosystem: Host-associated > Plants > Roots >... | reverse complement strand
TGCGGTATGGCCATGCCATGCAGATCCATTGAATATGAGAAGTGAGCCTGCAGGACCGCACGCCAACACTTGCCCTGGGTGATTGGCTCGGCCATCTGAGTTGGAATCCGCTGGTATGCCCGGCCTTAGGTGAGAGCCCGGCACGAAGCGAGTTGCACCGTTATCGGGCCGAAACTCATCAACCATCAGGATGAAGCTAAGAAGCGGCCAGTCCGCAGAGTAGCGCTTAACATCGACATGCAGTTCCTCGGCTGGTGTGTCGGGCCGCAGCGTCCGCGAGTGGAACGAACTGAGCTTGAACGGGCGGCCGATGACACATCTGCACGCCTCGAGCAGCGGCGAAAATATGTATAGGTCGTCGAACTCAGGCCCACGATTTACAAAATCGGCTACGCGCGTCGAGGCGCTGCCCATGTGAACGTCGTCGCCTGTCGCCGACGCGACAGCGACGTTGTATGCGATGGCCAGCCGTTCCATTCGTTCGGATGAAACTGCACCGCGAAGTACAACGTAGCCTCGCTCTCGTAGTTCGGAGGCGGCGTCCTTTGCAAGTTCGCTTCTTGAGGCCAAGTTTATTAAACCAAGTCCGGCGTCTCAAAGTGAGTGGTCTAACATTGCGCTTGATCCGGTTTCGATTCCCGGAGATCCGTCACGTTTTGAATTGATAGTCCGTCAAATCGCCAGTCCAACGTCGCCTTCGAGCACCGATGTCTTCAGCTGGGGGCGCTCTCCACTCTTCCACAGTGCCGCAGTGTGTAATACCCGATACCTGATTGGGCCCCCATCCGGTCTTTCGCTACGGACAATTGGGCGCGGGATGCAGACAAACTCGGTGCGCAACTCTGCGACCGACAATTGCACCTTCGCATAACCGTGTCCTCCAAGATCTACGAACTCGAGGTGCGGAGCAAGGTTGGGATTCGACAGGGAACGCGCGCGCTGCAGATCGAAGCTCTTGGCATATTCAAGACACGAGCGGACGCCGTGCTTCACCAGCATGTTGTACGTCCAGTCAGGCTTCGCGCCGTCCGGGCGATCGGCGAGGAACAAGGCGCGGATTGGCATAGCCTTGGGTAAGCGATGCTCATATGCTTCCATCGTGCCCGGGCTTGCCAGCGACCCGCCGACGAAGCTCAATCCAACAGGGTCGAACTTCCGCGGCGGAAGATTGGCTGCGGCATATCCAGCCCAGAAACTGTGCCGGTCGCCAGAGACAATCGCGAAGCCGGTAATCTTCGCTTCACGCACGAGGTCGTAAATTTCCTTGCGCTCGGCGTAGGCCGATCCGTAGTCGTTACTGCCGAACTGCGCATAAGTATCAGCGGGCCACGGCTTCTCGACCATTCCGGCGGGGAGGTTTTGCGGGTCCGAGCGCCAGTCGAGCGCGCCGAGCGAATTGCCCCAGATTTTCCACGTCGCCTTCGCTTTGCGCAGTTGGTCTTTGAACCAGGCCTTCTGGTCGGCGCCGAGGATTGTCCGCGCCGGCGTCTCCTTGCGCGGATTAGGAATGTGCACATCGCGGAAGTGGAGCTCGGCGGGCGGCTTCCCGCCGTCGAAAGCGCGTCCCGCGTCGAGCGCGATCATCGCCTCCTCAGAAAACATTCCGTTGAAGGTGGGGTCATAAATTTTTCCAACCCCCTCAGCATCAGTTGGGTCGTCGCCGCAGAAGCTGTGCTGGTCGGTAATGAGGAGGTCGAGGTTCTTGCCGTAACGGAGCACCCGATAAGCGATCAGGCTGCGGATCGCGGTCAGATTGTTCGGCTCGATGCCGAGCCCGTTCCCGTCCCACTTGTCGATCTTGACGTTCTTGACTGCAACGCCCCCGAATTCGGCAAGCGAGCCGCTCGGCGGCGACACGCGAGCCGGGACATATTCGAACCAGGCTTGATTGGCGGCGACCTTTACGGTCTGGCCGGGCTGCGGCTCTCCGCCCGCCTGGACGATGCTTTGCCGACCCTGCCACGAAAATTCGTGATTGTCCCAGATGGCGACGAACGGCCAGCGCGCGCGGGCGTCCTGGAGATCGGGATCAGCAAGATAGCCCTTGTACACGGCGCGATAACCGTCGACGGTCAGCGGGTAGTGGAGCTTGCCGCTATTTCCCCCATCGGGGATGCGCGCAACTTCGTAGATCGTGCGGTCGTAACGCGTCTTCACTTCGTCGGGATACTCGACCACCTCGTAGATGAAATCGCCGAGGTGCAGAACGAAACCGAGCTGCTCGGCGGCGGGTGCGCGTTCATCTTCATAAATCATCCGGCGATACGCGTTGAGCTTGCCCTCGTTGATGTCCTGACAGCTCACAAATGCGAAGTTCACCGTGCGCGGATCGTTTGGCAATGGCGCCGTGATCGTGCGGCCGATCCGGCTGCCATTGCCGTCCGTGTCGGTAAACCGATACCAGTAAATACGTGCTGGCTTGAGTCCGCCAATCAGCACGCGCGCGGTCCAGTCGGAGGCGCTCGAGACCGGTGCCTGCGCGTGCGCAACGACGCGGCGGAATGTCTTATCCTCCGCTACCTCGACGGTGAGGATCTGGCGTGTGTCGCCATCGGCAAACGGACGCCTGGTCCAGAGAATGACGCTGTGCGGATCGGGATCGCCCGAGGCGACCCCTTGGGGATAGAGGTCACGCCGCTCATGCCACTGGATACGCGAACCTCGAGTCGGTCCAACCCATGCGAGCGACGCACCGATTGCTGTTGCAGTTTTGAGAAAAGATCGGCGGTTAATCTTCATCGTCTCACTCCGTCCGGGTTGCAGTTGGGTCACCTCAGGACAAACGCTGCTAAATAAGTATTGTACGCCTGTAAATTGCTTTGGCTTGGAACGCTCCGATCAAATTCATCATTATGATATCTCGTGAATCGGCGTGTAGCTTGGTGGGCATAATACTTTCCTGGAAAGTTATAGCGGACTTCCGTGTGACAAACGGGCCGGATTCTGCCGTGAATGGAATCGGCTTGCAAGCGGAGTTTGCGATTACTCTTCTCGACTCAATCCTTTCGATCTTGACTCTCCAGTTCTTTTGTCAGTGTTCATCCATCCAACCTACTTGAATTCCTTCGGATACTGTCGAAGCGATTCTCATTCGGCATCTATTATGAAGTCGAGGAGACGTAGTCTACGTTTATTCCAGTCTGGATCTGCGACGTGATCTGCGTTGATTCGGAAGCGGTTGCGAAAGAGAAGGTAGAGTGCTTTCCGCTTTCCGAACTTCGACATAATTCACAGATTCCGCCACGCAGTTTTCAGGCGTTGACGATCCTATGCGCAGCTTTATCTCTTTCTCGACCGCGAATATTCCTAATCGAGCATTGCCACGGAAGAGTTTTCCTCAGAACAGAAAGAGGCCGCGGACGGTTTCCTACGGCCTCTCGGTAGCCTCCTGCCACGCGTTGGGCGATGACCGACGGGTGACTCTAAAGCTACTGTGGAGCGTCCGGTTGTGTCACCGGCAAGGGACGAGGCGCGTAAACTTGAATTGCTGATTCTGCCCCCACCGAAAGTCATACTGTTGCACCTGCGCGCCGTTTCCTGTCGAGGCGCCCCTGACGTCCAAGCCTTTGCCGCTGTGCTTCGCTATGACTGAGTAGAAGCCATTCCCGAGATCATTAATCTTCCACATCTGATTGGTGCTGCCGTTATAGTCCCATTGCTCCACGATGACGCCGTTGGCCCCAGAGAATATTCCTCCAAAAACGTCCAGAGCCTTGTCGCTGTGCTTGGCCATAATCCTGTATGTACCAGCGCCGTCCACATCGAAAAGTGTCCATTGTTGATTCTCCCCACCGTGACAATCCCATTGAATTATCAGGGCTCCGTTCGCGGCTGACCAGCCTCCGACGTCAAGACACTTGCCGCTGTGCCTGGCTGAGATTTGGTAAACAGCTCCAGATTCAAGAGGCAAGCTGAACGCACTACCTGCAGTGACAAGCATCAGGAAGACCAGTACTAACAGGTTTGTTCTCATTAATCTCTTATTCATTGTCTTTCCTTTGTGTTTTGAGGCCCACGGGTGGGCGCGGTTGAGGTTGAGCAAGCGACAGAAGCCCTGAGCATTAGCACGCCCGCTGGGATCAGAACCATAGGGTTAAATTTTATAACCCCAACTGGACCATCAGGCTGCGCTACTTGCGTCAGACTAATTAGATATTCTGATCTCCACTTATAGAAACGGTGTTCGGTGGAGAAAACTGGCATGGCTGTTTTAGTTTTCTCGACAGCGGGTCTGAATTTGATCACAGAGTTTGGTGGAGGTGGTATAGTTCCCGGCAACAAGCAGGATTCTCAACCGTCCCAATCAGCCTGAAGGCGCATTGGATGTCAGCCTCTCATTCAGTAACTCAATTGTTGGAGCAGTGGAACGGTGGTGACCGTGAGGCTCTCGACAAGTTGATGCCTCTCATCTACGAGGAATTGCGGAAGATGGCCAGGCGCTACATGAGCCAGCAAAACCCTGATCATACGCTGCAGACCACCGCCCTCATACATGAGGCTTATCTACGCATGGTCAAGCAAAAAGAAAAACATTTTGAGAATCGCGTCCATTTCTATGGCGTCGCCGCGCAAGCGATGCGCCATATCCTGGTTGATTACGCACGCGCAAGACGTGCGGCAAAGCGAGGCGGTGACGCCCGCCCCATCTCTTTGGAGGAAGCTGCACTGGTAACACAAGAACGAGCCGCTGAACTGGTTGCCTTTGACGATGCGCTGAAAGAGTTAGAAGAACTTTCAAAGCGACAGAGCCGCGTGGTCGAGTTACGTTACTTCGGAGGACTAAGCGTAGAAGAGACGGCTACGGTTTTGGCTGTCTCGCCAGAAACAGTGATGCGCGATTGGAGCATGGCCAAGACCTGGCTACATCGCGCCCTCCGACCGACAAGTGAAGTATGACGCCCGAACAATACGAACGTTTGACGGAGCTGTTTCATACGGCACTGGAGATTGCTCCCACGGACCGTCAAGTCTTTCTGGATCACGTTTCAGAAAGAGACGCGGATCTGCGAGCCGAGTTGGAATCATTGCTGGCGGCCGAGCGAGCTGCTCTTACCCAGAAACCGCCGGAAGATATAGCTGCCGGCTATTTGGCGCAGCAGAGCGACACCTTTGCAAATGTCCCCTCACTCGTTCCTCATCAGCGTCTCGACCACTATGAAATTCGATCGCTACTCGGCAAAGGTGGAATGGGAGAAGTTTATCTGGCTGAGGACCTTCGCCTTCATCGCAAAGTCGCGCTGAAGATCCTGCCTGCCGAAGTTGCTGCTAATCAGGATCGAATGCGCCGCTTCGAGCAAGAGGCCGCCGCCGCTGCCGCTCTGAATCATCCGTACATTGCGCACATCTACGAAATCGGTGAGAGTGAAAACACTCACTTCATCGCCATAGAGCACATTGACGGTGACACGCTGCGCCATAAGATTCATCGCGACAAAGCTCCGCTACAGAAGCTCCTAAAGTATCTGACCCAGGTCGCTGAGGGTCTCACCAAAGCGCATGGGGCTGGGATTGTGCATCGTGATCTGAAGCCCGACAACATCATGATCACTCGTGATGACTATGCCAAGATTCTCGATTTTGGATTGGCGAAACTGATGGAACCACAGAGGCCATTAGGCTCTACCGGGAACGCATCGAGAGAAGTCGGCGCGGCTATCGTGACGCAAAACTCATTGGCCGGCGTGGTAATGGGTACTGCGGGCTACATGTCGCCCGAGCAGGCGCAAGGAAGGGTGAAAGAGATCGACCAACGATCAGACATCTTCTCGTTCGGCTGTATTTTGTTTGAGGCGGTAACCGGGCAAAAGCCGTTCGCGGATGAATCACTCATTAAATCGCTGCACAAAGGCATCCACGACGCTGCGCCGCCAATCAAAGATTTCAACTCATCAACCCTCCCTGACTTGCAGCGAATTCTTAACCGTTGTCTTGCCAAGGACCCGGAGGAGCGGTATCAGACGGTCAAAGACTTGGCGATCGAGTTGATTACAGTGCGGCAGCAGATGGCTGGAGCTGCGGAGATTGATACTGCCGTGGCAGGCAGCGCCGAAACGTTGGAGCGACGAAGTCTTGAAGAATCGAACAGACAGACATCGAGCGCAGAGTATATCGCTGCGGAAATCAAACGGCATAAAAGGGGCATCGCCATTATCTTATCCGTCCTCGTCGTAGTTTCCGGTTACTTGTTGTATAAAATCGCCAGCCAAAAGAGGGCAGTTACCTCGACGCCGGCGAACAAGCTGACGAGGCTTACCGCCACTGGCAAGATTCTTACGGGTACGATTGCACCTGACGGCAAGTACGTCGTTTATGTGGCACAAGATGCCATGCAGCAGAGTATCTGGATCAAACAAGTCGCCTCCCCGAACAACGTGGAGATCGTTCCTCCCTCAGAGGCCGCTTACGCAAACCTAAGCTTCACGCACGATGGCAACTTCATCTACTTTAACAAGAGAGAGAAGGGGGAGCATGATTCGCTCTATCGAATGCCCGCGAAGGGCGGTGTAGCGAGCAAGGTCATCGACGATTTCTCGGCCCGCGCGGTGCTATCCCCGGACGATAAGCGCATCGTCTATGTTCTCGGTGGTTTCTTTGAGGACGAGAACTCGTTGGTGGTGGCAAACAGCGACGGCAGCGGAGAGCAAGTAATCGCCACGCACAAATCACCACTCAACTTTTACTCTGGCGGTCTCGCATGGACACCCGATGGAAAATCGATCACCTGCGTTACTGGACCTCATGCCGGGAAACTGATCGAATATCCGCTCAACGGTGGTCCTGCGAAGCCGATTGAGACGCCGAAGTGGTTTTCTATCATAAACGTTGAATGGCTGCCGGACGCTACGGGCCTGATTGTGGCCGCGCGAGAATCACGCTCTTCACCTTTGCAGATTTGGCATGTCAGCTATCCGAGCGGTGAAGGGCGCCGCATCACGAACGAGTTCAGCAACTTTATTAATTTGAGTCTCACTGCGGACGCGAGTGCCCTTATCGCGACAAAACGGGACTCGACTTCACATATCTGGCTCGCGCCGGAGGGCGATGCGAATCGCACCAAGCAACTCACCACCGGAACCTTGCGGCAGGACGGAAACCCAAGCGTGAACTGGATGCCTGACGGCAGAATCATTTTCGACTCGACGGCGAGCGGCAGTATCCATACGTGGATCATGAACGCTGATGGCAGCGAGCAGAGACAACTGACAGATGGTGCGTACGAGGATCAGGGAGCGCATGTTTCGCACGACGGTCGCTATGTCGTTTTTTCCTCAAATCGCACAGGTGCCCAACACATTTACAGAATGGACGTCGATGGGAACAATTTGAAACAACTGACTGACGGTGCCGATGAAGCCGCACCTCTCTTTTCTCCCGATGGAGAGTGGGTGATCTGTAGCTCTAACAACTATTCTTCTTGGAAAGTGCCTGCCGATGGCGGAGAACTAATACAGCTGACGAATGATAGCTGGGCATCAGACATTTCGTCGGATGGTAAACTCGTTGTTTATGTCCGACCAGCGGAAGGTGGTCAGCTTCGCTGGACCATCACCATCATGCCGTTTGCAGGTGGCCCGCCGCTCAAGACTTTTGACGTGACATCCGATTCCCGTCCCAATTCGCGGTGGACGTCGGACGACAGTGCTATTGTCTATAACCTCACACATGGTGGGATGCTCGCCGGGGTGACGAACCTTTGGATTCAGCCCCTTGACGGTAGTCCGCCGCAACAGTTGACGAAATTCGTTTCTGAAACTTTCTTCTCTTTCGATTGGTCCACCCAAGGCAAAGGGTTGGTGTACGGGCGCGGTTCCGTCAGCAGTGACATCATTCTGATTAATGATTTCCGCTGAATGCGCTGACTCATTTCACCACGGAGGCTCCATCATGTGCTCACAGTTGCGCCCGCCGTCTTCCTGCAGTTCATTTACGTCAAAGGACCTTACTCGCGCTGACGATGTGTTTAGTCATGTTACCGCCGCAGGACGGTTGGCGTCCCGTACGGGAATCGAACCCACCGCGCGTCTATTAAGGGTCCAATAACGATCCCTTTGGAGCCTTTAGAATATCTTACGGTGCTGTTCACCAACCCTTCAGTGAGGTAAAATATCGATTGCTATGATCCAGAGAGAAAAAATCGAAGAACTGCTCAAGTTGCCAACCGAGGAACGTCGCCAAGTGCTTCGACTGCTTCAAGAAAGCTTGGTCGAAGAGGGTGAAATCAAGGCCCCATCCACAAATGGAGATCAAACTTCACCGGCTGCCAAGTGGTTGTTGTCAATGGCGGGTCGTTACTCGGGAGGACCGGGTAACACCGCTGCCCGCGCCGATGAGATCCTCCGCGCCGAAGTTGATAAGCACCGTGGGTTGACGACGAATTAGTGATGGCGGTCCTGCTCGACTCTGGATTTCTGTTTGCCTCGCTCAATGCATCAGAATCAGAACACCAAGCAACAATTCGCGTTCTGGAAAATGTTCGCGAACCGATTGTTCTACCCATCCCGGCTATTACCGAAGTTGCATACCTCCTAGCTCGCGACATCAATAACGAAACCGCTGCGGATTTCGTCGCGAGCCTTGCGACGACCGAACTAACTCTCGAGATTCCGCGTCAAGAAGATTACTCGCGCTCTGCAGAGATTATCCGGCAGTATTCCGATGCCAAGCTCGATTTCGTAGACACGCTGATCGTCGCGATGGCGGAACGTCTGAACATCACACGCGTTCTTACACTTGATCGTCGCGACTTCCAATTGATCCGTCCAAAGCATTGCAGCGCTTTTGAAATCCTGCCATAACAGACTGCTTGAGGTTGTCGAGATGATTATGCCTGGCCCAAGGAGGTAACGATTGTTGTGGTCGAAGCGTACTCTTAAGTTCCCTCAGGTTACCGCCGCAGGACTGCGGTAACATCCCTGATGCTCAAACATAAGACGAGCCAATTATCGATACAAAATGAGAGCGGTCGTAACTTACGAGTAATCCGCGCGTCCATTAACGCGAGCTAAGGGAATTAAGCAACAGGTGAATCTTGAAAGATGTTAAGAGGAATTGGCGTCCCGTACGGGAATCGAACCCGTGTCGCCGCCGTGAAGGAAAGCGATTTATAGGAATTCAAAGGAAACTTGCGGCATGGATAGCGCCGTACGGTAGTCAAAGGTAGTCAAAGGTACTCTAAGGGATCGTTATTGGACCCTTAATGGACCCATGAATGATCCGAATGACACTCAAGTAAAGTTCATGAAGGTTCGCAACGAATTGCGTCTTGCGGGCATGAAGCTCGAGGTGGTAGTGTGACGACATGATTGACTCATCCCAGATAGACAGAATGTCAGTAACCGAACGCCTACAGGCAATGGACCAGCTTTGGGACTCCCTCGCTCGGGATAGCGACGAGATACCTTCCCCGGACTGGCATCAAGATGTTTTGGCTAACAGGAAGGCACGAGCCCAACGCGGCGAAGCAAAGTTTCTCACGTTGGCTGAACTTAGATCACGTCTACGAAGCTCTGAACCATGAATGTAGTAATACTCAAGGATGCGGCAGAAGACCTCGAGTCGGGCGCACAATTCTATGAATCGTGCTCGACGGGAGTTGGCGATTATTTCCTCGACTCAATCCTTTCCGATCTTGACTCTCTACTTCTTTTTGCCGGTATCATCCAATCTACTTTGAATTCCATCGGATGCTGTCGAAGCGATTCCCATTCGGCATCTATTATGAGGTGGAAGACGATGTAGTCTACGTTTATGCCATTCTGGATCTGCGGCGCGATCCCCTCTGGATTCGGAAGCAGTGGGGAAGAGAAGATAGAAGAGTTTCGTAACATCAACGACTCACCACACCTTCGATCCTGTACGCTCAGGTTGAAAGTTGCCATTCCAACGTATTCCGAGTTGGAACTGGATTGTTCGTGGCTGATTGAGTTGAACGCCTCGGGTATTAGTCATATAGCTGGTGCTTTCAGGTAGTCTAATGAAAGATGGCTGCCGCACACGATCTTACCTTGAAATCGGTCTCACCAGCCTTTAATCTTCCTTCGTTGTATTCGATGACTGAGCCGAGGAGGTAGACTCAAGAGGAAATATGACTGAAGATGAAGTCCAAGAGAAAAAGGCCGTATGCGGGATAGTTATGCCTATATCTGCAATCGATGGCTGCTCAGAGGCACACTGGTCGGAGGTCCATGACATCCTGAACGAAGCAATCGACGATGCCGGTTTTGAGCCTAACCTAGTTAGTAATGCCGACGATGTGGGGATAATTCAGAAGAGAATAATTCAGAATCTATACGACAACCCAATCGTCGTTTGTGATGTCAGTGCCAAGAATCCGAATGTTATGTTTGAGTTAGGAATGCGGCTGGCCTTTGATAGGCCTACGATTATTGTAAAGGATGACAAAACTAGCTATTCGTTCGATACATCGCCCATTGAACACATCGAGTACCCGCGGGACCTTCGCTTTAGCAAAATAATCGAGTTTAAGGAGCTATTAAGCGATAAAATCAGAAATACTCACGAGAAATCCTCAAGCGATAAAACCTACACTACCTTCTTAAAGCACTTCGGAGAATTCAAAGTTGCGAAAATTGACAAGAAGGAGGTTTCGGGCCAAGAGTTCATCATTGAGGAGTTAAAAAATCTGCGTGCAGAGATGGGTAAATTGGGAACGAACAACATGCGAAAGCTGCCGCGGCCTGATGCGCCCGGTGGTGTACTTGATTTTTGCTTATCCCCCTTGAGCCAGTCAGAGATGAATAGTATTTTTGAATCACCATTGGATTTGCCAGTTACACGTGTTGAGCTACGCGACTTTGGCGATCACAAACATCTGTGGTTGTTTCCGCAAGCGAAGAGCGATGAACCGGACATTATTACAGCACTTAAGACACAGTTTCCCAGAATTCGCCAAAGATCACGCCCCGCCAAGCGCATAAGACCAACAGCTTTATCACAAGCTAAAAACACCTAGAGCAGGCTGCTGAAAAACTAAACAATCTTCCCGCGAGTAGATCACGGTCACCTATAATCTGGTCCAACGCCGACGACGGAGGAACAGAATGCGGGGAGACAACGAACAGCAAGCGGGCATGTACAGTTACATCTCGCCAGAGCAACGAGTGCCGGCGGATCACCCCTTGCGCCCGCTGCGTAAGATGACCGATGAAATTTTCAAGCAATTGTCGCCGCGCTTTGACAAGTTGTATTCGCGAGTCGGGCGCCCGTCGATCGCGCCGGAGCGGTTGCTGCGAGCGTTGTTGCTGCAAGTGCTTTACTCGGTACGTAGCGAACGGATGTTGATGGAGCAGTTGCAGTACAACCTGTTGTTCCGCTGGTTCGTCGGCTTGAACATGGACGACGAGGTTTGGAACGCCACTACTTTCAGCAAGAACCGCGACCGCTTGCTGCGCGGAGAAATCGCCGAAGAGTTTTTCACGGCCGTGCTCGATGTGGCGCGCGAGAAAGAGTTGTTGTCGGACGAACATTTCACGGTCGACGGCACGATGATCGAAGGCTGGGCCAGTTTGAAAAGTTTCCAGCCTAAGGATGCGGCGGAGCGCGACAGCGACGACAAGCCCGATGATCCTGGCAATCCGACGGTGAATTTCCATGGTCAGAAACGCTCGAATAAAACGCATGAATCGAGTACTGACACCGATCTCCGGCTGTTTAAGAAGACCAAGGGCAGCGAGGCGAAACTCGCCTTTCAGGGTCACGTGTTGATGGAGAATCGGAACGGTTTGGTGGTGAATGCCTTGTTGACCTGTGCCAGCGGCACGGCGGAACGAGAAGCGGCGCTGCTGATGTTGGGACAACGGTCGCAGCAGAAACGGATTACCTTGGCTGGCGACAAAGGTTATGACACGAAAGACTTCGTTGCTGACTTGCGCGCCTGCCAAGTGACGCCGCATGTGGCCCAAAACAACAAGGGACGAAGCAGCGCGATCGACCAACGGACCACGCGTCACCCTGGTTATGAAGTTAGTCAGCGTAAGCGTAAACGTGTAGAAGAAATCTTCGGCTGGTTGAAGACGGTGGGGCTGATGCGCAAAACCCGACACCGCGGAGTGAAGCTGGTGGGTTGGATCTTCAAGTTCGCTACCGCCGTCTACAACTTGGTCCGAATCAGAAATCTGGCCGAGGTTAAGTGAATGAATG
>Ga0097621_100002691_pt1 | contig 12162 bp, 10 predicted proteins | sample KBSMisM72_FD_73165 | JGI IMG/M metagenome (GOLD analysis project Ga0097621, IMG submission 73165) | Miscanthus rhizosphere microbial communities from Kellogg Biological Station, Michigan, USA - KBS Miscanthus M7-2 (version 2) (version 2) | ecosystem: Host-associated > Plants > Roots >... | reverse complement strand
GGCGCGCATGGTTGCGCCCGTGGCAAGTCCGTCGTCCACGAGAATGACGATTTTGTTGTGCACATCCGGAAACGGTCGCGCTCCGCGATAGTGTTCGTCCCGTCGTTCCACTTCCTGGCTTTCACGCTCGGTGGCTTCCTCGATCGCATCCTGGGCAAAGCGTCCCAGGGCGTCTAAGATCTCGGGGTTTAGGACTCTCGTCCCTCCGGAAGCAACCGCGCCCATGGCCAGTTCCTCATGCCCGGGGACGCCGAGTTTACGGACGACGAAAACGTCGAGCGGCGCCAGGAGCGCCTCTGCGATCTCGTAGCCGACCGGCACACCGCCGCGTGGCAAGGCCAGCACCAGCAAATCGGGACGGCCGCGCCATGCCGCGAGACTGGTGGCGAGGAAACGTCCGGCATCGGCACGATCGCGGAAATGCATCTTATTTATGTTTCGCAACGCCAGAGTCGTTCGGCTTTGCAAGTCTGACGACTGGAATGATTCGTTAGGCATCGTCTTCTCCCGGTTGCGGCCTTCATCCAAGCGCGGAGATTTCGCCTTTCCGTCAAATGCAAGGGACCGACCATCACGACCACACCGCCTCAGTGCCGGAAGATCTTACCGGCCGGCCGCGCCGGGTGGCGATCGGGGGCGTTTCCTGGCGGAAGACTTTCTCGGCCTTTAAGCACCGCAATTACCGGCTCTACTTTTGCGGTCAGCTCGTCTCGCTCATCGGCACCTGGATGACGAGCACTGCACAGGGCTGGCTCGTTTATCAGCTCACCGGTTCCAAGGCATTGTTAGGCATTGTCTCCGCCGCCGGGACGGCGCCAATGCTGGTCTTCTCCACCTGGGGCGGTTGGGCGGCCGATCATTTTCCGAAACGCTCAGTCCTTATCGGCACACAGATCGGAATGATGGTTCTCTCCTTTATGATGGCCGGGCTCGTTTGGACGAAGGTGATCGTCCCTTGGGAGATTATCGTCCTGGGAATGTTCGGCGGCGTGGCGATGGCTTTCGACATGCCGGCGCGGCAATCGTTCGTGGTTGAAATTGCGAGTCGCGAAGATCTCATGAACGCCATTTCGCTCAACAGCGCAATGTTCAACGGCGCGCGCATTGTCGGTCCCGCCGTGGCCGGTTTCCTTATGGCAAAAGTGGGCATCGCGCTCTGTTTTTTCATCGATGGCGTGAGCTTTCTCGCCGTGCTCGGGGGTCTGATCATGATGCAGCTGCCGGCGCACGTGCGCGGTCCAGCCAGCGGCGGGGCGATCGCGCAATCGCTCGAAGGTTTTCGCTACGTCTGGCACCACGTGCGGGTACGCACCATCTTCGCCCTCTTCGCCGTCGTGGGCGTTTTCGGCTGGTCCTATTCCGTCCTCATGCCCGCTTTTGCCCACGACATTCTGCATCTCGACGAACAGGGCTATGGCTTTTTGTTAGGCGCGAGTGGCGTCGGCGCGCTGATCGGCGCCCTGACGACTGCTACCTTCGGGACAAACGTCTCGCCTCGCACCCTTGCCTTCGGCGGCGTCTGGCTTTTCTCCGTCATGCTGTTCATTTTCTCGTTCAATCGCAGCCTAACGATCGCGATGCTCTGTTTGGCTGCCGGCGGGTTCGGGATGATGCTTTTCTTTTCGACCTCGAACACGACCGTGCAAACCATCGTGCCCGACGAAATGCGTGGGCGCGTCATGGGAATCTGGTCGCTCATTTTTGGTGGGATGATTCCTTTCGGCAGCCTCGAGGCTGGAGTGGTCGCTCATTATTTCGGGACGGAAGCCACGCTCGCGGTTGGAGCGGTGGTATGTGCCATCGCCGCTTTTGTCACCTTGATTGTAGTGCGCCGGCGCGACGCGCAACTGGCCGCCGTGACCTGATGCCACCGCCGCCGCCGCGCGGCGACTTCCGCTTCCCCTTGGCGACCGCTCCGCTATCCTCCGGCCATGAGCACGCGCGTTTTTCTCATCCGACATGGCGCAACGGTCTTGAGCGCGGAAGACCGTTTCGCGGGCGTGACCGATGTCGAGCTTTCGGATGAAGGTCGGGAACAAGCCAGGCAACTGGCGGAACGACTGAGGACGGAGGAGATCACCGCGATTTATGCTTCGCCGCTCAGCCGAACGTTGGAGACCGCTGAAATCATCGCGCGACCGCACAATCTCGAAGTCGTTAGGCGCGACGGCTTGCGCGAAATTTCTCATGGGCGCTGGGAGCAGATGACGCGCAAGGAAGTGGACGAGAAATTCCCCCAGGAAGCTGCCGCCTGGGAAGAGGATCCCTACACCTTCGCGCCGGTGGGAGGCGAGAGTGGATTGGCTGTAACGGCGCGCGCCCTTCCAGTGTTACTTGAGATCGTCCGGACACATCGCGAGAGCCCGGTCGCTGTCGTCTCGCACAAAGCGACCATTCGTTTACTGCTCAGTTCGCTCCTCGGGTTCGATCCGCGACGCTACCGCGACAATCTCGATCAAAACCCGGCGGCGCTGAACATTGTCGATTTTCGCGACACCACCCATGCACGGCTCACCCTCTTTAACGACACCTCGCATTACAACAGCGCGGAGAGTGGCATTCCTTCGAAGCCCGTTTCCCGGCTCTCGAAATGGTGGTCGTGAGGGAAATGCGCCAGAAACGTCGTTAGGCAAATGACAGCAGATTCGAACTCCAGATCGCCTAACGACTCGCGAAAGCTGGCCCGTCAGCTCGGGCTTTTTGGGACGACGATGGCGGTTATGGGCGGGATCGTCGGCGCGGGGATTTTCATCAATCCATATATCGTGGCGCAACGCGTCCACACTTCGCCGCTCATTCTCGGTGCATGGGTAGCAGGCGGCCTGATCGCGCTCGCCGGCGGTTTCATTTACGCAGAACTGGCCGCACGGCTACCGGTAGTCGGAGGGCAATACGCTTATCTGCGCGATGCGCTCCATCCGTCAGTGGCGTTTGTTTACGGTTGGGTCCTGCTCCTGGTCATCCAGACCGGCGGAATCGCGGCCGTGGCTGTGACTTTCGCGCGTTATTTCCTCGAGCTGACGCATTTGCCGCTGAGCGATTCGTTAGTCGCGGTCAGCGCCCTTGGCTTGCTCACCCTCATCAATTGTCTCGGCGTGCGCGCCGGTAGTGGAGTTCAGTCGATTTTGACCCTTACTGCGGTGGCCGCGATTGCTCTTCTGGAAGCGGTTGTGTTCTCGGGCGGCGCTCCGCCGCAAAGCAACACAGCGCCGGTCTTCGATCGATCTTTCTCGCCAGGTCTCCTCCTGACTTTCGGTGCTGCCATGACTCCGGTCCTTTTCGCTTACGGAGGATGGCAAACTTCCAGTTTTCTCGGGGGTGAAATCCGGGATGCGCAAAGGGTTTTGCCACGGGCGCTGATTCTTGGCGTCCTGGGCGTGATCGCGATTTACGTTTCGGTCAATTTTGCCTACCTCCGCGCGCTTGGGGCGGAAGGCCTGGCTGCGACGAGCACACCGGCCTCCACCGTCATGCGCAATTCGTTAGGCGCGCGCGGCGCGCAGCTGATGGCCGCGGGCATTGCCTTTTCCGCTTTTGGTTTTCTCGCGCAATCGATGCTCACCGGTCCGCGGGTTTATTTCGCGATGGCAAAAGACGGAGTCTTCTTTCGTGGCGTGGCCAACATTCATCCACGCACTCACGCCCCTATCGTGGCGATTTTGCTTCAGGGAATTTGGGCAATCGTGATCGCTCTGAGCGGCAGCTATGGCCAAGTGATCAATTACGTCGTGGCGATGGATTCGCTCTTCTTCGGGTTAACCGCGGTCTGTCTTTTTGTTCTGCGGCAACGGAATAGCTCGACCACTTTTCGCATGCCGGGGCATCCCTGGACGACGCTTTTCTTCATCGCCGCGCAGTGGCTGGTCGTGGTCAGCACCTTCGCGAACGATCCGCGGCGAGCTTTCCTCGGGCTCGGGTTCGCCTTGCTGGGCCTGCCGATTTATTCCGTCTGGCGCAAGCAGGGCAACAAATCGTAGCGCGGTTGCCCGAGGGTTAAAACCCGCCACCTTTTCCGGCGATGGAACGAAAGCGCTCGGTCTACATGGAGTGGGCGAAGCTTTCGTCGAGCGCGCACTTCAATCTCGCGACCAGCGGCCTAACGAATGTCATGCTGGCGGAATTTCCATTTCGAGCGGCAGAGCTGGAAATCACCGGTGGCGGCTACGGCTACAGTCCGTTGCTCGAACGAATCGCCCGGCTTACCGGCGCACCCTCCGAGTGCATTGTCACCGCAGAAGGAACGTCGATGGCGAATCATCTCGCCGCCGCCACGCTGCTCGAGCCGGGCGATGAGGTCGTCATCGAACGACCTGCCTACGGCCTGCTTCTGGACTTGCTCCATTATCTCGATGCAAGGGTGCGGCGAGTTGAGCGACGGTTTGAGGACGATTTTGCCATTTCGTTAGGCGAAATGGAGAAGGCGATTACGCCGGCAACGCGTTTAATTGTCCTGACGAATCTGCACAATCCATCCGGCGCCTTTCTTTCCGTTGAGACGCTGCGATCGATCGGCGAACTCGCCGCGCGGGTCGGGGCGCTGGTCCTGGTGGACGAAGTTTACCTGCCGATGCTTTTTGATTCCGCGCCATCTACGGCGTTTTCTCTGGGCCACAATTTTGTCGTTACCAATAGCCTAACGAAAACCTATGGTCTGAGCGGCCTGCGTTGCGGCTGGATTTTGGCGGCGCCGGAGCTGGTGCATCGCATGTGGCGATTGAACGATCTCTTCGCCGCCACCGCCGCGCATCCGGCAGAACGCATGTCGGTCATGGCCTTCGATCATCTCGAGCAATTTCGTGAGCGCGCCCGCGAGCTGCTGACAACAAACCGCGCTTTGCTCGATGCGTTTCTCGATTCGCGTGACGACCTGGAGTGTTTTCGTCCGCCAGCCGGCTCGGTCGTTTTTCCGCGCTTGCCCCGAGGCGAACCGGAAGAATTCTTTCAACTGCTGCGCGAGAAATATGAGACGTCGGTTGTGCCCGGCAGATTTTTTGAGATGCCACGTCATTTCCGCCTTGGGATAGGTGGCGAGACCGCCGCGCTCAAGGGTGGCTTGGAACGTCTGGGCGCGGCTCTCGACGAATTTCTTGCCTAACGAATCGGAAGCGCGGGCAATTGCCAAGAGCTTTTCGTGGAACTAGAGGTGACCGCACCCCCCAGGTTCTCCCCGAGATGCGATGAACTAATAGGAATTCGATGGAAAAAGTCAGCAGCCAGGAATTTCAGCGGCGGCTCGGACGGGTCGAAGAATTAATCGCTTCTCTCCAAAGCGCGGCTGATCCGGCGGTGCGCGAGCAAACTCGTGAGCTGATTGAGACTCTGCTTGATTTGCACGGACGCGGGCTTGAAAAAATTCTGGAAACGGTGCACGAAACCGATGCCTTGGGGGCAAAGGTGATCGACAAGCTTGGGCGCGATCAACTTGTGTCTGGCGTCCTCTTGCTGCACGGGTTGCATCCACTCGATCTCGAAACCCGGGTGCGCAATGCACTCGAAACGGTCCGGCCCCGGCTTGGCTTGCACGGTGGAAACGTTGACCTGGTCGAGGTGACCAATGATGGGGTGGTGAGGATTAGACTAGAGGGAAATTGCAACGGCTGTCCTTCCTCGCGCATTACTCTGCACGCCACAATCGAGGAGGAACTTTACGCCGCCGCACCGGATATCGTTTCACTGGAGGTGGACGGCGCGGCTGATCCGAACGCGCCCGTCAATCCCAGTCGCGCCCCACTCTTTACGGAATGTCCTACGAGCAATGGACAAGCATCAGGGAAGGAAATGAAACTATGAGGAAACCACCACAACCCGTTCACGTGGCAGGTAACGGGAAAGGCGAAGAAAAAGCCCTAACGAGTCGCGAGCCGGGGCGCGATCCCAATCGCAAACATTATCGCAGCGCACGTGATTCGACCGGAATCTCGGCTTCCGACCGGCAACCGATTCTGCCGGCGATGCCGAACATCCCACCAGCATAAAAGGAGTCGCTGCTTAAGTGTGAATTCGAACGAGTCGATCGGCGGATCGAATCGGAATTCTTTTGCCACCCTCCGGCGCTTCAGTCGGGTCGCCGACCGAGGCGCGAGCGAGTCAGGTCCTCAGTTGGTGGAGCATTGCGAATTGTGTAGCGTTTCGCTCCCTCCGGTGCATCGCCACTTGTTGGAGACGTCGACGCGCAAAATCGTGTGTGCCTGCGACGGCTGTACCACCACGTTTCTCCCCGTGGTCGACGGGCGCTTTAAAGTAATTCCCCGTGACGCTCGAGCCTTGCCGGATTTTCAAATCTCGGATGCGGATTGGGAAGGACTCGCCTTGCCGATTAATCTCGCATTTTTCTTCTACGACACGCCTAACGAGAAAATGACGGCGATGTATCCCAGCCCGGCGGGCGCCACGGAATCGCTCCTCCCATTGACGGCGTGGGAAGCGATCGTGAAACAAAATCCCCCGCTGGAAGAACTGGCACCCGATGTGGAAGCGCTTCTTGTTCATCGTGCGGGTGAAGCGCGAGAATATTTTATCGCGCCGATCGACAAGTGTTACGAGCTGGTCGGGCTGATTCGCATGCACTGGCGCGGATTCACTGGTGGGGAAAAGGTTTGGGAAGAAATCGGGCGTTTCTTCGACGGTCTAAAGGCAACGGCTCGCTAGAATGCCGGAGCTTGCTTTCGAGGTTACCGGAGTGAATGCCGCCGTTCGCGGCTTGGTCCCGCTATTGCATTTCAAGTTGGCGATCACGAATCAGCCGCCTAACGAACAAGTTCAGTCCGTCATTCTCCAGGCGCAGATTCAAATTCAGGCGCCGCAACGCGCCTATTCGCCTAACGAAAAGGAAAAACTTTTCGAGTTGTTTGGCGAACCGGAACAATGGGGACAGACGCTGCGCAACAAGCTCTGGGCCCACACCAACACCACCGTGCCCGCGTTTCAAGGTTCCGCGGAAGCGACGCTGTCCGTGCCATGCAGTTACGATCTCAACCTCGCCGCGACCAAATACTTCTTTGCAATCGAGCAAGACGATATTCCGCTGCTATTTCTCTTCAGCGGAACGATTTTCTACGCCGGCGCCGATGGTCGATTGCAGGTGCAGCGGATCTCCTGGGAAAAAGAGTGCGTCTATCACATGCCCGTGCAGGTTTGGAAGGATGTGATGGAACGCCATTATCCCAATACCGGATGGCTTTATTTGCAGCGAGATGTGTTTGAGCGGCTTTGCCAGTTTAAGAGACGCAGCGGTGTGACGAGCTGGGAGCAGGCGATCGAAAAGCTTTTGGCGAAAGCCGGCAATGGAAATGAGAGTGATACCCGTTAGCAACCAGAACGCTGCCGCCCGACTGGTCTTCGTCTTCCTCGCACCATGAACCGCGAAGCTCTGGACAAGATCGTCAATGCCGTTCTTTACGAAGGCTACATTCTTTATCCTTACCGGGCTTCATCGAAGAAAAACCAGGTCGGACGCTTCACTTTTGGGCGAGTCTACCCAGCCGATTATGCAGCAGCGCAAGGCGGACGGGAGCCGAGCCTCATGCAGACGGAGTTTCTTGTCCGCAACGAATCGAAGGATGCAGTCGCGACCGTAACGGTGCGTTTTCTTCAACCACTCGCCCGTGACGTGGCTTGTCTCCCCGAGGCAGTTGAGAGCCTGACGCGGGAAGCCGAAGCGCAGGCTGAGGTTGTGCCGCGACTGGAGATTGGGGACAAGCTTTATCAAACCTGGCAGGAGGCGGTGGAGCGGGACGTGGTGCTGCCGCCGGTGAACTTGAATGTCGCCAGCCAAATGCAGCATCCGTTCGCTTTTGCGGAATTCCGAGACTCGGAACCGATTCCCCAAAAGGATGGACGCATTGCCGGGCTGATCATCAGGCGAAGCGCTGCCATCGAAGGATTAATCGAAGTCGAGATCGAAATGATCGAAGCAGCGGCGGCTAAAATTCGCGTTCGCATCCTTAACCAGACGCCTGTGCCTAACGAATTACTGGAGAACCAGGAAGCAATTGCCCTGCGCACGTTCGCTTCTACCCACACGATCCTGCATGCGGCCGGCGGCGAATGTATTTCCCTCCTGGATCCTCCTGGGCAATACCTTGAAGCAGCGAGGGCCTGCAAACAGATCGGCACCTGGCCCGTCCTGGTTGGCGACGAGAAGAAACCGGAACGCGATCTCATGCTCTCGTCGCCGATCATTCTTTACGATTACCCCAAGATCGCCCCGGAGAGCGCGGGGGATCTCTTCGACGGCGCCGAAATCGATGAGATTCTCACCCTCCGTATCCAAACCATGACCGATGCGGAGAAGGCCGAAATGCGTCAGGTGGATGAGCACGCCCGCCGCATCTTGGAACGCACTGAAAACCTGGCTCAGGCGGACCTTTTACGAATGCACGGTGCGATGCGCGATGTGAAAGAGCCGACTAACGAAGAGTTCTTCAATCCGACGCAATTACTCCAGGAAGTAACGGTCGGCGGAGTGAAATTGAAGGCTGGAGACAAGGTGAGAATTCGGCCAAAGAAACGTGCCGATGTCATGGATATCGCGCTTGAAGGCAAAGTTGCCGTTATCGAGTCGGTGCAACAGGACGTCGAAGGGACGGCGCATTTCGCTCTCATTCTCGAGGACGATCCCGGGCGTGACCTGGGAATGATGCGCCAGCCGGGACACCGCTTCTTCTATGGCGCAGATGAAGTAGAGCCCGTGCAGAATTGTGAATCGTGAGCATCCTCATCGCGGGCATCGGTAATATTTTCTTTGGCGACGATGCTTTCGGCTGTGAAGTGGCGCAGCAACTCATCCGCGAGCCGCTCCCCGACGGAGTCCGCGCCTTCGATTACGGCATCCGCAGTTACGACCTCGCTTACGCGATGCTCGAGCCCAACGACGCCGTCATTCTGATCGACGCGGTTCCGCGTGGCGAAGAGGCGGGCACCGTTTTCTTGTTAGAACTCGACATAAATAAGCTGGACAACGCCGGAATCGAGTCCGTGAATGCTCATACGATGAATCCGGTTGCCGTCATGCAACTGGTCCGCTCGCTTGGCGGATCCCCTCGCAAACTTTACCTCATCGGTTGCGAACCGGCGGTGCTCGAAACGGAAGAGTTAGGCTTGAGCGAAAAAGTCAGGTCCGCTGTTCCACTCGCGCTCGATATGATTCGGGAACTAATTAGCAAACTCCTTCATGAAAATGAAAACACTCACACACACGGCACGAGATTGGAAAAACGAGCTGAGGGACCAGGTTCGAGGACGTGATGAAGGAGCTGGGGATACGGCGCTGCTAGCCTGGGAGATTTTGGGTGGCCTGGTAGTGCTGCTCACAGTGGTGGGCATCGCTTCCATGCTTCCGGAGCTGGTTCGCTATATGCGGATAAAGCGAATGTAGCCGGGGTCGCGCGTTTTCTTCCCGCTGGCCACAGGGAAGAATGAAAGATTTTACAATTCAATAGCTGGAATCGCTGGGCGAATCGTGCACCGAAGAGGTCGCTTTTTCGCGCACAACAGAAGGAAGGATTGGCATGAAAGCACCGGAGATGATCGTGGCCGATCGGCCACCCGACGTGAAAGAAATCCACGTCGTTTGGATGACGACAGGACTAGGTTGTGACGGCGATTCCGTTTCTATAACGGCGGCCTCGCTTCCCAGCATTGAGGACGTGGTGATGGGCGCGATTCCTGGGTTGCCCAAGGTGCATTTGCACAATCCGGTGCTGGCTTATGAAGTCGGCGACGATTTCATGAAGTGGTGGTTCGACGCCGCTGCCGGCAAGCTCGAGCCCTTTGTTCTCGTCATGGAAGGTTCCGTGCCTAACGAGGACATCAAATCCGAAGGTTATTGGGCGGCGATGGGCACCGACCCGGATACAGGTCAGCCGATCACGACTAACGAATGGATCGATCGCCTCGCCCCCAAAGCCACCGCCATCATCGCCTGCGGCACCTGCGCGACCTACGGTGGCATTCACGCCATGGAGGGGAATCCGACCGGCGCGATGGGTTTGGCGGATTACCTTGGCTGGGGCTGGCGCTCCAAAGCCGGGTTGCCAATTGTCAATGTGCCCGGGTGTCCGGTGCAGCCGGATAATATGATGGAGACCATTCTTTATCTTCTCTATCAGGTCGCGGGTCTCGCCCCGGTCATTCCTCTCGACGATCAACTCCGGCCAACCTGGCTCTTCGGAAAGACGGTGCATGAAGGCTGCGACCGTGCCGGTTATTACGAGCAGGGCGATTTCGCTCACGAATATGGCTCGCCCAAGTGCCTCGTGAAGATCGGCTGCTGGGGACCGGTAGTGAATTGCAATGTGACCAAGCGCGGATGGATGGATGGCATCGGCGGCTGTCCAAATGTCGGCGGCATCTGCATCGGCTGCACCATGCCGGGGTTCCCGGACAAGTTCATGCCCTTCATGGATGAACCGCCGGGAGCGACCATTTCGTCGGGCATCATCAGTGCCTATGGGCGAATGATTCGCGCTCTGCGCGGCATCACTAATCGTACCGTGAACAAGGAACCAAAATGGCGCCACCCCGGTCGCAGCCTAACGACTGGTTACGAACCCAAATATTACGCTCACAACTAACCGGAGAAGGAAATGGATACATCCACACTCGATAATCCGCCGCAAACCGAACCTGCCGCCGGGAAGCCGGCGCAATCCGGCAACCTCGTTGAAATGTCTTGGGATCCGGTGACCCGGATTGTTGGCAGTCTCGGCATCTACACAAAGATCGATTTCGACGCCAAGAAGGTGGCGGAGTGTTTTAGCACTTCGTCAATCTTTCGCGGCTACTCCATCTTCATGCAGAACAAGGATCCGCGAGATGCGCACTTCATCACCAGTCGCATCTGCGGCATTTGCGGGGATAACCATGCCACCTGTTCGGTTTACGCACAGAATATGGCGTATGGCGTGAAGCCGCCCCCACTCGGCGAATGGATCGTCAATCTCGGCGAAGCGGCCGAATACATGTTCGATCACAACATTTTCCAGGACAACCTCGTTGGGGTCGACTTCTGCGAGATGATGGTGAAGGAAACGAATCCGGGCGTTTGGGAGAAGGCGCAGAAAACCGAGGCGCCGCACGCGAAGGACCACGGCTATCGCACGATCGCCGACATCATGCATGCCCTCAATCCATTCGAGGGCGAGTTCTATCGCGAGACGCTCCAGGTCAGCCGCTACACGCGCGAAATGTTTTGCCTGATGGAAGGCCGGCACGTTCATCCATCGACTTTGTATCCGGGCGGCGTCGGGACCGTGCCGTCAATCCAGGTCTTCACCGATTACCTCGTTAGGCTAACGAGATATGCCGAGTTCATGAAGCGCTGCCTGCCGCTGCATGATGATCTCTTCGATTTCTTCTATGAAGCCCTTCCGGGATACGAAGAAGTTGGGCGCCGCCGTATTCTTCTCGGTTGCTGGGGCTCGTTCCAGGATCCCGATGTTTGCGATTACAACTACAAGACGATGAAAGAATGGGGCGAGGCCATGTTCGTCACGCCGGGCATCGTGATCGATGGCGAACTGGTCACGACCAACCTGATCGACATCAATCTTAACATCCGCATTCTCCTCGGCTCCTCTTACTATGAGGATTGGGAGAGCGCGCAGACGTTCGTCAAAACCGATCCGTTAGGCAATCCGGTTGACCAGCACCATCCCTGGAACCAGACCACGATTCCAAAACCGCAGAAGCGAAATTTCGCGGACAATTATAGCTGGGTCATGTCCCCGCGCTGGCTCGACAAGCGCACCGGCGATCATCTCGCCCTCGACACCGGCGGCGGGCCGATCGCGCGTCTATGGGCGACGGCACTCGCCGGGCTCGTCGATATCGGTTACGTCAAAGCCACTGGCAACAGCGTCAAGATTCGTCTCCCGAAGACTGCTACCAAGGGCGAAGTGGAGTTCGAATGGAAGGTGCCGAAATGGAGCAACGCAATCGAACGGGATCGCGCCCGCACCTATTTCCAGGTATACGCCTGCGCCTGCGCCTACTACTTCATCGAGAAAGCGATGGCAGAAGTGCACGCGGGACGGAGCGCGACCTTCACACCCTTTAAAGTGCCGGACGAGGCTATCGGATGCGGTTTCCATGAAGCCGTGCGCGGCGTCCTGTCGCATCACCTCGTCATCCGCGGAGGCAAGATCGCAAATTATCATCCTT
>Ga0097621_100002688_pt1 | contig 12170 bp, 13 predicted proteins | sample KBSMisM72_FD_73165 | JGI IMG/M metagenome (GOLD analysis project Ga0097621, IMG submission 73165) | Miscanthus rhizosphere microbial communities from Kellogg Biological Station, Michigan, USA - KBS Miscanthus M7-2 (version 2) (version 2) | ecosystem: Host-associated > Plants > Roots >... | reverse complement strand
ACCCAAAAAATTAACTGGTTAATAACTGTTTTTTATCATAAATATTTATAATATGTTTACTACCTCTGCTGAGAACAACGAGAAGAACATTTTGCCATTGCCAAAATCATCTATCATGAATACATCTGTGAACCATTTAATAGTAAGGCAACAAGAAGGGGAACCTATTAAAATTGATTTCTTACAGGTAAAAAAAGCTGCTGTAACGCTAAGGGCCATCAACCATAAACTGAGGCAGCAGATTATGCGTTTGCTGGAAGATCAGCAGCGGATGACCGTAACAGAAATATATGTTCAATTAAGACTTGAGCAATCAGTTGCTTCTCAGCATCTTGCCATTTTACGACGAGCGGGTATCGTGGAAACTTTCAGAGATGGTAAATACATATCTTATTCTATTAATGCAGACAGACTGGCACAGTTGAACCAACAGGTGCTGGGCATAATAAGTTAAAAATACAATGTTAATGGCGTAAGCGGCTACCGGTGGTTGCCGCTTTTTTGTTTTTTAGTATTTTTGCTTAAATTATCAAGTATGTTTATTAAGCAATTATATACCGGCTGTTTGAGCGAAGCAGCATATTATATAGAAAGTGAAGGAGACGCGGCAGTAATTGACCCATTGCGTGATACAGACGAATATATTAGCCTGGAAAAAGAAAGAAAGGCCCGAATCAAATATATTTTTGAAACACATTTTCATGCAGATTTTGTGAGCGGGCATATCGACCTGGGACAAAAAACGGGAGCTCCTATCATCTATGGCCCAAAGACCGAAACCAACTACCCGGTAAAAGTGGCGAAAGACGGCGAAATTTTTACTTTGGGAAAGATAACTATTGAGGTTTTACATACACCCGGCCATACGTTAGAATCCACCTGTTACCTGTTGCGTGATGAAAACGGGAACCCGCATGCTGTTTTCACTGGCGACACGCTTTTTGTGGGCGATGTGGGCCGCCCGGATCTCGCACAGGAAGGCAACAAATTAACCGTGGAAGATTTAGCTGGTATGCTTTATGAAAGCCTTCAAAACAAAATTGTACCTCTTCCGGAAGATGTGCTGGTGTACCCTGCGCATGGTCCTGGCAGCAGTTGTGGTAAAAACCTTGGTCCAAACACCTACAGCACCATAGGTGAAGAAAAACAAACCAATTACGCACTGCAGGCCCGGTCTAAAGAAGATTTTATTGCTGCCGTAACCGAGGGTCTGGCTGAACCACCCCAATATTTTCCGGTAAACGCAAGAATTAACAAAGAAGGTTATGAAAGCCTTGAAAAGTTGCTGGATAAGGCATTGCAGCCATTAACTACAGAGGCGTTTAAAGAAAAAATAAAAGATGATACAGTAATAGTGCTGGATACAAGAGACTCAGGTGTTTTTATAAATGGCTTTATACCGGGCGCTATCAGTATTGGTCTTGATGGGCGTTTTGCAGAATGGGCAGGCATGTTATTACCTTTTGATAAAACAATATTGCTTGTAACAGACACTGGCAAGGAAGAAGAGACAGCAGTACGCCTGGCCAGGGTTGGTTTTTCTACAGTGGCCGGCTATTTGAAGGGCGGCTTTGCAGCCTGGCTGGCAGCAGGAGAAAAGACTGACATGATAGTGGAAATAGAAGCAGACGAACTGGCTATGGACCTGCCGCACGATAAAAAAATGGTAGTGATAGACGTACGCCGTGAAACTGAATTCGCAGATGGCCATATTAAAGGCGCATTAAATATTCCGTTGAATGAAATGACTGACCCGGGTGTTATGGCCGACCTGGATGAAACAAAAAATCTGTATGTGCATTGCGCAGGTGGGTATCGTAGCATTATTGCTGCCTCTTTATTAAAACGCCAGGGCATACACAACCTCCACAATGTAATGGGTGGATGGGAGAAAATAAAAGAGCAAAAGAATATACAGACAGCTAAAGAAACAAGTGTACTTAACTAGAAACGCTAATCAACACGAATAAGAAAACGCCAATTAACACGAATGGCAAACACGAATTAACGCTAATGGGTACCAATATTGGTACCCATTAGCGTTAAAGATTTACAATGCCGTTTTTTATAGCATACATCACCAGTCCCACCCTTGTTTTTACGTTCAGTTTTTCAAACAGGGCGTCGCGGTAGCCGTCTATGGTGCGCGGACTTAAAAACATCTTATCGGCTATTTCCTTATACGTGAGTTCTGAGCAGGCAAGTTTTAAAAACTCAATTTCCCGGTCGCTCAGTTGTATCAGATTTGTTGTTTGATTTTCATCATCATCCATCTTGTTGATGGTGTGTATCAGTCTTCCGGTTACCATTTCTGAATAATAAAAACCTTTTCGGTCAATATTATCAAGGGCTGCCCGTAATTCTGCAGGCTCACAATCTTTGAGGATATAGCCTTTTGCTCCAGCTTTAAACATACGGATAATGGCGTTCTCATTGTCGTACATGGAAAGCGCCAGCACCTTTACCAGCGGATAATTTTTCTTCAGCCACAAAGTTGTTTCATATCCGTCCATCTCAGGCATATTGATATCCATTAGCACAATATCCGGTACAGTGGCAGGCTTTAGCTGTTCTATAAAATCTTTCCCATTGTTGGCCCCAAATAACACTTTATAGCCACCAAAGCTACTGATAAGGCTGGCCAGGCCATTGCGCAGTAATACGTGGTCGTCTGCGAGCACTACTTTAATTTCTTTCACCGGCATACAATTTTTATTTTACAGGGTTGGTGATTGGCAACTGTATTCTAACAGTAACACCCTTATCAAGAGTGCTGTTCAACGTAAAATTAGTGTTTATCATTTTAGCGCGGTTGTGCATGTTGCGTATACCCAGCCCAAAGCCGGTGTAATCAGCGGCTTCCAGTCTGCTTGCATCAAATCCAACGCCATTGTCTGTTACAGTGAGTGTAAACGCCTCCGGTTCAAATTGCGCAAACACATCAATCAGTGTTGCTTTTGCATGTTTGATAATATTGTGCAGTATCTCCTGCACAATACGGAACAATATAAGTTCCTGCTGTTGTTCCAGTCGGTAAGGCTTTCCTTCTACATGCAAAACAGTTTCCAACGTCCCCGTTCTTTTTATCAATTCCAGTTCATATTCTACAGAGCGCAACAAACCCATCTCTATCACATAATCTGTATTCAGGCTTCTTGACAAATCTCTTAAATCCTGTATGGCCTTACTGATCAAATGTTTGCTATCGCTTATTTTCTCCTGCAATGCTACCGGTTCATCGCAGTTCATGGTATTGATGTTCAGTTTGGCCAGGCTTAGCACCTGGCCAATATTGTCGTGTATTTCCTGGGAAATATTTTTTAAGGTCTGTTCCTGGATTTCAAGCTGGGTTTGGAGGAGGGTTTGGGTGAATTGGGCTTGTAATGATTGCCTCTCCTCCCTATTCGCCTCCTGCTTCTTTTTATGAATTAGCAAAAAAATAATTAAAAATGCTCCCAACAGTATAAAAATTATTGTGACTACAATTATCGTAATTATTATATCAGAAGTTGGATCCATTACTTTTTAGATTATTAGACTTTTTATTTCCAACTATATAAAAACCAATACCAATAAAACAAAAAAGAATATAACTAAAAATATAACTTATTTTATATAGGGTTCTGGCAATTGCGATTTCCTTTTTAATTAAATAGTTAAGTAACCCTTCAATAAAAACATTTCCCAGAAAGTAAAATAAAACTCCTGTTGCAATCCAAAATAAAGGTTCATTCTTTGGATCGATGTTATCTGGTTCTGATATTTTTTCTCTAAAAAAGAACAAACACCATGTTATTATTAAAATTGATTCACCAATAATCGCATTTGAATTATTTATATCAAGGCTTTGTAAAAAAAAAGTATTTAAAAAACAGAACACAGTGAAAATTATGATAGAAAACAATATTGCGCTTTTTATTTTTTTATCTCCGAAATAACGATAAAAAATTATGGAATAAAAACAATATTCAACAGGTGTAAAAAAATGATAAATGAATAAGTTATTAATATGCCTTTTCATTAAAATCAACCCCCCAATATTGACTACAAAAAATATTATCAGGAAACAGGCCAAAGGTTTAACATGTTTGGGTGCCTGGGAAAACTTCATCAAAGAAAAAAAAATTGCCGCACTCAGCAATATAAAATAAACGTATTGAATTAGGCTCATATTAGATATGAAAACTGTGAGGTCTGACCCAATTTTATTGAGTCAGACCATAATTTTACGGTTTTAGCAATTCAGCTCCCGGACAAGTATCTGGCGGACATTTGCAACAAAATTCATGATAAACTGGATCCACCCCGGCTACCCGAATAATCAGATCATTTCCATTATCATCACACTGAGTAATTATGAAAGTATAATCAGGGTTGCCACTGCTAAAATCCAGTCCTATATAAATACGTACTAAATTAACATTTTTTATAATTTTTTGCAAGGCGGCCGTATGTATCAGGGCATTTGAAAAATTATATTTATCAGGTACTGAAAAAGTCTTTAAATAAGCCTTGTGATTTTGAGCTAAGACTTTTAATTTTTGTAAATCCGAAGAAGTTACCGGTTTTACAGTTTGTGCAGCAGTACTGGTCAAACAACTTAAAAATTCAGATTCATTTGCAATTGGATTTGCCATAAAATAAAATTTAGAGGTTAAAATATTAATTTCTCTAAAGCTATAACTCCATTATCTAATTTTCATCAGCTTACAACTGAAACCGTCTTTTCTTTTCCCCAAAACGTGGAAAACACGGGTAAGTATTGGGTTATGAAACCCTGTTATGCGCTTTTCATTTCCCCCATATTTGCACAAAGGAATACAGATTATTGTTGATCAGTTCCGCTAACCATTACACCTTATCTTTCATTTAAAATTCAACAGGTATGGGACCTGATTACACAGAAATATTTTTTAACCACCGGGATGAGCTGCAGATACAAAAAGGGATTATACCGCAGGTACCCGCCGATTCGCCGGAAATATTGTATCAGTGTTACCACGATAAAATTGCTTACCTGCAAACACAATTAAGCAAACTTACCTTACTGGAACACCCACACGAAATACAATCTGTTTGTGGTCAAATCATAAAAATGAAAAAAAAATCGTCGGTGATGGCGGGTAAATATAAAATGCTTACGCAGCATCCTTTTAAAAAGTAAATAAAAGCCGTGATACCTGACGACGCGACGCCAGTATCAATTATTATTCTCTCAAATGCTCAAATGTGGAGGCCTGTGCTTTCCTATACTCCTCCTTCCATTCATGTTTCCACCTGTTATGGCTCCAGAGATATAATGCAGGATGTTGCCGGATATTGGCTTCCAGTGCCTGCACATATAAGCGGGTTAGCGCACCATCGGGCAGTTGCGCGGCATCATCCGTTAGCAAACTTGCTTCCAGGTGATAGTGGCCGCGGCGCGGTTTGCTAAGCGCCACAAAAATCACCGGCATATTACCCAGCCGGGCACCCCGTTCAGGGCCTTTTAGAAAAGCAGTGGGTGTATTGAAAAAATTAATCCAATAGCTTTTTGCAGGATGGGGTGGACTCTGATCTGCCATAAGCGCCAGTGCATATTGTTTGTGCCGGAAAGGAAGCATGGCCCGGCGCATATCATTAAACGGCAACAAGATCGATCCAAAACGACGACGCAGATAAAGAAATAACCGATCGAATATTTTATTGCTCAATGGTGAATAGGCCGCCAGTAAGTTGTATGGGCCCCGCAGCGTAACCAGCCCATTCCCCCACTCCCAGTTAAACTGGTGACCCAATAATATGTGGCAGGAGCGCCCCGATTTATATACGATATCCATGGCCTCCAGGTTAGCGGTTACACGTGACCGTATTAGCTTTTCTGAAATGCTGAGCAACTTTAATGCTTCCAGCCAGTTGTCCCAAAAATGCCGGTAGAATTGTTTGGCAATAATTTTTCTTTCCTCCGGCGTTTTTTCAGGGAAGGCAATCGCAAGATTTTTATATACAATTTCCTTGCGGTATCCGGCAATATAATAAGTAATAAAGCAACAGAGCCGTGACAAAAGGTATAAGACGGACAATGGTAACAGCGAAATAAAATACAATATTCCAAAAACGATATAATACATTGCGTAAACTTGTATTAGCCGGTCTAACAACCTGTAAGCCGTGTTGTTTACAGACAGCACAAAAAAACTATAATAATTTAATACAAAATTACGCCGGAAAGCTTTGGCACTTTATTGCGCATGGATAAATTGTTCTATAAAATAACCGGTACAGGAACCGGTTGTTCAGAACAAACCCAGTTTGGTGCATATTCACCTTTCCACGCATGTTTCCAGCGGCGGTGGCTCCATAAATAATTAGCAGGATTTTTACGGATGCAATCTTCAACATACCGGACAAATTGCTGGGTAAGTTCTCCTTCTGGTAAACTATTGGGTTCTGTAGTAGCCAGGGTAGAAGTAAAATGATAATGTCCTCTCTTCGTTTTATAAAAGTTTACAAAGACAACAGCAGTATCCTTTAGGCGGGCGCCTTTTTCGGGTCCGGCTACAAATGCAGTGGGTTTGTTAAAGAACGACAACCAGTATACACTGTTGAGGTTGCCCGGGTTTTGATCTGCCGCCAACATGAGTGCGTAACGCGCGGGAGCTACCTCAGCAAAACCTGTTTTAAACTTCGTAGCAGATATTAAAACTGTTCCATACTTTTTCCGCAAATTGTAAAAAAATGTATTGAGCGGCTTGTTACTGATCGGCATATAAACACCCAGGAAAGTAATATCTACACTTCTCACAACCGTCCACTGTACCAGCTCCCAGTTAAAATTATGCATTGCGTGCAGCTGTATGTTCTTACCGCTTTTACGGGCTTCTTCAATAGCGCTGTAGTCGCCTGTAACTCTTCTCATTGATTCCGCAGCGCTCATCGATAACATCTTTACTACTTCTATAAATGTATCCGTAAAATTGTGGTAAAAGGCTTTCGAAATGGCTATTTTTTCTTCTTCTGTTTTCAACGGAAATGCAACAGTAAGATTGGCCATCACCACATCACGCCTGTATTTAAGCACATAGTAAAGCAACCCATAAATGGCATCACCAATTAAATACAACAATCTTAATGGCAACAAAGACAGCAGGTAAAGAAAACCGTAAAGAACATAGTACATTATGACGCGTTAAGGGTTAGCAATCGTGAAACCAATCATCCACAGAGACAAAAAATTCCTTTGTTATTCTTTTACCATCGATCAAAATTATCCAGGCCCATTCTATATTGTCTTTAAAAGCAACTGCAAATCTACCGTTATATTTTAACGAACAAATCAAAATACTGATTACAAGACAATATTTTGTACCATTTCGCTTTTCCCCAAATAATCAGTATTAAAATGCAGACCGCGGCTTTCGTGCCGTAATTGTGCGCATTTTACTACCACATACGCTACTGTTATCATGTTTCTCAGTTCACATAGCTGGGGAGACACCGTGGTGGCTTCGTACAGTTGTTCTGTTTCCTCCCAAAGCAAATCAAGCCTTTTCATGGCCCGCTGCAAACGTATATTGGTGCGCACAATGCCCACATAATCGCTCATGAGCAACTGCAATTCTTTTAAACTCTGGGTAATAAGAATCATTTCTTTGGGATGGGTAGTGCCATCAGTTCTCCAGTCGGGCAGGTTATTTATAAAGCCCAATCCGTCAATTTTTGCCGCGGCATCCACATAACAGCGGTGCCCAAACACCATGGCTTCCAGCAAAGAATTACTGGCCAAACGGTTGGCGCCATGCAAACCAGTACTGGCACATTCACCTGCGGCATACAAATTAATTATAGATGTTCTGCCCCATTCATCCGTTTTAATGCCACCGCAACTATAATGAGCCGCTGGTGACACAGGGATCATTTGTTTGGTAACGTCTATACCTATGCTCAGGCATTTCTCATAAATATTGGGGAAATGATGAACAAATTTTTCTTTATCCATGTGCCGGCAATCCAGGTATACATGCTCTGTACCTGTAATCTTCATTTCGCTGTCTATTGCCCTGGCTACAATATCGCGGGGCGCTAAATCCCTGCGGGTATCATAGCGTTCCATAAATGCTTCACCATTTTTATTGCGTAATATACCCCCATCTCCGCGTACAGCTTCCGTAATCAGAAAAGCCTGCCCCCCTACGCCCGCTTCATACAACGCTGTAGGGTGAAACTGTATAAACTCCATATTTTCTATTCTGCCTTTTGCACGGTACACCATGGCCACACCATCGCCCGTGGCAATAGAGGGATTGGTGGTGGTCCGGTATATCTGTCCATTGCCTCCTGTTGCCAGCAGGGTAATCTTTGCCGTTATTTTTTCAATATGATTATTTTGCAGGTTAAGCGCATAGACGCCATAGCAGGTAATGTCTGGCGTAGCTTTGGTTACCAAAAAACCAAGATGGTGCTGCGTAAGTATATCCAGTACAAAACAATGCTTTATTATCTCAATGTTTGGCTGTTTGCTAACTGCGTCTACCAGTGCACGCTCCATTTCCCTGCCGGTAACATCCTTGTGGTGTAATATCCGGTATTCGCTGTGACCGCCTTCTTTTCCCAGCGCATAATCCCCATCCTGATCTTTATCAAACTGTGCGCCCCACTCTATGAGTTCGCGTATTCTGTCAACCCCTTCTTTTACAACAATTTCCACTATATGTTTATTGCACAAACCATCGCCGGCTATGAGGGTATCCTCAATGTGTTTGTCAAAACTGTCTTTTTCATTGTCCCACACACCCGCAATTCCTCCCTGCGCATATTTGGTATTGGTTTCGTCTGTCCTGGTTTTTGTAATAACCGTTACTTTTTTATCGGGATAACGCTGTGCCATTTTTAATGCATAGGTAAGCCCGGCAATACCAGAACCAACTACTAAAAAATCTGTCTGAATCATATTTGTAAGCCGTTTTAAAAGTCTAAAGTTTAAGGTTCTTCACATTCCCGGTTTCACTATTTCAGCGGAGATGCTGCATAGCAAAATTTTAAACGCTTATACCTTAATCCTTTAAACTGTATTTTCACCAGCAAGATACAGCAAAGAACCTTTTGTAATAGCAAACTGTGCAAGGCCGTAGGTGAGCATGATATACAGCGCTGCTGCTGCAAAGGGATGATAAAATTTGTTCAGCGCCAGCAATGAATCTGACGTAACAAATAAAGCAGCGCCCATGATACAATAACGGGCTGCCTGTTGCATGTTTTTATTAAAGGCATGTGCTGCAGTTACCAGCATGGTTGCTATAGTAATGGCATACACCGCTACCGGAATTTGTAAACTGCCAATATGCGGATAAAGCAATATAAATAGTGATGCGGCATAGCCTTCAACGATTACTATTATTAAAAGATTCCATGATTGTTTTGTTGCTTGCATGCTGCGTATTTTCAAAAAAAACAGGATATACAGAATATGCGCCAGCAGGAAACTGACAAGACCAGCCATGAACCAGGCCGGGTTTTTTTCTTCCATCAGTAAAAAAACATCGCCCAGCCATGAAAAAAATAAAGCCGCTGCTATACGATAGCGCAGCGGCGAAAATTTTACAGATGATGCCATGAACCACACAAATAAAATAGCTATCAGGAATGGCTTGGCAAATTGGTGTATATCATTCCGGTGTAAAGTGATAGCGGTTAATTCTATCAGCAAATCTGCAAAAAACAAATAGAGCCAGTATTTGCTGTTCATGGCAACCATTAATATTCTATGTCAAGGGCAAGCAATTCAGGATGCTGAAATGTTTCCATTAATTCGGTCTTAAGCGTAGCCGTTCTTTTGTCATCGCTGAGTGTTACTTTGCTGTTGCTCACTTTTTTTATAGCCCTTGGAAGTTTTACCGATAAAGTATAATCCATATCGCCCAGCATACTGCCCATCTGTTTTAATTCATCCAGCTTCATGGCCTGCGTAAATGCATCATATCTTTCTTTATTTACCTTGCGGCTGTATAAACCATCTTTAACCGTAATATCATATACAGATGCTATTTGGGGCATGTTCTTATCATTGCCCTGTTCAGTTTCGCCACCTTTTGGTAAATTTTTACCCATACCTCCAAACAAATTTTTTAAACCTCCGTCCGAACTATTCAGGCTGGCATATAGTTGCTGCAGCTTATCGGTAGAGGTAAAAGGAAAACTCATATCAAATTTTCCAACGCTTTCCTTTACATTCATAATAACATGCACTTTGCCGTTTCGCAATAATTCTTTTTTGTCGGCCGGCACATCTTTGGCAGTATCAATATAATCTTTCATGAACATAGTGGTATCGTATGCTCTGTCAAGTCCGTCTTTTGCCAGGTCTGTTTCTCCGCCAAAACTTTTGGCCATTTCCAGCAGTTTGCTCAGATCACTTTTCATTACCAGTGTTCCACTGCCGTTGGACTTAATCTCCAGCTCTTCACGCGTGTCTGTGCAGGATATAAATGCCACCGGAAGCAGGAGCAATAAAAGCAAGCGCATATTTTTCATGTCTCTATTTTAAAGCAAGGTAAAAAATTTATTGGCAAACTGCCTGGTAATGTACTGTGAAAGTCTGTGTATGCCTGGGTTGCAGCATTAGCAGTCCTATTTTATTGTTAAAAGCATTTGGTGCGGCACTCAGGTTTTCAATGGCAATACTTTTGCGATGGCCTGGTATAAAAATCTGCAAAAAAGGATAGTTCTCATCGGGGAATAAATTCAATTGCACACCGGTGGTTTCATTCAGCAATGAACAGGCAGCGCGGCTTTCGTCATCGTTCAACACAAAACAATTATCAAATTTGGTATCGCCAATGGCTTTAGCCTCATTGAATTCATTATACGGCAATAGCCTGCCGGTAGGCAGCAGTTTTTCATCAAATTCAAGCATTCCATTGGCGCCAAAATACAGCAGCCAGTCGTCTGCTTTTTCACCCAGGGTAAAATAAGGGTGCCACCCATCTGTCATAGGTATGGGCAAATCGTCCAGGTTGATAATAGTGGTTTCAATCCGCAGCATATTTTGCGGTAATAAAGTATAGCGTATTTCGCAGGTATAATTAAAGGGATAGCCATCATCTTCTTCTTTGTAATGATATTTAAAAGCCGCGCTGGCTTTTTGTTCGTCCGAAAAAGTGGCTGTCTTTCGAAATGACTTGTTATACAGCAGTCCATGAATGGCGCTGCCATCTGCAAACTTTGTTTCAAACTCAAATTCTTCGCCATCATACATATATTTACCGTTGGCAATACGGCAGGCAAAGGGCGAAAGCTTGCTGCTTTTAAAACTGGTTGCAAGTGTCTTTTCTATCTCTTCAGCGCTGCTATAGTTATCTATAATGTTATGGGGGCCATTTTTAGTCTCTATTGTAAATGCATGCAGCATGGCGCCATAGTGCGGTAAAATAGCTATTTGGGTGCGGGTGGCGGGGTCTGTAAGAATTACCTGCTCCAGTCCATTTTCTTTAACCGAAGAAACTGAAAACTCCATAGATTGTTTTGTTTGAACTAAAATAGTCTATCTGATTGTACCAGCAAACTATTGTGTATTTGCAACAGATCAACGTATGGCAATGGCTGTAGATTTAACCGGATGAGATTCCTGCCTCCGAAGGAATGACGTTCCCGAATAAGGGGTTCCTGCCTGCGATGGAATGACGAACCTAAATAAGGAATTTCTGCCTGGGCAGGAATAACGTACCTGGATAGGGCTAACAGTTTTATGGTTCTACCCACGCCTCATTTTCCCTTAGCAGACCAATGAGTTCGGCCACTGCTATATCACTGTCTACATTTCTTTTTACAATTTCTTTGCCTTTGTACAGCGTAATCTTTCCTGGTCCGCTGCCTACATAACCAAAATCAGCATCGGCCATTTCTCCCGGGCCATTTACAATGCAGCCCATAATGGCTATTTTAATGCCTTTCAAATGATTGGTAACGGCACGTATCTTAGCAGTGGTTTCCTGCAGATCAAACAAGGTTCTGCCACAGCTGGGGCAACTGATGTATTCTGTTTTTGAAATACGGGTGCGCGTGGCTTGTAAAATAGAAAATGATGTGTTGTTAATGAACTGATGATTGCTTGTTGTCTCCAGGTATGTGCGGCCACTTACTTTGGCGTTTACCAATTTTGAAGGATCGTTCATCAGCCAGATACCATCGCCCAT
>Ga0097621_100002677_pt1 | contig 12189 bp, 10 predicted proteins | sample KBSMisM72_FD_73165 | JGI IMG/M metagenome (GOLD analysis project Ga0097621, IMG submission 73165) | Miscanthus rhizosphere microbial communities from Kellogg Biological Station, Michigan, USA - KBS Miscanthus M7-2 (version 2) (version 2) | ecosystem: Host-associated > Plants > Roots >... | reverse complement strand
GCGTAATCCATAATAGCTGTAAGCCATTTTTGCTTTTGGTTTTATAATTGGTGGGGTGTTGGTTGATGTATTGAATAATTGAGCCAAGAAATACCGAAAAAGTTTTGCCGCAGCCAGTCGGCGCATTCACCAGCCCGCTTTCTCCATTAATAATATGCTGCCAGGCTTCTTCCTGGAATGCAAATGGCTGGCGTCCTTCTGCAGAAAGCCAGTTTGTAATAATCTTATAACCGGGTGTTGAATGAATGCTGGTCAATGCTATTGTCTAAAAGTTTTTGATAAAATAGTATGTTGTTGGTCAAAAGGCCAACAATGGCGAGGGAGAAGACTACTGTAGTTTTTAAAAACTACAGTAGTCTTTCCGGTGTTATAATGTCTTTAAATATTCAATAACTGCTTTTCTTTGTTTATCACTCAGCTTATCGCCAAAATAATGACCATAATTACCATAACCCGGTAAGCTTGTATTATAAACCGCATTGCCATTGGCTGCATTCTCTGCAGTAAAAGGCCAGCTCATCTTTTCATCATCGTAGGTGGGGTCATCAAAATTGCGTTGCCAGTATGCAGGGCGTAGTTTGCTGTTCAATACAGCTTCAAGTGTTGGTACTGAGCCATTGTGTAAATAGGGTGAGGTAGCCCAGATGCCATCTAACGGAGGCGCAATATAGCCGTTAAAAGGTTCCAGCCTGGCCGGGTGATCACTTTTTGCAAACCAGCTATTGTTGAACCAGCTAATGAATTGCGGATTCTGGTAATTACTTTTAAACAGCATGGAATCTGTTTGAATAACGGATTCAGGTATCAGCAGGTTTGGATACGATTCATTACTTCCGTACTTACCATGACATTTGGAGCAATTGCTTACATAAATAATTTCACCTTGCTTCGCCAGCGACTTATTAACTGGTTTGGGATATTTCGGTGCTTTCAGTGAATAGATATAAGACAGTACATCATCAAAATGGGTATCCACTTCCCTCGATTCGGCAGTGTCGTTTACCGTTAGTAAGTTGGAAGCCATTAAAAATTTTCCAAAATCGCCCCGGCCAAAACCGTTGTAAAACATGGCGTGTTTTTTCTTTAGTAACCACCATGGCGGTACATCACTGGGTATAACCTGTTCAGGTATTGGTACCAGCGCAGTATCACTCCATTTAAAGGTGACAGGGTCACGGTGTGCAGCCAAAACACCCGCCAGCCGGTCTGCGGCGTTTACGCCCCTCACGGCCGTGTTTAACAGCGGACCAATGGTTTTTGCTACCTGGATAAAAGATTTACTGGCTTCATATTTTTGGGGAGAACCTTTTTTTAAAAAATTCTCCAGCAAGGTATAGGCCTGCGGATTTAATTTTTGGCCCATGGTAAAATCTGCAAACGTATTGCCCATGCCCATTACCAGTTTGCCTTCAAATACCTGGGCGTGGCATTGCATACAATTGGGTGCAACCAATTTTTGGCCGTTGGGTGCAGTTACCACGGTATATTCATGGGTAATGCTGGCATTTAATCCTTCACGGTTTAGGTAATTGGTCCGGCTTTTTCCCAGGGCCAATTGAAAATAATCGTAGGGAAGTCCCCCTTTTACGTATTCGCCCGTGGTTAGATAAACATAGCCGGCGGCAGGATCGCCCGTACGCTGTGCGCTCTCAGGAATATATACTGCCTTTTCCGGCAGATCCGGCTGCCATTTGTGTATGCCGGCGAAAGCGGAGAAAATAATGACTATTAAAATTAATACCTGCAACTTCTTCATAGGTAACGCTTGGGCTTCAAAATTTAAAAGGATGCGATATTAAAAACAGCCGGAACTCATTATTGTTTTGATAAAAATTTTGTGCCGCCATTTATTGTAAACAACCGTCTTAACGTATAAACTCGTAATAAATAAATACCCAAACAGCAAATAAAGCAACAACGGTTAAAATATCGGGCTGCAGTTCAGCGAAAGTTTTCTTCTTTTTAAAGAATTGATAAAATAGCCAGCCAATCAGGGCAAGTGCTACTGTGCCGTATCTGAGAAGTCCATACAACATAGATAAAGTTTTAAGACGGGAAAAATAATTTCTCTACTGTAAACTTAGTTATTTGCCGTATAATTCCAGCATCTTTTTCAGATCTTCCAGGGTGTTAATATCGCCGGGTTTTTTGTCTTTCCGCCAGCGGTTGATACGCGGAAAACGGAGTGCCACGCCCGATTTATGGCGGGCAGATGCTGCAATTCCTTCAAAAGCAATTTCAAAAACAAGTTCAGGTTTTACGGTACGTACCGGTCCAAATTTTTCGAGGGAATTTCTTTTCACAAAGTTATCTACTTCGGCAAATTCCTTATCTGTTAAACCGGAATATGCTTTTGTAAAACTGACCAGTTTATCACCGTCTTTAACGGCGAAAGTATAATCTGTATATAAATTGCTTCTTCTTCCATGTCCTTTTTGTGCATAGATCATTACGCAATCTATTACCAGCGGATCTATTTTCCATTTCCACCAATCGCCCCGTTTTCTGCCCGCCTGGTAAAGGGAATCTTTTCTTTTCAGCATCAGTCCTTCGGCACCCATTTCACGCGATGCGGAACGGATACCTGCCAGTTGGCTCCATTCTGTAAATTCAATTACCGGAGAAATGATCAAACCAGGATAATTGGTCTGCGCCACTATTTTTTCAAGTGTTTCCCTTCTTGTTTGCAAAGACAGATCGCGGTAGTCTTTTCCTTCGTATTCAATCAAATCGTAGGCAAAAAAGGTAATGGGTGTTTCCTGCAATTGTTTTTTGGTTACATTTTTTCTACCTATTCTTGTTTGCAGCAATGCAAAGGGCAAAGGCTTTTTTTCTATGCTTGGTATAATCTCCCCATCCAGTACAATGCCATCGGGCAAGATGTCTTTTAGTATATGATACTCGGGAAATTTATCAGTCATAAGTTCTTCGCCCCGGCTCCATACAAATAGTTCATTATTTCTTTTGATGAGTTGACCCCGGATGCCATCCCATTTCCATTCTGCCTGCCATTGCTGTGGTTCTCCCAGTGATGCTGTTTCTTCTTCCAGCGCATAAGCCAGGTAAAACGGATAAGGCTTTGAAAAATCCATGGATACGGATTCTTCGCTGAGAAGCTGATTAAAAGAAGTGGTAACAGGGTCCCAACTGCCACTGATACGGTGGGCGATAACACTGGCATCCAGTTTTACTGTTTTCGCCAGTGCATTCACCATTGTCTTTTGTGATACGCCAATACGAAAACCGCCTGTAATCAATTTATTAAATACAAAACGTTCCTCTTTATCCATCTGCATCCAGCTATCGATAATAAATTGTTTGCGCAATGATTCTTCCTGCTTTTGTAAAACAATAAATTTTTCAATATACCATGATAAGGTTTGCGGTTGCTGCGCCGCATTGCTTTCTGGCAATAATAACGCAATGGTTTCACCCAAATCGCCCACAGTATGATAACTTTCTTCAAACAACCATTGCGGTAAATGGGTTATTTCAATGCACCATTGTGATAATTGGGCGGCATTGACCGCCCTTTTTGGACGCCTTCCGCTAAAAATAGCAATCACCCAAACTTTATCTTTATCATTGGCCAGTGCAAAATAGTGCGACAATGCGCTGAGCTTATCATTTGTTTTAGTAGAGGTGCCCAATAGATTTACCAGTTCTGTAAAATACCGCATGCCCGCTTTCGTTTCTGAAGCGGACGGTTTTACAGGTGCAATGATTTTTGCTATTGGGTCATTCATATTTCCTGGTTGTCTGTAGTTGTATCAATTTCGCCTGCCACGTCGGGCAATGTTTCTTCTTCTTCCTCATTTCCAAATGCAGTTTTAACTTCTGCGGCTTCAATGCCATTTTCATTCAGGAAACGGCTAAAAGGAGCCTGAAAGCCGTGCGTTACATATACTTTTGATGCGCCGGTTGCCTTCACCGCTTCCAGTAATCCATGCCAGTCTGCATGATCACTCAAAGCGAATCCGGCATCTATATTTTTTCGTCGCACGTTTCCCCTTACCTGCATCCAGCCGCTGCAGACACCTACCGATACTGGTTGCATTTTTTTTATCCAGGGACTGTCTGCTGCGCTGCCGGGTGCAACTACTAAATTCTGGTGAAATAATTCTTTGGATATGTCTGCCGTTACTTTTTCTGTTTCCGGGAAATGCCATCCTGCATTTATAAATGCCTGTTGTGTATTATACACCGCACCATGTACAAAAACATGGTCAACGCTACTGGCCAGGTTTTTAATAACGCGTTGTGCTTTGCCCAAACTGTAAGCCAGCAAAAGGCTGGTTCTTCCCTGTTCTTTATTAAGTGCTATCCATTTGCGCATTGCGTCAAATTGAACTTCCTGCAGCTGCCAGTGATAAATGGGAAGGCCAAATGTGGACTCGGTAATAAAAGTGTGACAGGTTACAGGTTCAAACTGTCCGCTGATGCCATCATTTTCTGTTTTGTAATCACCACTCACTACCCATACTTCGCCATTGTATTCCACCCGTACCTGAGAGGAGCCAATAATATGCCCCGCAGGATGCAGGCTTATTTTAACCCCGTTCATGTAAATGGGTTCGTTCCATTCTATGGTTTCATAATTATTATTGCCCAGCCTTAATTGCAGGATGGGTTTTGTGTAGTGATGGCAGAGATAATATTTGGAACCCCATTTGGCATGATCGCTGTGTGCATGGGTGATAATGGCTTTGTCAACAGCCTGCCAGGGGTCTATATAAAATTGTCCCCGCGCGCAAAAAAGGCCTTTATCGGTAAAGTCGATGAGCATGCGGGGTGATGGTATTAAGACAAGAAAAGTTAAGACGTAAATACAAAGTGCTAAGATAATGCCAGAGGAGATTTCTGCCCTGCGCAATGCCGCTTTTTGTCATCCCGACGAAGGAGGGATCTGCCTGCGCAGGAACGATGATCAGTTAATGGAATGACGGTTGGTTAAAAGCGGGAATGATGGTTATGTTAGATCGAGTATGAATTGATGAGATTCCTGCCTGCGCAGGAATGACGATCCGTTAATGGGAATGACGGTCAATTGATGGGATTCCTGCCTGCGCAATGCCGCTTTTTGTCATCCCGACGAAGGAGGGATCTGCCTGCGCACGAATGACGATCAGTTAATGGGGATGACGGCTAGGTTAAAAGCAGGAATGACGGTTAATTGATGAGAATGCCGGGATACTTAAGACTTACAACTTGCAACTTACCACTTACAACTAGTTAACTGCTTTGATCATTCCATCTACTTTTTTTACAAAATAGAGTTTTTTGTTTTCGAAGTGATCAATGGCAAATGTTTGTTTGTCGAGCACAGGCTGGATATCCCAATCGGTAAAGACCTTGTATTTTTTTTCTCCTATGCTGGTATTCAGGTTGTTTCCACGTTCAGACAGCAGTTTACCAAACCGGTACAGGCATTCATAGCCACGAAATACCATATCGCTGGGGCGTGCGTAAAGAATGGTCTTGAAATAATTGGTTATTGATAAACTGGCTTTATCAGTTTTTGCATTGTAAAAAGGAGTAGTGTAAACAATGCTGAGGCCACTGTATTCTTTTTTATTAAAATCGGTTATGGCGTCCCAGGTAGGCATACCAATCAGCAAACTGGGATAGGTCTCAGCCTTTTCAGCCAGTTGCCCGGCAATGGTCTTACCAAAAGTCTCATCCAGGCTGCCCACGATGCTGATGATTAATTTGGTGCTGTCGAGATATTGTTTTACGGAAAATGGTTTGGTTTCATCCAGTAAAACATATTTAACTTTTAGCTTTACGCCGGAAGTGTTTTTTTCTGCATCCGAAAAATAATTTTGCAGCCTGTCTTCCATGGTGCCTTTTTTCCTGAAAATGATTACCGGTGAAGTACCATAATTTCTTTGCAGGTATTTGTAAATGCCTTCACAGTGGGTTTGCAGAGTAGTATTCAATATTACCAGCGAAGGGTTATTGGCAATGCCAGCATCGTTGGGTAAATTAGCATTGATAAAAGGGATGCTTTTTCTATAGGCTGCTTCGGCAAGAATTTTGGCTTCTGCGGGTGTAACGTGGCCGATTATTAAACCAGTGTGCTCCATGGCGGGAGAGCTGAGTTGTTGCTGCAAAGTTTGCGAGGCTGATCTTGTATCAAAGATCTCTATATCAAGAGCTACATTTTCAATTTTTAATGAGTCTGCAGCCAGTTTGATGCCTTCATAAAATTCAAGTCCCGGACTGATAAATTTCGGAAAATTTTTGTCATAGCGGTATTCACCGGAAGCATCAAAAGCAGAATCAAGATAGAGGGGTGTAAAAACGGCCACCGAATAGCGTTTGTGAGCAGTATCGGTTTGCGCAAAAGCTCCATTGCTTTTACAAATAAAGAAAAATGCAACAATAAATACAGGCAACAACGTTTTTTTCATCCGGTAATGCTTTAAACTTTAATCCTTTACTGCAATTGTCATTCCCATTCAATGGTAGCCGGGGGTTTGCTGCTAATATCGTATACCACTCTGTTAATGCCCCGTACATTATTGATAATATCGTTTGATATGAATGCCAGGAAATCGTAAGGCAAATGGGCCCAGTCTGCCGTCATGCCGTCTACCGAGGTAACGGCTCTTAAGGCCACGGTAAACTCGTACGTTCTTTCATCGCCCATTACGCCAACACTTTTTACCGGTAGTAAGATAGCACCTGCCTGCCAAACCGTTGCATATAAATTGTTATCTTTTAATCCCTGTATATACCTGTGATCAGCTTCCTGTAAAAGAGCTACTTTTTCTGCGGTTATTTCGCCCAAAATCCTGATGGCCAAACCGGGGCCGGGAAAGGGGTGGCGGTTAATCATTTCTGCAGGTACGCCCAGTTCTTTACCCACCTTTCTTACCTCATCTTTAAAAAGAGAGCGCAATGGTTCTACCAGTTCAAGGTGCAGGTGCTCCGGCAGGCCGCCCACATTGTGGTGAGATTTGATGGTAACGGAAGGCCCATGCACAGAAACACTTTCTATTACATCCGGGTAAATAGTGCCCTGGCCCAATAAGCCGGCACCGGTTACTTTTTTTGCTTCTTCCTGGAAAATATCAATAAATAAACTGCCGATTACTTTTCTTTTGGCTTCCGGGTCTGTTTTTCCGGCCAGTTGGTCGTAAAAACGTTGTTTTGCATCAATACCTGTTACATTAAGCCCCAGCTGAGCATATGTTTTTAAAACGCTTTCAAATTCATTTTTGCGCAACACGCCATTGTCTACAAATATGCCATGCAACCGGTCGCCAATAGCTTTATGTATCAATGTGGCGGCCACGGTAGAATCCACACCGCCGCTTAATGCCATCACCACGGTGCGATCGCCGATTTGTTTTTTTAACGCTGCTACAGTGTCTGTGATAAAATGGGCCGGCGTCCAGTCCTGTTTACATCCGCAAACATTTACCAAAAAGTTCTTAATTATTTTTTTCCCTTCAGTAGAGTGATAGACTTCAGGATGAAACTGTACGCAGTATAACGGTAAGGATACACCGTTTTTTTTGAAGGCGGCATAGGGTATGCTTTCGGTGGTAGCCAGTACTTCAAAACCTTTTGGCAGTTCCAGCACAGAATCAGCATGGCTCATCCATACCTGTGATGTTTTGCTCACTTCGTTTAGCAGCACATCAGCGGCAGTTATCTGCATGGTTGCGCGGCCATATTCGCGTTTGCTGCTTTTTGCCACTTCACCGCCAAATTGTTTGGCGGTTAATTGTGCGCCATAACAAACACCCAGTACAGGTAATTTATCATTTAGTGCCTGTATATTTACTTCCGGAGCATTTTCATCATTTACGCTGAATGGTGAGCCGGATAAGATGATGCCTTTTAGTGAAGGATCAAACTGAACAGGTTTGTGATAGGGAATAATTTCGCAGTATACATTGGCTTCCCGAACGGCGCGGGCAATAAGCTGGGTATACTGGCTGCCAAAGTCGAGAATCAGGATTTTTTCCGTCATGATGGCGCGAAGGTAAGAAAGAGAAGGGAGTTTTTGAAGGAACCGGTGTAAGCTGACGATAACCGGTTGCCAGACAGCTCTTTTCCAGGGCCTAAGGTGTAAAAAAGAATACTCCGGAAATAAATTCGTTTTTTTGAAAGCCCGGAAAGTGTAACCTCCCGCTGCATAGGGGCGTCCAATTATCCATAAAGCATTTTACAAATTCACTCAAAAACACAACCTTTACTTTCCAAAACAAAAACATGTACATGAAAAACTTATTTTTCTTTTTAATGATAGTGGCCGTCACGGCACCCTCCTGCGGTTATATGCTGGGTAAAAGGGTAAAAGGAAACGGTAATATTCAAAGCCAGGATCATTCAGTTGGATCTTTCAAAAATGTGGAAGTTTCGGGCGCTATTGATTTATATGTGGCGCAGGGCGATACAAAACCGGTTAAGATAGAAACGGATCAGAACCTCTTGCAATACATTGAAGTGCGGCAGGAGGGTGAAAGAATAGTAATTAAAAGCAGGGAAGGATATAACCTGCGGCCCACCAGCAAAATAAAAGTATACGTTACTTCTCCGGTTTACAATGATATTGATGTGTCCGGCGCCAGCAATATAACCGGGCAGACAAAGATTGTAAACAAGGAAAATATGAAACTGGATGTAAGCGGAGCGGGAGATATTAACATGGATGTAAATGCACCCGCCATCAGTGCAGAAGTATCCGGAGCCGGTGCAGTAAACCTGAAAGGAGAAACAAAAACATTTGATCTTACTTTAACCGGTGCAGCAAAAGCGCATTGCTACGAACTACTCTCCGAAAACACCAAAGTAGATATTTCAGGTGCTGGCGCAGCCGATGTTTTTGCGAGCATAAAACTGGATGCTGAAGTAAGTGGAGCAGGCAATGTTACTTACAAAGGCGGCGCTACCAATGTGGCACAGCAGGTAAGCGGGGCAGGCAGTGTCAAGAAAGCAGATTGAAAAAATGTCTGATGTCTGATTTAATGATGTCTGATTTTTTATTTCAAACTTCTTAATCAGGTCTTAATTAGTTTCATTAAAAAAATAGGTATGAATAAATATCTTTTGTTACTGGCAGGTCTTATCGTTGTAACATGTTCCTGCCATTATGTAAACAGCAGGCATATTTCGGGCAATGGCAACGTAAGCAGCGAGCAACGCAATGTTACAGGGTTTACGGGTGTGGAAACGCATGGCGATATAGATATCATTGCATCACAGGGTAGTTTTAATATTAAGGTAGAAACAGATCAAAACCTGCTTCAGTATATAGAAACCATTGTTGACAACGGACGGCTCATCGTTCGTTTCAGGCATGGCATATCTATTATGCATCTTAGTGCGGCAAAAGTGTATGTAACGGCACCTGAACTCAATGCATTTGAAACCCATGGCAGTGGAAATATTATTAGCCAGGGGAAGATCTCCGGTAAAAATAAAATTGATATTGATGTGTCGGGAAGCGGCGATATAGAGCTTGATCTTGATTGCCCCGAGGTGAAAACGGAGACCCATGGCAGCGGCAATATTACACTGACCGGTGAAACCAGAAATTTTTCCTGCAGAACCACTGGCAGCGGTGATATAAAAGCAGCTAACCTAAAAGCAGAAAATGTAAAGACATCCATACATGGCAGCGGCGACAATGAAGTATTTGCCAGTGAATTACTTGATGTTGAAATCTTTGGTAGCGGCGATGTACATTACAAGGGCGAACCCAAAATATCTACCAGCGTGCACGGCAGTGGTTCGGTTACAAAAATGTAAAAGCATATGGCCGCAGATTAGCAGATTAACCTGCCAATCTGCGGCCAGCTGGTGAGCCATCCACGTTTGTGGATGTTTGTTTTTTGGATTGACGTTAACTTTTTTTATGTGATCTTGTAGTATGAAATGGGTGATCGCCTCTTTGTTGTTTTTTAGCTGGATACCCGGCCGCGCACAGTCTGGTGAAGACTTTGTAAATACGATAGCGAAGCTGGTTGTAGATAGTAATTTTTCTCAGTATTATCTTTTTTCTGATGCTACTCCCTGCTCTTTTAAAAAATTTGATTATGACGAATGGTATAAATATGGATTAAAGGAAGATGTGCCCATTTATATTTTGAATGAACTGGCAAAAAAATCATTTGACGACGCTGCACCCCGTTATTGGCAACAACAAAAATTACTGAATGCATTTTGTATTGGCGAAGAAAATGCAAAGGCGCTTCTTTCATCTCCTCAAAAAAAGCATCGTAAAGCAAATAGGGTGGTATATTATTTCTCCAGGCCAGAATTTACGGATGACTACCAGTATGCAGTCATTGATCTTGGCTTCCGCTGCGATGACCGGCAATGCGGAATGGGGGCTACTTTTTTATTCAAACAGGTAAATGGTAAATGGACGGTAGCCGGAAAAAAAATGGCCTGGGGTAATTAGTTTGTCATCACCATCCCTCCTTCGTCGGGATGACAAATGCGCCGGGACGAACGAGGGATCTACAAATTCACATACTTTACCGTAATCCAGACATCACGGTTTCTGCCTTTATCATCGGTGCAGGAGATTTTTACCGGTCCTTCATCGGGTATAAAGAATTGTTTTTCTCCGGTACCGCATGATTTGTAAAACTTATTATTGATATACCAATACAGCATTCCTGCATCTCCCGCAGCCCGGCAAACTAACTGAAGTGGTTCAGGATGGCTTTTGCTAATCATGTATACCGTTCCGTTAGAAGGAGAGGTTATCAGCGGGGCGCCTTCTTTAAATACCTTTTCACACGCAGGGTTATGCGGTGGAATATGCGCATAGGCAATCCTGTTATCCTGCATCCAGGCCTGCATATCCGGGCCTGTTATTTTATACAATTTCTTTTTATAACCGGTGGCTGGCGCACAGCTCTGGCAGTAAGACATCGTTTCATCGGGGTTTACCATTATTTCCTGCATATTATCACATTTTTTGGCAGGAGAAATTAGAGGGATAAAATAATCGGTAACAATATTTGTACAATTGTCATTGGGCGGCAGACCGGTTTCTGAACATACCTGCCGGATATCACAATCTTTGGGCTGGGTATACCACTCCTGGTCGCTGTCGTAATCAATGGTATTAAAAATTTTAAATAGCAAGGGCGTAGCTATATTGGCGCCGCTTAGTTCCGGTATGCCCTGCGCCGAAAAATTGCCCGTCCATATACCCACTGTATAATGTTTGTTATAACCAATGCTCCAGGCGTCCCTTCTTCCGTATGAAGTGCCTGTTTTCCAGGCAATCTTTGGCATGTGTTCAGTGCTTCCCCAATTCAAAGGAAAATCCGGACGGTTTACTTTGGAAAGTGTCTCATTTATCATGAAATTGGCGGCCACACTTAACAGTCTTGTAGTTTTATACAGGCTGTCTGCTTTTGTGAAAGATGGTTTCGTATAGACACCCTCACTGGCAAAAGCACTGTACATACCCGTTAGCTCTTCCAGCGTAGCGCCGCATCCGCCCAGTATCATTGACAACCCCAGTTTTTGCTGATCTTTTTTTACCTGTTCAAAATTGCAGGCAGCCAGTTTCCGCACCAGTTTATCTTTACCCAGCAGGCGAAGACTTTTCACGGCTGGTATATTGAGCGAATGTTCCAGCGCATATTCCATACTTACATAGCCATTAAATTTTTTATCATAGTTCTCCGGCGCATAACCCTGGTAATTGACTGCTACGTCTGTTATAATCATTTTGGGTGTGAGCAGGCCTTCATCAATGCAAAGACCATACAGCAGGGGTTTCAGTGTGCTGCCTGGTTGCCTGATGGCGGCTGCGCCATTTACCTGGCCGGCATCTGTAGTATCTCTAAAATTAGCAGAGCCAATGTAGGCAATCACATTGTGGGTGTGATTATCTATTACAATAACGGCAGCATTGCGTATGTTTTTTAGTGTTAGCGACCTGGAATAGTCCGTTACCAGTTTTTCAATCTTCAACTGGGTATTCAAATCAATATGTGTATTGATAATATCAGTACCCTGTTTTTTTAATTTATCAGACAAATGCGGCAGGTATTCCGGAACAGTTCCTCTTGTAGCCAGCAAAGGCTCATCCAGCGCATCTTTTATTTCTTTTTGGGTGAATATATGGTCAGCGGCAAATTTTTGTAACCAGCGGTTTCTTTCTTTTACTATCAAATCATTGTTGCGTCCAATTACCAGCGAAGAAGG
>Ga0097621_100002676_pt1 | contig 12197 bp, 16 predicted proteins | sample KBSMisM72_FD_73165 | JGI IMG/M metagenome (GOLD analysis project Ga0097621, IMG submission 73165) | Miscanthus rhizosphere microbial communities from Kellogg Biological Station, Michigan, USA - KBS Miscanthus M7-2 (version 2) (version 2) | ecosystem: Host-associated > Plants > Roots >... | reverse complement strand
CGCTGCCGTCAACAACCCTTCCAGTCGGCCGAGCGCTTGCGCTCGGCCTTTTAGATCCCCGTGCTGGTAGATCTCTTGTGTCGTCGAGATCCGTGCATGGCCAAGAATGAGCTGGATGTCCCGATCGGCTACCCCGAGGTCTTTGAGGAGTGTCGCGGTCGTGTGGCGGATGTCATGCACTCGGATCACACGCACGCCGTACCGCTTGCATACTCGCTGGAAGGAGCGGACGAAGTTCCGCGGTTCGAGCGGCTGACCGCTGCTTGTCGTGAAGACCAACCCGTCCTGTCGGGAAGTGGTCCGGTCTAGCTGCAACAACGCATCGCGGACCACGCTGAGCATCGGCAACTCTCGCCGACTTGCTCGTGTCTTCACCGGCCCCTGGATCAGTCGCTTGCCTACCCGCACGAGTTGTTGCTGGATACGGAATCGTCCGTGATCCAGATCGAGGTCAACCCATCTCAGCCCGAGGACCTCGCCGCGTCGCATTCCATAGAACACGAGCAACAGGTAGGCGGGAAACAAGGGCTCTGATACCACCAGGCGCAAGAACGATTGGGCTTCTTCGACGGACCAAGGCTCAACTTCACGAGCCTCCGCCGTAGGTAGCTCGGCCAGACGAGCTACGTTCCGGTCAACCAGCTCCTCTCGTTGCGCACGCGTCAGTGCCGCGCTCAGTACCTTGCGTATGGCCTGTACCTTCGGCACCGAATGACCTTCGAGCAGCAGCTCGCTGAGGTGGTTCTGTACCATGGGCACCGAGAGCCGTCGGAGCAGTTGCCCTCCTAGCCGCGGTTTCAAATAGAGTCTCGCGTTTGTCTCGTACTGCGAATGAGTACTTGCACGTCGATTCTCACGGACTACCTTCTCAAGCCAGTAATCCAAATAGACTCCAAGCCGCCAGCTCACATCTGGGACTGGGACACCTCGCTCAGCCTGAGTTTGAAGTTGCGCGAGCCTACGCTGTGCCTCAATGCGCGTCTTGCCATATACGCGTATCCTTTTGCGGGCGCCAGTGGAGGTGTAGCTGTAGAAGGCTGCTTCCCAGCGGCCGTCCTTACGCTTGGAGACAGAACCTTCGCCTGTCACACGGCGGCCGGCCATCAGGCGCGTTCTCCGGTCTTCAGGCTGGTGAGGAAGGCGTCAATCGCCGCAGCTGGTACAAAGCGCCTCCGGCCGATGTACACACTCTCAAGGCTCCGCGTCTGGAAGAGTCGATACAGGCTCCACCGACTGATTCTGAGTAGCGCACACGCCTCATTGATCGTGAGAAGCATGGCTTGTGGCTGGCTGTCTGCTCGCCCGACCATTCTTCAAGCGGCCCCGCCGACTTCGTTGGCCTCAAGATACTTCCGTATCGCCTCCAGCCGAACCACTCGCCGACCACGGACCTTGATCCACGGCAGTTGCTTGTCGTCGAAGAGGCGGTACAGCGTTGTAGTGCTCACCCCGATGCACGCAGCTGCATCCCGGACCGACAAGGTCAGGCGGTTGCCGTCCGCTTTTTGTGGTTCATAATTTCGCCGCAGTGCCTCAGCCCGCGGCAAGGGTAGGTACCCCATAAGCGTTCCCCCGTAATTATGTTCAGTTGTAGTCCTCCGTGATGCCGTCCTCGTGTCCGGCAGCCCGTTTGTAGCATTCCTTGACGTATTCGCAGAACCGTACCATCTCGCTAATGGCCGTACTCGGCAGCTCAGCGCAGGTTGCCCGCAGGTAGCTCTCCAGCGTGGGCAGTTCGGAGGAGGTCAGGTGACCTGCAACGACCAAGAGGTCGGCTGGTGGCAGTGTGTAGGCCCTTGCTATGTCGTTCAGGATGTGCGGCGAAGGATTGGCGCTGATCCCATGCTCTAAGCGGTTCAAGTAGGAGGGCGAAACTCCGATGCGTCTGGCCGCTTCCTTTTGCGACAACCCAAGGGTCAGCCGACGCTGTTCGAGCAGCGCTCCGAGCTGAGTTTGTGCCAAACTAGGGTGGTCGGATGGTTCGTTGTTTTTCATAGGCTGCGACATGGGTGTCAGTGCTCGAACTATACGCCGACCAAGATCGTTTGTAAACCGCTTGTGCTACTTTGCTCATGTTGGCGATGACTCCACCAGCAATATCTGTTCCATGACGATTGCCATGTCCGCAAGCTCCGTAACCCAGAACATGTCGGCGGCTGGCGCTGGCAGCGTACTCACTTCCCGCTGCACGGCCACCCGGCGTCGTTCGTCAGGTACGCCAACAAGCACCCGAGGAATGATGTTGTCCGGCCCCAGTTGGCCGCGTACTACGAAGTCGAGATAGGCAAGCAGCTTGGTGCGCACCGTAGGGAGGCTCTCTGTAGCCAGATCTACTTCGATCCACCAGTAATCCGACACGCTGGCTCGTCGAAGCCGCACTAGCGCGTCTGGCCTGATCCATCCGCCGAGCCCATCCCGGACCGCGGCGCGATGCTCGACGGTGAAGTACACGAGCGTGAACTGCTCGATGCGAGTACGTTCTACGAGGCTGACGTACAACTCACTGACTGCCAGCGTGTGCCGGACGAACCGCTCGCCGGGCAACCGCGGTCGACGCACCGATTGCTCGCGGCCGTCAGCATTCGCACGCAGGCGCATCAGTTGCAGGCCGGCCGAGTCGAGGGCGTAACAGAGCTTCTCTGAACCACGCTGTGACGAACCAACGCGACGTTCAAATGGCATCAGCACGCGGGCGTCGGCCAGGCGCTTCAGTACATGCGAGCGCTTGACCGAGCGACTGTGTGGTGTGGCGAATGAGTGGAAGTGCAAGCGCTCAAGCTGAGAGCTGGATACGAGGCGGAGCCGGTCGACGCTGTCGACGATTGCCCAGTCTCGGTCAGACAGCGTGGTTAGCAGTCGTTCGACGTGTCGCAGCCGGATCGGCTGCGCCCGGCTCATACCGGACCTCCGTAAGACCACATCGCAGCGGAGTATTTCGTGGTCGTCAGATGCCCCTCGTCCGCTGGTACTCGACGCTTTTGCACGGTAGGGCCACCAACTGCGAACCCAACAGCGACGTCAACGCCGGTCATGCCTGTGCTCCGTAGCGCCGGCCTATAGCTCTCTGGCTGCTGCTTCCTTCGAGTCGAGTCTGTAGTGCAGTTTCGACGACGCTACGTGCCGTACCGAAGCGCTGTCGGCTGGCTTCGGCCGCAGCGAGCGGATCACAGCTTGGCTCGGGCAATGGAACAGTGCGCCCAGTCACCGGCAGCTGGGTCTGCCCATCCACGCACAACCGCAGCACTGCTTCGTGAGCGCGCAATCCCATGAGGTCGCTTGCAGCGAATGCCGGGAGGAAGCGCTGTTCCAAGGCCTTGGCGTCGTCGCGGTCGAGTTGGAAGGCGAGCGATGAACGCACCGTACTGACGACCGCCGTCTGCATGGCCGGTGGCAGCTGCCCGAGGTACTGGTGGGCGAGGATGAAACCAAGGCCCATAGCGCGCGCTTGGCTCAGTGCGTCGGCGACATCACCGCCGACGCGGAGCACGTCCTGGAACTCGTCGAGGTAGGCCCAAACAGGACGTCGCATCGCCGGCGGTATGGCCGCACGTTTCAGCGCTGCGTTGAGCAGCATGGAGACGAACAACGAACCCAGCAACGGTGCGTTTTCCGGGCCGATCAGGCCCTTGTTGAGGGATACCAGCAGGATGCGGCGCCTGGTGAAGACCTCATCGATTTGGATGCCGGCGGACTGTCCGAGCGTTAGCCGGAGCGATGTGCTCGTGGTCAGCGCTCGCAACTTGTTCAGCGATGGCGCTATGGTCTGTGCCCGTTCACGTGGCGAGAGCGCCTCATACGCTCGCCAGAACGTGCGTACCGTCTCGGGCACGCTTGGTTGTGCCGTGACGAAGTGGCGAAAGGCCGGTTGCTCAAGCAGTGGCGCGACCTCCGCCAGCGTGAAGGCAGTTCTGTCGTGCGCGCGGGCAGCCGTCAGCGTGAGTAGGGCATTGCGTACGACGTCGGTGCTGCGCGGGCCAAAGCCGGATTTCCAGACCTCGGCGAAGATGTGGATGACGGTGTCAACGACCAGTTCTCGGTCATGCTCACCGTGCGCAGCCTGGAGGATGTTGAAGCCGATCGGCCGTCCGGTGGCAGCCGGATTAAGTACGACCACGTCTTTGCGACGGTCTTCAGGTATGCGCGCAAGGATGTCGTCGCAGAGATCTGATTTAGGATCGACGACTACCAGGCCGTAGCCTTTCGCCGCGTCCTGGATTGCCATGTTCGCGATGAGGGTGCTCTTGCCGGTGCCGGTTGGTCCCAGTAGCCACAGGTGTCTGAGGCGATCGGACTGGCGGAGGGCCAACGGCCGATCCGTCATGTCGGGGTAGTTGGAGTACGCCAGGGTCAGTCCGCGGCGCGGGATATCTGGTGTCGGCGGCAGCTGCCGGGAGCCATGCAGCCGAAGGCCTGGAACCGTGACATCGGCAAAGGGAATCGCCAGCAAGCCAGCCAGTTCATCGACGTTGAGTACCGCCGGCCAGACCGTTAAGGGAATCGAGTGGTCTCGCACGCGGGCAGCCACGACCCGCCAGGGCAGCGTCCGTCGCACTAGCGCTGCTCCTGGAGCGTCGAGGAGGCGCATGGTGCTGTACAGCCGGTACAGCAGCGCGCGAGCGACGTCAGGTGGTGCCCCACTGATAGTGATTCGGCCACAAGCTCGCAAGAGCGGCGATCGCTCTTTGACTCGACGGAAACGGGCGAGATCCGGTGCCAGTTTGGCGATGCCGGCTGGGTGCGGTGGTACCGATCCAGCTAGTAGCCACGACAAGCGAATGGTCTGCTGGGGACCAAGCGGCTGCAAGGCTGCGAGCAGCACGCTCGACAGGTTTTCAGTCCGATCCTGAGCCAGCGGATGCGAGGTGCTGGTTACCCGGAGTTCGCCGGCGGCACGAACTTGTTGCTCGCCTACCGCGTAGCTGTCAGCCAGCGCGGTGCGTACCCCCGGCAGCAGCGTGCGTACCTGATTGAGCAGCATCCGTATATGCCGCTCTGGCGCAACGAGGTAGTGGGTGATGCCGTTTGCGTCGGCCGTAACCTCCACAACGGCAGGCACATGACGGGTCGCTGCCCCGAGAGCGGACAACCAGCGGCTGGCTTGCTCGCGGGTTAGACCGCGTGGCAGCTCTAAGCGATACGCCACCAGCTTCCGACGCCATATACGCCCTTCAATCCAGCGGGCCGTCAGGATGACGCTGAACACAGCGAGACCGCCAGCCACGAGGAACAACGGCATGATCACCGGCCCCTCCTCCGTAGCAGCCTCGCCGCGATCAGTTCACCTCGCTCTCGTCGTCCGTATGCACCTGTCATGCTCCACCTTTCATGATTACGGCTCTCTCAATTTGAGAGGGAGGGTGCGGGACGGCCCGCAACGTAATGGCGGTTCGTCTTTGCCGTGTCTACTCCCGCACCCAAGCTTGTTTATGATTGACTGCGACGCAATTGTCAAGCCTTTTCTACAACGTTCGGTGCAGGATGGCCGCCGTTGTAGCAGGTCGATCGCCTATGTACCTGTGTGCAATTTCCCCTTGATTGGAAGCTGACGGCGCGCTCATACTGTGCCACTGCACGGAAGGCGTGCAGGAATCACTAACGACCGAAGGAGGCAACATATGGGCGAAAAAGTAATGCGTTTCTCGGATCTGTCAGGGCAGCTCGTACCGAATCCTGAAGAGCTTGTGGCGATAACGGTGGTTGACCACCCGGAGGTCGAGGACACGCCGCTGCGGCTGGAAGCGCTGCCAGAGGAGATTGCCGACCTCGGCAAGCTGAGCGTCAAGGCGGTCGTGCTCGACGTGCAGCTGCCGAACGCGGAGGAGTCGACTCGATACGTGCTCACTACGACCAACTTCAACAAGCTGGCTACCGAGCAACCGATGGCTGCGGTGCTTGCTGGAGCTGAACGAATCGTGACTAGACGCCGCGGCGGGAGCGCCAACGGGGAAGTGCGCAACCACGAGACGTTGGAGTGGGCCGGCACGCCGCACAAGGGCAAGACTAGCCCCATTGAAGCGCAGCTCGTGCGAGAGAACTTGGACGCCATCAACGAACGGTTAACTGTGCAGGGGTTCCGAACGATAGATCCGGCGCATCCTGATCACGCGCGGCGATACGGGTTCATCAGCGACGTTGATGCGTAGAAGCTGTTCGTAAGGAAGCGATCGAGGGCTCAGAGAAGCCCTCGTTTTGATGATTGCGCAGCTCCTGCATCGATAGATGATCCTTTGTCTCGCCAGTTGGTGGACAGGGGCCGGAGGTTTTTGTGAGCTTGTTCTCATCGCGCCGCCGCGCGAAAGGGTCAGCCGCAGCACCTCACACCCCTCGTCACAGCGCCTCCGTTATCAGCCTTCTGATTCAGAGACCCATCGGAGGGCGAACCGAGGTATGGGAGAACCCTGAGTTTCAGCCAAGAGGTTTCCTAACTCGTGGACTAGACCTGCACGCCCCTCTTACACTCTGTTCCTAGCGGCGGCCTGTCCGTGATGAACCACGTGCGTTCCCGATCCGTCTTGGGTCGGTGTGCTCTCGGTTCAACGGCATGGGGGCGACGGGTGCATGGCTTACGCGTGCCCGCAGGTGAGCCAATGAGGGGAGGGAATCGGGTGTCGGATCAAGGTGCCCTGAAGTGGAACACTTCTTCATTTTGTGACCCGAGCAGCTGTGTGGAAGTTGCTATAGCGGCCGATTCCGTATACGTGCGCAACTCTCAGAGCCCTACCCAGGAGCCGTTGACGTTCGACTACGCCGAGTGGAACGCCTTTTTGTTGGGTGTTCGCAACAACGAGTTCGACGTCAAGCTAACAGGTAGAGACGCGGGCGCATGAAAAGCTACAGCACGGGCAGACTCACTACATGGCGTAGTGGGTCAGACACGTTTGGGGTGGCTTTCGCGATATGAGCGGACAGACACGCAAGCTTAGCTATCCTAGGACGCGTACGAAGAAAACGTGTTCAACCGACCGAAGTGAGAGTCGTGCCGTGTCACCAACTGCAACTACAAGCAGGCCGGCAGTGGTGAGCGGTGCAGTCACGGCGCGGCGTAAAGCCGAAGGTCGAGAGAAAGTGTCTCGTGCGACGAGCAGCCATCACGGACCAAACCTCGCGGTATCGGTGGCCGGGTGCACCCTTGTGGCAGTCGCCATCAGCGGGGTGATTATGTATCCGTTCCATGACCGCTCGTGGGCGGGATGGGCGTTGGCTGGGCTCACGATGGTGCTCGGGCCTTGCTTCATCGCCGCGGTAGACCGAGTGACTCGTTAGTCCTCGTCATCCTCGTCGGCCGTCTCCCGGCGGTGCTTGAGGTACGTCCCGATGACCCCGGTGGTCAGGACCCCTCCGCCCAAACTGAATGCGACGACCTTGTTGCCGTAGATGCTGATCAAAATGTAGGTCGTAGCGGCGATCGCGACGACTGCGACAACGGCCGCCAGCGTGAACGCGGCGAGCGAGTAGCCAGCCAGCCGCTGCTTCCTGTCAGCGCTCCCCATGTACCTCGTCACACGGCCGAACATCACTCCGGCGAACGACCAGAAGCCGTTCACATTCGCGTCGGCGTCGGCCTCCTTCGACACGTCGACCGTCGAGTTCGTACGCTTGTCGATCTTCGCCTTCTTGGGCGCACGTTCTTTGGTGACGCCGTTGGCCGCAGGCTTCTGATCATCCACATCGGGCGTCGGCTCGGTCGGCACAACCATTATCCCCTTGGTGTGCGTCGTCCCCGCCCCGTCGCCGTTCGAAGGGCGCGGCGAGGGCACCTCGGGATCCTCAGGATCCTTAGTGGCCGCCGGCCCCTGCTTCGGGGACGGCTTCGGCTGGCTACGCGACACAGGGTGACCTTCTTACCTCTTACGGCACCGTAGGCGACTTCGGGTATAAATTGGGTGTTCGGGGGTGTAGCGCCCGAGAGCTTTGTGAACTACACAAAGGTACGTATCAGCTCTCGTATGAAGTCGGCTGCTTCGCCGTCTTTGAGCGTCTGCCGCTGTAGCCGCTCGAAAATGACGCGGTACTCCGATGCGATGCCCGGCTCCTCGCGGATGATGGTGAACGCCTTCGGCGACTCGAAGGACGCTACGTCTCCTTCGCCGTCATCGAAGGCCATCACCTCAAAGGGTCCGATCATGCCGGGGTGTGCGCCAGCTTTGAACGGTATGACCTCGATGCTTATGGTGTCGCGCTCCATGAGCGTCAAGAGATGCGCCAGCTGCTCCCGCATGACCGCCGGCCCGCCGGCCTCCGTACGGAGTGCGGCCTCGCCCACGATGAAGTGCGCCTCCGGCGGGTTCTCCCGCTCGAAGATGTGCTGACGGCGCATGCGAAGATCGACGAGACGAGGCACGTTCTCGGCCGGCTGGAAGTTCGAGATGATGGCGCGCGCGTAGTCGCGGGTCTGAAGCAAGCCGGGCAATACGGCGTTGTAGACGATGTACAGCTGCGACGCCGAAGCCTCGTACTCCAACTGCTGCGCAAACTTCGGCGAGACCAGGTCGCGAAACTCAGACCACCAGGCCGGCATACGGCTCGCCTTGGCGATGGCCTGGATGTCCTCCCAGCGCGCCGTGTCGGTCACACGGTAGTAAGTGACCAGCGCCTTCAGATCCTTTGTGGAGATCTTGACATCCCCCAGCTCGATCCGCGTCAGCTTCGAAGCCGACCAACCCATCGCGCGCGAAACGTCCTCCCGGGACAGACCGAGGTCCTCCCGAAGGCGTCGCAACAGAAGGCGGAGGCGCCGCCGTTCGAAGATGGGGTTGGCGGTCGTGCTCATCGAAATCCCTCCCGAGGCCGTGGCTGCTGTCCTCGCCCGAACCGCCGGTGATCGACTGCACACAGATGCGAGCGGTTCCTCGATCCTACACCGCTTCTGCAGCATGCAGATTTTTGAGCTATTGGCTGACAGTTCTGCTAAGTAGCTGATCCTACCGCAGCCAGGGTCGAGTCGTGCTACGCATCCGCCAAGGAGCGCGAGTATGGCGAACGGCGGTGCGCCGATAGCGCCCGCCGGTTGGAGCAGCCGGTCCGCCGTGGGTGATAACCCGGGATCCGCAGCTGCTCACCACGCCTGTGTGGTCTTACGGGTTGAACGTGTGGTCGTTCGGTTGCGTTCCGCAGTCATCAGATCGTGATGATTGGTGCTGCAATACCAACCCACCACGGTATCGCCGGGCACAGACAGACAGGCAGTTTGCGCCGCGCGCCCAGGGCCGCGCATGCCGTAGGCGTGGACATCACGATGAGTAACAGTACGAGTACGGGCGAAGGGGATCGTCGCGCGCCGGGTCCTATGCTCCCCAGAAGCGGACTGGAGGAGACATGGAGGTGTGCCACAGACGCTGTGCCGCGTAATGGGGAGTGAAGAAGGACGCCGCACGGTCTGGCCGGCCAGGGCTCACTACGCGGCCTGTGGGGCTACCGAGGCCAGCGCGCCGCTTTAATAAGATTTACAGCTCGCTTGCTTCGGTCGTCATCAGATACGATCCACGCGATAAGACATAGAATTAATACTTCTAGCACCATCACGGCCGCGAACCATGCCCACCCGATGACAATGGCGCCACCGATTTCGCTGGCCGCGGCCGTTCCGACAGCTACTAGCTTTCCCATTCCGAAGCTCCAGTCATCACTTCGGACCAGCGACGGAAGAACGCTCAAAGCTTGCCTCAGCATTCACATGATCGGCAAGTAGCTCCAAAGCGTCCAGGTTGCCGAATGGAGGCAGGAGAAAATAGTGGTTGATCAGCCCGAATCCACTCGCACTAAGCGGCTCCTTGCGTCGATGTTGGACCTTGTGCAGCAAACCAAGATCCTGGAGCTCGGCGAGCCCACGTTCGGCCGTATCTGCAGACCACCCGTACCACATGGGCACCTTCTCGGTCGGAAGCGTGAACCCTGGCTTCTCGTGGAGGGCGACGAGCAACATGGCAAGACCTGGCATCTTGAGCTTGTCGATCCACCCTTTTTGCCAGTAGACATGGTTAAGCTGTAGGAAGCGTTCCGCCTCACTGGTGCCGCTTGGGCGCGTGTATGGCTCGCCTGAACCGTCCTCGCGCAGGAGGCGCACTTTAATCTTACGTTCTCGACCGCTGCGGCTGCGTTCAATTAGATTGCGGTCCTCCAGACGCCGGAGAGTTTTGGATACGGCTGTCGCAGCTGACGCCCTCTCAGCGTCGAGCGTAGTTCCGAAGGCGCGAGCAAAAACCATGATCGGATGGCGCGTCGACCAGTCATCTCCGTTCTCACCTCCAGAGCTGATGGCCGCAAGTAGAATTAGGTAGGCATCGAGTGCTCGACGGTCGCCACGGACGACAAACCCACTTAGCGGGCCGGCTCGGTTCTCTGCAGAACTGGATCTCGATCGCGGTTTTTGCACGAATGTTTTACGGAGGGGGACAGCGCTGCGCTTCGCGTTCTTGAGCAGAGCCATGCGGGTGTCGTACTCGTTGGCGGGAGACTCATCTGATTCATCGTGTTCCATGCAGCCATTAAGCGCCGTCTCACCCTCTACTCGCAACCGCTCCACTGGACCGCTAACTGCCGCCACAGCGGGTAACTGCGAGCGCATGTGAGCGCAGGTGCGAGAACACACCGAGAGTCCACGTTGAGAGCACACTTGCAAGTTGCCGCGCGCCGCCATTCGAGCCCAGCGCCGCAACCTTCAGTTCACGCCGTCGGGCAGACGGCTCGCTTCCTATCTACCTGTCCCGACTCACGCGTGTAGCCGTGATCCGCTTCACGGTGCTGATGCTCACCTCGTACCGCTCGGCGATTTCGCGGAGCGGCATGCCCGCCGCGCGGTGCGCGATCATCCGCTGGACAGCTGCTTCCCCAAGCCGATCAACAACTCGCCGTGGTACAGCTGGCCGATGTGCCGTGACGCTCGGCCGACGATCTTCACCCCACTGGCGCAACGGATGATCGGCCACCTGACCTTGATCGCCGATCCGCTCCCTCGTCCGTTCCAGCAGCTCAGCGAGGTCCAGCCGGTTGGAGTAGGTCCACGTAAGGTCCACCTTGAGGGACTTACTCCAGGAGTCCGGCCATTGAGGCGAAGACTCTGGCGGAAAAGGTTCACGAGTGACATGCGAGGCGCTGTTCCCCGAAACGGGAGCGGCGCCTTTTGCGTCGCGAGCCGCCAGGTGCTCGTGAGACGTCTGAGCCAGAGCCGAGTTCCGGTTGATCACATACTCGCCGTAGAGTCCCGCGAGCTTGTCGAACGGCTCGCGCAGGTCATGACCGGTGATGCGCTCACCATCCACGTAGAGACGTGTAAGTAGCGCCGCGTTCAGCGCAACACGGATCTGTTCACTCCCCCGCTGGTACACATCGCTTGGCCGTTCGAGCAGGGCAAGGGCGCTCTGCAGCACACGGCGACTCACGTCGGTCCGTTCGTCGGCTGCCTGGATCGTCCGACGGATGCCGGTTGCTTCCTGCCGGACGGCTTGGATCTTTTCGCGCAGCTTCTCCTTCGGCCAGCCCTCTTCACCAGCCAGGTCGAGGAAGTAGCTCTCCTTGCGGTCGAGCGCCTCCAACCGCTTGGCGTACTGCGCGCGCATCTCCTCCGGAAGGCTGCGATCGACGTTCGCCGCCGCCTCGACAGCTGCGTGCAGCTGCTCCACCCACTGCGGGTCGAACCGAAGGTGCTCGGCATAGAAACGGACGACCGCTTCTTCTAGCACCTCAACCGGGAAGTAGGGCAGGTCGCAGATCCCGTCTTGCCGGCCGCGACACAGCCAGTAGAAATATTCGCCCCCACCGCGGCCCGTCGCCCGGTCGATGATCAGGCGGCGCTTGCACCGACCACACCACAGCAAGCCTTTGAGGTAGTGGTTATGGGTGCGCTGCCGCGAACCACTCCCCCCGTGGCTGTCGAGAATGCGCTGCACCCGCTCGTAGGTGTCGAGGTCAGTCAACGCTTCATGGCGTCCGGGGTACTCAATCCCGTCGTGCAAGATCACTCCTGCGTAGTACTTGTCGCGCAGCAGCGTCCGCAGCCGCTCCTTCGAGATGGCGCGGCCTTCGGGCCAACGCTGCGTACCTGGCATGCGGAAGCCGGCCAGGGTCAGCTTGGTGTGCAAGCTGTCGACCGTCTCCTCGCCTTGGGCGAAGAGCTCGAAGGCCATGCGAACGTACGGTGCTCGTTCGTCGTCGATGGCGATCGTGTTGACCTTGTGCCCCTCGATGAGGATGCGCTCGTT
>Ga0097621_100002675_pt1 | contig 12199 bp, 10 predicted proteins | sample KBSMisM72_FD_73165 | JGI IMG/M metagenome (GOLD analysis project Ga0097621, IMG submission 73165) | Miscanthus rhizosphere microbial communities from Kellogg Biological Station, Michigan, USA - KBS Miscanthus M7-2 (version 2) (version 2) | ecosystem: Host-associated > Plants > Roots >... | reverse complement strand
GTTCGGAGCAGGCGAACCACGGCCCGTAGCTAAACTTGGGATTTGCGTTTAGGGCGCTCGGATCTAGTTAGCGCGATCGGAAGACGCCCTAAAGCAACCACGGCATAGGATTGGCCGAAGCTGCCCGCTGTTCAGTTTGGTTGCGTAGTGCGCCAAATGTGGGCGTCCTTTCGTAAGAAGATGTTCGAAGATGCCATGACTATTCATTTTGCGCAAGTAGAAAATCGGTGAGGGTCGCCGCATGGCGGCCGAATGAATCTTTTAACGTGACTTTTGGTGGCCCGCGCCTCGTATCAGCAACCACCCTGTCCATTCGTACAATGTGACTAGAGTCATTAGGGAGTCCAAAAAGCTACCTAGGCATACATCTCCGGGTAGGCTAGCCTGAATCCATTCTGTATACCCTGAATGCACCGTCATTCAATTCGTAGCCGCACGGGAGCGCCTGCATGGTTTTTTGTCGTAAGTCTTGGCCTTTTGTTGTTTTTCTGACCCTCGCCACACTCGCCCAGGCCGCCCCGCAGCGCATACGGCAAGCCATTGATAGCAATCAGACGACGGTGCTACATGGTGGTATTTCTCACTGGGCGAGGCCTGAGTTCGACCGTGGACCAATCAGTCCCGCAACCAGAATCCGCGGGGCTTCCATTGTGTTCAATCGGACCCCAGCCCAGCAGGCAGACGCCGCCAGGTTCATGGCCGAGCTTCACGATCCCAAGTCGCCCAACTTTCATAAATGGATTACGCCGCAGCAATATGCCGATCGCTTCGGGATGAGTCCGGCCGACATCGACAAAGTCGTGAGTTGGTTGCGCTCCCAAGGGCTGCGTGTCGACAGCATTTCCAATAGTCGAACCCAGATCTATTTCAGTGGGACGGTCGCACAAATTCAAACCGCGCTGCGCACCCAGTTACATCAATTCGCTCAAGAAAATGAAATGCACTTCGCCAACGTCACCGAGCCCGCGCTGCCGGCTGCTCTTGCCGGATCGGTGCTGGCGGTTCGTAATCTAAATGACTTCCGGCCGAAGCCCCGAAAGATGCACGTGCGCAGGGTTCCTGCCGCACAACCACATTTCAACAGCGGCAACGGGAGTCATTTCATTTCACCTGACGATCTTGCCGTTATCTACAACATGAAGCCACTGTACGACGCCGGTATCACCGGAGCTCAGGCGGTCGCCGTAGTCGGGCAAACCGAAATCGCCCAATCCGACATAGCAGCATTCCGCAACGCAGCCGGACTGCCCGCTAATCCTTTTCAAGCGGTTCTCATGCCTAATACCGGGGCCTCGACCGTCTCGGACGCGGACGTCCTAGAGGCCGACCTGGATGTGGAATGGTCTGGAGCCGTGGCGAAAAACGCCGCTATTCTCTATGTCTACACTGGAAATGGCACCAATCCCAATACCCATTCTGCATACAACGTGATTGATGCATTTAAGTACGTAATCGACAACAATCTGGCTCCGGTCATCAGCATAAGTTACGGATTGTGCGAAGCCGATGCCGGTTCAGATGGGCGTACCTTCCTTCAGACCTTGGTCAGCGAAGCCGTCATGAATGGCCAAACCATCAGTTCCGCCACCGGAGACGAAGGGGCCGCCGATTGTGAGGATTCGACCGCGAACTCGGCAACCCACGGATTGGCGGTTGACCTGCCGTCCGCCATTCCGGAAGTCACCGGGGTTGGTGGCAGCGAGTTCAGCGGCGACGTCAGCAACACCTCGACTTACTGGGCAGGAGCGAATACCGCGAACAATGCTTCCGCCATTGCCTACATACCGGAATCGGCCTGGAATGACTCTACGCAGACCATTGCCAGCGGAGATGGTTTCTCGGCCGGTGGCGGAGGTGTCAGCGCTTTTTTCGACAAACCCGTCTGGCAAACTGGTCCTGGCGTCCCCAACGATGGCAAGCGCGATGTACCTGATATTGCACTCAACGCTTCCGCGCATCATGACGGATACCTGGTTTGCTCTCAGGGAAATTGCAAGAATGGATTTGTCGACACCGACAACACCATCTTGCTGGTGGGTGGAACATCCGTCGGGGCTCCGGTCTTCGCCGGCGTGCTTGGCCTGCTCAACCAGGCCGCTCAAACCAACGGTCAGGGGAATGTGAATACGCAACTCTATCCCTTGGCGGCTGCGACGCCTGCGGCCTTTCATGACATCACCACCGGCGACAACAAAGTCCCCTGCACCGCAGGCTCGACCGGTTGCACCAGCGCTAATTCTCATCTAGTGGCGGCAAGCCGCATGGGCTGGTTTGGTGCCGCAGGGGGCCTGATGCTGGTATCCTTTGTCGCCATCTGTGTTCCCACGCGCCGTCGCCGCTGGCTTGCGGTTTCAGGGCCCCTGCTCGTTGCCTTGCTGGCTATAGGCATCGGGTGCGGAGGCAGCAGTAGCCCCACCACTCCCAGTACACCGCCACCGACGCCGGAAACTGGTGTCTCGATCGGCTACAGTGCTACCGCCGGATACGACTTGGCGACCGGCCTGGGCTCGATTGACGCCCACGCCCTTGTAACCCACTGGCTGGGAGTTCCAGTGGCGCCGTCGTTCACCATCGTAGCGTCGCCGGCGGACGTATCTGCGGCTGCCAATCAGCCCGCGGTAGCAAGCTTGAATGTTAGTTCTACGACTGGATTCACCGGTACTATCACGCTTTCCTGCGCTTCGGCTTCAGGCAACGTACAGGTTTCCTGCGCAGTCGCTCCTACCTCGGTTACCTTGAGCAGTGGGACAATTACCGCCGGCGCCACCCTCACGACACATGCACCGGCAAACACCTACGCAATCCTGGTGAAGGGGAAGAGTGGTTCAGTGGTGCAATTCGAAAAAATCACATTGACCTCGCAATAACGATTCTTCGTTTAGTGCGGCCGGGCAAGCAACGCGAATACGAATGCGGAATTACCCGGCCGCACCCTTCTTTTCGTGTAAATTTTTTCTACAAGATTTTCGCCAATCTTCTAAGGTAGGCTCGAAAACCCATACCGATCAGTCGCTTACCGATCGTCTTCCAAAAGACATAGTGGCCGTGCCATTGCTTTAGCATCCCCATGGCAAACGACGAGCGAGAATGGCGGGAACTGTGCGAACGCGCTGCGACTGAAACCGACCACGAGAAGCTGGTCGAGTTGGCCGACAAAATAAATCAAATCCTGGAACACCGCGAGAAAAAACTTCGCGAGCAGCGCAACCATCAGAGTTGAACCGCCTGCATACTTGATGAGGGTTATCGGATATTATCCTCGCCAAGGAATTTCCAGTGCCAGAGCCCAGTGCAAGACTGATTCGGCCGCGCGAGGCCGCGAAAATTCTGGGCATAAGTTATTCCACGTTGAAGCGATGGATTCACACCAAACAGCTGCGCTCGGTAAAGACCCGGGGCGGACACCATCGCATCCCGGAAAGCGAACTTGATCGCCACTTGTACCGCGCCACCCGCAAAACCATGGCGGCAGAACGTCGGGCCCAGTTCCGCCATATCAGCGGACGAAATCAACTCGTGGGTCGAATTATCGATCTCAAGATAGAAGGATTGCTGGCACAGGTAACGCTCTCTATCGGGGGCCAGCACATCACAGCAATCATCACATCCGATGCTGCCCGCGAGATGCGTCTGGAAAAAGGCCAAACCGCGGCCGCCCTCATCAAGGCTACCGAAGTAATGATTCTTCGCAGCTGATTTCTTCCCGACGTAACCACATCTTTCCAACTCGTTCGGATACGAATTAAGTCGATTTGACAGCTCGTATCAAACTGCTCTAAACCGTCCTATCACAGATATGAGATTGAAAACCTTAGCCCGCACTCTTGGTCTCCTGCTTCTAGTTTCAGTGTTTTGCCCGGCGCAGGAAATAACCGTCGCCGCTGCCGCCGATCTGCAGTTTGCTTTTCAAGATGTCGCGGCGCGTTTCCAGAAAGACGCCGGACACAGCGTCAAGCTGATATTCGGCTCCTCCGGCAATTTTTTCGCTCAGATACAGAACGGCGCTCCCTTCGACATATTTTTTTCCGCCGATATCGGCTATCCGCAGAAACTCGAAACTGCGGCTTTAACGGAACCGGGAACGCTCTATGAATACGCTACCGGCAAGATTGTGCTGTTGGCTCCAAAAACCTCAGCCCTAGACCTTAAGCGTGGCTTGCCCGTTTTGCTCGATCCGAAAGTAAAAAAGATCGCGATAGCCAATCCGGAGCATGCGCCCTACGGGCGTGCCGCGGTCGCAGCACTGCAACACGAAAAGCTCTATGGCCAGGCTTCGCCGAAATTCGTTTTGGGAGAGAACATCTCTCAGACCGCGACCTTTGTCATCTCCGGCAGCGCCGACGTGGGAATTGTGGCCTTATCACTCGCCCTCGCTCCTTCTATGAAGGAGAAAGGAAACTACGTCGCGATCCCCGACGATGAGTATCCCCCGATTCGTCAGGCGGCCGTCATTTTGAAATCGTCCCAGCAAAAAGAAATGGCGCGGCAGTTTCTGGCATTCCTGAAAAAGCCGGAGATTGTCAGTTTGTTGAAGACCTATGGCTTCACGGTTCCTGAAAACCAGTAGCCCTCCACAAAAAGCCCATCGACCTGCGAGGTGAAGAAAGTGAAAGCAGCTATTTGGTGCATTGGGACCCTTTGCATCTCTATATCTCTATTTGCCCAAGCCACCCAACCGAAAACAAAACGCCCCGCCGCCCACGCTGTAAGCGCTTCCGAGGTCCAAGCCCTGCGCGATGCTCTGGCCGCCCAGCAACTGCAGATGGCCCAGCAGCACGAAGAGATGGAGCAACTCAAGTCTCAGTTGCAGCAATTGTTGCAGTCGAACGCGCAGAGTATGGCTTCAGTGCAACAGGTCCAGACCAGCACGGAGCAGGCACAGAGCGTTGCCACCAGGGCCCAGGAGTCAGCCACAACCGCCCAGGAGATGGCAGCGAAAGCCTCATCGCAAGCCAGCGACACTAGGTCTGCTCTCGCCGTGGTTGAGACCAAAGACAAAGAAGAGGATAAAAAATTGATGGCCCTCGAAACCCTTGCCGGACGCTTCCGCTTTACAGGTGACGTGCGGGTCCGCGGAGAAAATTTCATGCAGGACGCTTCTGGATTTTCCGACCGTAATCGGGCGCGGGTCCGCGTACGCTTCGGCTTAGACGGAAAGATCAGCGACGACTTCACCGGGGGGGTCTTGCTGACCTCGGGGTCGCTGGGAGATTCCAACTCAACCAACGAAACCCTTACCAACTTCTTCACTCGCAAAAGTATCGGTATCGACCGCGCCTACGTGACTTATCATCCGGCAGCGCTCAAGTGGATGTCCCTTACCGGCGGAAAGTTTGCGTATACCTGGCAGCGCAGCCCCCTAACGTTCGATTCGGATTTGAACCCGGAAGGCTTCAGTCAACGATTCTCGTTCGACATGTCCACTCCGGTAATAAAGAACTTTACCGTGCAGGCTATTCAACTGCTCTACAACGAAACCACGCGGGGCGATGATTCCTTCGCTGTCGGCGGCCAAGTGTCGAGCAAACTCGACTTCGGATTCATGGCCTCGACTCCCTCGTTCACGCTTTTGAACTGGCGCGGAGTCGACGCGCTGCTGAATGCCTCGGCATTCGCGGTGCAAGCGACGAGCACAACCGGCGGCCTACCTGTGCCCGGGGAGGGGCCGGGATGCGCTGCCGGTTCGGGCTTGCCGACCGTTCCCCCCTGCGTTTTTTCGCCCCAGGGATTTACCAACGCTACTTTCACCGATACGGCGGGAAAAGTTCATTTCCTCTCGCAGTTCCTTTATGCAGATTTCATCTTGAACAACCGCATCAAGACTCCGTGGGAGCGTTTGCCACTGAATCTCACCCTCGAGTATGAGAACAACCTCAATGCCGCGGACCATCCAGTAAATAATCAAGGAGTTGTGCTTACCAACTTGGGAAGACAATCGCACGCTTATGCATTTGACTTCAGCCTTGGGCCCAACTTGCTTACTGACCGAACTGCTCCCGGACGGCTTCAGCTGGGATATGGGTGGTGGCGGCAAGAGCAGGACTCCATCCTCGCTTCCTTCGCCGAGAGCGAACAACGGGCGCCGACCAACATTCTGGAAAATCGCATCTACGTCAACTACAAGCTGCGGCCTAATACGATATTCAGTTACAACTTCTGGATAGGTCGAACCCTCAACAGTGCATTACAGCACTCGCTTCTGGCGCCGGGTCTGACGGCGGGCGAGATAGAGCCCTACCTCCGCCGAATGCAGTTCGACATCCTTTATTCGTTCTGAGCAAGCTGGGAATGGGCGCGATTGACACCTATCGCGCCCACACCTAGACTGGATGCCGAATCGGGCTTCCCCATCATGGCCCGAACCGGTGACGAAGCTCGAGGGACTCCATGGCCTGGTTGCAGAACAAGTTTGAAAAGAACTTTCTGATCACGACGGTCGACTACGTTTTCAATTGGGCGCGTAAGTCCGCGGTATGGCCGATGACGTTTGGATTGGCCTGCTGCGCCATCGAGATGATTGCCTCCTCCACCGCCCGCTTTGATATCGCACGGTTCGGTTCGGAAGTCTTCCGTCCCAGCCCGCGGCAGAGCGATCTGATGATCGTCGCTGGTACGGTCACGCTAAAAATGGCTCCGGTGGTAAAACGTATCTACGAGCAGATGCCTGATCCGAAATGGGTGATTTCGATGGGCGCGTGCTCCTCGGTGGGCGGCCCTTTCAATACCTACGCCGTTCTGCAGGGTGTCGACAAGATTGTGCCGACGGATGTTTACGTCATAGGATGCCCACCTCGTCCGGAAAATCTCTTCTACGCGTTGCTCAAGCTGCAGGACAAGATCGATCAGATGTCGCTGGCCAAACGGCCTACCGAGGTCCGGCTCGATTCGAACATGGCAGAGAACTTCAAGCGCCAGGTAATGATCGCGCAGACTCTGCAGCCAAAATAGACTTACTGCTGGACTCTCCTAATGCCGAGCTTCATCAAGATTGCTACCCAATCAGACCTGCCTATTGCCGGCGAAGCCAAGGAATTTCCCTGCGGCGCCAAGGTGATTTGCATTGCAAATGTGAACGGTGATTTAAGTGCGATGGATAACCTCTGCCTCCATCGTGGCGGCCCGCTCGGACAGGGATTGGTCGATGGGGGCAAGGTAGTGTGCCCGTGGCACGGCTGGCAATGGGATCCTAAGACGGGGCAAGCCGGACATAACGCCAACGCAAAAGTCGCGATCTACCCCTTAAAGATTGAGAATGGAGATGTGCTAGTCGAGATTTGAAACCGGCGTTCTGCCATCTCCAAAGTGCGGCAACGCGAGGCTCCAGCAAATGCCCATCGGTCGAACCATTACCTCTTGGACGTTCAGCCAAATGTTGTGGGACGCTGGCGACAGCCCGCGCCAAGGCTTTCTTGGCGCATTGTGGGCTTTGCGGAAACTGCTGGTTGCTCTGGCCGCGTCGATTGTGCTTAGCTGGAGGGAATGGGTTGAGCACCATCCTCCCGAAATAGCGCTCATCGCGACTATGCACTTCGTCTTCGTATTCGCTCTAATCGTGTTGCTGGTCTATTGCGCACAGCGCATCCGCAAGAAGCTGTAAAGCATTCTTAGCGCTGTGTCTCGTCCTTATAGATCTTTCAGGAAAATCAAGCGATCCCAATGCCACGCCCAAGCGGAACTTGAATGGGGCACCCTCCCGGGTTTCATTTTCGGCTGGTACTTACCCGTTTACTGCAGTCAGTTGCATGTATTGCACCCACACTGGAACTAGCTTGCTTAGGCGGGCGTGCAGGGCAGCCGCGGAGGCCGGAGATAGCTCACCGAACGGGTCAGAGCTCAGCCGCTGCTTCATTTCCGGAGTGGCGTGTTCAACGTCGATCTCAAGTGGGCCGTTGATCTTTCCCTGGAAATCCAAAGTTTCGAGCACCCAGTTCACCGCCTGACGAACATTCCGGTAGCGCTCCACTGGCAATCCAGCCGCTTGCGCACCACCGGGGATGGTTTGGTCTTCCCATTCATCCTGCGCTGCTTTGCCCCGTTCTGCTGGTGTCTTGGCATTATCGCCGCGAACTTTGGCGGCCCGCACCAGCGCAGTCTCCTGAGCTAGACCTTTTTCGTAGGCCTCGAGGTCCGCTTCGGTAAAGGCAAATGTAGTGCGGGCCGACGCCGATTTGGCAGCCAGCTTTGCCGGACTCTCGGCTGAACTTGAGCCGCAACTCAAGGTTGCAAACACCAGAAACGAAAGCAAAACTCCAGCTACGGGATGGATCCCTTTAGGAGACTGTGAACTACGGGTATTCATTGGCGCTCACCTCGCGTCTTTGGAATAGAAATCCTCACCTGTATACGCGGAAATCAGGTATGAATTGGCTCAGGTGGTCTTAACGGTTGGGTGCGGCGCTCTCCAATAACAAAAGCTCCGCCCAAGCGGAGCTTGAAGGAGCACCCTCGAGTCTAGTTGCGGGTTTCCTGGGCTTCCGCGAATTCCGATCGCAACCCAGCACGAAGAAACTCGTATTCCTCGATTACGGCTGCGACTCCAATCCGCGAGGCAGGCAAAGGTGTCTCAACCCGAACCACTTTTGCAGTGAAACGCACTCGAACCGAGTCGGTCAGGGTCACATGCGGAGGAAAGGTGAGAGTCATTTCCAGTCTCGTCCCTTCCTCCACTAGACGATCCAGGTAGAAAAACACTCCCCGCGCGCTTACATTTTGGGTTTCCGTTTGAAGATTCAGAGTGGCGAGATCGTCCAGGCGCACTGCAGCGGGCAGGCGCATATCAAAGCGGCGCATAGTACGGCGCTCATGTTCGGACTGCTGCATAGTGGCTTCTTCCCTAAATGCATTTGCAATCTGGAAGCAGTGGCGCGCTGCTAACCCTCCAGTCCAGGGCCAATCTATAGCAATTATGGCCAGAGTCACTTAGTTTCCAATCGTTTGCAAGCCTAAAACCCTGCGAGGAATTGACTCGGTAAACTTCTTGCTGGTTGGCGCAATCACTTTTCTGGCTTGGATCGGCATCTTTCACATGCGCGCGTGGCATCTGACAAAGGCAGGGTTGGGATCGATCCGAGTCGGTTTCTTTAAAAGATACTCAAGTCATCCAGACCAGTTCCTAAATCTTGGGGCGTGGTGCCCGTGATGATTTGGTGCGACGTTTGGCAGTTTTCGGAACAACGTTGGACTAAGTTTTGCGAACTTTTCGTGGACCGCGGTTGGCGTGGCTTGACAGGCTATCCGTCAGATGTTTAAGTAGTTATTTAATTTTTCATCGCTATTTAATGACGAATTCGCATGCCGCTTCGCCGGCCCGCCAGCCTGAATGCTGTTCGCGTGCCGTTTTCTTCTTTCCTCTCCATGAACCCGGGATTTCGGAGGAGCTTGTGATATTGAATCGCCGTGGGATAACTGCCAGGTCCAGCCGCAGTTACGCCCTCTTTGCAACCTGTGTGCTTTTGGTCGTCGGGATGGCTCTTTTGTCCCTGGGTTCGCGTAATCTGCGCACGCATGCTGCCGCTGGTTCTGCTGCATTGTCGACCACCTCGACTCCCCTCCAGTCGGTCTTAAGCAGTCTTCCGTTCATCTTCGAAGCCAATAAGGGGCAGGCTGCCGCTGATGTGAAGTTTCTCGCTCGCGGCGGCGGCTTCGGGCTATTGCTCACTTCCCATGACGCCGTACTCGATCTCCATCGTGGCACGGAACGCTCATCGATCCGGATGATGCTGGCAAATGCCAACTCAGGGCCGGCCGTAACCGGCGCCGAGCCGCTGCCGGGCAGGACCAACTATTTAATCGGAAACGATCCTTCAAAGTGGCATCAGAATGTCCCGCAATTCGCCCGGGTTCGCTACACCGGCGTTTATCCTGGGATTGACCTCGTCTACTACGGCAAACAAGGGCGCTTGGAGTACGACTTTGAAGTCGCTCCCTCCGCGGACCCTTCAAAAGTCGCGCTTCGCTTCGAGGGCGCAGACGATTTGTCTCTCGGGCCCGGTGGTGAGTTGCTTCTTTCCAAGGACGGCAGTGGTTTTGGGTTTCAAGCGCCCGAGCTTTACCAGACTATCGGCAACAAACGGCTTCCGGTGCAAGGGCGCTTCGTAATCCGGAATAACCGTGAAGTAGGTTTTGAGATTGGGGCGTACGACCGTGCCCGTACCCTCGTGATCGATCCCGTTCTCGTCTTCTCCACTTATCTCGGCGGAAACAATGCGGAGAGTAATGCGCGGATCGCGGTGGATTCATCGTCGAACATGTACATTGCCGTTTCCAGCACTTCGACAGATGCTGCTAGCGGCGGCGCTTTCCAGGCGAATCCGAAGGGAGCTGGCGACGTTCTGATCACGAAGATCGACTCTGGCGGTATCCAAGCATTCCAGACTTACCTCGGCGGCGCCGCTCTTGATACGGTCGCGGGTATCGCGGTCGATTCAGGTTTCAACATCGTGGTATCCGGAACCACCAGCTCTTCCGATTTTCCTACGTTGAATGGCGCCCAGTCGGGTCCGGCCTCCGCCGGAACGCAGCATGCTTTTGTGACTTCCTTAAATCCGGCCGGTAACGCCCTTGTGTACTCGACCTACATACGCGGCAGCGGAACTGACATCGCACAGGGGCTTGCGGTCGACGTCAAGAACAAGGCATACGTCATAGGAACTACCACCTCCACCGATCTGCCCACTACCGACGAAGCTTTTCAAAAATCCTCGCTATCGACGAACCAGTTTTTCGTAGCCATGATAGATCCCCTAGCGACCGGCGCCGCCAGTGTTCCGTACCTCACATATTTTGGCGGCGGCAATCCTAACAACGGCACCGTCACCGGTGGGGGCATCGCCGTGGACGCCAACAGCAACGTCTACATCACGGGCGGCACGAACTTTGTAAACACTGGCACCAGTGCGGCGACGGACTTTCCAATCTTGAATGGCTTCGAGAATTGTTTGAATGCTCCTAGCAAGCCTGCAACCTGCACAATTGGATCGACCCAGACAGACGCATTCGTTGCCAAATTGAATCCCACCGCCGCGGTCGGTGACCAGCTGCAGTACTCGACTTATCTCGGTGGTACTGGAAACGATGTGGCTAATGGGATTGCGCTCGACAGCAGCGCCAATGCTTACATCACGGGCAGTACCGATTCAACTGACATGCCGGCAGCCGGTACTGGGCCCTTTCAATCGGCGAATGCTACCGGTGGAGACGCCTTCCTAGCGAAACTCAGCAGCTTTACTCCATCGACAACTTCCACAACCACGACTACGGTCACCGAGCTGTACTTCTCCTACATCGGGGGATCCTCCGCTGACCAGGGACTTGCGGTTGCTGTCGATTCCGGACAGGGGGCACGGGTTACTGGCTCGACCTCGTCTAATAACCTCCCTCTAAAGAACTTCATTAACACTTACGGGGGAGGCAAAGACGCCTTCATTGCCCGCATTGATACCACCGCTACGACGGCCACGGCACCGGGGCACTATCTAACGTATCTGGGAGGGGGCGGTGATGACGAGGGTACTGGAATAGCGGTTGACGCGCGCGGCGCTGCATATGTCACTGGCGATACGAACGGTTCTTTCCCCGTGGTTGGTACCACCAGTATCCTGCACGGCGGGAGTGATGCTTTCGTTTCAAAACTTGGCCCAGTGGCAAATTTGGCGATGACAGCGGTGGCCAACCCAGCGCTTCCTGACATTGCAGGAATCGGAAACCAGGTCACCTTCACCTATACCATCAAGAACAATGGCGATCTGGTGACCGGCGTCAACTTTACGGAACAACTCAACAGCGTTTCAGGCACGTTTGGCTCGGCCACGGCAACGCCCGGGAGCTGCGGAACGCCAAGTGGGACCCCCTCAGTTTTGAGTTGCGCAATTGGGGCTCTCAACGCGGGTGCCACTGCAACCGTCACCGTGGTCATGACGCCGACCGCGGTTGGTTCATTCGGGAACAGCGCCACCCTTAGCGTCGCCGGCACCGGTTTCACCACCTCGGCTACCGCTTCCACCACTGTGACTGATTTCACAATCGGGGTGAATCCTCCGACGCGCACCACGCCCGCTGGAAGCGCCGTGACCTACAGCATCACGGTTACCCCTAGTGGCGGCACCAGCTTCCCGGACAGCGTCTCGCTGGCATGTGGCGCGGGCCTCCCCACGGGAGGATCCTGCGAATTCATCAATAACCCGATCACCAACCTCACTAC